>WBZP01000209.1_pt1 | contig 81546 bp, 66 predicted proteins | sample 5204301 | NCBI WGS metagenome assembly WBZP01 (sample SAMN12412401, study PRJNA552823) | activated sludge metagenome | isolation source: activated sludge from nitrification reactor of wastewater treatment plant... | place: USA: Pennsylvania | collected 2017 | reverse complement strand
ATCCGTTTGACCGCCAGTTCCTTGAACTCGATCGTGTACGCCTGTTTCGGTATCTTCATTTCCTGCCTTCCAAAAGTGACATCGATTTTAGGTCACCCTTGGCAGACGAAATTTCGGGGGAAGCTCAGGAAGTGGGTTTTTCTACAGCGAGAACGGGGCGATTCAGGGATCTATTCACTAGATCCTGAATCTAGGAGAACGAGCACGCAACCACTGCTCAAGCATCATCGATATCCAAATCATCTCGCCAAAATAGCCCGGATGTTCATAGAGACGCTTGGTTAGCAAGGCTTCAACAAAATCGGGACGCAGAATGCCGCGCTCTACCAGACTTCGTGTTGATTCCGAAGCCAGCTTTCGCAAAGCCTCATTCTTGGTAACCCAGACTCCAAAGGGCAGCCCAAATCCTTGCTTTTTCTTGGCAATGATTTCATCTGGTAGAAACCCACGCAGCGCTTCCTTAAAAAACCAACGGAGCTTCAAACCCTTCAACTTGTAGTCACCAGGCAGGTGTAAAGAAAATGCAAGAAGATTGTTGGCAAGCATTGGAAACCCGACCTGCAAACCAGCCAGTCGCGTTGTTCCCGTGACCTTTGGCAGATCAATTTCTGCAAGCGTATATCGCCAATCGAAAGCCAACTCCCGATTGGTATTGCTGTTCGTTCTAGCACCGGACCAGACTTGGCGCTGGTGCGCTAGTGGCAAGGCAATATCCAACTGCCCCAAAAAATCCTGGGTCAGTGTCTGCTCGACACCCAGCCGCATTATCAGGTTGTACATTTGCAAACGGTCAGGCATCGGAATACTGGCCTGCTCCACATAACTGGATGCTTTTCGTGCCAACGGTAGCGCTCCAGCGGCCTTGGTTTTCAGCAGCGGCTCGATGATCAACTGTCTCGTCGCGCCGGGCAAGTACTGATACCAGTCAAATACCCGCTGCTTGGCATAACGTGAATTTCCCCCAAAGAGTTCGTCACCGCCATCACCCGCCAAGATGCGGGTAATTCCGTCTTCTTTTGCCATCTTGGCACAGTAGTAGGCAGGCAGTGCCGAAGAGTTGCCAAAGGGTTGATCATAGCTGGCTGCAACCAAAGGAATACTGCGCACAAGATCATCTGGCGTAACGTAATACTCGTGATGCTCGGTCTTGAATCGCCTAGCGGCGATGCGGGCAAACTCCATTTCATCATAGCCCTCAGCCTCGAATCCGATTGAATACGTGGCGGCTTGTTGCCCTGAAGCCTCAACGATCATTCCGGCGACCGTTGAGCTATCGGTTCCACCACTCAGGAAGCAGCCTGGTTTGCCGCCATCCAGCTGCCCGGCCACCGCATCGCGCAGCAATTGGCGAAATTCCCTACGCAGGTCATCAAATGACGGCTTGGCCAATTCGAGGAATTCCGGCACCCAATAGGGCAGAACCGTGAGCGCACCATTGACAAACACCGCGTAATGACCCGGGGGTAAGCGGTAGATACCCTTGAATATCGTGCGGGGAGAAGGAATGACATGGAAGTAGAAGTAATCAAAAATGGCCTGTGGATCAATTTCCGTGCTGGCATCAGCGAGTTCGTCGGCCCGCTCCGCAAAATACAGTTCGCCCCCGACGACGCGATAACACAAACTTCGAATTGCGAAGCGGTCGACTGCCAGAAAACCTCGCCTGTTTGCATCTATGAATCCTACGGCAAACTCACCAGAAACATTCCTGACAGCCTCGGGTCCTTCTTGCGCAATCAGATTCTTCCAGGCCGCCAAGTCTCCCTGAGAACCTGCCATGGAAAAAAGCTCGCTCGTAGCAAACCGTGGCCTGCCTGAGGCCAAAGACAAATTGTGGTTCATCATGTGTCAAATTCCTTTTGCCGCTGAATCAACAAGTCCGGATTCTCTCGTCGCAAATCGCCGCCCTGCCCTCGCTCTGACTTGAGGCTCACTTTGTGTTTCGCCTGCCAAAGGGTGTGGTTTGCCTTGTAACGCACCTTGTGGCATGCCCGAGTGCCGTACTCGCGCATGAGCCGCTCAACACGGGGTTTGCTGGCAAGAGCCGCAATGCCTTGCCCCTCCTTGTCTAGCTTCACCAGCAGTTCACGAAATTCTGGCGTGTATTCCGGCTTCGGCATCATCGGCTTCTGTCTTCCAATGGAATTTCAATAGTGCGTCCCCGTGGAGGGCGAAGTGTCGGTGAAGGCTCACGGTCCGAACTTGCGGCACCTGCCCTAGTTACCCCGGATGTTTTGCTTCTTCTGGTTGATCCCCGCAGGGCACCGAGTATCAATCTAAGGAACCTGTGGCCAGCCGCGATGAAATTGCTCTTGAACACCTGGACGTTTTGAATCATGGAATCACTCGTTGACCACTCTGCCTGCTCGATGGTCGCATTGGTGTAGAACTCGATGGCTTTCGTTGACTGGCTTGCCAAGCAGTCTTCTAGCAACCGATAAAGCAACAGCCGGCTTGGCGCGAATCGAGCCAGGGATTCGCTATACGCTGTCTTCAGAATTACGATCATCTGCCGGTTGCTGATCAATAAGCGCGAGGCAGCAAGTTGATTGCCGATCGACAATTCACATACCTCAGCCTGATTCGTCAACGCAAACCGACTGAGAACATCTCCATAAAATGCACCCTGCTTGTTCTCGATGGCGACCGCCGTACCAGCGGCACCTTTCCACCCTGCGCTTTCCAGTTCCCCAAACCGCCGAACACCACTCGTCATTTCCGCCGAATTGGCACGGATTGAAAACTCCGGGAGACCAGCTTCTCTTTTGGCGCGATTCAGATAACGTCGAATATTTGCTCTAAGGTTTTTCGAACGCCTGTTCCAATAATCGGAAAAACTGATCCCGCGTTCAATCGCAATCGTCCGGACATGCGAAGAAACAGTTCTTGCCAGTGCCGATCTCGAGAGATCGGGGGAATAGCGCGGGTCAATGGCAAGAAACTCGATGGTCCAGGCAAAACCAGGCAAATCCGTTAGCAATTCCGACAACGTGCTCGCATCAGCAATCAGAATGGATGTGACTTGGGCCTGTGATGGGCGAAACGATGCCCACCGCCCAAAGCCGATCTGCTCCAGGATAAGCAGCCCGGAGATCACCCCATTTGAGCGACAAATACACAATTGTTCTTTGCCGCTAGCGAAGTGTTCGAGGAGAGGCCCGACAAAACGACTGTCAAAGAACGGGTGACCATCAAAGAGCTGCACATTGAGGCGATCCCATTCCTCGGCATAGGTCGAAAAATCCGCTTTTGCCGGATGGAACTCCCAAGTCACCGGCGAGCCTCTTGGTCGAAAGAACTGAGCACCTTGGTAACGGCAGTAATCATCCAGTTCATTTCATCCCCTGTCAGAGACTGATGGCAAGGCAAGTGAAGCAGATGAAGACGATGGTCATGTGCAACCTGGCAATCTGATACAGCCATTTCATCCCACCGCCAGATCGGCACCCCCAGCTGCTTCAGCCAATAGAAATGAGGGTTAGGGAAGTCGATGTAGAGCGGCAGCATGTAGGGAACGACATGCTCAGGCAACTGTGGATACAGCACGTGGCAATTCGGCACGCCAGAAAGGGCTTGAAGCCAGCAGCGATAATTGGCCTGCCGGCGGCCAACGTTGCCACTGATCGAGGAATGGTTGATCACCCACCGTGAACTGCGAAGTGATGCTGTTTTCACTGAATCTGCAGAATATCGCGTCGATTGCGCTGGTCTTTGCAATACCCGATCACTGCCCGGCTCGGGAATATTGCTGGTGATTGAATCAAGCAACTCATCGATCTGCTCGATATCCTTCTTCCGTATCTTGGGCTCTCGGGAGACTTCGACACTGCGTTTGATCCCCCGCAGTTCAGAAAGGACCCCAGCGGATTGGATGCCTACACCATCCAAACGACGCGCATCCGGCGCGTACAAGAAGCCGCCATCAGGACTTGGGAAGAACTTGTAGGGGCTTGAAGCAACGAATTCCCCAAACTTGCCTGCCCCTCTGGCCTGATCGCGCTCGGTAAAAAGGGCATGTGCGCAATCTTCGACCAATACGATTGCCTTCTCTTCGCACCATTGCCTTAGCCAAGAGAAATCCTGGATGAACCCGAAAAAATGGGTCGCGACCATTACCCTGACTGGGTTGACCGACTGCTTGTAAACCTCGTCCAATCGATTTCGATCGAGCGTCAAATCGGCATTCAGTGGATAGAGCACTACCTCTGCCCCCATGGCCAACGCGGGGTCAAGCATGGTTATACAGTGATAGGCCGGTGCCATAAGCGCTCCGTTCCCATCAAGCTTGGAAAGTCGGTAAGCCTCGCCAAGAGCGTAGCGACCACGGCAAAAATGACGGACACCGCCGTCCAGTCTTGGCTGCACCTTTGACTCGCCATCTTCAAAGCACTCGAAAACCGAAGGCAGCAGCGGAACGCGCGGCTTTGGAAAATTGCATCGTAAGGCATCAAACACCCAATATTCGAGGGGCACGATGATTGCTCCGGTTCTCGGCCTGCCAAGCTTTGTTGATCCAGGCAATAGTTGCATCCTGAACTGCAATACGTTTTGTCGGCGAAGAGAAAGTATGGTCGGCCTGTTCGAGATCGACACGCGTCAGCCGATCGCCAGCCAATGCCCGCACACCTGCCGGATGGGCCTGGAATGCCTCAAGAAATTCCTTGGCGGTGTAGTCGTCGCCACTAAGAATAAGCAACACCTCGCCCGGAAAAACCACCAAAGCCTGCATCATTCGCGTTTGAAAGGGCGACCCCTGAGTGTATTTCACGGTATCGGTTTGGCGTGCCCGTCGCCAACTAGTTAGAAGCCCCTTTAAGGCAGAACCGACGCCTAGCCTACCACTGAGCAGCTTGCGCCAGAAATCGGCCTGAAAGAGCCGTTGACCGTAGTAATGCTTCATGTGCGTTTTGGCCAGACTGGCTTCTGAGCGGACCCAGGGGTTCAGAAGCACAAGCCCGGTGATCCGCTGGTCATGCTTCGCATCCCAATAGATCAGGCTGGCTGACGCAGCATCGCACAGTCCCCAAAGGACGATCTTGGCAACATCGGGACATTGCTGGCGGAAGACGCCGATGGCGGCAGCGATATCATCATTGACTGCCTCGAAATCGCGCAGGTCACCGGTACTGTCACCCATGCCGCGATAGTCGAAGCGCATGACCGGATAGCCGGCTTCAGAAAGCGCCCAAGCGAGCAACAGGAACTGCCGATGGCTTCCGACACGGTATTGCGGCCCGCCCACCAGAACAAGGACGCCGACCGGTTTCGGCACCTCCGGGGTGCTCACGATACCGACCAGTTCATCGCCGGCACAGGAAAAGCACAGCGCATGTTCCGTGAATTTCATTGCCACGACCCCAGTGCCCCAAGTGTCGCCTCAATCAATTCAGGCGCATCTTCAATTTCGGTAGTCTGCCAGAAAGCAGGGCCGTGAACGACCCTGGCATTCACGGAGAATCCAGCCTCAAGCCATTGATCGATGCGATCACGGGAGACTGGCGCGAGGGTAGCATCTTGCCGTGCTGACAACTCCAGCCAAGCGACTCGCCCAGAATGTCCTGTCGGTGGCCGCAGCTCGGCATTGAGCAAACCATCGACAAGGGCAGGAGCTAAAGTGTAGCCGGCAATTTCGACATTCTGCCCAGCGGCAAGCTGTTGCCGGAGTTGCTCCGTAACGCCTTTGGGTTGCCCGAAGGCCAGTTCTCCCGCCATCTTTAGACGCATGAACTGTTGCCAGTGCTGTTTTCCGGAAATGGCGGGCTGCCAGAAAATGAAATCTGCTTCTTTAGGCAGCCTGGCTGCAACAGAGACAGCCAATAGGCAACCGGCGCGCAGCCCCCAGAGGATCAGCGGACCTTGGTTGTGGGCTTGGAGCCAACTACAGCCTGATACCAAGTCGTCCTGCCATGCCTCCCAAGTAGCATCGGCGAAATCGCCGGAACTATCCCCGCAACCCAGCAAGTCAATTTGCAGCACATTGAACCCGGCTTTGGCCAAAGCACGCGACTGTAGTGCTGCCATGCGGCGGGCCTTGTTCATCTCTTCGGCGAATGGATGTAGATAGACTATCGCCCCACGCGCCTGGCCATTTCTGGCGGCATGGTAGATACAGAAACGCTGACCCAGATCACAGGGAAGAAAGAAAACTTGCAAAGTTTGTGTATCCGATCACCTGGTTCACTTGACCAAGACAACTTCGGCAAGCGAACCGACACCCAGGAATGCATCGCCGCCTAATTCGTCCTCGGCAAATTATAAGGGCTGCCCGTGATGTTGACCGTGACATACACCACATCGGGCACTGCACCCTTCTCTCGATGAATCGCCTGCGGGTACCGAGGGCCTGAGTTGCGCCGCCATGCTGGGCAGTCCTCCGCGCTTCTCGGGCTATGGCCGACCCAGCGTCGCAAATCCCGGAGGCTACCAATATGCAGAAGGAATGCTGCACCAAGGTCGTGAAAATGAGGAACACCCAATTGTTTGCCCTGATCAAGTCCCGGACGGTGGATAAACCACTACGGTCGGGCAGCCTCTGCCTTTCCAACTGAAGTTAACATACGGCTTGCAAGACATCAGGCTTAGCTGGAAAGCGCCCAGGCAAATAAACGTGAGAGTGTACATTTTGCGAGTTCCAAGGCGCTGGTGAGACTGGAGGGATTGTCTATTGAATGCCGAAATTCTGGAAAAGGTCCATTGGACGCCAGAAGCCGAGAGACGTTCGTTGGTGGCATCCCAAAGCCGAGCGAAGGTTCTGCCCAACCGGAAATGCGGTTCGACATGCACGTCATAGTCCCAAACGCCAGATCCCGGTTCCGCCAAAACGAAGCGGCAATGAACCTCGTCTTCGTCATAGAGTTCTCTTGCAAACCACAAGAAACCCGCGAATCTGTCCTTGCTCGTAGCCACCAAACATACGTGACCCCGTTGGAAACGCGAGCGAACAACTTCTTGTGGCCTCGGAAAAAACCCAACCAAAGGGCTTTCGAGCCCGGCTTCGTGAACCCTTTCGGTTTCGGAAAGCTTGCACATTGGTACAAACGGATTTGGAACTGGTTGAGCCACAATGTAGTAGCGGATCAGGCGAGCACGCCCACAGCTCAGGGCTTGCAACACCCTCCCAACCAAGTAAAGGGTTCCGTTGACTACGCCGAAGCTGTTGAAGGACGACGAAAGCGAGCTGAACATGTTTGGCGTAAACCAAAAAAATTGAAGCCTCCATGCGCTGACGCGGCCGCACAGATTGCGCATGAGGAGAGTTTGCTCATCTGGTTCGCTTACTCATCCAGCCTTTTCCCCTCGATGAACTCGACCAACGTACCCACCGTGGCAAACGTGGTGCCATCAATTTCGTCATCATCGACCGCAAAGCCGAAGCGCTCCTCGAGACTGTTGATCAATGCCACGACTGCCATTGAATCAAGCTCCGGAATGGCACCAAGAAGTGGGGTGTCATCCTTGAACGAAGCGGCGCGACCATTGAGGCTGAGAATTTCGTCAAGGATGAAAAGAAGTTCTTGCTTTATGTCCAAGTTGGACTCCCGATTGTCAGACAAATGAACTGCCAGCATTATATGTTCAGATGAATGGAGAGACCGTGAGAATCCACACGGTCCCGTTGCTCGTGATGACGTATCCTTCGACTGTTGGATCGAAGGCCAGAAGGATGTCTTCGATAACCTGATCACCGTGAAAACCGCCAACCCCAAGAATCCAACCAACGTGACCTCAGAGAACACCCTGAAAAGCCGGATAGAAACCTACCGAAATTGGGTTCATTCGGCTAAACAACAGACCGGCAAAGGCACTGTCGCCCAAGCACGGGAAATTCTTGCATTGAGAGCGACCGGCGGTCAGTGCGGCATATCCGACTATTACTGGTACAAGCTCTATGACTCCGCCTATCTTTGCGGCCGGGGAGTCGAAGATTTTCTGGGTTGGCGCTTGCAGGCAGAGCTGAGTCTTGCACTGAACCCCCGCAATGTTGTCCTGCCAGCTTGGGACAAGACCGTTTTCATGACCATGGCCGACTCGGTCGGTCTGCCGGTCGTACCGACCCTGGCAACCTACAAGGCGAGTTCGCGCCTGCCCGCTGTGCTCGGCAAGCACCTACGGACCACTGCGGAAGCGGGCGCCCTCCTTCGTGACCCCAGCGTCTTCCCGCTATTCGGGAAGCCTGCCTATTCGCAACAGGGTTACGGGAGCGCCTATCTGGTGCGCTATGACAGGGATAGCGACAGCCTGATGCTTCTCGACGGCCAGACCATCCCCGTCGAACAGTTTCTAAGGCGCCTTGAATGCCCTTTTGATAAGCGCTATCACCGCCCGGAGTGTGGCTTTCTATTTCAGAAGCCTTTGAGACTCGCCGGGCCAATCGAACAACTCACCGGGTGGAACGCCATCTGCGGCGCCCGTGTTATCTGCCTGAATGGCCCCGACGGGTCGAGTCCGATTGGCGCCATCTGGAAAATCGCCGTGCCCCCCAACCATGTCGACAATTTCAGTCTGGGAAAATATGGAAACCTGCTGGCAGATATAGATCAAGCCACCGGCGCAATCGGTCGTGTACTCGGCGGCCTCTGGCCGGAAACCAGACTGCTGAGCGAGCACCCGGTCTCGGGCAAATCCTTTGAGGGCTTTCATCTGCCGGACTGGCAACAAGTCCTCGACGTCTGTAGCGCACTTGGTGAACTGATTCCGTTGATGCGAATTCAGCATATCGATTTCGCGTTCACCAGCGACGGACTAAAAGTATTGGAGATCAACGACATAGGAGGAACCGAGATCGCCCAACTTCACGGTCGCGGACTCCTGACGGAACGGATGCGCAGCTTTCTCAAGCAATTTGGCAACCGAACCAGTTACCCTTGGATCAATTCCCTTTAGCGACCAAAGGTTCAACCCTTGAAACCCGGCCACCTTGGAAAAGTCCTCCATCGAAAATGGAAAGCAGTCATTGGCGCGATTGGATGGCGGGTCCGCGCAAGATTGGGTGATGAGCGTTTGGACGCCGGCATTTTTCGTCTCGGCGTCACGTTCAGACCACGACTTGAAAACACGTGTTTTTTCGGGATCGCCGGCAGTGTAGGCAAGACAACGACCAAAGACCTACTCGTCAGCATCCTGAAGGTTCGAGGAAAGACAATAGGTAACCCGCGGTCTCTCAACGCAGCGCCTGAGGTTGCCAAGACGATACTCAGGACACGTCCCTGGCACCGATACTGTGTCGCTGAACTGGGTGAGACTGCTCCGGGTTCGCTGGACAATCAACTGGCTGTCTTACAACCCTCGATCGGCATCATCACTGTTGTTGGCGACGATCACCTGAGTGCCTTCGGCTCACGCCAGGCCGTCGCCCGTGAATTCGCCAAACTCGTCAAGGCCCTTCCTGCGCATGGAACGGTCGCGCTCAACGTCGATGATGAGTTGGTCTCGAGTTTGCGTGAAGATGCACGCGGTCAGGTCATCACCTATGGCACTGGAGCAAGCGCCGATCTGAGAGCCACCGATATTGCTTCGATATGGCCGGATTCACTGCAATTCACGGCGAACTTCAATGGAAAATCGGTCCCGATCCGCACCCAGCTCTTCGGCAAGCAATTGCTGACATCGGCCCTTGCCGCCATCGCTGGTGGACTCGCGGCAGGCCTGACGCTCGAAGAATGCGCAACGGGAATCAGCCGGGTAGTCCCTGTCGAGGGCCGCATGCAGCCGGTCCACGTTCCCGGTGGAATCAACTTCATCCGCGATGATTTCAAGGCGCCCGCCTGGACTGTCGGACCACTTCTGAATCAACTCCGCAACGCCCGCGCCCATCGGAAAATATTCGTGCTCGGCACCATCTCGGATTGCCAACGTAAAGAAGAAGAAACAAAACGACTGGCAACAAACGCCTTGGAGGTAGCTGATATCGCAATTTTTACTGGTCGCTATGCCTCGGCCGCGCTCAAGGCCCACAACCTGGGAACCGAGTCTCGCTTGCATGCCTTTAGCCGAACCCTTGACGTAGCCAATTTCCTGAAATCGATCCAGCAGGAAGGTGATCTCATACTGCTCAAAGGTACTGAAAAAAAAGACCACTTGAGTCGCATTCCGCTATCAATGGCGCAACCCGTCAATTGCTGGGTCGATGATTGCGGGCGCGATATTTTTTGTTCGGAATGCAGTCACCTGTATTCCCACCGCGGCCCTCCCGGAGTAATTGACCAGGCATCGGCCGCGATCAGCTCCTGCGGTACTTCAATGACGACATTCCCAATCGTTGGCCCAACCGATCAAGTAATAATCGGCCTCGGCAACCCTAGTCCCGAGTTTGCTGGAACACCACACAACGTCGGCTACGAGACACTCGACGCCTTCTGCTCGTCCATCGCAAGTAAGTGGGAGGAGCATCCCGAAGCCTGGATTGCCCGAGGATCAGCCGACGGCCACAATCTGTGGCTCATCAAGGTAAAGACCCCAATGAACTTGACTGGTCCGATTCTCAAAAAACTATCCGAAGCGATGAACTTCAGTGTGGCCCAATGCATCCTCGTGTTCGACGATATCGACCTGCCACTCGGCACGGTACGCAGCCGGATGAATGGCAGTTCCGGCGGGCATCGAGGGTTGGCATCCATCCTCGAAGCATTCCAGACCGACCAGTTCCGGCGCGTCAAAATTGGGGTGAAGAGTATCTCACCGAGCAAACCAAGCACGTCGGGCGTATTGGACCACTTCGACGAGACTGCAGGTGCAACCATTCGGGAGTCGTTCGTCTTGGCCCGGAAGAGCTTGTTGGCGCTAGTCACGGGATCGTGACCCCATCAAGGCATCAATGCGTTCCGTCAAGAAAGCGCTGCGTCCAAGATATTGGGGAACCCCAAGATCCGCTTCGGTGTTGAGTTCCATGAGAATCGGCCCGCGATCAGAGAACGCGATATCCCAATGCTGTAGCCTCAAACCAGGGAACAGTTCTGCCGCACTGCGGCACAGCGCAAGCGCCGACGACCAATCCGGCAGCCGGGCTCCGACAAGGCGAGTCTTGGTGTCCGGATGATCGGTCCGCTCGGTGCCGGTTGGCCACAAACCGTCAATGACGCGCTTCACTTCTCCGGTATCAGTATCGATCCAGGCCAGAAGATTTCCGCTCTCACCCATGCAAAAGTTGTCCGTAATATTTTTTTCTCTGCCGATTTTCCAGAACGCCAGGACGATCGACGGAGATCCGTCGGCAGAAAGCGCAACGATAACGCGAACGCAACTGACAGTGTCACCGACAAGTGCGACAACTTCCGGGTGCTGGACCAAGCGTGTCTGAAACAGCATTCCGCCAAAATGCTTGTTTTTACAGGTTGCCAGCAATTCACTCCGACTTACGGCCTGCCCGCGGATATCAAGAAAGCCTGCGTTGTTATTCAACGATTCCTTAAGGCAAAAGGTTCCGCGCCCATAAGTGCCATGAATCGGCTTGATGAATACAGGAAAAGTTACAGCCGTCCCCAAGTAGGCGTCCAGTTCTTCCTTGTTGCGAAGAAGCGGTTCTTGGGCAATTCTTCTGCCCGAAGGCGAATAAATGGCAAGCGTCTCGGGGACTGGAAACCCGTAATGCACCAGCAACGCATAGTTGAGAACCTTGTCATTGGCTGTCGCCCGCCAGAAATCGTCATTAAGAACGCGATCGATCTTCGCACTGCTTCGCCAGCCAACACAGCGGGACTTTTCTTGCCCCGGGAAGAAATCGTCGTCGAAGATGCCAAGTTCGTAATATTCCTCAATGCCAATTCTCTGTCTTCCGCTCGCCAGACCCCGAATCTCCATGGCCTGCCGCAACCACGGCTTTCCTGTCTGAGCCTTGACCAGTCTGGCGTATGCATAAAGTTTTCGCAGCTTGCTCATCAAAATTTCAACCCGTTTCAGAGAGTAATCGCCACCATCCATGGCGAGACATCAATCCGAGAAAGACGATACACTAACCGCCATTCATCGTGAAGGAAGATTCTCAGCGCTTCGATGGTAAGCCCTTCAAGCTGTCGCCCTTTCTATATTGTCCACCAAAATCGACCTCCTCAAACCCCAATATTCCCCCATGTCGGATACAACTCTGCTTCATGAATTGATCTCCCAAGCCACTGCGCGCTCTGATGGCCGGAGCGCCTTGGTACATGACAAGAGCTCGCTTGCTTACGGTGAATTGCAGGACCAGCTTGTCCAGTTTTCTTCAGGACTGATGGCGCTCGGAACTCAACGCGGTGAACGAGTCGCCATCTACCTGGAGAAGCGCTTCGAAACGGTGATCGCCAGTCTCGGGGCTCCTGCGGCCGGCGCTGTCTTTGTGCCGCTGAATCCGTTACTGAAGCCCGAGCAGGTGTGCTACATCATTAGGGACTGCAATGTACGGGTGTTGATTACCTCGCGTGAGCGCCTTGCCCTGCTCGCCGACACATTGACCCAGTGCCACGACCTGCGCCATGTGGTTGTTCTCGACTCCCCGGAGCCCCTCCCCACAAGCGGCCCGATCTCGTATTCGAGTTGGAGCGACCTGCTGGAAGCGCCCCAGAAACTTGGCCATCGCGTAATCGACACGGACGTTGCGGGAATACTCTACACCTCCGGCAGCACTGGCAAGCCCAAAGGGGTGGTCCTCTCGCATCGCAATATGGTCGCTGGAGCCAAGAGTGTTGCCAGTTATCTGGACAACAATGCCGACGACACCCTCCTTGCGGCTCTTCCTCTCTCGTTCGACGCCGGCTTCAGCCAGCTGACTACCGCTTTCCACGTCGGGGCTCGTGTGGTGCTGTTGAACTACCTGCTGCCACGCGATGTGATCAAGGCGATCGAACGCGAAAGAGTCACCGGGTTGACCGCCGTTCCCCCGCTGTATATCCAGTTGGCGCAACTGAACTGGCCTGAGTCGATTACCGACCATCTGCGCTACTTTGCCAACACCGGCGGCCGCATGCCGCGGGAAACGCTGGCCACCCTCCGCAGACAACTGCCGAAAACAAGGCCCTTCCTGATGTACGGCCTCACCGAAGCCTTTCGCTCGACCTATCTGCCGCCCGCCGAAGTCGACCGGCGTCCCGACTCGATTGGCAAGGCGATTCCCAATGCCGAGATCCTGGTATTGCGTGAAGATGGCTCGCCTTGCGCGCCCCATGAGCCGGGCGAACTGGTGCACCGTGGCGCCCTGGTCGGCATGGGCTACTGGAATGACCCGGAAAAGACCGCCGAACGCTACAAGCCGCTGCCGGTCAACGCACCGGGACGCGAAGCGGGGCTGGTACTGCCGGAAATCGCCGTATTTTCAGGCGACACCGTTCGCATGGACGAGGACGGGTTCCTTTACTTCATTGGCCGGCGCGACGAGATGATGAAGACTTCCGGTTACCGCGTGAGCCCGACCGAAGTTGAGGAAATCCTTTACGCAACCAGGATGGTCGGCGAATGTGTTGCCTTTGGTGTCGACCACGATACGCTGGGTCAGGCCATCCAGGTTATTGTGACGCCGCCCGCCGGGAACTCGATCGACACCGCCGCCTTGCTCGCCGAATGCCGCATGCGGATGCCGGCCTACATGGTCCCGGCGGGTATCGCAGTCCGCGAGGGTCCGCTGCCGCGCAACCCCAACGGCAAAATCGATCGAAAAACACTGTCGACCGCGTGGGTCGAGAATAACGGCGCTTGATACCAGCCGTTTCCGGAGAAATGCAATCAATGTCCGTTTCTGAACGCCCGCTTCCCGTCCATGCGCCGATGAATCAATTCGCGACGGCCGATGGCCAGCTTCTGGTTGGCGGCATCACTCTGCAACGCCTTGCTGCCCGCGTCGGCCAGACGCCCTTTTATGCCTATGACCGGCAGTTGTTGAGGTCTCGCGTTGCCGAGTTGCGCGCAGCGCTGCCGAAAACGATCAAGCTGCACTATGCGATGAAGGCCAACCCGATGCCGGCACTGGTCGGGGTCATGGCCGGTCTCGTCGATGGCATCGACGTCGCGTCAGGTGGCGAGTTGAAGGTTGCGCTCGATGCCGGCGCCAATCCGGCCGAGATCAGCTTCGCCGGCCCCGGAAAGCGTTGCGGCGAACTGGCCCAGGCCGTCGCGGCCGGGGTGCTGATCAACATCGAGTCGTTCCGCGAAGTGCGCGAGTTGGCCTTGATTTCGGACAAGCTTGAACTGCCGGCGCGAGTTGCCGTTCGCGTCAACCCCGATTTCGAGCTCAAGGGATCCGGCATGAAGATGGGTGGCGGACCCAAGCAGTTCGGCGTCGATGCGGAACAAGTCCCCGAGTTGCTGGCCGAGGTCGGGCGTGCGGGCCTGGCATTCGAGGGGTTTCATCTGTTTGCCGGCTCGCAGAATCTGCGTGCCGAATCGATCTGCGAGGCCCAGCAGAAATCCTATGAACTGGCACTGCGCCTTGCGGCCGAAGCCCCGTCGCCAGTGCGCTTCCTCAACCTTGGCGGCGGATTCGGGATTCCCTACTTCCCTGGCGAACAGCGACTTGACCTGACCCCAATCGGCGAAAATCTCGACCGCCTCGCCCAGCGTGCAGGGAAGGAGATACCTGATGCAAGCCTGGTCATCGAACTCGGTCGCTTTCTAGTGGGCGAAGCCGGGATTTACGTCGCCAGCGTGGTCGACCGCAAGATATCAAGAGGACAGATCTACCTCGTCATCGATGGCGGGCTGAACCACCATCTATCGGCATCCGGAAACTTTGGGCAGGTCATCCGCAAGAATTACCCGGTCGTCATCGGCAACCGGATGGCCCAGCGTCAGCGCGAGACAGCCTCCGTGGTCGGCCCATTATGCACACCACTTGACCTGCTCGCCGACCGGATGGAGCTTGCAGCAGCTCAATCCGGAGATCTGGTTGTGATCTACCAGTCCGGAGCCTACGGCGCCAGCGCCAGCCCGCATGGCTTTCTTGGTCATCCGGCGCCCGTCGAAGTGCTGGTCTGATAAGCAAGCGATTCGCCGGCAAATCGGTGCGGCAGCACCACCTGACAGACGCTGTGTGCTGCTCTCAGCCGCGCTTGCCTTTGCGGGTGGCTCGGACAGATCAAAAAACCAGCGACCGCCCGGCGCAGGTTGGCGAGCAGGGCGGCCTGATGTAGACTGTACCGGTCTTTTTTTTCGTATGGAGTCCTCGCCATAAACACCTTGGACAGGATCATCGCCGAAGTCGGCCGCGGTGAGGTTGTTTTTCCGACTCACGCCGACGTTGCGGTTCGAGTTCGCCTTGCACTAGAGAACCCAGATCTGAATTTGGGGGATGCGGCGCAACTTGTCCAGGCAGAGCCATTCCTCGCTGCGCGCGTGGTTGCCTTGGCCAATTCTGTGGTGTTCAGCCGTGGCGGGCCTGTTTCGGATGTTCGCAATGCCATCGGTCGCCTCGGAATCAGGTTTGTCAAGGCACTCGCCACTGCCGTGGTAATGCGCCAGATGGCTGGCAACTCACAATCGCCAGAATGTCAGCTGCTATCGCAGCGACTCTGGGAGCACTCGGCACATGTGGCCGCGCTTGCCAACGTGTTGGCCATTAGGTTCATGCGCCCCTTGGCCGACAGGGCGCTTTTTGCGGGAATGATCCACGAGGTTGGTAACTTCTACTTGATCTCGCGAGTCGACGCCTACCCTGATCTCTTTGCGGACCCAGGCATGCTTTCGCTACAGACTGAGATCACGCTCGGCAGCGCCGTGTTGAAGGCGCTGGCCGTGCCAGACGAGGTCGCGGATGCAGTTGAAGCTCTCTGGCAGCCGAGACCCATCAACTTCCCACCTTCCGGCCTGCCCGATTTTCTCGCCTTGGCAAATCGCCTGACCCCGATTCTTTCGCCACTGCAACGGGGTGAGACCCCTTCGCAGTCAGCCGTTTCTGATACTGCATTTCTTCCGGGAGAGATTCTGGAAGAATCTGCAGAGGAAATGGAGGCTCTTACAAAGGCCTTGCTTTATTGAGAGTTTCGCGTTAAATTAGTCGCGTAATATCTAGCTGAAAAAAGGGCAAACCCGTCGAAAGGCGGGGACGCAAAGTCACCGGTCTAAAGGAAATGGGCAAGATGCCGTTTCCAAGGATAGCGGGGCCGCCAGGCTAACCGAGGTCATATCGGGTACACGAAGCTCCATTGCGAGTTCGTAGTACGTGATCAGCCCGTCGAGTTTCCCAAGCGGTTTTTCCTGCTCAATGAGTGGTTTGCGCCAGCCCGATAGATTTGCGGTTTGATGGGGTGTTTTGGTGCTACCAGCAAGGAGAATCGGCGATGGCTGTTCCAGTCGACAACGTAATCATGTTTCCGGACGGAGTCCGTGATTCGACTCCGGATTTCGGCCGCTCTCAGATTCTCGTGAAGGCACGGGATCTTATGGCCCAGGAGCTCCGTGAAGCCTTCCGTTCTCTGCTACCGACGCTCGTGGAAGAGCTTCTTGCGCGTGGCGACGTCGCAGTAGGACGGTCGGATCGTGAGCTCTTTTACGGCACAAGAGACTTGATCCGTGGCAAGGCGCTCCGCCTTGAGGGTGTCCTTGTTGCCAAATGGTTGGAACTGTGCAGGCAAGAACTCCACCCAGCCGACAAGAGCAAGCCATCCCGGTCGATTGATGACGCAGAAGAACTGCAGTTGCTCGACTTCGGCGCAATAGACCAAGAGCTGGCTGTCAAGGCAATCGCGGCCCGCCTTCGTGGGGATTGCGACGAAAACCTGTTCGGCGCTGGTCGTCGGCTAGCTTCTCTTTCCGGACAGGCCGAAGGAAATTGGCCAATAGAGGATTTCATAGCCAGGTCGCTGGATATAGCTTTCCTGGATAGCGGGGTTGTCGGTATGGCGCGAGTAGAACTTCTCCGTGCCGTCGAGCGCCATGCGGTCGAAGTGTTTGGTACGCCGATTCGGCGTCTAAATGAATTCTTGATTGGCCGCGGTGTGTTGCCGAAGGTTCGGCGCAGTTACTCGCCGTCGGCAACCGACAAGAAGCAGTCTAGCCATGCAGAAAGCGTTAGCGACACTGCCGACATTTTTGCTCTCTTGCAAGGACTCGTGACGGCCCAGCCACTGAATGCTGTCGGTTCGCCGATGAGTCGTGGCATCGGCGAACTCGCGACCGGTCTGTCTCGACCGGAAGTCAGCCCTGGACAGATGCACGTGGCCATGGAACAGGTCATGTCCTCCCTGCATTCCCTGCAAAGAGCGGCGCCCATTCAGGCAACTGGCCAATCACTGGTCAACGTGTTACGGGAGTTCCGCGCCAGCGACACTGGACAAAGCCTGGAGTATCTCCATGCCGTAACGGTGGATATTGTCGCAACCTTGTTTGACTTCATCTTTGGCGATGATTCCATCTCGGATCCGCTCAAGGTCTTGGTTGCGCGCTTACAAATTCCAGTGCTGAAAGTCGCGATGCTGGACAGGGCATTCTTTTCCAGCAGAGCTCATCCGGCCCGGCGTCTTCTCGAAGGAATTTCCCGTGCAGCCGTGCGCTGCGGCCCCGAGGCGGGTCACGACGATCCTCTTTACGCCTGTATCGCGGAAATCATCGACCGGCTGCAAAAGGAATTTACCCAAGATACGAGTCTGTTCGATCTGCTCTGTGTTGAACTGAACACTTTCCTCGACGGGCAAGAGGCCGCAGCCGATGCGCGGGCGGTGCAGGTGGCCCCACTTGTGACTCAGCAGGAACGGCGGGAATTGGCATCGCTGGCCGCCGACGAAGCCATCGCTCCATGGCTGACCATGTCGCTGCCGCCTGTTGTGACCGATCTACTTAACCAAGAATGGCGCATGTTGCTCATTCGGGAACATCTGAGCGGGGACGAAGCTGCTTGGGGTGTTGCCATGAGCACCATGAGTGACTTGGTTTCGAGCGTGCAACCCCAATCGGATGTGCATAGCCGCAAGTGTCTCGCTGCCCGGCTGCCGACTTTGGTTCGCAGGATTCACGTGTGCCTGGAAGATCTGAAGGTGGCGGATGAGCGTCGCCTCGCCCTCATCGACAAGTTGTTCACTCTGCATGCTGGAGTGTTGCGCGGTGCGGTGCCGCAAGTAACGAATTCGAGCCTTCACCTCTCGGCAGCGGACCCAGTCCCTGTTCGGATCACCAGCGAACGTATTGAGTGCGGCGAAACCCATTTGGAACGGATCTTTCTCTCGCCGGGTGCTCCGCCGCCACCTTCGGTGCACAGCAATCACGCTCAGTCCTCGGTGGCAAGCCTTCAGCGGGGCGATTGGCTTGAATTCTCCAATGCCGAGAAGGGTCCATTGCGTTTTCGACTGTCCTGGGTCAGTCCGCAGCGTGGAATCCTGCTTCTGACTAGCCCTCAATCACCACAAGCAATGTCGGTGTCGCCAGAAGCGCTGGCGCTACAGATTGAGCGCGGCGAGGCCTCCATCCTGGCCGCAGAACCGATCTTCGACCGCGCTGTTAGAAACGCCCTGGAAACGCTGAAGGCGGCTTGACCAGCCCACGAAATCACTACTGAGGGACCTTCCGGGTATTGAACGATCTTTGCGCAAGCATGTTGCCATGCAGAGTTCAAGTACCCTTGAGGTGTTCTTGGGCCAACGGGGTCGACACGCGCACGGCCTGCAGCAGACTGGCAGCGAACAGCAAAAAGCCGCTCGCCAGCATGAAACTCGCGGCGGCATCCAGGCCTGCGAGGAATGCGCCGCCCGAAGCGAGCCACAAACCACTCCGCCAGCGACCATTGCCGGCGAGCTTCCGGCGCATCTCGAGGCGCGCCGGAGTTGCCAACCCCGGCCAGCGCCAGACCGGCAGCAACTGGCTCAGTGCCCCGCTGACCAGTGGCAGCAGAAAGGCGACACTCCAAACAAGCAGGTCAGGCCGTGCCGCGGACAAACCAATTCCGTGAGCGACACCAGCCACCAGAATCAAGCACAAGCCAAGCAGCGCGGCCAGGAGCGACGCCGAAACCCCGTCCCGGAGCAATTGAGCGATTCCGAAGCGCCTGATCCATTGGCCGAGCAGACCGAGCCCGGCGACCATCATCAGAGCCGCGCCCGACACGGCAAATTCCCAGAAGACTGCGGCACCGGTAGCAACCACCAGCGCCCCTCCGGCAACTAGCCAGAGCTGGCGACGCAGCCAACTGCCAGATTCTGGATCGCGCATCTGGAGCGCCGTCGGCAAGAGGACCGGCAAGGTTCCGAGTGCTGCCAGGCCGACCAGGCCGAGCACGTTGAGATGGAGGTGAAAAATGCGCAGCGCGTTCCGGTACGCCGGCCAGATTTCCATCAGCAGAACCGCCAGCAAGGCCATTATCAGGCAGCCCAGCGCTGCGCCATACCAGCGCCAGCCAGGATGGGGCGAATCAAGTGCGGCGCGCGCCCGGCCTGCGATCCAGTTGAGCAAAAAACCCGCCAAAACGATGTCGACCGCAGCGGCCAGCGGCAGCAGCCAGCGCGGAACTATCCCCTGCATCGCCAGAACCGCGGCCAATCCGGCGACTTGGGCGGCGATTGGCAAACGGGAGAGTGCCGGCGCGGGATCGCCGGTTCGCGTCAGCACCGGGATAAAATGGCCAATCCCTGCAAGAATCAACGGCAAGATCGCGATGGAAAACGCCAGATGCGCCACGGCCGGCGGCGAGCCCATCCCGCTCAAGGCAAGCGCAGCGCTGCAGAAAAGCGCAACTAAGGTAAGGCTCGCGGTCGTCAGCAATCAGGTCACAACAGCAAAGTCGATCACGATGGCACCTGGTTCGCGTTGCCTGTACTCGATGTTCAGACGCTCGCCGTAACGGGCCTGCAACTGAGCCAGCAGCGGCAGCGGGTCGTGGTCGTTGCAGAAGCGCATGGTTTCGCCAGGAATCAGCGCATCCAGTGCGCCAAAGATGGCAGCATGGCGGAAACGCTTGGCGATGCCGCGCGCATCGAACGGATAAAGCGCTTCCGGGGTTGTGTGGTTACAGGCATGAACGGGTTGCATGGTGACTCCTCAGAAATCGCAAACGGGAAGGCCGATTCTGGTGCGCACGCGCTCGGCTTTCCTTGATGCATCTCGGCAATCTCCCACAAAAACGGGGGCCAAGGCCCCCCGTTTGCAGACCGAGGCGCAGAACCGCCTACTGCAGTTCTTCGAGACGAATGCGCTTGACCTTGCCTTTCTGGGCGGGCAGTGCCTCAATCCTGGCGATCGCCGTATCGGCACAGCTCTCCTTGCAAACGTGAGTCAGGATAATGATGTCGGTTTCGCCCTCGCCTTCCGCCGGCTCACGCTGCAGCATGGCGTCGATCGAGATGCCCTGGTCGGCCAGAATCCGGGTTACATCGGCCAGCACACCCGGCTTGTCCTCGACCCGAAGGCGCAGGTAGTTGCCGGTCTCGACTTCGCTCATGGGCAGGATCGGCAACGTGGACATGGCATCTGGCTGGAAGGCAAGGTGCGGGACGCGGTGCGCGGCGTCGGCGGTGGCCAGACGGGTGACGTCGACCAGATCGGCAATCACGGATGACGCGGTCGGCTCGGCCCCGGCCCCCTTGCCATAGTAGAGCGTAGTGCCGACGGCGTCGCCCTTGACCATGACGGCATTCATTGCTCCCTCGACGTTAGCCAGCAAGCGCTTGGCCGGGATCAAGGTCGGATGGACACGCAGTTCCACGCCATTGCTGCGGCGCTTGGCGATGCCGAGTAGCTTGATGCGATAGCCGAGTTGCTCGGCGTACCTGATGTCCGAGGCTTCAAGCTTGGTGATGCCCTCGATGTAGGCCTTGTCGAACTGCACCGGAATGCCAAAGGCAATAGCGGAAATCAGCGTCGCTTTATGCGCAGCATCCACGCCTTCGATGTCAAAAGTCGGATCGGCTTCAGCATAACCGAGACGCTGGGCTTCCTTGAGCACGTCGTCGAAGGACAGGCCCTTGTCGCGCATTTCCGACAGGATGAAGTTGGTCGTGCCGTTGATGATGCCGGCCGCCCATTCGATGCGGTTGGCGGTTAGGCCTTCGCGCAACGCCTTGATGATCGGGATACCTCCGGCGACAGCCGCTTCGAAGGCGACCATGACGCCCTTCTCCTGGGCGGCGGTAAAGATTTCTGTGCCATGCAAGGCAAGCAGGGCCTTGTTGGCCGTCACCACATGCTTGCCGTTGGCGATGGACTGCATCACCACGTCCTTGGCGACAGTGTAGCCACCGATCAGTTCAACGATGATGTCGATTTCCGGGTCGTTGACCAGCGCGAAGGGATCGTCGGTCACGCGAGCGGCGCCTGCGGTAATCTGCTTGGTGAGTTCGACATTCCGGTCGGCGACGGCCGTGATGCGAATCGGGCGCCCGGCGCGCCGGGTAATCTCCTCGGCATTGCGCTTGAGAACGGTCCAGGTGCCACCACCGACGGTGCCGATGCCGATGAGGCCAACATTGATAGGTTTCATTTTCGGAATTTGCTCAGGTTGAATGACGTTGACGATAGTGTTGAAGAAAGCGGGCGATGCGGCCGATTGCCTCCCGCAGGTCATCCTCGTGCGGCAGGAAGACCAGACGAAAATGATCCGGATGTGGCCAGTTGAAGCCGCTACCTTGAACCAGCAGGACCTTTTCCTCCTGCAGCAGCTCGGATATGAACTGCTGGTCGTCCTTGATCGGATAGACCTTGGGATCGAGGCGGGGAAACAAGTACAGGGTGGCCTTGGGCTTGACGCAGGTGACCCCGGGGATGGCGCTGAGCAGTTCGTAAGCCACATCGCGCTGACGCCGCATGCGTCCGCCCTCGGCAACCAGATCGTCGATGCTCTGGTAGCCGCCAAGCGCCGTCTGGATGCCATGCTGCCCCGGCGCGTTGGCGCACAGGCGCATCGACGCCAGCATGTCGAGGCCTTCGATGTAGTCCTGGGCATGCCGTTTGTCGCCGGAAACCACCAGCCAGCCAGCACGATAACCGCAGGAGCGGTAATTTTTCGACAAGCCGTTGAAGGTGATGGTCAGCACATCCTCGGAAAGCGACGCGATCGCCGTGTGCTTGGCACCGTCGTAAAGGACCTTGTCGTAGATCTCGTCTGAATAGATGATGAGCTGGTGCTTGCGGGCAATTTCAATCATTTCCCGCAGCAACTCGTCCGGGTAGAGCGCACCGGTCGGATTGTTGGGATTGATGACTACAATGGCTCGTGTTCGCCGATTGATCTTGCTGCGAATGTCGGTGAGGTCGGGCAGCCAGCCATTGTTCTCGTCGCACAGGTAGTGCTTCGGTGTCCCGCCGGAGAGGCTGATCGCTGCCGTCCACAGCGGATAATCCGGCGCCGGAACGAGCACTTCGTCACCATCGTTGAGCAGCGCATTCATCGCCATGGCGATGAGTTCCGAGACCCCGTTGCCGACATAGATGTCTTCCAGCGTCACACCCTTGATGCGCTTCTGCTGGCAGTAGTGCATGATCGCCTTGCGCGCGGAAAAGATCCCTTTCGAATCGGTATAGCCGGCCGCACTGGGCAGGTTTCGGATGATGTCCTGCTGGATTTCCTCGGGTGAATCGAAGCCGAAGGCGGCCAGATTGCCGATGTTCAGCTTGATGATCTTGTGGCCCTCCTCCTCCATCTGCCTGGCCTTCTGCAGCACTGGGCCGCGGATGTCGTAGCAGACATTGGCAAGTTTGGCCGACTTCCTGACTGGCTTCATCAAAGCAATCCATCCTTCCGGAACATGTCCTTGATGCCGCGAATCGCCTGCCGCGTCCGCGCTTCATTCTCGATCAGCGCAAAGCGCACGTGGTCGTCGCCATATTCGCCGAAACCCACCCCCGGCGAGACGGCCACCCTGGCCTCCGCCAGCAGCTTCTTGGCGAATTCCAGCGACCCCATGGCGGCGTAGGCCTCCGGAATCTTCGCCCAGATGTACATCGACGCCTTCGGGACCTCGACCCTCCATCCAGCCTCATGCAGGCCCCTGGCCAGCACGTCGCGGCGGTTTTGGTACATGACCCGGACTTCCTCGACGCAAGCCTGGTCGCCATCGAGCGCAATAATCGAAGCCACCTGGATCGGCGTGAAGGTGCCGTAGTCGTGGTAGCTCTTGATCCGCGCCAGCGCGGCGACCAGTTCCTGGTTGCCCACCATGTAACCGACACGCCAGCCGGCCATATTGTAGCTCTTCGACATCGTGAAGAACTCGACGGCGACGTCGCGCGCGCCCGGCACCTGCATGATCGAAGGCGCCTTCCAGCCGTCGAAGACGATATCTGCATAGGCGAGGTCATGGACGACAAGAATGTCATGCTGTTTGGCCAGCGCAATGACGCGCTCGAAGAACTCGAGTTCGACACAACGCGCTGTCGGGTTGCTCGGGAAGCCGAGGATCATCATCTTCGGCTTGGGTGTGCATTCCTTGATACCGCGCTGCAACTCGTCGAAGAAGTCCACATCGGGCGTCATGCGCACCGAGCGGATGTCCGCTCCGGCAATGATCGCTCCGTAGATGTGGATCGGGTAGCTCGGATTGGGCACCAGGACCGTATCGCCGCGATCCAGCGTTGCCAGCATCAGGTGGGCGAGACCTTCCTTGGAACCGATCGTGACGATCGCTTCGGATTCCGGGTCGAACTCGACGTCGTAGCGGCGCTTGTACCAGTCGCAGATCGCCTTGCGCAGCCGCGGGATGCCCTTGGAGATGGAATAGCCGTGGGTGTTTTCGCGCAAAGCCGCTTCGACCAGCTTGTCGGTAATGTGCTGTGGCGTCGGTTGGTCCGGATTGCCCATGCTCATGTCGATGATGTCCTCCCCGGCCCGACGCCCGGCCATCTTCAACTCACCGGTGATGTTGAAGACGTAGGGCGGCAGGCGCTCGATGCGGGGAAAATCTCTCATGGCGGGCAAATCCAGTGTGCGCGGGCGAAAAGGTATAATCCTACTTCATCGCATGGTGCACCGCAATTTAGGCGAGTTCTTCGGTCAGAAACCACAGTGAAACTTCATCTCTCCAATACCGCCGGGCTTAACCTGTTTACCGCCTATGGTGACGACTATGTTGCGGTCAACAATGAAAAACATGCAAAAAACCTGATCGTGCTGCCGGAATCGATCATTCCGGAGTGGTCGACCGCGACAGCCGCGACCGTCGCTGAAGCTGACATGCAGAGACTGCTCGAACTGGGCACCGAAATTGTCCTGCTCGGTACCGGAAGCCGCCTGCGTTTTCCCTCCGGCCTCCTGATGCGCCCTTTCGCGCCAGCCGGTATCGGACTGGAAGTCATGGATCTGCGGGCTGCCTGCCGGACCTATAACATCCTCGCCGCCGAAGGGCGCAAGGTGGCTGCCGCGCTGCTCTTCGACTGATCAGCTGCGACCGTATGTGTCCTCGAAGCGGACGATATCGTCCTCGCCGAGGTAGCTGCCGGACTGCACCTCGATCATCTCCAGCATGACGATTCCCGGATTCTGCAGCCGGTGCCTGACGCCAAGTGGAATATAGGTCGACTGGTTTTCCGAGACCAGGAAGACCTCGTCGCCACGCGTTACCTTGGCCGTCCCGCTGACGACAATCCAGTGTTCCGCCCGATGATGGTGCATCTGCAACGAGAGCGATGCGCCCGGTTTGACACCGATTCGCTTGACCTGGAAGCGCTCACCGGAATCCACACCGTCGTACCAACCCCAAGGCCGATGGACCTTGCGGTGCCACTGGGCAACACTACGCTGCGTCGCTTTCAGCCGATCGACGACTTTCTTGACGTCCTGGGTCGAATCCTGATGCACGACCAGCACCGCGTCGTCCGTCTCCACCACCACCATGTTGCTGAGACCAATGCAGGCAACCAGCCGGCCTTCCGAAAAAACCAGCGTGTCGCGACAATCTTCAAGCAATACATCCCCCCGCGTCGCGTTTCCCGCTTCATCTTTCGGCAATGCCTTCCACAGGGCATCCCAGGCGCCGACATCCGACCAGCCGGCTGCGAGGGCGATCACTGCGCCCTTCGGCAAACCCGCCTGCCCGGCCGTCAGCCGCTCCATCACGGCATAGTCGATCGAGTCCGCCGGGCACGCGCCAAAGGAAGCCCGGTCCACCCGTACAAAATCACCGTCCGCCGTCGCTCCGGCCAGAGCCGCCTGGCAGGCCCCGAAAATATCCGGCCGGCAGACCGCCAGCGCAGAGAGCCAAGTTGAGGCACGGATGACGAAGATTCCGCTGTTCCAGAGAAAATCGCCAGAGTCCAAATACTCCTGCGCCTTTTCGCGATCTGGCTTTTCAACAAAACGGGCAAGCTGACAAGCGCCTGACGCATCAATCAGCGACCCTCCTCGCTGAATGTATCCGTAACCGGTCGCCGGACAATCCGGCGTGATCCCGAACGTTACCGCCATTCCCTGAGCGGCGAGCGAAGCCGCCATGCTCACGGCTTCACGAAAGATGCCGGCTTCAGCAATGACATGATCGGCCGGCATCACCACCAGTATTGGATCCTCGCTATCCCGCGTTGCCCACAAGGCGGCCAGGGTCAGCGCCGGCGCCGTATTCCGGCCAAATGGCTCAAGCATGATGCGGGCTTCCTTGCCCAGCAGGCGCACCTGTTCGGCGACCACGAAGCGATGCTCCTCATTGCAGACGATCAAAGGCTCGAGGAGTCCATGAATCCCGTCAAGGCGCGCCACAGTCGCCTGCAACATCGAAAGCTCATCTACAAGCGGCAGCAGCTGCTTGGGATATCTTTCACGCGACAGAGGCCACAGGCGACTTCCGGAGCCACCCGAAAGAACAACAGGAAGTAGTTTCATTGAGGTCTCTTCAAGAAAATACGGATTTGGGCCCCGCGCGACCATATCCGGCGGTGGCCCACTCACGCCCATTGTAGGGCATGGGCGGCCGTTCCCGATGCTGCTTTGCCGGCAGGGCATCTTTTCATCTGCCAGAACTTCCGAGACCGCTTTCTTCGGGAGAGGGAATCACGATTGCACGGTCAACTGGATTTTTCCGGTCATCTAGAAGTTCAGACGTGATCTGACTGAGGTAAGATCGCGGCCACACTGCACAGCCGGTCGAGTCCGGCCCTTCGCCCGCGAAAATCCCTGCCATGACCAATCAACTGAACCTCTTCGAGGCCGGCGCCAGGTCGAAGGCCAGCGAGCCGGCTATGCCCGAATTGCCACCGATCCTGCCGCCCGCGGCCAGCTCCGCGGCAGACGACATTCCCTCACCAGCCGACTACGCCGCGCGCCGTTATCTCGAATACGCGATGAGCGTCGTCACCGGGCGCGCCCTCCCCTCGGCGGCCGACGGCCAGAAGCCGGTGCAGCGGCGCATTCTCTATGCGATGCATCGCATGGGCCTCTACCGCAGTCCGCGCCACGTGAAGTCGGCGCGCGTCGTCGGCGACGTGATTGGCAAGTACCACCCGCACGGCGACTCGTCGGTCTACGACGCAATGGTGCGCATGGCCCAGAACTGGAGCCTGCGTTATCCGATCGTCGACGGTCAGGGCAACTTCGGCTCGCGCGATGGCGACAACGCGGCGGCGATGCGCTACACCGAAGCCCGCCTGACGCCGATTGCCGAACTGCTGCTCGCCGAACTCGACGAAGGCACTGTCGACTGGAAGCCCAACTACGACGGCGCCAACGACGAACCGGCCCTGCTCCCGGCGCGCCTGCCCTTCGCGCTGCTCAACGGCGCTTCGGGAATCGCAGTCGGCATGGCGACCGAGATTCCGGCCCACAACCTGCGCGAAATCGCCACTGCCGCGGTCAACCTCGTCAAGAACCCGAATTTCAGCGAGGACAAGCTGCTGGCGCTGATTCCCGGCCCCGATTACCCCGGTGGTGCCCAGATCATTTCGACGCCCGAGGAAATCGCCGCCACTTATCGCAGCGGGCGCGGCAGCCTGCGCGTCCGCGCCCGCTGGAAAATCGAGAATCTGGCGCGCGGCCAGTGGAAGCTGGTGATCACCGAGCTGCCGCCGGGCGTTTCGACCGCGACGGTGATGTCGGAGATCGAGGCCTGCTCCAATCCCGTGGCCCGGGAAAAGGCCGGCAAAAAGGTGTTCTCGCCGGAACAGCTCAACCTGAAAGCTGCCTTCCTTTCGGCGATTTCGGAAAGCGGCGTACGCGACGAATCGGGCAAGGAACACGCCATCCGTCTGGTTATCGAACCGGCGTCATCACGCCAGGGTCAGGACGACCTGGTTCGCCTGCTGCTCGCCCACACCAGCCTCGAAACCAATGCCGCGATCAACCTCACCGTGCTCGGCGTCAACGGCACGCCGCGCCAGGCCTCGCTCCACAGCATGATCGCCGAGTGGTGCCGGTTCCGGCTGGCCACCGTCGAGCGCCGAACGCGCCACCGGCTGACTGCCGCCGAGAAACGCATCCATATCCTCGAAGGGCGGCAGGCGATCCTGCTCGACATCGACCGCGTCATCAAGGTCATCCGAGAATCGGACGACCCCAGGGCCGATCTGATGGCGCACTTCAACCTGTCGGTTATTCAGGCCGAGGACATCCTCGAAATCCGCCTGCGCCAGTTGGCGCGGCTGGAAGGTATCAAGATCGGCGAGGAACTGTCCAAGCTGCGCGACGAAGCCACGGGATTGAACCATCTGCTGAGTTCGGAAGAAGCGCTGCGCGCCTGCGTGGCCAGCGAAATCCGGGCTGATGCCAGGAAATATGGCGACGACCGGCGGACGCTGATCGAAGCGTCGGAGAAGGTCACGATGGCGGATGCCAAGACAGTCTCCATCGTCGACGAGCCGACCACGCTGGTCGTCTCGAAGCACGGCTGGCTGCGTTCGCGCACCGGTCACAACATCGACCCCACCCAGCTCACCTTCCGCTCCGGCGACAGCCTGCTCGCCTGCCTGCCCTGCCGCACGGTCGACCACCTGATTCTGCTCGACACCAAGGGCCGCGCCTACTCGATCCCCGCTTCCGACATTCCCGGCGGCAAGGGCGATGGCGTTCCCGCCACCTCGCTCGCCGACTTCGTCGTCGGCGGCAAGTCCTGCCTGGCACTGGCCGTGCAGCCTGAGAGGCTCTATCTGGTGGCTGCCAGCGGCGGCTACGGGTTCCGTTGCAAAGGGGAAGACTTGCTGTCGCGCGGCAAGGCGGGCAAGGCCTTCATGACGCTGGCAGAAGGCGAGGCCCCGGTCGTATTCGCACCCGCACCCGAAGGCGATGTCGCCTGCATCACCCGGGATGGCCGCGCACTTGTCTACAGCGTCGAGGAAATCCGCCTGCTGGCCAAGGGCCGCGGCCTCAAGCTGATCGACGCCAGCCCCGGCAAGGCGGCGCTCGAGGAAGTCGTGCCAGTCATCAACGGCGTTGCCGGCAGACTGAAGGGCGAACGCCTCGAACTTTGTCGAGGCAATCGTGGCGGCCGCGGCAAGCCGCTGCGGGCCAGCCGGAAATAGAACCGGCAGCGTAGACGCGGAAAAGCCGGAGACTAGCTCCGGCTTTCTGGCTTCGGGAGACCGCTATGTCCTCAGGCAGCCTTCTTGCCAGCAGCCTTTGTCGCGACGGCCTTCGGGGCAACCACGTTGGCAGCGTTCAAGGCGGCTTCGGTGGCAGCGACGACACTGGCTTCGGTAACATCGGCAGCTTGCCTGGCAGCCTTGTTCAGCCCTTCAAAGGCTTCGTTGGCGGTCTTCATCGCGCTCTTGACCGCTTCGACGGCGACATCGGAACCGGCCGGTGCGGCGGCCAGAGCCTGGTCGACGAGATCGGCAACATTGGCATTGGCTGCAACGACGCGGCTTTCAACTTCCTTGGCAATCTTGTCCTTGGTCTCGGTGGCGATAGCGAAGAGGTTGCGCGAGTATTCCATGCCTTTGTCGATGGCCGGTGTCGCAAGCTTCTGTTGCAGATCGACGAATGACTTGACGTCCGTGGTGCCGAGCAGTGCGTTGACGTTGGCGAAGCAAGCTTCGAAATAGGAACGTCCGGCACTCAGATTCAGCGCTGCGAGGCGCTCGAAACCGTCGAAGGTGACGTTGGCGAGCAGGGAAACGGAACCGATACCGGCATTGGCCAGTTCTTGAGGCTTGAAGTTCATGGTGGTTTCTCCAAAAGAGTGATGCTTGCTTGAAAGGGTCCATTGCCCGCTTGCATCAAATTGCTGCGCTGCAACATGACACCATTTTAGTTGTTTTTGTCCCGGTGTCAACAGTTTTGTTGCAGCGCACCAATTCTTGGTGAGATCCACAGACTTGCCACGCCTGCTGCCCACGCGGCGCTGAATGGAGACGATTCTGGGTCCCGACGGCGACAGCCAAGGCACCGGATTGCGCCACGTCAACCGCGGGTTGCGCTCCCGCGCGTAGAATTGGCCGCATCATCGCTCCGGGCGTGGCACCCGGACTTGTCGGGGAGGCTGTCATGAGGGCCATCATCGCCGGCGCTCTCGTCGGTTTGTTGCTGGGTAGCGCCATCGGCGGCGAATTTTCAGTGTTGGGGGCTATTTCCGGCGCGCTGGTCGGCGGCTATTTCTTCCGCAGCCGGCAGCCCGCCAGGATGACCCCAGGTGAGTTGGAGCGGCGCCTGCTCGAGCTCGAGAAGAGCCTGGCCGAGCAGCGCAGCGAACTTGAGCTGCTGCACCGGCTGGTCGTCGCACCAGGCGAGTCGGTGGCGGCAGCGCCCGTCGCCCCAACCGCCGAACCGACGCCCCCATCGTCCACCAGCGCGGCAAGAGACACCACTGTCAGCCCGCCGGTTGCTGGAGATGAACCCGGGGGGCGCTGGGTAGACGTCGATGCGCTGCTCGAGCCACGCAAGCCGTCGTCCGGCTTCAGAGCGGCGGCGCCACGGTCCGAACCGGAAACGGCCGACGCCCGTCCCGACCCGATGGCGGCCTACCTGAAAACCACACTCGGGATCGCCGGCGACCACCTAGCGATTCCGGGCTGGCTCAAGTGGTTCTGGGAAACCAACCCGCTGGCCAAGATCGGCATCGTCCTCCTCTTCTTCGGCGTCGCCTCCGGGCTGCGCCTGGCGATCGACCATGGATTGCTGCCCGTGCCGGTGCGCCTGATCGCCACGGCCGTCGCCGGCATCGCGCTGATCGCCTTCGGCATGACCAAGGTGCGCGTCGCCCGGCACCGCGTCTTTGGGCTCGCGCTGCAGGGCGGTGGCTTCGCGCTGCTCTACCTCGTCGGCTACTTCATGCTCACCCGCTACGCGTTGATTGGCCAGGGGCTCGCGTTCGCCGCCTTCGCCACGCTCGGCGTCGGCTGTGTCGCCCTCGCTGCACGCCAGGACGGTCCGGCACTGGCGGTGCTCGGTCTTTCCGGCGCCTTCCTGGCCCCGGTGCTCGCCAGCGGCAGCGCGCAGATGCCGCTGCCGCTCTTCCTCTATTTCGCGCTGCTCAACGCATTCATTCTCGGTATCGACTGGTTCCGGGCGTGGCGCGTCCTCAACATCGCCGGCTTCGTGTTTACGCTGGCAGTCGGCATGGCCTGGGCGATCGCCAACTACCATCCGCCGCACTACCTTGTGACCCAGGCCTTCGTCGTTCTCTTCCTTGCCGCCTACTCGGCGATGCCGGTCGCCACCGCGCTCTTCCGCGCACCCGGAAGTGCCGGATGGCAGGACGGCATGCTGCTTTTCGGCACGCCGCTCGTCGGCTGTTTCCTGCAGGCGCAACTCGTCGGTGACACGGCCTACGGCCTGGCGTGGAGCGCGCTGGCCGGCTCACTCTGGTACCTCATGCTCTGGTGGCTGATCGTGCGCCGCGCCGGCAGTGCCTCTCCGACCATCGCCTACGCCCATTTCGGGATCGCCGCCTTCCTCGCCACCGTCGCCGTGCCGCTCGCCTTCGATGCCCAGGTGACCTCCGCCTTCTGGGCCGCCGAAGGTGCCGCCGTGCTCTGGTACGGCGTGCGCATGCGCCGGATGCTTGCCCAGGTCACCGGCCTGCTGATGCAACTCGCAGCCGGCGTCGCCCTGCTCCTCGGCTGGCAGGCGCTGCATCGCGGGCTGCCGGTGGCCAACGACGCGGTGCTTGGCGCTGCTCTGGTGGTCGCCGCCGCCCTCTTCTCGACGCGCCTCCTGCACCGGATCGCGGGGGCGACACCGGTGCCGCCCGAGCTGCCGCTGGGCTGGGCGGCGCTGTGGTGGTTCGCTACCGGCTTCGCCGAGATCTCCCGCTGCGCGCCCTGGGCGCTGCAGCCGTCGTACCACCTGCTGTTCGTCGCCGCGTCGGTGGTTGCGGTTGACGCCCTCAGCATGCTCTGGCGCTGGCCGCGGTTACGGGCGGCCTGCCTGCTTCTGACGGCTGCGGCAGTGCTGGCGGCGGTCATCACCCTCACCCGCACCGGGCACCCGTTCGCCGGCTTCATGGCCTTCGCGCTGCCGCTCGCGCTCGTCCTTCACCATATTCTGCTCGCCGCTGATGAGAAGCGCGGCGCGCCGTTCTTTCAGACCGTTCGTCATATCGGTGGCTGGTGGCTGCTGCTCGCCTCGCTGGTGCTGGAAGCGTCGTGGCAGGCTGAGCGCCATGCCCAGCCGCCCCACTTCTGGGCTTTCGTTGGCGTCGTTGGCGTGCTCGCAGCGAGCATCGCGCTGGTCGCCCGGGGCGCGAGGCGTGGGCTGTGGCCGTTCGCCGTCGCCGAGGCGCGCTACGTGCCGCTGGGCGTCTTGCCGGCGTTGGTCGGGCTGGTCGTCCTGCTGCCGTTGGGCAACGCGACCCTCTCCGGCGCCGACGGGCTCGGCTGGCCCTATTTGCCGCTGCTCAACGTCTTCGACGCGACACAACTCGCCGCCGCCGCGTCACCTCTGCTGCTGGCGGGCCTGCTGAAGGCGGCAGAAACCCGCCGCCTGCGCGGATTGGTTTTCGCCCTCGCCTTCATCTGGCTGTCGGCGCTCGCCGCGCGCATCGCCCACCACTGGGGCGACGTGCCGTTCGCGGCCGGGCCGCTGCTGCAGTCGACGCTATTCCACGCGCTGCTCACGCTGCTCTGGACAGTCACCGCCCTCGCCGCGCTGATCCTGGCCTCGCGCCGTAGCCTGCGTACAGCGTGGTTCGGCGGCATAACGCTGCTCGGCATCGTCGGCGCCAAACTGCTGCTCTTCGACGGCACTGGGCGCGGCACCCTAACCTGGGCGGCAACGCTGATCGGCGTCGCGCTGCTCGTCCTCGCCGCAGGGTATTTCGCGCCGCTACCACCGGAAGATCGCGGGTCGCCACACGCGGAAGACGAATAGCGGTATCGTTACGCTCCCATTCCCGTCACCCACTGACCGACGATGACCCCCGATCCAGACCGCCTGGCGGCGACGATGCCGGCCGATACCCAGCGTCAGGCCGCCCACATCGCGCAGGACGCCTTCGCCACCGTCTTCCGGCTGACCGTCGATGCCGGCATGCCGGGTCGCGACGCCGCGCTGGCCGAGGTCGAGCAGCGTTGCCGCAACTGGTGCGCCGCCGGCGATGACGATGAGGTGCGCACCTTGCGCCGCGTCCTGCTCGCCGCCGGCCTCGACCAGTGGGGACTGGCCTACACGCAGGCCTTCGACCTGACCGCGATCCCGGCTCTGAGTGCGCTCCTCGATTCACTGCGAACATCGCTGGACGCCACCGAAGACGCGCGTTTCCAGAGCCTTTTCGCGCGGGTCGATGCGGTCGAGAGCGACGCGGTCGATTTCAAGATCGAATTGCGCCGCAACATTCATCTGGCACTCTGGCACGCCATGATCGCCTGCGACGACGGGGCGGAGGCACAGCGCATAGTGCGCGCACTGGGCAGCCTGATGCTGGCGCTGACCCGGCGCATGCCGCTGCTCGGCTGGCGGCTGCTGGCGGATGCATTGACCAGCATCCAGATCCACCTGCTGAGCGATGAAAAGCCGGTCGGCGGGATGGCTGAAGAAGCGACGCAGCAGTTGTTCGCCACGCTAAGCCAGAGCCTCCCACCCGAGCGATATCAGGCGATACACGCCGTTTCCGGGCAGGCGGTGCTGGCCTGGCAGCGAGCACGACGCCCGGCAAGCTGAAAGGGGGCTGCGACCCCCTTTTGCCAGCTCCAGACGGGCCGCACGCCACCTGCTGCGGTCAACCGGCCGTGGCGACCTATTTCCGGACGATGACCCCGCACGCCTGGCGGGCGCCCGAATTGCCGGTTGGCTGGGTCTTGAAGTCATCCGGTGCGGCATGAACGATGACGCTGCGTCCGACGACGGCGGTCGCGCCGTCGCTGATGGTCAGTCCGTCGAGATAGGCGGTCATGGTGGCAACGCCAGCGGCATTGGCAATCAACTGCGGCATGTCGCCGGCGTGGTGGTCGCCATGCTCGGGATTGCCGTGCGCCTTGCCGCCCGGGTTGAAATGGCCACCGGCGCTGGTTCCGTCGGGCGCGCTGCAATCACCCTTCTCGTGGATATGAAAGCCATGGGCGCCCGCCGTCAGCCCGCTCACCTCGGCGACCACCCTGACCTTGTCTCCCGTCTGCGTGAAGCTGACGACGCCGACGACCCGATTGTCCTGAGTCGGCGCCAGTCGCGCCTCGGCGCGCTCGGCGCTGCTGGAACCCATGCCGCCCATACACCCGGCCAGCATTCCACTGCACGCCAGCGCGCCAAACGCTATGAACTTTTGCATTCTTGATGTCTCCACTTGTTTGAAAGTACCTGGATACCCATAATCGGCGGCTTGAATCATCTGCCACCTTCATTCTGAGGCCGGTCACCGCGCGTAGCAAGCCATGCACAACGAAACATTGATGCCGGAAACCACCCCGAACGGACTGACCGGCTTCAGCCCGCTCATCGACACCGCGAAGCTTGCCCACCCGCCCGGCACGCTGGTCGACCGGTACGGCCGCCGCATCACCTACGTCCGCCTTTCGATTACCGACCGCTGCGATTTCCGTTGCACGTACTGCATGGCCGAGGAAATGACCTTCCTGCCGCGCCACAAGGTCTTGAGTCTCGAAGAATGCCTGCAGGTTGCTGCGGTGTTTGTCAGTCTCGGCGTCAATAAGTTGCGAATTACCGGCGGCGAGCCGCTGGTGCGCAAGAACGCCATGTGGCTGATCGAACGCCTGGGTGCCCTGCCCGGCCTCGACAACCTGGTCATGACCAGCAACGGCTCGCAGCTCGACCGCTTCGCGCCGGCACTGAAGGCGGCCGGGGTCAGACGCCTCAACATCAGTCTCGACACGCTCAAGGCCGACCGCTTCAAGGCGATCACCCGGATCGGCGACCTCGGCAAGGTATTCAAAGGGATCGCGGCGGCACAGGCCGCAGGTTTCCGGCGCACCAAGCTGAATGTGGTCATGATGCGCGGCATCAACGACAACGAATTCGGCGACCTCGTCCAGTTCGCCCTCGACAACGAGCTGGACCTTTCTTTCATCGAGGAAATGCCGCTCGGCGAAATCTACGGGCGCCAGAATACCTACATTTCGTCGGAGGAAGCCCGCGAACATCTGGCCCGGCGCTTCGAGCTGATCCCGTCGACCGAATCCTCCGGCGGACCCGCGCGCTACTGGCGAATTCCGGAAACAGAAACCCGGATCGGCTTCATCTCGCCGCACAGCCACAACTTCTGCGACACCTGCAACCGCGTGCGCGTCACCGCCAAGGGCGAGCTCTACCCCTGCCTCGGCCAGAACGATGCGCTGCATCTGCTGCCGGTCCTGCGCGACCATCCGGGCCAAGATGTGCCGCTGCGCGAGGCGATCGTCGCCAGCATGGGCATCAAGCCCTTCGGCCACGACTTCACGCAGCAGATGGAATCGCCGCAAGTGGTGCGTTTCATGTCGATGACCGGCGGCTGATTTTTGCCCGATTCTTGCGGTCGACCGCAACAGACAGCAAAAAGCGACCCGCAGGTCGCTTTTTTCGTAGCGCGGCAGTCCGCGATTACTACAGGCCGCGCTGCGCCCGCTTGCGCTCGATTTCGGTCAGCAGCCGCTTGCGCATGCGGATCGATTTCGGCGTCAGCTCAACGAGTTCGTCATCGGCAATGAACTCGATCGCCGACTCCAGGGTAACCTGAACCGCTGGCACCAAACGTACGGCTTCGTCCGTACTGGAAGTACGAATGTTGGTCAGCTGCTTGCCCTTGATCGGGTTCACCACGAGGTCATTTTCACGGCTGTGAATGCCGATGATCATGCCTTCATAAAGCTTGTCGCCCGGAACAACAAACATGCGGCCACGATCCTGCAGCTTCCACAGCGCGTAAGCGACGGCGTCGCCATTGTCCTGCGAGACCAGCACGCCGTTGCGCCGCTCGCCAACGCTACCTTCGCGACACGGGGCGTATTCATCAAAAACGTGGCTCATCAGGCCGGTGCCGCGCGTCAGGTTCATGAATTCCCCCTGGAAGCCGATCAGGCCACGCGCCGAGATGCGGTATTCGATGCGCACACGGCCACGGCCATCCGGCATCATGTCCTGCAGGTCGCCCTTGCGCTGACCGAGACTATCCATGACGCCGCCCTGATGCTGCTCCTCGACATCGACTGTCAGCATTTCGTACGGTTCGCATTCCACGCCGTTGATGGTTCTCTTGACGACGCGCGGCCGGCCAACCGCCAGTTCAAAACCTTCGCGGCGCATGTTCTCCAGCAAAATTCCGAGATGCAATTCGCCACGGCCGGAAACGTCGAAAATATCGCCGTTGGCGTTGTCATGCACGCGCAGCGCCATGTTGGTCAGCAGTTCCTTGTGCAGACGGTCGCGAATCTGGCGGCTGGTGACGAACTTGCCTTCGGTGCCGGCCAGCGGACTGGTGTTGACCATGAACTGCATTTCCAGCGTCGGCTCGTCGATCTTCAGCAACGGCAGCGTTTCCGGATTCTCCGGGTCGGTCACGGTACAGCCAAGCACCAGATCCTCGATGCCGGTGATCTGGACAATGTCGCCGGCGTGGCCTTCGTCGAGTTCGATCTTGTTCAAACCCCGGTAGCCGAAGACCTGGCCGATCTTGGCCTTGATCGGGGTGCGCTCGTGTTCGGCCGCCTCCTCCTCGGTGCCGAACATGATCAGGACCTGCTGCCCTGTCTTGACGCGGCCGCGCTTGATACGCCCAATGCCGATGCGACCGACGTAGGAGGAGTAATCGAGGGCCGAGATCTGGAATTGCAGCGGCGCGTCGACATCGGTATCCGGGGCCGGCACGTGGTTCAGCACGGTCTCGAACAGCGGCGTCATGTCCACGCGCGGCGCGTCGAGTTCGAGTGCGGCCCAGCCGTTGAGGGCGGAAGCGTAAACGATAGGGAAGTCGAGCTGCTCGTCACTGGCGCCCAGTTTGTCGAAGAGGTCGAAAGTCAGGTTGACGGCGTTGTCGGAATTCGCCCCGTCGCGGTCAACCTTGTTCACAACGACAATTGGCCGCAGACCAAGGGCCAGGGCCTTCTTGGTCACGAAACGCGTCTGCGGCATCGGTCCTTCGACGGCATCGACCAGCAGCAGGACGCCATCGACCATGCCCAGAACGCGCTCGACCTCGCCGCCGAAGTCGGCGTGACCCGGCGTATCGACGATATTGATGTGGATGCCCTGATACTCGACCGAGGTATTCTTGGAGAGAATGGTGATGCCACGCTCCTTCTCCAGGTCATTGGAGTCCATGACGCGCTCGTCCAGATGCTGGTGAGCGGCAAAGGTGCCGGACTGGCGGAGCAGCTTGTCGACCAGCGTGGTCTTGCCGTGGTCAACGTGAGCAATGATGGCGATGTTGCGGATCGGACGATCGGACATGGGGAAGGCCTGAACAATCAAAGGCGTGATTCTAGCACCTCATGCTGCGCCGCACCATCGCGATTGCGCGAACCACGGGATCGTTCGCCTTCGCCTTCCCCTTCCCCGTCAGACGCCTGCCAGCTCAGCGGCGACCCGCTCAGCGATTGCCAGCGACGAGGTCAGCCCCGGGGACTCGATCCCGAACAGGTTGACCAGCCCGCCGATACCGTGCGTCCGCGGCCCATGGATGATGAAATCACCGGCCGGCTCGTCGGGGCCGGCCACCTTCGGCCGCACGCCGGTGTAGGCGGGGTGCAGCGCGCCGTCGGCGAGTTCTGGGTAGTAGCGGCGAATGGCGCCGTAAAACTTCGCCTCCAGCCCTTCCTCGAAAGCGTAGTCCGGCACCGCCGGCCAGCCGCTGACATCGGGACCGAACTTGCACTGGCCGCCGAGATCGAGGGTGACGTGGATGCCGAGCCCGGCATGGTCCGGCATCGGGTAGACGAGGTGTTTGAAGGGGCTGCGCCCGCCGAGTGTGAAGTAATGGCCCTTGGCGTATACCGCCGGCGGCACGCAGGTGGCGGGGAAGCCCTCCAGACTGCGGGCGAGGCGCTGCGCCTGCAGGCCGGCCGCGTTGACCAGCGTGCGGCAGTGCAGTGCAAACGGCTCGTCCCCGCCTGTGCGCACGACGATTCTGCCATCGCTGACGCTGCCGCCCGTCACCGGCGTTCGGGTGACGAGCGTTGCCCCGGCCTGCGTCGCATCAGCGAGCAGCGCCAGCATCAGGCCGTGACTGTCGATGATCCCCGTGGATTCGGAAAACAGCCCGGCGACCGCCCTTACCGCCGGCTCGAGGCGGCCGACATCGGCCGCCGTCAACGGTGCCAGCGGCACGCCGTTCGCCGCCGCCCGTTCGGCATAACCGGCGAGTGCCGGCAGTTCAGACTCGTCGGAAGCGATCAGTATCTTGCCGATGCGCCGGTGGCCGATGCCACGCTCGGCGCAGTAGCGGTAGAGCAGTTCCTTGCCGCGCACGCACAGCGCGCCCTTCAGCGAGCCGGTCGGATAGTAGATGCCGGCGTGGATGACCTCGGAATTGCGCGCCGAGGTCTGTGTCCCGAACGCCGCCTCCGCCTCAAGTATCAGCACTTCGCGCCCTGCCAGCGCAAGCTCCCGCGCCACCGCCAGCCCGACAACGCCGGCGCCGACAACAACGACGTCAACAACTTCCATTCAGTTTCCCCGATCCTGCAGGAACGGACCGTGCCATTGAATTCCAAACCCGCCATGCACTGCTCGAGCCCTCATTGCTCAACGCCGATGCCAATGAACTTGTGTCTTGAAGTGCCGGCACGTTTGGTGTTCATGGTTGAGGCTGTCTGACTGGACACACCGATGCTTTCCGCTGAATGGATCCGTGAGCATTAGCGATCAGTATTTCGCATGAAATCCGCCGTATTGAAGAAGTTCTGCAGCAGCTTTTCGCGAATCGCCTCTTCGATGCCGACATTCTCCATCGCCAGGACCATGCAGGCGACCCACTGGTCGCGTTCCCTGGTGCCGATCGCGAACGGCGAGTGCCGGGCGCGCAGGCGGGGATGGCCAAACTTCTCGACGAACAGGTCGGGGCCGCCGAGCCAGCCGGAGAGGAACATGTAGAGCTTGTCGCGTGAGCCTTGGAGATCGGCAGGATGCATGTCACGCAATTCCCGAAACTGGGGAATGCTGTCCATCAGTTCGTAGAAGCGGTCGCAGAGCCGGGCGACGCCAGCATCGCCGCCGATCTTGTCGTAGGTCGTGGAATTCTCCATGAGCGTCATCGGGAGATTGGATTTCAGCCCTTGCGCGCCACGACGCGACCGCGGGGCGCGCCTGACTTGACAGGCTGACGCCCCGGGCGCTGGGCAGCAAGCGGCTTGTGGATTTGCCCTGTTCCGGGCGGTTGACCGCGACTGCCTGCCGGTTGCCAGGCGGGAATCAGTTGTCGCTTGCCGTTGCCGATCAGGTCGGCGCGCCCCATTTCCTTCAAGGTCTCACGCAGCAGCGGCCAGTTGGCCGGATCGTGGTAGCGCAGGAACGCCTTGTGCAGCCTGCGCTGGCGGCCGCCGCGCACGCTGCCGACGTGTTCGCCGTCGCGCGCAAGCTTGCGCAGCGGGTTGCGTTCCGTGTGGTACATCGTCGTCGCCAGCGCCATCGGCGTCGGCAGGAAGGTCTGTACCTGATCGAGGCGGAAGTTGTTCTTCTTCAGCCACAACGCCAGGTTGAGCATGTCCGCGTCGGTCGTTCCCGGGTGGGCGGCGATGAAGTACGGGATCAGGTACTGCTCCTTGCCGGCCTCGCGCGAGAAGCGGTCGAACAACTGCTTGAAGCGGTCGTAGGCGCCCATGCCCGGCTTCATCATCTTCGACAGCGGGCCTTCCTCGGTGTGTTCGGGGGCGATCTTCAGGTAGCCGCCGACGTGGTGCGTGACCAGTTCCCTGATGTACTCGGGCGAGCGCACGGCAAGGTCGTAGCGCAGGCCGGAGCCGATCAGGACCTTCTTGACGCCCTTCAGCGTGCGCGCCTTTCGGTAGAGCGAGATCAGCGGCGCGTGGTCGGTGCCGAGGTTTTCGCAGATGTCGGGATAAACGCAGGACAGGCGACGGCAGGCCGACTCGATCTTCTCGTCCTTGCATTTCAGGTGGTACATGTTGGCGGTCGGCCCGCCGAGGTCGGAGACGATGCCGGTGAAGCCCGGCGTCTTGTCGCGCATTTCCTCGATCTCGCGCAGCACAGAGTCTTCCGAACGGCTCTGGATGATGCGCCCCTCGTGCTCGGTGATCGAGCAAAAGGTGCAGCCGCCGAAGCAGCCGCGCATGATATTGACCGAGAAACGGATCATCTCCCAGGCGGGAATCCTGGCCTCGCCATAGGCAGGATGCGGGCGCCGGGCATAGGGCAGCTCGTAGACCTGGTCGAGTTCGTCGGTGGTCAGCGGAATCGGCGGCGGATTGAGCCAGACGTCGCGTTCTCCGTGCGCCTGAACGAGCGCCCGAGCGTTGCCGGGATTGGATTCGAGGTGGAAGGTGCGCGAGGCGTGGGCGTAGAGCACCGGATCGTTGCTGACCTGCTCGTAGGAAGGCAGGCGGACGACAGTGTGGGCACGTCGGTCCTTGAGCACGGCCAGCCGTTCGGCACGTGAGACGATGCGCACGGCGTGTTCGCCGGATGATTTCGTTTCGGTTGCGGTGGACGGCGAATTTTGCCCATTTTCCATGGCGTAAGGGTCGGCATGCCTGACCAGCGGCCCCGGCGTGTCGACCGAGGTCGAATCGATCGCTTCCCAATCGCCGGAAGGCAGCCAGCCCGCGGGCACCATGAACGCCGTGCCGCGCAGGTCGTGGATTTCGGCGATCCTCTCGCCCCTGGCCAGCCGGTGCGCCAGTTCGACGATCGCCCGCTCGGCATTGCCGAAAACCAGCAGGTCAGCCTTGGAATCGGGCAGCACCGAGCGCCGCACCTTGTCCGACCAGTAATCGTAATGAGCGATGCGGCGCAGGCTGGCCTCGATCGAGCCGATCAGCACATTGCCGCCGGGAAAAGCCTCGCGGCAGCGCTGGGCATAGACCGTCACGGCGCGATCGGGCCGCTTGTCGGCCTCGGCATTCGGGGTATAGGCGTCGTCGGAACGGTTCTTGCGGTCGGCAGTGTAGCGATTGACCATCGAATCCATGTTGCCGGCGGTCACGCCGAAAAACAGGTTCGGTTTTCCCAGTTTTCTGAAGTCGACCGCGGAATTCCAGTCGGGCTGGCTGATGATGCCGACCCGGAAACCCTGCGCTTCGAGCAGGCGGCCGATCAGCGCCATCCCGAAACTCGGATGATCGATATAGGCGTCGCCGGTGACGAGAACGATGTCGCAGGAATCCCAGCCCAGCGCGTCCATTTCGGCACGCGACATCGGCAGGAAGGGCGCCGGACCGAAACGCGCGGCCCAGAACTTGCGATGGCCGAAGAGCGGCCGGGCAACTTGCGGAATCGAATTCATGGCGTATTCTACCCGAGCCCGTAGCCGCTGCCCGGCGGGAAATTGCTGTCAAAGATCGGGCGGAGCGCTGGATCCCGGGGCGAATCAGGCACCGGCGCGCAGCGCCAGGAGCGGCGGCGTGCCGAGCAACTGACGCACCGCCAGCCAGCCAATGCCGACCGAAAGCACCATTCCGGAAAGTGTCGCCAGCGGAAACAGCCAAAGACTCAGCGGCATGTCGAGCAGGAAGACGTTCTCCGCCAGCACCTGCCCGACCACCGCCGCGCCGGCGCCGGCAATCAGTCCGGCGATCGCACCGACCACGGCCAGCTCGGCCAGGAGCGATTGCCGCAGCTGGTCGCGCCCGGCACCGAGCGCCCGCATCACCGACAGTTCGTAGCGCCGTTCGTCGAACGCCGTGAGCAGGGCCGAACCGAGAACGATCGCCCCGGCCAGCAGCGAGAACAGAAAGATCAGCTGCACCGCCCGCACCACCTGTCCCATCACCGTCTGGATCTGCGCCAGGATGGCGCTGACGTCGATCAGCGTCAGGTTTGGAAAGCGCGCCACCAGCGTCCGCACCAGCGCCGCTTGCGTCTCGGGAAGATGGAAGCTGGTGATGTAGCTCGCCGGTGCGGATTCGAGCACGCCGGGCGGCGTCAGGACGAAGAAATTGACCCGCATCGAATCCCAGTCGAGCTTGCGCAGACTGCTGACGCGCACCCGCGTCTCCTGGCCACCGATCAAGAAGCGCAATTCATCGCCGACCTTGACTCCAAGTGTCCTGGCCAGACCTTCCTCGACCGAGGCAAGGCCCTTGCCGGAATCTTCGGGCCCGAACCAGTTGCCCCGGATGACGCGGTTGCCCGACGGCAGATCGGCGCGCCAGGACAGGTTGAATTCGCGCTCGATCAGGCGCTGGGCGCGTTCGTCGTCGGGGTAACTGGTGGCACTCACCGCCCGGTCGCCGATCCGCATCAGTCGTCCGCGGACCATCGGCGCAAGCTCGACGGCGATGCCGCTGGCGGCAAGCGCGTCGGCAACGGCCTGCCGTTGATCCGGCTGGATATTGACGATGAAGCGGTTCGGCGCATCGGCCGGCGTCGCCTTCAGCCAGACGTCGACCAGTTCGCCGCGGGTGACGGTGAGCAACAGCATGGCCATCAGTCCGAGGGCCAGCGCGACGATCTGCAGGGTGCTTGCCGCCGCATGTCGTTCCAGATTGGCAAGCCCCTGCCGCCAGCCAAAGCCGCCGCCCCCGCGCAGTCGCGAAACCGCGCGTACACCGAGGCGGGCAAACAGCCAGAACAGAACCAGTGCCCCGGCAAATCCGCCGATCGCATAGGCGCCCAGCCGCAAGTCGCCCGAGACCAGCAACAGCAGGCCGGCAAGCGCCAGGACGCCAAGCGCATAGCCGCCGAGCAGGAACGGCCGCGGCGGCCCCAGTTCGCGGCGAAGGACGCGCAGGGTCGGCACCTTGCTCAGTTGCAGGAGGGGAGGAAAGGCAAAACCGAACAGCAGGACCGCAGCAACCGCGGCACCCAGGAAGGGCGGCAGCCAGCCCGGCAAGGGAAGACGCAAGTCCAGCAGTTCCGCGAGCCACGAGACGAGGATGAAATGCACCGCGAAACCGGCAAGGCAACCAACCGCCGAAGCCAGCAGCGCCAGCCAGACAAAAAGCGCCGAATGCAGACGAATCAGGCCGGACTGCGTGATGCCGAGGCACCGCATCACGGCGCAGGCGTCGAGATGACGCTGCATGTAGCGCCGGGCTGCCAGCGCCACGGCAACCGCAGCGAGGATCACGGTCAACAGGGTCGCCAGACCAAGGAAGCGCTGCGCCCGGTCAAGCACGCTGCGGATTTCCGGCCGCGCATTCCGCGTGTCCTCGAGCCGCTCGCCGCGTCCGAGGCGCGCCTCGACCCAGGTGCGGAAACCCGAAACGGCGCCCGTATCCCCGGCAACCATGAAGCGGTAGCTCACCCGCGAACCGCTCTGTATCAGCCCGGTTCCCGGCAGGTCGTCGAGATGCAACATCAGGCGCGGAGCCAGTCCGAGGAAGTTGATTCCGCGATCGGGTTCGAAAGTCAGGATGGCCCCTACCCGGAAGGTGCGCTGCCCGAGTTGCAGAGTCTGCCCCGGCCCGCTCTCCAGTGTGCTGGCCAGGCGCTCATCGAGCCATACCGTGCCTGGCGCGGGACCACCCTGCGTCGCCTCGCCCGCCTCACCGGCACGATCCGCCCGGCGCAGCATCCCGCGCAACGGATAGGTGCCGCTCACCGCCTTGATGTCCGCCAGTTGCGCCTGCCCGCCGGCCAGCACCATGCTCGGGAAACCGACCGTTTCGGCCGTCATCAGACCGCGCCGGGCAGCCTCGTCGCGAATCGGCGCTGGCCACAGATGATCGGAAATCAGCAGCAGGTCGCCGCCGATGAGTTGCCGGGCTTCCTGTTCGAGCGCCAGACGAACCCGGTCGGTGAAAAATCCGACCGCAGTGACCGCCGCCACGGCGACCACCAGCGCGGCCAGCAGCAGACGCAGTTCTCCGGATCTCAGCTCGCGGCCCAGCAGGCGCCAAGCGAGGCCGCTCATCGCAGTGCCGCCCAGCGCATCCGGAAATCGGCGGGCGCCAGAGCGCGCCCGTGCAGGAAACCCTGCAACTGATGGCAACCCAGATCGCTGAGAAACGCGGCCTGCTCGGCGGTCTCGACTCCCTCGGCGACCACCTCGAAATTTAGGCTCCGGGCCAGGGCCATGACCGACTGGATGATCGCTTCATCCTCGGAACTGACACCGATCCCGAAGACAAAGCTGCGGTCGATCTTGAGCTGCTGAACCGGCAACATCTTCAGATAGCTCAGCGACGAATAGCCGGTCCCGAAGTCGTCGAGCGCCAGGCTGACGCCAATCTTGCGCAAACGATCCAGCAATCCGTAAGCATCCTTGACTGCCATGACGACCGATTCGGTAATCTCCAGCTTGAGGTGTGAGGGTTCGAGTCCGGTTTCGCCCAGAATCCTTTGCAGGGTATCGATAAACTCGGGGCGTTCCAGCTGCTTTACCGAAAGGTTCACCGAAACCTGCGGCAATTCGAAGCCGCTGGCCTTCCAGCGCATCACCTGCAGGCAGGTTTCGCGCAACACCCAGGTACCGAGCCCGACGATGATGCCGGAATCCTCGGCCAGCGGAATGAAGCGCCCCGGCGCCACACTGCCAAGTTCCGGGCTGTCCCAGCGGATCAGCGCCTCGGCGCCAACCAGGCGGCCGCTCTTTGTCTCGACCTGCGGCTGCAGATGAACCGAAAGCTCGCCATTGCCCACCGCACGGCGCAGCAGCGTCTCGATCTGGATACGCTCCTGCGCGTCGCGCGTCATCTCCGGCGTGTAGAAATGGTAATGGCCGCGCCCCATGGCTTTGGCGCGATACATTGCGCTGTCGGCATTACGCAGGAGATCGCTGACCGAGTTGCCGTCGTTGGGGAAGATGCTGATTCCCACCGAGGCCGACAGGAAGAGTTCGTGCTCACCGAGACGGAAAGGCGCATCGAAGGTCGCAATGACTTCGCGTGCCAGGATCGCCGCCTCTTCGTCGGTGCGCACAGGTTCCATGACGCAGATGAACTCGTCACCACCAAGCCGGGCCAGCATGTCGATCAGTCCAACGTGTTCGCAGAGGCCGGCAGCCACCGAAACCAGCAATTCGTCGCCAACGCCATGACCGAGCGAGTCATTGACCTGCTTGAACTGGTCGAGGTCGATGAACAGCACCGCCAGACGATTGTTGTTCCGGGCAGCATCGACCAGACTGGCTTCCAGACGCTCGATGAAATAGCGGCGATTGGCCAGCCCGGTCAACGGGTCGTGGTAGGCCAGATAATTCAGCTGGCTCTCGGCCTGCCGGCGCTCGCTGATCTCCAGCCTGAGCTGCCGGTTGGAACTGCGAAGCTCCTCGGTCCGGGCATCAACCTGTATTTCCAGTGAACTGCGTGCAGCCTCGATCCGTTTTGCCTGCTCGGAAAGGATCCTCTGTGCCCGCCTGACCACCATCAACTGCATCAGATAAAGCAGGGCAAAGACGCCGGTCACCACGGCCGTAACGATCCACAGGGTCCGCCGGTACGAGGTCATGAAGGGCGTTACGTCCTGAAACAGCTCGAACACGCCTTCAACCGCCCGACCCTCGCTGGATATCGGTACATGGCTGGCGAGCAGATCGATATTCGGGCGGACGCCATCGAAGGTCGCCATGCTGTCACGATGGCTCAGATCGCTGCGCACCTCACCGGCCAAAGCAGACTTGAAGCCGGGATTGCCAAGCTGGCTTTCACCGAACTGCGATGGGTCAGTCGAGAAGATCGTCGCGCCCAGGCGATTGTAGATCTTCACCTTGACCACAGCTGTTTCGTGCATCAAGGCCGCAACGCTGGCCTGCATCGCCTGCGATTCGTCCGCGTCCATCAGCATCGAGGCATCCTTGCCGACCGATGCCGCCATCAGCTCGGCCAGCGATTCACCCAGCACGTTCTCGAAAACCTGGGCCATGGCCACGTTGCGATCTTCGGCGAGCATCGTCAACTGACGCACCGATACCTCACGATACAGGGTGCCGAGCAGCACGGCGGCCAATCCGATCAGGATCAGGCTGAGGGCCGAAAAATAGCGCGAAAGGTTGAACATGGGAGAATCTCGGGGCTTGCGCAAAGCTTATTCGATGTCGCGCAACCTGGCGACTGCGTCTTCGACCCGGCGCACCGAGATGACCTCCATGCCGGCGATCGATTGCCGCGGGCGATTCGCCTCGGGAATCAGCGCCCGCGTGAAGCCGAGCTTGGCCGCCTCCTTCAGGCGCTCCTGTCCGCGCGGCGCCGGGCGGATCTCGCCGGCGAGACCGACCTCACCAAACACCACAAGTTTCGACGGTAACGGCTTGTTTTTCATGGATGATGTGATCGACAACAGAACCGCCAGATCGGCAGCAGGCTCGTTGATCCTGACCCCGCCTACCGCGTTTACGAACACATCCTGATCGAAGCAAACGATCCCGGCATGGCGATGCAGGACGGCCAGCAACATGGCAAGACGCTGCGCGTCGAGGCCGACGGTCAGGCGGCGCGGGTTGCCGTGCGCCGTATCTACAAGCGCCTGAATCTCGACCAGCAACGGACGCGTCCCCTCCTGCGTCACCATCACGCAAGACCCGGCGACATCCTGACCGTGTTGTGACAGGAACAGGGCCGACGGGTTGTTCACTCCCTTCAACCCTTTGTCGGTCATTGCGAAGACACCGAGTTCGTTGACCGCGCCAAAGCGGTTCTTGACCGCGCGCACCAAGCGGAAGCTGGAATGGGTGTCGCCCTCGAAGTAAAGCACCGTGTCGACGATATGTTCCAGCACCCGGGGACCGGCCAGCGCTCCATCCTTGGTCACGTGCCCGACCAGGATGATGGTGATGCCGGAGTTCTTGGCGAGGCGCGTCAATTGGGCGGCGCATTCCCGCACCTGCGCCACCGAGCCGGGCGCACTCGAAAGCTGATCCGACCACAACGTCTGGATCGAATCGATAACCGCGACTTGGGGTCGCTCGGCCTGCAGCGTCGCCAGGATGCGTTCGAGACTGATCTCCGCCATCAGTTGCAGCGACCGGGCGTCAAGCCCGAGGCGGCGGGCGCGCAGCGCGACCTGCTCGCCGGATTCCTCGCCGGTGACATAGAGCACCTTACAGCCGGACGACAGCAGCGAAAGCGCCTGCAACAGCAGCGTGCTCTTGCCGATGCCCGGATCGCCGCCAATCAGCACGACGCCGCCGACGACGAGGCCACCGCCGAGCGCCCGATCGAACTCGGTAATGCCGGTCGCAATGCGCTCGCTTTCGCGCGCCTCGATTTCGCCGAGATTGCGCAGCCGGGCGACCGCGGGCGGCGACTCGAAGCGATGACCGCTGGTCTTCTCCGCAACGCTCTCGACCAGCGTGTTCCATTCGCCGCAGCCGGGGCATTGCCCCTGCCATTTGGGACTCGTGGCGCCGCACTCCGTACAGCTGTAGATCGATTTGCCTTTTGCCATTCTAATCGACGAACCTTACCGGAACCCGTGGGGCCAGCGCGCAGAACAGCTCGTAGGCAATCGTGCCGGCTGCTTTGGCTACCGCATCCGCCGGAACATACCCGGCCAGCCCGTTGCCCCACAGGGTAACCGGCGCCCCGGGCCCGGCTTCGGGAATATTGGTCAGATCGCAGGCCAGCATGTCCATCGACACCCGCCCGACGGTCTCGGTCATGCATCCTTGCACCGCAACCGGCGTGCCGCTCGGGGCATGGCGCGGATAGCCATCGGCGTAGCCGCAGGCAACGATGCCGATGCGCATCGGCCGCGCGGCCACGAAGGTCCCGCCGTAGCTGACCCTATCCCCCTCAACAAGCTGCTGCACGGCGATGATTTCGCTGTCGAGCGCCATCACTGCCTGCAGGCCGAGGTCGGCAGCGCTGCATTCGGCGAACGGACTCGAACCGTAAAGCATGATCCCCGGCCGAACCCAGTCGGCATGCGTCTGCGGGTAGCGCAGCAAGGCGGCCGAATTGGCCAGGCTGACCGGCCCCGTCCAGTCCCCGGTCATCGCGGAAAAGCGTTCCAGCTGCTCATTCACCCCGCGTCCGCCATCGGCTTCGGCAAAATGGGTCATCATCGTCAGGGTGAGATTGTCGACCCCGGCAAGCATTTTGCGTGCCCTGGCGAGGTCGACCGCATTCAATCCCAGCCGGTTCATGCCGGTATTGATCTTGAGATAGATCGCCAGGGGCGAACCGCCGGGAACCGAGGCGAGCAGCAATTCCAGCTGTTCCAGACAATGAACGACCGTGGTCAAGCGATGTTCGGCGACAGTCAGCGCATCGCGCGCGCTGAAGATGCCTTCGAGGAGCAGGATCGGCTGTTGCACTCCAGCCGCGCGCAGGGCGATGGCATTCTCGCATTCAAGAACGGCAAAACCGTCCGCTTCGTCACGCAGGGTCTCGACAGCCCGCCACTGCCCGTGGCCATACGCATCCGCCTTGATCACCGCCCACGCCCTGGTCCGGGGCGCCAGGCCCTTGGCCAGCCTGTAGTTATGCAGAAGGGCGGAACGGGAAATACGCGCGCGGATTGGTCGGGAAGTCATCATGAACCGGCGTCCTTCAGTCGCTGGCGGACGAATCGAAAAAGGTCATGGCCGCGTCCTCCGGCCGGTCTCCGCAAATGCCATGTTGTGCTTACGCATGAAGAAACTGCAAACGCCGGCCAGCGAACGTCAAGGTCACCGCCGGAGCCCGCCGAACCGCGCCCGAGGCGTCAGACGAAAAGTGCTTTGCCATTGGCCAAGAGGCAGACCCGGTCGCGACCGGCATTCTTGGCAGCGTAGAGGGCTTTGTCAGCGGCGCGCAGCATCTCGTCCTCATCACTCATGCCGCTCTCGCGGTTGGCCACACCGATGCTCACCGAGGTCCGGATGTCCACACCGGCGATGTCGATCTTCAATGACTTGACCATCCTGCGCAGACGCTCGGCAGCCAGCAGGGCGGCGCGCGCGTCCGCATCGTGGCAGAGCAGCATGAACTCCTCGCCGCCTATCCGGCTGACGCTGTCGTCCTTGCGTGCTGCAGCCTCGATGGCCTTGGCCACCGCCTGCAACACCTGATCGCCGACCGCGTGACCATGCCGATCGTTGATGGACTTGAAGAAATCGATATCGATCATCAGCACCGCCATGGCTTGCCCCGTCCGTTGAGCGGAACTCCAGAATCTCGTGAGCGCACCCATGCCCGCCCGACGGTTGGGCAGTGCCGTGAGGAGGTCGGTCATCGCAGCGTGTTCGAAGCGCTGGTTGCTGATGGCCAGTTCCGCGGTGAATTGCTTGAGCTGGGCCCGATCTCGCTCCCATGCCTTGAGCAAATTCACATAGTGCAGTGCCGCCCGCATACGGGCACTCAGGGCACGGGCATTTACCGGCTTGGTCACGTAATCGTCGACCCCCGCCTCAAAGGCCTCGACGATCGCCTCGTCTGCCCCCTCTCCGGTCAGCATGATGATATACATCGACTGCCCCCAGTCGGTGGCGCGCAGGGCGCGGCACAACTCGAAGCCGTCCATGACCGGCATCAGCCAGTCGGCAATCACGATCTGGGGCATGACCTCGAGGGCCAGGGCCAGCGCTTCCTTGCCATTCTCGGCGGTGTAGACCGTACAGCCAAGCAGGTGGCGCAGATAGCCCTCGGTCATGATGCGGCTGGTGGGTTCGTCCTCGACCAGCAAGACCACGCTGCTGCACGGCAACTGCGCCTCATGGTCCTGGTGGGGAACCGGGGCGTTGACGATGGCATCGAACGACGGGAGGCGAATGTCCGGCAACTTCAGCAACGCGGCCCACTCGTGCCATTGGTGAACCACGCGGTCAAAAACCTCACCCAGTGCGATCGCGTCGAGACCGTTCTTGCCACCCAGAAGCATCAATTCAGAAACGCCGTGGTGGCGTTCCGCCGCGGGTGACAGACCAAGATCCGCCATCCGGCGCGCCTGAAACAACAGATGGACCAATTGGTATGGCCGGGACCCCTCGACAAAACCCGACGCCTCCGGTTCCTCGTGCCAGCAGACAGGCTCGGCAAGCGCCTTGGGAATCCTGCAATCCGCCAAGATCGCGGCCGTGAATTCCGTGTGATCAATCATCAGCCGCTTGCGTTCCAGTTCCAGCAGCGCCACACCGGTCATTTTCTCGCCAAGTACGTCCGCGTATTCCGCAGGGTAGACGGTCGCCAGCGCCAGGCAGCCGATCTGCGCCAGCAGGCCACAAGCAAACAGTTCTTCGGGCGAAACGGTCCGCACCATACGGCCCAGCTCCTGACTGGCCACCGCCATGAACAGGGAATGGGACCAGAAGCCCGGATAGTCGAAGGCCGCGCATGGCCCCTCAAGAAATTGGTCGACCAGCGAGAATCCCATGGCCAACTGGTGGACGGTCTTCATCCCAAGACGCATCACCGCCTCGCGGATCGAAACCAACGGCCGGCCGCCGGCCGCCGCGTTATTGGCGAGGCGCAACAGGCGGCTGGAGAGCGCGGGATCGCTTTGCACCACCCTGGCCACTTCGTCCGCGGTCGCGTCCTCACGTCGACTGATCTCCATGATCGCCAATGCCACCCCTTTCGGGCTGGGAAGTTGGCCGCTGATCCGCAGTTGTTCGAGACTTACCATGATTGTTGTTGGCTACCCGCCGTTCACTTTCGCCGAGGGCGCATTCTAGCAGCCTCGGCCCGTCAGGTGTCTGGCGCCGGGCGCGACTTCAACCGCGTTTTCCAGGAATAGTCTCGCGCAAGCCTGTGCCTCAGTTCGCGGAGGCAATCGCTGGCAGGGCAATGCTGCCGCGCCGCAGATGCGGTTCGATCTCGTCTGGCGGCAGCGGACGACTGAACAGATAACCCTGCACTTTCGGACATTGCGCCGCCCTCAGGAATTCAAGCTGCGCCCGGGTCTCGACGCCCTCGGCGATGACATCCAGGTCAAGACTGCGCGCCATGGCGATGATCGCCGTCGCGATTCCCGCATCATTGACCCCGTCCGTGAGGCCGCGGACGAAACTCTGGTCGATCTTGAGCATGCCGATCGGAAAATGCTTGAGGTAAGACAGCGACGAATAGCCGGTACCGAAATCGTCGATCGAGAAATGCACCCCCAGCGCACGCAGGCGATACAGTCCCTGGACTTGCCTGGACTCCGGGTCCATCAGGATGCTCTCGGTGAGTTCCAGTTCGAGTTGCCCGGCGCTGATGCCGCTCTCGGCGATGATCTCGGCAACGCTATCGAGGAAATGCGGCGCGCGGAACTGGCGCGCCGAGACGTTGATCGCCACGCGCGGCGTAAACACGCCGCGTTGCTGCCAGTCCCGTACCTGGGTGCAAACGGCGTTGAGTACCCAGTCTCCCAGCGGAACGATCAGGCCGCTTTCCTCCGCCACCGGGATGAACTGGGCTGGCGAGATCATCCCGCGCTCCGGATGCTGCCAACGAATCAGCGCCTCGATGCCAACGATCGTGCCGTCGGCGACGCTCACCTGCGGCTGATACACCAGCCGGAAGTCGCCACGGTCGAGACCCTTGCGCAAATCAGCCTCAACTGCCAGGCGCTCTGCCGTCTGGACGGTCATCGCGCCGCTGTAGAGCTGCCAGTTGTTGCGTCCCTGATCCTTGGCGTGGTACATCGCCGTATCGGCGTGCTTGAGCAAGGTGGCGGCGTCTTCGCCGTCTTCAGGGAAGATGGCGATGCCGATGCTCGAGGTCACGGTGATCTCCCGATCGCCGACCAGGAAAGGCATGGCGAGCAACGCCTGCAATCGCGCGGCGATCTGGCCGACCATCTGGGTATCTTCGATACCGGTCAGGACGACGGTGAACTCGTCACCTCCCAGACGGGCGAAGTGTATTGCGGCGGCGTCCGACGCCGGCCGGGCGACGAAGTCGCCGGCACGCAACTTTTCCTTCATGCGCATGGCGACCTCCTGCAGCAGGGTGTCGCCGGCGCCATGGCCGAACGTATCGTTGATGCGCTTGAAGCCGTCGAGATCGAGAAACAGCAGCGCCACCCGAATATTGTCCCGGCGCGCGCGCTGCAACTCAAGATCGAGGTGTTCGAGAAAGCTCTGGCGGTTCGGCATGTCGGTCAGCGTGTCGAAGTAGGCCAGGCGGAGGATCTTCTCTTCACCGAGTTTCTCGGCCGTCATGTCGCGCACCACGATCACCACCTTGTCCACGCCGTCGGGGACAACACGCGCTTCGTGGTAATGGATTTCGCCCTCCAGCGGCAGCGAGTAGATCACCGATTGCAGCTTGCCGCTCAGCAAGGCAGCATCGATTGCCTGCTGGACCAAACCTGAGGCATCGGGCGGCAGCAGCGCCGAAATGTTCTTGCCAAGAAATCTCTGCTCGAATCGCACGGAGGTCCTGACCGAACCCGGCTTGTAGTCCAGGTAGGTGCCTTGCCAGTCGATGACGAAGATCATGTCGGGAATGGCCCGCATGACCGCCCCCTGCTTTTCCCTGAGTTCACACAGCTGGCGAACCGCTTGCGCCGATCGCAGAACCTGGCGCGCCCGACGACCCAGGATCGGCCAGTTGATGGGCTTCGCGACAAAGTCGTTGGCGCCTGCCTCGTAGGCCTCGTCGATCGATGCCGGATCGTCGAGGCCGGTGACCATGATCACCGGCACCCCGGTCATATCCCAGCGCTGGCGTAGGCGGCGGCAGAATTCAAAGCCGTCGATGCCGGGCATGTCGACATCAAGCAGCACCAGATCGGGTTGCCGCTTGGCAAGAATTTCGAGCGCCTGCTCTCCACTCTCCGCCTCCAGAACGTCGAATCCGAACTGGACCAGGGTCTCCCGTTCCAGCATCCGCATCACGTGATCGTCGTCAACGATCAGCGCGGTCGCCAACGCAAGCTCTTCATTCGAGCGCATTTTCACCTCGCTCTTCAATTTGTTCCGCCAGCGCCGTGAGAACACGCGGCAGTTCTTCTCCGGCTTTCGCCAGCAGCGGAATGGCACCCTCGACTGTAGCACCGCGTCCGATCATCTCCAACGCCTTGCACACTGTCGCCAGACCTTCGGCGCCGACATTGGCGCTGCTCGACTTCATCGAATGCGCCGCCTTGCGCAAGGCATCGGCATCGCCTGCTTCGCTCGCCGCCCGCATCTCCGCCAGGCGCGCCGGCGCATCGGCGCGGTAGGCCTGGATCACGCGTTCGACCAGCAGCGCACCGTTGGCGCCCGGCAGCTGGCGGATAGCATCGAGGGCGCGCGGGTTGACGGCCTGCTCGCCTGCGGTGACAACTGGCGCGGCGGATTCCGCCGGTGGCGGATCCGCTGCCGTACCGGTCTGCGGCAGCCAGCGCCGCAGGAGCGCCGACAAGCCCGTGCTGGTGAACGGCTTGCTCAGGTAATCGTCCATGCCAGCGGCCAGGCAGCGCGCGCGGTCGCCCTCGACGGCGTTGGCGGTCAGCGCCACGATCGGCAGCGGGTGGTGGAGCAGGCCCTGGCGCTGGCGCGAGCGAATCTGCACGGTGGCCTCGAAGCCGTCCATTTCGGGCATCTGGCAATCCATCAGAACGAGGTCGAAGTGCTCACTGGATAAACGCTCGATCGCCAATCGACCGTTTTCCGCCAACTCGCAGGCCACGCCGAGCGATTCGAGCATGGCCCGGGCGACCATCTGGTTGACCGGGTTGTCCTCGACGACCAGTACCCGCCCGCCAAGTGCGGCGGCACCCGCGACGACAACCGGCGCTGGCGCGCCATCCAGTTGCGGCGCGACCGTCTTGAGCGCCAGCACGGTGCTGATCGCGCCGTAGAGTTCGGACTGGCGGACCGGCTTGGAGAGATAGCAATCGATTGCCGTCGCCTGGCGATCCGGATGGTCGGCGCCGGCGCTGGCCGACGAGAGCATGACCAGCGGCAGCCTCGCATAGCGCCGATCCGCGCGAATCGCGCGCGCGATGGCAAAGCCGTCCATGCCCGGCAGGTGCAGATCGAGGATCGCCAGATCGAAGCCCCGGCTGCGCATCCGGTCGAGCGCCCGCAAGGCGTCATGCCCGCTCGCGACGTCCGTGCAGCGCATCGACCAGCCTCGCAACTGGTGCGCCAGGATTTCGCGGTTGCTGGCATTGTCATCGACGACGAGGACCGAGAGCCCGCTGAGGCGCTCGGCGAGCGGGAGAACCGTGCGGGCATCGGCATCCTGTTTGGCGAACGCCAGCTCGAACCAGAACAGTGAGCCGTGGCCGAACTGGCTGACCATCCCGATCTGGCCGCCCATGATTTCGACCAGGCGTTTGGCGATCGTCAGACCGAGGCCGGTGCCGCCAAAGCGCCGGGTGGTCGACGCGTCGGCCTGGACGAAAGGTTTGAACAAGTGACTTTGCACTTCTTCTTTGATGCCGGTGCCGCTATCCTCGACTTCGACGCGGAAACCTGCCTGCTGCGGGTCCTCGCACAGCAGCTTGATGCGCACGACGATCATTCCCTGGCTCGTGAACTTGACGGCATTGCCGACCAGATTGGTCATGATCTGGCGCAGGCGCACGGGATCGCCCTTGAGCGCCACCGGCAGATCGTGCGGCAGACTACAGAGCAATTCAACGCCTTTTGCCTGGGCGGCCTGGGCGAACAACTCGCTGACGTTTTCGACGAGCTGGCGCAGACTGAAATCGATCGTCTCGAGATTGAGCTTGCCTGCTTCGATCTTCGAGAAATCAAGGAGGTCGTTGATGATGCTCAGCAGGTGCTCGCCGGACTGGTACACGACATCGTTGAAACGGCGCTGCTGCGGGGTCAGCACCGTGCCGCGCAGCAATTCGGTCATGCCGAGAATGCCGTTCATCGGTGTCCGGATCTCGTGGCTCATCGTCGCCAGGAATTGGCTCTTGGCGCGACTGCCGGCTTCGGCCGCATCCTTGGCCGTGCGCAGCTCGGCGGTACGCCTGGCCACCTCAACCTCCAGGTGGTCACGATGCGCCGCCAGTTCGGCGGTTGCTGCGTTCAACGCCTTCAAGGGCAGCGTTTTCAGGACCACGTAGATGGCAATGCCCAACAGCAGGCCCAGGGTTGCGCCGATCAAGGTGCCTTGAACCAATGGTCGCATCGACGCCGAAATACGTACCTGGCCGACTTCTTGACCGGCGTCGTGGAGCGCATGGGCTCTGCGCAGAACCGGCACGCCCGGGAGGTTTCCAACCTGTGTCAGGAGCGTCTCGCCGTTGTCGACGACCTCTACCAACTCGTCGCTCAAGACGACCGGCTCGCGCGAGATCAGCCCTTTGAGGCGATTTTCGGCATACACCCAGACGTCCGGATTGCTGGTGATCAAACCGCTCAGTGCCGACGCCTTGACCTGGGCCTTTAGGTCGAGCGACTCGGCAAGATGCCGATACCCGACCGTCCAGTAACCCAGCGGCAGACTCGCCGCTACGAGCAGCGCCACGCTCAGCGCGAAGCGCCTGACGTTGCGTTCAAACTGCTCGGCGCTCTGCGGCGTCACAGCAGTCACGGGATGAAGTGTCCGTTCTGTTCCAGTATCCTGATTCCCTGCGGCGATCTGACGAACTTGACGAACTCCTGGGCCTCCGGCGCGGGGTTTTTCGGCAGCACGAGATAGAACTGCTTGACGAGCGGGTAGCGCCCGGAGCGGGCATTTTCCACCGTCGGCGCGACGCCATCAAGGGTTAGCGCCCGCAGGGCACGCTTCTCGGAGCGGATCAGAGCGAGCGTCGAGGTGCCGAAGCTGCCGGGAATCGTCTCCATCTTGTCGGCGGCGTCCTGATCGGTCACGGCGAAGGGCAATCCCGGGCGCTGTTCGGCGACGGCAAGCGCTTCTTCGATCTCGGGCGACAGCATTCTGACCTGCCGGTAATTGTCGTCTCCCGGCTGGCGCATCACCGGGCGAATCGTCGTGCCGTCGGGCCAGCCTGACCACTTGCCGCCATAGATTTCGGCAACCTGCCCCTGGCTGATGGCGGTGACCTTGTTCTTTTCCTGCACTGCGAAAACGGTCGGCGAGCGCGCGTATTCGGTGGCGGTCAAGCCGTTCCGGGCATCTTCGTCGGATAGCGGGTGGGCCGCCAGGCCAATCGCGACACTCCCCTTGGCGACGGCCTTGACCACACCGGCGGTGCCGATACTGGGCAGGACGACAATCGTCGTTTCCGGGTGCGATTTGGCAAACGCCTCGGCGAGCAGTTGCATCGTCCCCAGTGCGTTGCCGGTCCCGCCGATGCGAATCTCGCCGGCCGTTGCCAGAAAGGGCAGGCACAGCAGCAGCCAGGCGACAAGGACCAGGCCGCGCAGACCGCCGTTTCTTGAGTGATCCAGGCTCATGCACTTGCTCCTTGGCTAAAGTGACGAAACGGATATATTTATAGCGGCCCGCCAGCCGCCGACTTGAGGCTGCCTGCCTTGCCCAGGGCCGCGTTGCAGCAGCGGCGGCGCCACCCCGTCAGGCCAGCCGCCCGCAATGAATCCGCAGCAGCCGCGCGCAGCGGGCGGCAATCGCCTCGTCGTGGGTAACCAGCACCAGCGTCGTTCCCTGGCTGGCATTGAGGTCGAACATCATGTCGATGATCTGCTGGCCGGTGGCGGCGTCGAGGTTGCCGGTCGGCTCGTCGGCGAGCACCAGACGCGGGCTGCGGGCGAAGGCGCGGGCCAGTGCGACGCGCTGCTGCTCGCCGCCTGACAGGTGCTTCGGGTAATGCTTCAGCCGGTGTTCGAGGCCGACGCGCACCAGCCAGTCGCGGGCAGTTGCGGTCGACCCTCTGGAACCGGCCAATTCCAGCGGCAGCATGACGTTTTCCAGCGCATTCAACGACGGCAGCAACTGGAAGGACTGGAAGACGAAGCCGAGCAGCTTGCCGCGCTGGCGGGCGCGGTCGTCTTCGTCGAGGGCCGCCAGCGAAACGCCGTCGAGACGGATTTCGCCGGATGTGGGAACATCGAGGCCGGCCAGCAGCCCAAGCAGGGTCGATTTCCCCGAACCCGAGGCGCCAACGATGGCCACCGTCTCCCCGGACATGACCGAAAACGAAATATCCTGCAAAATCGTCAGCGGCTCGCCGCCGTTATCGACGGTCTTGCCCAACCCTGACACTTCAACCACCGGTTTCTCGATCATGCGGACTGCCCTGCTCCTGTTGGCCCTGCTCTTTTCCGCCACGCCGGCGCTGGCCGCGCGAACCATCCTGATCTTCGGCGACTCGCTCTCCGCCGGCTACGGCATCCGCCCCGAACAGGCCTGGCCGTCGTTGTTGGAAAAGCGTCTGAGCGAAAAGCGCCTCGATTATAACGTCGTCAATGTCTCGATTTCCGGCGAGACCACTGCCGGCGGCCGCGCCCGTCTGCCGGCAGCCCTGCAGCGCCACAAGCCGGCCATCGTCGTCATCGCCCTCGGCGCCAACGACGGTCTGCGCGGCCTGCCGCTGGCCCAGATGCGCGACAACCTCGCCGCCATGCTCGATGCCGCCCAGACGACCGGGGCGCGCACGCTGCTCGTCGGCATGCACCTGCCGCCCAACTACGGCCCCTATGCCGCCGAGTTCGCGAAGAGTTTCGCGGACACCGCCAAACGCAAGAAGAGCGCCGTGCTGGATTTCCTGTTGGCCCCGATTGCCGCCAACCCGGCCTATTTCCTGTCCGACGGCATTCATCCGACACCCGAGGCGCAGCCGCTGATCCTCGATCACGTCTGGCCCGGCCTGCAGCCGCTGCTGAAATAGGCCATGGTCGCCGACCGCTCCCCCCTTGCCAATCTTGGCGGCTTCGACGAGATCATCGACGTCCGCTCCCCCGCCGAATTTGCCGAAGACCACATTCCCGGCGCGATCAACTGCCCGGTCCTCGACGACGCGCAGCGCGCCGAAGTCGGCACGCTCTACAAGCAGGTCTCGCCGTTCGAGGCCAGGAAGATCGGCGCCGCGCTGGTTTCCGAGAACATCGGCCGCCATCTGCGCGAGCGCTTTCTCGGCAAGGCGCGTGACTGGAAGCCGCTGATCTACTGCTGGCGCGGCGGCAACCGCAGCGGCTCGATGACCACCGTCTTCCGCGCCATCGGCTGGAACGCCAGCCAGCTCGAAGGCGGTTACAAGACCTGGCGCAGCCACGTCGTCGCGCAGCTTGAACACCTGCCGCAGTCCATCGCCTTTCAGGTCATCTGCGGCGCCACCGGCAGCGGCAAGACGCGCATCCTGCAGGCGCTCGCCGCCCGCGGCGAACAGGTGCTCGACCTGGAAACCCTGGCCAGCCACAAGGGTTCGGTTCTGGGGGTGCTGCCCGGGCAGCCGCAACCGGGCCAGAAATGGTTCGAAACGCTGCTCCTGCTCGAACTGGAGCGCTTCGACCCGGCGCGCCCTGTCTTCGTCGAGGCGGAAAGCCGCAAGATCGGTCGCCTGCATGTGCCGGATGCCCTCATCGAACGCATTCGCGCCGGCGAATGCCTCAGCATCGACGCGACGCTGGCGGCCCGCGTCGCCTTCCTGCTGACCGACTACGACTATTTCCTGCGCATGCCGGAGCTCCTGAGCGAACGACTCATGGTGCTCAAGAACCTGATCAGCCGGAAGACCATGGAGCGCTGGCACGAAATGATCGCGGTTGGCGAGTGGCCGTCCCTGGTTCGCGCCTTGCTGGAAGAACACTACGACCCGCTCTACTACCGTTCACAAAACCACAACTTTGCCGGCCACGGCAGCGCCGGCATCTTTCCCACCGCTGATCTGTCGACGGCGGGCATCGCCGACATCGCCGCCCGCATCGTTCACTCGCGGACGGCGCAGATCGCCTGACGCAGCGCCGGCCTCGGGGTGTCGACATAGCCCTCGGCGAAGGCCAACTCGCGTAGGCCTGCCGCCTCGGCGACGGCACGCAGCTCCCCGGGACGCAGCAGGAAATCGGGGCGGGAAGGCTTGCCATAAGCCTCGTTGCCGACCATGAAGGTCTCGTAGATCAGGACCCCGCCATTCCCGAGCAAGGCGCAGACATCGGGCAAACGCGGCCGCCACAGGTAATTGGTGACGACGACGCCGGCAAAGCGCTCGCCGGCCAGCGACCAGTCGCCGGTTTCGAGATCGAATTGCAGCGCGGTGATCCCCGGCACTCCCTGCAAACCGGAAATTGCCGCGAAATCGCGGTCGACCGCGACCACCGCGTAACCCGCCGTCGCGAACAGACGGGCGTGGCGGCCGTCGCCGCAGGCGAGGTCGAGCACGCGCCCAACGCCGGCCACGCGCGGCAGATGACCCACGACCCAGGGCGACGGGGCTATCATGGCGGCATGTTGATTCGGGGAGTCGGTCATGGCGGGCGTCATTGTTCAGGAGAACGGTGAGGGAAGATACCAGCAGGAAGTCATCGTTGGCGAGCACCGATTGCGGGCCGACGAGCCGGTCAGCGTCGGCGGCGCGGATGCCGGCCCGGCGCCGCTCGATTTCGTGATGGCCGGCCTCGGCGCCTGCACTTCGATGACCCTGCGCATGTATGCCGAGCGCAAGGGTATTCCGCTGACGCGGATCAGCGTCAGTCTCGGACATGACATGGTAGTCATCGACGGCGTCAAGCGCGACCGTATCCTGCGCAAGATTACGCTGGATGGCGATCTCAGCGGCGAGCAGCGGGCGCGTCTGCTCGAAATCGCCAACAAATGCCCGGTGCACCGCGCGCTCGCGCAACCGCTGGTGATCGAGTCCGGGCTTGCGGATTAGGTGGTGCCACCCACTCCAGCGCTGGAGGGGGACCGGCCGATATGCTAGTATTGTGCATTGCAACATAGTTGTGCAGCAAGGAAATCCATCATGCTGGAACATCACTACCTGACCTCGCTATTCGAACCCGACGCGGTGGCCGTGATCGGTGCCTCCGACCGTGAAAACGCAGTTGGCAACATCATCTTCAAGAACATTCTGAATTCCGGCTTCAAGGGGCAGCTGTTCGCCATCAATCCCAAACACGAAAGCGTTCAGGGCGTGCAAACCTACGCGACGATCGAGGAAATCGGCGCTCGCGTCGATATGGCGGTGATCGCCACCCGGCCCCAGACGATTCCGAAGATCATCGAGCAATGTGGCCGCTGCGGGGTGCGCAACGTCATTATCGTCACCTCGGGCTTTTCCGAATCGGGCCACTCCGGCGCCGCCCTCGAGCGCAAAGTCCTTGAGCTGGCGCGCTCCTACAACGTCCGCATCCTGGGTCCCAACTGCCTCGGCATCATCCGGCCGGACATTGGCCTCAATGCGACTTTTGCCAGCATAACCGCCGATCGTGGCAACCTCGCCCTCGTTTCGCAATCCGGCGCCATGTGTTCGGCGGTGCTCGACTGGGCCAAGAGCAACCAGATCGGCTTTTCTTCGGTCATTTCGCTCGGCATGACGGCCGACGTCGAGTTCGGCGAGATTCTCGACTACCTCATCTACGACAGTCGCACGCATTACATCCTGATGTACGTCGAGGGCATTCGCAACGCTCGCCGCTTCATGAGCGCGCTGCGCTCGGCGGCCCGCATCAAGCCGATCATCCTGCTCAAGGCCGGGCGCCACGCAGCCGGTTCATTGGCGGCGTCCACGCACTCAGGAATGGCGGCGGTTTCCGATACAGTATTCGATGCCGCCGTGCGCCGCGCCGGCGTCGTCCGCGTGCGCAACATCGGTCAGCTCTTCTATTCCGCCAAGGCGCTCGACTCAAAGTTCCGGCCTTCCGGCAACCGCCTTGCGATCATCACCAACGGCGGCGGACCGGGCGCCATGGCGGCCGACCGCGCCGGCGACCTTGAGATCCCGCTGGCCCAGCTGGCGCCCGAGACGATGGCGGCGCTGAACAAGATGCTTCCCCCCAACTGGTCACACAGCAATCCGGTCGATATCGGTGGGGATGCGACGCCAGCGCGCTATCGGGAGGCCATCATGACCGTCAGCGGCGATCCGGGTGTCGACAGCACCCTGATCATGCTCTCGCCGCAGGCGATGACCCAGCCCCTGGAAGTTGCCAAGGCCATCGTCGAGATTTCCGACGAAACCAGCCGTTCGGTCATCTGTTGCTGGATGGGCGAGGAGCAGGTCGCCAGCGCGCGCAGACTGCTCGAGGATGCCGACATTCCGGTTTTCCGCACGCCGGAAACCGCCATCGAACTTTTCTACCACCTCTCGAAGTATTACCGGAACCAGAAGCTGCTCCTGCAGACGCCGGAGCCGACCCGCCAGAGTGACCGCCCGGAGACCGAAGGCGCCAAGATGCTGATCGAGGCGCTACTCGCCGAGCGCCGCAAGGTCCTCTCCGAAATGGAATCGAAAGCCATCTTGCGAGCCTTCCGCGTGCCCGTTGTCCAGACCATGGTTGCCCATACCGCCACCGAGGCGCTGTTGCTGGCCGAGCAGATCGGCTTCCCGGTCGCCATGAAGGTCGACTCGCCCGATCTCGCGCACAAAACCGAAGCCGGCGGGGTACGCCTCAACATCAAGAGTGCACCGGCAGTCCGCAATGCCTACAACGACATCATCGAAACAGTCCAGAAGCGGTATCCCGAGGCCAGAATCAGGGGTGTTTCGGTTGAGACCTTCATCGTGCGGCCACACGGCCGCGAGTTGATGATCGGCGTTTTCCGTGATCCCATCTTCGGACCGGTGATCACTTTCGGCGCCGGGGGATTCGATTTCGAGATCTTCAGCGATCGCTCGGTTGCGTTGCCGCCACTCAACAAGTTCCTGGCCAGGGACCTCATCGAATCCACTCGCGCCTCGGTCATTCTCGGTAACTTCCACAACATGCCGCCGGTCGATCAGAAGGCGCTGCGCGAGGTGTTGCTCTGCGTTTCGGAAATGGTCTGCGAACTGCCGTGGATCATGGAACTCGACATCAACCCGCTGATCGTCGATGAGAAAGGCGCCATCGTCGCCGATGCGCGCATCGTCATCGACCACCTCTCCGAACCCAGCGGCGATCGCTACGCACACATGGCGATCTACCCCTACCCCATCCATCTGATCCAGGAATGGCAGATGAACGATGGCAATGTCGTCACCATCCGCCCGATCCGGCCGGAAGATGCCGAAATGGAGCAGGCGTTCGTCAAGGGCATGTCCGACGAGTCGCGCTACTACCGCTTCATGGACACACTGCGCGAACTGACACCGACCATGCTGGTTCGTTTCACGCAGATCGATTACGACGGCGAAATGGCCCTGGTCGCCACACTGCCCGGCGCGGAAGGCAAGGAAACCCAGATCGGCGTCGCCCGTTACGTGGTCAATCCGGACGGCGAGACGGTGGAGTTCGCCCTGGCGGTCGGCGATGACTGGCAGAAATGCGGCGTCGGCCGCAAGCTGATGACCGCGCTGATCGACTGCGCTCGCCAGAAGGGCTATCGGGCAGTGGTTGGCGACGTGCTGTCAACCAACGGCAAGATGTTCAATCTGATGAGCAGCCTCGGCTTCACCACCCACCCGCACCCGGAAGACCACGCGGTCAAGCGTGTGATCAAGCCACTGACCGGCTGACCGGGCCACCGTCCGCGCGCTGCACAGGCCGGGCCAACCGGCCTGCGCCGATTGGGCACGTGCCGTTAGCCAGCGCCCGGCTCTTGAGGGCTGCCGCTTACAGGATTTCCAGCAGGCTTTCGTCCCAGGCCGCGTGTTTTTCCAGTCCCGCCAGGTTGGCTACGGTCGCGGCGATATTGGACAGCCCGGCCAGCGCCGCCTGCTTCAGGCCCAGCCTGCCGCCGCTGACATTGTCGTAGAGGATCAATGGCACCGGATTGAGCGTGTGCGCGGTCTTGGCCTTGTACGAGCCGTCCTTGTTCCGGGCCGGCGCGTTGGTTTTCCTGTCGATCTCGTACATCTCGTCGGCATTGCCGTGGTCGGCCGTGATCAGCGCCACGCCGCCCATCACGTCGATCACCGGCAGCAAGCGCGCAAGTTGCAGGTCGACGGCCTCGACCGCCATCGTCGCCGCGCGGAAATGGCCGGTGTGGCCGACCATGTCGCCATTGGCGTAGTTGCAGCGCAGCGTCCTGTACTCGCCACTCTGTAGCGCGGCGATCATTGCATCGGTGATTTCGGCAGCCTTCATCCACGGGCGCTGCTCGAAGGGAACCACGTCGCTCGGGACTTCCAGCCAGGTTTCGCCGGCGAACTTGCCCGAGCGGTTGCCGTTCCAGAAGTAGGTGACGTGGCCGAATTTCTGGGTCTCCGAACAGGCGAACTGCCTGAGACCGGCCTTGCTGAACCACTCGCCCATGGTGTCCCGGATCGCCGGCGGCGCCACAAGGAAGCGGGCCGGCAACTTGAGGTCGCCATCGTACTGCAGCATGCCGGCGTAGGTCACTTTCGGCACCCGTACCCTGTCGAACCGGTCGAAGCCGGCTTCATCGAAGGCGCGACTGATCTCGATGGCACGGTCGCCACGGAAATTGAAGAAGACGACCGCGTCGCCATCCTCGACGATCCCGATCGGCTGGCCGTCTTCGCCGATGACGAAAGGCGGCAGATCCTGGTCGATGGTGCCGGGATTCTGCTCGCGCAGGCCATTGACCGCAGCAGTGGCGCTGGCGAACTGCTGCCCCTCGCCCAGCACATGGGTGCGCCAGCCTTTCTCGACCATCGGCCAGTTGGCGTCGTAGCGGTCCATCGTGATGTTCTGGCGACCGCCACCCGAGGCGATGCGGGCATCGAAGTCCGTGTCGCTGATCCCGGCCAGGAAAGCTTCGAAGGGAACGACATAGTCAAGGGCGCTGGTTTCCGGCACGTCGCGACCGTCGAGCAGCGCATGAATGCGCACGACCTTGATGCCTTCCGCCTTGGCCTGGACAACCATCGCCTTGAGGTGATCGATGTGGCTATGCACGTTGCCGTCGGAGAAGAGGCCGATGAAATGGATCGCCCCGCGCCCCTCTTTGGCGCCGGCGACGATCTGCTGCCACGCCACGCCCTGCCAGATGGCGCCCGAAGCGATGGCATCGGCGACCAGCGACGCGCCCTGGCTATAGACTTGTCCGGCGCCGATGGCGTTGTGGCCGACCTCGGAGTTGCCCATGTCGTCGTCCGAGGGCATGCCGACGGCCGTGCCATGGGCGCGCAGACGGATGTTCGGATAACCGGCGACGAGGCGGTCGAGCGTCGGCTTGCGTGCGGCGGCGATGGCGCTGCCAAGGTCGGATTTCGGAAGACCGTAGCCGTCGATGACAATGATGACGACCGGCCCCTGAATTCCGGCGAATGAGGAGAGTTTCTGAAGCATGTGAGCGAATCCGGCGGGAAAGTAAGGAGGCGCGCCTCGCGGCACCTCGCCAAGTATCCCCGCCCGGGGGCGCCGCAGTCAATCCACCGGCACCGCGCCCGGCTATAATCTGCCCATTGCAACCCACCGGAAACCGCCTCATGGAAGCCGAACAACTCAACAGCATCTCCAACAAGCTCGACGACCTGGCGCAGCGCGCCGCCGAGCTGCGGAGGTATCTTTGACTACGATCACAAGCGCGAACGCCTGACCCTGCTCGACAAGGAACTGGAGGATCCCGGAATCTGGGATGATCCGCAGCACGCTCAGGACCTGGGCCGCGAGAAGAAAGCGCTGGAAGACATCGTCCTCGTCCTGGAGGCCGTCCAGGGCAGCCTCGACGATGGCCGCGAGCTGTTCGAAATGGGCCGTGAAGAAGGCGACGACGACACGCTGCACGCGGTCGAAGCCGACGCGGCAGCCGTCGAGAAAAAGATCGCGACCCTCGAGTTCCGCCGCATGTTCAACAACCCGCAGGATCCGAACCCCTGCTTCCTGGAAATCCAGGCCGGCGCCGGCGGCACCGAAGCCCAGGACTGGGCGGCGATGCTGCTGCGCATGTACATCAAGTACGGCGAGCGCAAGGGCTTCACGGTGGACGTCATGGAAGAGTCCGAAGGCGACGTCGCCGGCATCAAAGGCGCCACGGTCAAATTCACCGGCGACTACGCCTACGGCACGCTACGCACAGAAACCGGCATCCACCGCCTGGTTCGCAAGTCGCCATTCGACTCCAACGCCCGTCGCCATACTTCCTTTACCAGTGTCGTCGTTTATCCGGAAGTCGACGATTCGATCGAAATCGACATCAATCCGGCCGACGTGCGCACCGACACCTACCGCGCCTCGGGCGCCGGCGGCCAGCACATCAACAAGACCGATTCCGCCGTGCGCCTGACCCACACCCCGAGCGGCATCGTCGTCCAGTGCCAGAACGACCGCTCGCAGCACCGCAACCGCGACGAAGCCTGGTCGATGCTGCGCGCCCGCCTGTACGAGCTCGAACTGCGCAAGCAGATGGCCGAACAGCAGAAGCTGGAGGACGCCAAATCCGACATCGGCTGGGGCCACCAGATCCGTTCCTACGTTCTTGACCAGTCGCGGATCAAGGATCTGCGCACCAACCACGAAACCGGCAATACGCAGGGCGTGCTCGACGGCGATCTCGACGCCTTCATCGAGGCCAGCCTCAAACAGGGCGTGTAAACAGGAAAGGATAAATCATGCGTCTAGCATCGGTCCGTATCCGTCATTACAAGAGTTTGTCGGATATTGAATTTCAAGACATGCAACCGCTCACCGTCTTGGTGGGCTGCAATGGTGTTGGCAAGAGCAACATCATCGACGCCTTGAGATTTTTGCGCGACGCTGTGACAGACGGACTTGACCATGCTGTTAGCAAGCGGGGGGGTATCGCCTTGATCCGTCAGTACTCTCCAACAAGACCCTATCGCATATCTTTCGATTTCACGTTTGAGCAAGGTGAGGGCATATCGTCTTTTATTTCACGATACAGCCTGTCACTTACCAGCTTGCGGGAAGGTAATTTCAGAATCGAGCACGAGACTTGCGAATGGTTTCAGGAGATACACCTCGACAACCCGGAAGATGACGAAGCGGATTCGGAATTCAGACGTTTGAATTTCCAGCGTGACGCGAATGGAAAGTTACACATAGACGGTGCTGATGAGCATCGCTCGTTAACGCCGGATACTCTCGCGCTGGGTGGACGGGTAGTCATCTCCGGCTTTATCTATCGATTGGCCGCTCCACTTGTCACCTTCATCTCCGGATTCCGTTTTTCCTCCATTTACCCCAACACGCTCCGCACCCCGGCCCATCCCGATACCGATGCCACCCTCAAGGAAAGTGGTGAGAATTGGGGTTCCATCATTCGAGCTATGAAAAAGACCAGCCGTGGCAAGCAGGCGCTGGAACAAATCAAGGAGATGATGGGGATCGTCATGCCCCAATTGGAGGACATCACGACACGCGCCATTGGCAGCTTCGTATTGCCTCACTTCAAAGTTCGCGAAAAGAATGGTGACGCCCATTTTTTTGACCCGTCGCAAATTTCAGACGGTACCTTGCGCATCCTCGGCATCCTGCTCGCCCTCTATCACACCCCACACCCGTCGCTAATGGTCGTTGAGGAACCCGAGCAAACGGTCAATCCGGCACTACTGGCACTTCTCTCCGACGCATTCAATGAAGCATCGGAGAGAACTCAATTACTGATTACCAGCCACAGCCCTCACCTGGTCGATCTCTTCGATCCTGAAAAAATCCGGGTTGTCACCATGCAGAATGGCGAAACGCGGGTTTCCCCCATTCGCCGCAGCCAACGCGAGGCGGTCAAGGAACATCTTCTAAGCCTGGAACAGATCATGTCATCGGAAGGCTTGCTACCGGAGGATGCATGAAGCGATTGCTGCCAATTGTTGAGGGTCAGGGCGATGTGAAGGCTGTTTCTCTCCTTATACGACGCATTCTTGAAGCGCATGAAATTTACGAGGTGGACATTCTTTCGCCTCACCGACGCGGTGAATATCCAACTGTAGCCAAGAACTTCGATAATTTCTTCCAGGCAGCCATCAAGGACAATGCCCCAATTCTTTGGGTCATGGATTTTGACTCGAAGCTTTACGAGTGTCCGGTCCGAGAAGCGCAAAATCTGCTTAGCAGAGCAGCCAAACTACGTCCCGGTTGGCCCCTAAAAATTACCTTTCTCGTCAAGGAATACGAAACGTTTTTTCTGATCGACGAAGCCGCCAGCCGAGCAGTATTCCAAGACATTGCACCGAACGTCACTTTTCCGGAAGTTCCCGAAGAGATCCGCGATGCCAAGGGATGGATAAGCCAGCACAGGCCATCCGGCATGGCATACAAGGAAACTGTCCATCAAGAAAAAATTACGGCGCGCCTCAATCTTGAGTTGTTACGGGCGCGATCACCGGAATTTGCTCACCTCGAACGTGCCATCGTCGAACTGGCCCAAGCGGATATTCTGGCATGAGCCAAGGCAAATCCGCCGACCTTGACCTCGCCGACTTTTTCGCGCGTGGTGTCGAACCGGCCGACATCGCACCGCTTTACCCGCTGCTCGGCGCCCGTGGCCTGATTGCCGCCTGCCTCGCCGTCTTTCGCGGCGGCGAGGCGGAAGTCATGGTTCGCCTGCTGGTGCTCCGGGAAATTGGCGCCCGCGCCGAAAACCCGAGCTGGTCGCCACGCGAACTGGAGATGCACTTCGGTTTCATCGACCAAGTCAAACTCGAAACCGTATTGAAGCGCTTGCGTGAGCACGACTTGCTGGTCTGGGACACGGATAGACGCACTTACCAGATTTCCCCCACGGGTCGCATGGTGCTGGCTGCATTGTCCACGCTGCTGCAATTTGCTGCAGAAGACGATGCCGAACTCGGCTACCTGACGGCACAGATCGCTGCCGGTGGCGCCACCGGGCGCATTTCGCCGGAGAATCTGCAACACCTGTTGGCGCGCCTCGCCGAACTGGAGGACGAATTTTCCAGCGCCGTGGCATCGGGATCCGAATTCCGCTTGCAGGCCGCGCAAACAAAGCTCGCTTCCGTCTGGCAGTGGATGGAAAAGGGCACCGAAATCATGCGCGAACTCACCGCCGATGGCCTGCCCGACGATGCCACCTGGCGCCTGGCACAGGAAATCGGCGCCCGCCAAAGCCGCATCATGCGCATGACCGGCGTCTTCCAGCGCGAACTCGCGGCCATCGCCCGCCAGCGCATACACCTCTCGCAAGGCGGGCTGACCTCGTCCGAACTCGCCGCCTGGCTGAAAACACGCGACATCGACCAACTCGCCGATTTTGCCGTCGGCACCACGCACCTGGTACCGGAAATCGCTTTGGTACTGGCCGACGTGATGGCCGATGTCGCCGAATTCGAACTCGTTGAACGGCAGCGCCCGGAGCGCCAGCGCTCGACGCTCCCGGCTGCGGTCGACGCCGAAAACACCCGCGAAATCCCGCGCGAGCTACCGCCGGAACTGGCCGCGCTGACCCGTCTGCTGGCCGACCTCGCCTTGCGCGAAGACGGCCTGGCGGTGGCCGATGCCATTGTCGGCGACAGTTTCCGCGCTGCCGCTTACCGCTTCTCGCTGCTCCCCTTCCTCGGCGACCCCTCGGGTGACCCGGAGCTGACCGCCTTCGGCGCCCTGCCGCTGACCCTGCGCTGGGGCGACGACGATAGGCTCGACACCCCGCAACGCAACGAAGTCGCCGCCATCAGTCGCGGCCGGATTCTGCCCCGGAACGCACCATGAACGCCAATACGCCCGCCGAGTTCATCGCCCGCCTGCTCGCCCAGCGCTGGCTGCCCAAGAGCGATGCCGAGGTACGTCGCCTGCTGATCGACGAAAGCTTTCGCCAGGACATCGAACACCGCCTCACCGCCGCCGGCCTGCGCCTGCTCGACAACCCCTTCGCCGGCCACATCGCCGTCGGCCTGGCCGCGGGCGCCGAGAACGCCGTCTTCGGGCGCGGCGACGCCTGGCTGTCCAACAATGCCGGCCTGAACCGCGACGGCGTCGCGCTGCTCATCCTCCTCTGGGCGCTGATCATCCTGCCCAAGCGCGAGCGCCAGCTTTCCCGCGAGGCGACCACCGACGCCGGGCAGACCGACATGTTCGGCAACCCCCGGCCAGCACCGCTGCGCGACGACGCCGCGCGCGGCGTGCCGGAAAACGTGCTGCTCGAAGACTACGGCAAGTCGCTCGGCGGCAAGGCACGCCTGCAGTTCCTGCTGCCCGTGCTGTCGCGGCTGGGCTTCATCGAGCGGCGCAACAAGGTGCTGCACGAGGGACCGCTGCTCGACCTCGCCTTCGATTACGCCGAACTCGCCCCGCGCATCCTCGACGGCGCCCTCGCCGATGTGCTGGCTGCGGTCAACGGCAAAAATGTGGCAAGAATGGCGTCGACCGCAACCGGAGACGCCTGATGTTCCGTCTGGAAAAGCTCGAGGTCGTCCATTGGGATTTCTGGCAGCGCCTGGTTCTGCCGCTTGCCGCCGCCATCGTCACCATCGTCGGCCCCAACGGTTCCGGCAAGACCACGCTGCTCGATGCCCTGCGCACGCTGCTGGCCCTCGACTGCTCGAAGAAGCGCGATTACAAGCGCTATGTGCGGCGCAATGGCGAGGATTTCTGCTGGCTGCGCGGGGTCGTCGACAACCGCCGCCAGCCCTCGGGCAAGCGACCGTTCTGGCCGCCGTTCTCAAGCGACACGGTGACGCTGGCCTGTCGCATCGAGAAAAAGGGCGGCGACTGGACGCGGCATTACCTGATCGCCGAGGGCGACACGCCCATCGAAGCCCTGCACGCCAGCGCCACGCCACTCGGCGTGCGCGAATACCAGCAGGTACTGCACGGCGCCGGCCTGACGCCGGCCATCGGCCAGGTACTGTCACTGGAACAGGGGCAGACCGACAAACTCTGCGAACTCTCGCCCAAGGCATTGCTCGACCTGGTGTTTCAGGTCTTCGGCGACCGCGAGGTACTCGACCGCTACCAGGAGGCGCGCCAACATCAGGAAGCGACGCGCCGTGAACTGGTCGAACTGGAAGCCCAGCTCGACCGCCTGCAACTCAAGATCAAGAACACCGAACTCGACGTCGCCAACTACCAGACCTGGTGCCGGCTGAACGACGACCGCAACCGCCTGTTCGGCGAAATCCGCCCGCGGCTGGAATATCACCTGCTCGGCGATTCCATCCTCAAGGGCAGTTCGCAAATCATCGGCATGCAACGCGAATGGCGCAGTCTGCTGGCCGAAAAGACGGCTTTGCAAGCCCGTCGACCGCAAGCCGAGGCGGATCTTGCAGCCGCCGAAACCCGCCGTTCCGCCGCGCTTGCCGAAGAGCAGCGCGCCATCGAGGCGCAGGCGCCGATCAACCGCGAAGCCGGCAAACTCGAAGGGCTGCTCGGCGAGCGCGACCGACTGCTGCGCCTGGCCAGGGAAGCGGGTGGCAACCCGGAAGTCATTGTCCGACAACAGGGCGAAGCGGAAACCGGGCGCGACGCCCTGCGCCTTGAACTCGCCGGCTGGCAAAGCGAGCAGCGCGAACTGGAGGCCGTCATCGCCGCCCTCGCCAGCGGCCAACGCGCCGAACCCGGCGACATCCGAAATTTCCGCGCGGCGCTGGACGCCGCCGCCATCGCCCACGACCTGCTGGTCGACCTGGTCGAAATTACCGACACCGGCTGGCAGAAAGCCGTCGAAGCCCTGCTCGCCCCCTACGCCCATCTGGTCGTGCTGCACCGCGAACGCGACGCCGAAGCAGCCTTTGCGCTGGGCGAAAAGCATAGGTACCGCCATTTCATCGTCCCCGAACGCAGCGAGCCGACACTGCCGGCACCGGGCTGTGTGGCCGAGGTCGTTCATTTCCGGCGACCGGTTCCCGGCTGGATCGACAGGCTGCTCGACCGCACCCAGCGTGTCGAGGATGCCCATGCCGGTGCACGGCTGCCGCGTGCCCAGGACTGGGTGACGAGAAGCGGCTACCTGCGCGAACGGCGCGGCGGCCGTCACGCCGCCCCGGAATTCGCCCGTTTCGGCGCCGCCCGTCTGGCAGCGGTGCAAACACAACTGGCCGAGCTCGCCCCGCGCATCGCCGGACACGAAGCCGGCATTGCCGAATTCGAGCAAACGATCGCTACCTGCCGCGCGCGCCTGGCCGGCGAAACCGCCACGCAAAACCTCGCCGCTCGCGCCGCCGAATTTGCCGCCGCTGAAATCCAGATGACCAGCCTGGATAGTCGCCGCCAGCAGGTTCGGGAGAATCTGAACCATACCCGCCAGCAGCGCGATGCCGCCGACGACGCCTGGCGCAAGGCGGAGCGCGCTGTCGAAGAGATCTCCTCGCAATTGCAGGATGTGCTTAAACGTCTGTCCGAAAAAGCCAACAAGCCGGCCCGCCTGCAACAGGCAGAACGCCTGAAATCCCTGCGCCGCAGCCGCCGTACCCTGCCCGCCAACTGGCTTGATGAAACGGCCAATGTCGAAATCGCTCGTGAATGGGAAAGCCTCGCCGCCATCGACCGCGAAATCCATAAAATCGAACGCGATCTGGCCGAAAAAGCCTGGATCACTGACGCCGGGATCCTCGTTACCCGCGACAAGCTGAGAGCGGATGCCGCCCGGCAGGGCAAGGAACTGGCCGAGCGCCAGCGCGACAACCGGATGGCCGAAGCGCAGACCACGGCGGCGCGCGAGCAATACGTCCATGTCCTGCGCGCCACCGTTCGCCGCTACGCCCGCAATCTGCGCACCCTCGGTGAAATGGCCAGCATCAAGGTCGAAGCCGAGCTGCCGCTGCTGGCCGACGACGACCTGGCGCTGGCGCAGGCCGCGCTGTCGGTCAAGTTCGATTTCGACGAGAAAGGCTTCATGGGGCTGAACGACGGCGATGCGTCCGGCGGCCAGCAGGTGATGAAATCGCTGATCCTGCTGATCGCGCTGATGATGGAAGAATCCCATCCTGGCGGCTTCGTCTTCATCGACGAACCCTTCGCCCACCTCGACATCGTCAACATCGACCGCGTCGCCGGCTTCCTCAAGGCCACGCAGGCGCAATACCTGCTGACCACGCCGGTCACCCACAATGTCAATGTGCACGACCCGTCGCTGCTGACGCTGGTCACCTTCAAGAAGCAGCCGGGTGAACCCTGGGCGCCGCGCGTCGGGGTATTGGTGCGCGATACGGAATAGCCATGGCGACGACAATGCAGCTTGATCTCTTCGAGGACTCGCGCGACGTTATGCTCAACAACGCTGCCGTAAAGGCATTGTCCACCCACGATCTGGGTGCAGCGGCACTGGCTATCCGGGCCCTGCGCGACGAATTTCCCCGGCACCATAACCTGGCCACCCATGAGCAGCTTTTTGAGCAGTTGAACGATTTTCGGCGCGACCTCGAGCCGGCAAACCTGAAGTCCCGTCACCACCAGCTCATCCATGGCATTCTGCCCTTCGCCGAACGACTCCTTGGCTCCGCTCTTGTCATCGTTTGGGCGCGTCCGCTGTGGGCCGAGCTGGCGAGAGCCGCAACACCACTTGTCTACGACAGCGATCGTCGGGACATCCATTCGGCGCCCTTCTGGCTGGCTGCCGGCAACCCCGACCAGGCGCGTTCGGCCGTCGAGAAAATCCCTTCCTGGCGCCGCATCCCGGTACCCCTGGCCTGGATGACTGAAATCGAGATCAAGCATGGTCCATCGGAAATCTGGTGGCCCCTGCTGGCCGAACTGGCCTGGCTGGCACCGGAGAAGCTCTCGTGCCTCCTGCTGCGTGCGCCGGCTGGGGTTGAGCATCTCGGGAAGCAATTCCTGGCTGCGTTTGAAAACAATGGCGAGTACCACGACCTCGCCTGGTTCCCGGCCTGGCTCTTGATCCATCGAAGCGAACTGCGCGAACTGCTGCGCCGGGCACAACCCGCGCAAAACGATCCGGCACGCGCCTTTGCCCTGCTGCTCGATCTGCTGCATCTTGAAAAAACCGGCCAGCAGGCGGACTTGATTCCGCAACGCGCAAAACTGCGCGCCCTCGCCCCCGATGTTTTTGCCGACTACATGCGCAGCCGCTGACCCAGACATGTCATCGATCGAAAGCGAATTGCTCACTGGCGCCTCGCTGGCCAGCCCGCTGGCCAGCCGGCGGCGCTTTGCGCGGGAAGCTACCGGGGTGCCGCTGGAATTGCCGGGTGCTCAAATCGACCTGCTGCTCCGCTGGCTCAAGCCAAACCAGGCACGCCGCAAATGGTCGACCCTGCTCGCCGACGCCGGCAGCAAGAATCTGGAAACCGCCATGAAGCTTGCCGACTGGCTGGTACGCCATGGCTGGTCGGTGCAGTACGAAAAGCGGTCAGGCAGTCGTTGGAACATTACCTGGCTGGAATTTCCCCGCCTCGACGCACTGCGTGAACTGTTCCAACTACCCGACCCCAAACAAATGGCTATCGATTGGGCGAGTGCCAGCGCGTATCGCTTCGACGCAGCGGATATCGCCACCGCTCACACCGCACTGGCCAGCCTGCCGCTCGCCCGCCGGCTGCAACGCTTCCGCCTGCTCAAGAGCCTCGACCTCTGGCGTGATGAAGAAAGACAAGGCACCCGCCGCGATTTTTCCCTGCTCGCGCGCGGCGACAGCAAAGGCGTCTCCGCCGCCGAATGGAACTGGCTGGCGGCTGCGGTCGACCTCGAAAAAAGCGGCATTTTCGAGCACACGCCGCACCTGCTTGTCGCCGGGCCGATCCGCCTCCATACCGCCACAGGCATCATCGATCTGAATGCCAGCGCCGACTGGAGCGCGCTGACCCCGGAAACCATCGCCACCGCACAATACTTCGAAGGTCAGCCGCGTGTCTGGCGGCTGGTCGAAAACCTGACCAGCTTCGAGCGAAGCGCGCGCCAGCGCTCCCCGGACATGGCTGTCGTCTGGCTCCCCGGTTTCCCGCCCAACTGGTGGCAGGAAAGCATGCGCCACCTCCTCGTCGGCGCCCCGGCTACCGCCGAAATCGCCTGTGACCCGGATCCGGCCGGCATCGCCATCGTGCTGCAGGTCGCGAAGCTCTGGGAGGCGGCAAGTCTGCCGTGGATGCCGTTCGCCATGCGGCGCGACGATTTGTTGGCCGCGCGCCAGCGCAAGCCGCTGACCGAGCACGACTGGCAGCAACTCGCTCAACTGCTCAGCGGAGCACTCCCGCCTCTTCTTCACGAACTCGCCGCCACCCTGCTCGAACTGGGCGAAAAAGCGGAGCAGGAAGCCTATCTTTGAATCTGCCACATCGCTATAATGTATATACGCGTATGAATATACAGAAGGAGAAAAGCATGCTGACTACCGCAAGAATATTTCATTCCGGGCACAGTCAGGCCGTCCGCCTGCCCAAGGCTTTCCGGCTGGCAGGCGATGAAGTGTGGATCAGCAAGAACGAAGCCACCGGAGAGATCACCCTGACCCCCAAAAAGGCACTCAGCGAAATCGACGCCATGTTTCAACTGATCGAATCCGCCGAAGTCCCGGAAACCTTCCTTGCCGAGCGCGACAACGACAGCGGAGAGTTTCGGGAGATTTTCTGATGCTGCGTTACCTGCTGGATACCGACATCTGCAGCTATGCCATCAAGCGCAAGGAGGCGCGGCTGCTCGGCCGGATTCGTGAGGGTCTGATCGCCGAGGAAATCGCCATCTCGGTGATTACCCGTGGCGAACTGCTCTATGGGCTCGCCCTGCTGCCGGAAGCCGCCTCTCTTTCCCGCGCAGTACACGCCTTTCTCGATGCGGTGCCCTGCCTCGACTGGAACAAGGAAGCCGCCAATCGCTACGCGCCGTTGCGCGCGCGCCAGAAAATTAGTGGCAATCCCATCGGCTACATGGATACGCAAATCGCTGCACATGCGCTCGCCGAAAACCTCACCCTGGTGACCAATAACGAACGCCACTATGGCCGGATCGACGGCTTGCAACTGGTTAACTGGGTTGCCCAGCCTTGAGCATGCAAAAGAGCGAACGATGAACCTGCCCCAACCGCAAACATCCTCCGGTTGCTCGCCTGCATGATCGCACTGATGCTGACCGCCTGCGGCGACAAACCTTCTTCCGCCGATGCCCCGCCAACCAAGGCGGCCCTGACCGGCACCACGCCGCTATTGCGCGACTGGCCGCAGACCCTCTCGGCCAGCGGCAACGTCGCTGCCTGGCAGGAGGCGATCATCGACCCGGAAATCAGCAACTACCGGATTACCGAGGTGCGCGCCGACATCGGCTGGGGCCACCAGATCCGTTCCTACGTGCTTGACCAGTCGCGGATCAAGGATCTACGCACCAACCACGAAACCGGCAATACGCAGGGCGTGCTCGACGGCGACCTCGATCCGTTCATCGAAGCCAGCCTGAAACAGGGCGTCTGACGTCTTTGCAAAGGGACCCGGAACCGATGCATGATTCAGGTTTTTTCAATGCGGAATTTACCGTAAAGAGATCACACATGGAAAACAACCCTCGCGCACTTTGCGTTGCCCTGGCGCTAGTCGCCCTGACCGGTTGCAGCGACAAGGCTCCACCGGCCACCCAGGGTGCTGCAAAGCCGGCGCTCACGGTCGCTGCGGTGACACCGCAGGTACTGTCCTGGCCGCAGACACTCGCCGCCAGCGGTAACGTGACCGCCTGGCAGGAAGCCATCATCAGCCCGGAAATCAGCAACTACCGGATTACCGAGGTTCTCGCCAATGTCGGCGAAACGGTCGCCAAGGGCGACGTGCTCGCACGCATCGCCAGCGACGCGGTCGACAGCGAACTCGCCGAGAGCCGGGCTACGGTCGCCGAAGCCGCAGCCACCCTGGCTGAGGCACAGGCCAACAATGAACGCGCCCGGCAACTTCGGGAGAAGGGCTTCTACAGCGCGCAGCAGGGCATCCAGACACAAACTGCCACCGACACCGCACAAGCCCGCCTGAACGCCGCCAAGGCGCGACGGGCATCGGCCGAGCTTCGTCGCTCGAAGGCAAATGTCGTGGCGCCCGACGACGGCATCATTTCGGCGCGCAGTGCAACCGTCGGTTCGCTGACCCAGTCCGGGCAGGAGCTGTTCCGCCTGATCCGTCACGGTCGGCTCGAATGGCGTGCCGAGGTGACTGCCGCCGAGCTGAGCCGCCTTGAGCCTGGGCAGCCGGCTTACCTGCAAGGCCCCAATGGGGTGGTCGTGAAAGGCGGTGTGCGCACCGTCGCGCCAACGGTCGATCCGCAGACGCGCAACGGCGTGGTCTATGTCGACTTGCAGCCAGATGCCGGCACCTTCCTGAGTGCCGGCATGTTTACGCGCGGCGAGTTCAATCTGGGATACCACCCGGCGCTGACGTTGCCGCAGTCGGCAGTGCTGCTGCGCGAGGGTTTCGCCTACGTCTTCCGCATTGAACCGGGCGCCAATGACCTGGCCCAGGTAACCCTGACCAAGGTCGGCACGGGTCGCCGTCTCGAACAGCGGATCGAAGTCAGCGGACTCGATCCTACTGCCAAGGTCGTCGCCAGCGGTGTCGGCTTCCTCGCCGATGGCGATACGGTTCGTATCGTGGCCGCCGAAAAGCAGCCATGAACGTCTCCGCATGGTCGATCCGCAACCCGACTCCCGCCATTTTGCTGTTCGTGATGCTGACGCTGCTTGGCGTCATGGCGTTCCGCGCCATGAAGGTTCAGCAGTTCATGGACATCGATCTGCCGATGGTCACGGTGACCGCCTCATTGCCCGGCGCCGCGCCAGCGCAGATGGAAACCGAGGTGGCGCGCAAGATCGAGAATTCAGTCGCCACGTTGCAGGGCATCAAGCACATCTACACCAGGGTACAGGATGGGACCGTCACCATCGACGTCGAGTTCCGCCTCGAAAAGCAGACGCAGGAGGCGGTCGACGATGTGCGCGATGCCATTTCCCGTATTCGCGCCGATCTCCCTGGCGACCTGAAGGATCCGGTCATCAGCCGGGTCAACCTCGCGGGCATGCCAATCCTGACCTATACCGTGTCCTCCAGCCGGATGGACGACGAGGCACTGTCATGGTTCGTCGACAACACGGTGAGCAAGACCATGCTCAGCGTGCGCGGCGTTGGGGCGGTCTCGCGTGTTGGCGGCGTGACCCGGGAGATCCGCATCGAACTGGACCCGGCTCGTCTGCTGGCGTTACGCGCCACGGCAGCCGAGATTTCCCGTCAATTGCGCCAGATTCAGCAGGACGCCTCGGGCGGCCGCGCCGACATTGGCGGCACCGAACAATCGGTGCGCACCATCGCCACCGTCAAGTCCGCTGCGGAACTGGGGGCGATGGAAATCGCGCTCGGCGACGGCCGCCGGGTTCGCCTCGACCAGTTGGCCACGGTCACCGACACCGTCGCCGAGCAACGCTCCGCCGCCCTGCTCAACGGCAAGCCGGTGGTCGGTTTCGAGATCGTGCGCAGCCGCGGCGCCGGCGAAGTGGATGTTGCGGACGGCGTGCGGGCGCGACTTGAAAAGATCAAGGGCGAGCATCCCGACATCACGATTACGGAAGCTTTCAATTTCGTCGACCCGGTGCTCGAGAACTTCGAGGGCTCGATGTGGCTGCTGATCGAGGGCGCGATTCTCGCCGTCATCGTCGTCTGGCTCTTCCTCCGCGACTGGCGCGCCACCCTGGTTTCGGCGACGGCGCTGCCACTTTCGATCATCCCGGCCTTTGCCGTGACCTATCTGATGGGCTTCACGCTCAACGTCGTCACCCTCCTCTCGCTGTCGCTGGTCGTCGGCATTCTGGTGGACGACGCCATCGTCGAAATCGAAAACATCATGCGCCACCTGCGCATGGGCAAGACGCCCTACCAAGCGGCGATGGAGGCGGCCGACGAGATCGGGCTGGCGGTGATTGCCACCACCTTCACGCTGATCGCCGTCTTCCTGCCGACCGCCTTCATGGGCGGCGTGCCGGGCAAATTCTTCGTTCAGTTCGGGTGGACCGCGGCCATCGCCGTCTTTTTCTCTCTGGTCGTTGCCCGCATGCTGACACCGATGATGGCTGCCTACATCCTGAAGCCCCCCCAAGGCGAGCACCAGGAAGCTCCCTGGATGACCGCCTACCTGCGCTGGGCCGCCTGGTGTCTGGATCACCGGTTGGCGACAACGACTGCTGCGGCGATCTTCTTCTTCGGATCCTTCGCCTTGGTGCCGCTGCTTGCCAAGGGCTTCCTGCCGCCCGATGACCTTTCACAAACCCAGGTTTATCTCTCGCTGCCGCCCGGCAGCACCTTGCAGGAGACGCGTTCCGTTGCCGAGGAGGCACGCCGAATCGTCGAGAAGAACAGCCATGTAAGGATGGTCTACACCGCAGTTGGCGGCGGCGCTGCCGGCAGTGATCCATTCGCCACGACCGGCGCGGCGGAAGTCCGCAAAGCGACACTGACCATCAACATGACGCCGCGCGGCGAACGCGGCGGCGTCAGGAAGCAGGCCGTCGAGCGCCAGTTGCGCGAGGCGCTGGCCGTACTGCCTGGCGTCCAGGTCAAGGTCGGCTTCGGCGGCTCGGCGGAAAAATACATCCTGGTACTCGCCAGCGAGAATGGCGACCTGCTCTCCGAGCATGCGCGTGTCGTCGAGCGCGAATTGCGAACGATTCCGGGAATCGGAGCAGTGACCACCACGGCCAGTCTGGTCCGTCCGGAACTCGTCGTCCTTCCCGATTTTCCACGGATGGCCGACCTCGGCGTGACGTCGGCGAGCATCGCCGACACGCTGCGTATCGCCACTGCCGGCGATTACGACCAGAACATCGCCAAGCTCAACCTGAGTCAGCGCCAGATCCCCATCGTCGTCAAGTTGCCCCCGGCCGCACGTCAGGATTTGTCGCTGCTGGAGCGCCTGACCGTCCCCGGCAAGTACGGTCCGGTGATGATCGGCAACGTGGCAACCCTGGCCCTCGCCGGTGGTCCCGCCGAAATAAATCGCTACGACCGCCTGCGCAACATCAATTTCGAGATCGAACTGAACCAGCAGCCACTCGGTGAAGTGGAGGAGCGCGTCTTGGCCCTGCCCAGCCTGGCCAAGCTGCCGCCCGGCATCCTGCAAACGACGGTCGGCGACGCCGAGGCGATGGCCGATCTTTTCAACAGCTTCGGCATCGCCATCCTGACCGGCGTGTTGTGCATTTACGTCGTGCTGGTGCTGCTGTTCCGTGACTTCATACAGCCGGTGACCATTCTCGCCGCCCTCGTGCTCTCGGTCCCCGGGGCCTTCCTGGCGCTGTTCGTGACCGGAACGGCGGTCTCGATGCCGTCGATGATCGGCCTCATCATGCTGATGGGCATCGCCACAAAGAATTCGATCCTGCTCATCGACTACGTCATCCTCGCCCGCCGCGACCACGGCCTCGATCGCTGGCATGCACTGCTCGACGCCTGTCGCAAGCGTGCCCGGCCGATCATCATGACCACCGTTGCAATGGGCGCCGGCATGCTGCCGATCGCGGTCGGCCTCGGCGCCGACCCGAGTTTCCGCGCACCGATGGCGATCGTCGTCATCGGCGGCTTGATCACGTCGACCTTCCTCAGCCTGCTGGTAATTCCTGTCGCCTTCACCTTTGTCGATGACGCGATAGGCTGGCTAAAGAGACGTACGTTCACGGCACACGGGTGAGCGAGAGCATTTTTGCCGGTCTGGCGCGGTCGACCGCGCCAGACGAGCAGTTTGCCGAATTGCTCAGCCGGCCGGGCCTGCGCATCGAGCGCATCGTCTCGACCGGTCAGTGCAGTCCGCCCGATTTCTGGTATGACCAGCCCGCCGCCGAGTGGGTACTACTGATCCAGGGCGCCGCCCGGTTGCGTTTCGCTGACGAGCCCACGCCACGCGAATTGAGCGCTGGGGATTTCGTCGACATTGCCCCGCATCGCCGTCACCGGGTCGAGTGGACAATGCCCGACCCGCCAACCATCTGGCTGGCCATTCACTACGCAGAGCCAGTCGCCGCAGCGCCGGTTTCCGACAACCAGGCCCGGTAGAGCCGCAAGGCGACGTGGGCATCATTTGCCGCATAGAGCAGTTGGCGTTCGCTCAGATGCGGGTTGGCCCAGTTGCTGGTGCCGGTCTTTTTCGACTTCTGCAGCCTCGCGCCGAAGAAATGGGCGACTGCCACCTTCGCCCCCACCGTGCCGCGATGCCCGGGTCCGCGCAGAACCTCCCCAAGGTCGAGCAGCTGCCGCGCCTCGATGCCCAGCACCGATTTCAGCGCGCTCCGGTCATTGCCGAGTCCCAGGCCCACCTTCAGAACGGCGGCTGACTCAAGGATGCTTTTCAACGCCCCGGCACCGCGGAACCGTGAAATCGGGAACAGGTAGGCATGGTCGTCGGTGGCAAGCTGTACCAGATGGGGGCCGGTCGACACCTCGCCTTTGAGGAAGGTTGGCTTCGACTCGCTATCGAAGCCGATGGCATCGGCTGCCATCAGCACGGCCAGCGCCTGACCGGCAAGTTCATCGGAAACGACAAGGCTGATCCGGGACAGCGGGATGCCCTCGTAAATGGGCAGTTCGGCGCTGCCAGGCTCCGCTCGCCGCACGACGACATCGTTCACTGCAGGCGACTCTTGAGCCACTCTGCAAGCAGGCGGATTTCCTCGAGGCAGACTGCGTGCGGCATTGGGTATTCATGCCAGTCGACCCGGTAGCCGTGGCCAACCAGGAAATCCCGGGCGCGCCGCCCAAGTACCGGGGAAACGACATCATCTTCGCGGCCGTGGGCGGCAAAGATCACGATGTCGCGGTTTGCTGCGGTGCGCTCGCGGGTCACCAGTTCGCCGCAGGGAATGTAGGTTGACAGCGCGATGATGCCGGCCAGCGGCTCGTCATGGGTCAGCGCCGTCGTGTAGGCGACCGCCCCGCCCTGCGAGAAGCCGGCCACGAAAATTCTTGCACAGGGAATTCCGCGCTGGTTTTCGCGGGCAATCAGGCGCCGGATCGCGTCCCGCGAATTCACGATTCCCGCCTCGTCGATCTGGCGACTGGTGCTGTCGAGGGAGACGATGTCGTACCAGGCGCGCATGACGTAGCCGCCGTTGCAGGTGACCGGAATCTCCGGCGCATGAGGAAAGATGAAGCGAACGCCCGGCGTCTCCGCCAGCCCGAGTTCCGGCACCACCGGCACGAAATCGGAACCGTCGGCGCCGAGGCCGTGCATCCAGATCACCGCATACTGCGGACTGTCGCGCGTCTCGACCTCGATGGCCGGCAAATGCTGTTCCACTGGAATCTCCTGCGTCATGTCAGTTCTGGAAAAAGCACATCGGTGAACCCGAAGCGGGAGAAGTCCCGCATCCGCGTCGGATAGAGTCTGCCGATCAGGTGGTCGCATTCATGCTGCACGACGCGCGCATGGAAACCATCGACCGTGCGGTCGATCGGCCGCCCCTGCGGATCGCGGCCCTCGTAGCGGATCCGGGTAATTCGCGGCACCTCGCCGCGCAGGCCGGGGACGGACAGGCACCCCTCCCAGTCGAGTTCCTCCTCGCCGGTCAGCGGCGTGATCCGCGGATTGAGCAGCATTGTCTGGGGAACCGACTCGGCATCGGGATAGCGCTCGCTCTTCCCGAAGCCGAAAATCACGACCTGCAGCCCGACGCCGATCTGCGGTGCCGCCAAGCCGACGCCGCCGGCCGCCGCCATCGTGTCGAACATGTCGGCGATGAGTTCATGCAGTGCCGGCGTCGCGAATTCGGTCACCGGGCGCGCGGTTTGAAGCAGCCGCGGATCGCCCATGCGCAGAATGGTTCTGACAGCCATCGATGTATCTTGGTGATTGTCAACGCCTGCAAGTCCAGGCGATCCAGCGAACGAAGGTGAATTCCCGACCGACCGCAGCTTTCAAGCTGCGACCAGGCGGAACCGTGTCGCCCGCCGCATGGTCAGACCTTCTTCTTGTCCTTGCCCTTTGCCTTGCGGCGCTTGGCGTCGATTTCGGGTGGGCGATAGACGAGAACCGGGACGCTGGAATGCGTAAGAACCCGGTAAGTCTCACTGCCCAGCAACAGCGAGGAAAGTCCGCCACGGCCATGTTTGGACATGAAGATGAGATCGCAGTCGTAGTCGTCGGCCGCATTGATGATCGCCTCCCACGGCGTGTCGCTGACGACGGAAACGGCCGTGCAGTCGACGCCGGCGTCCTTGCACAATTTCTTGATGTACCCGAGGTACTCCTTGCTCTTCCCCTCGGGACCGATCGCCAGGCGCTCCAAGGCAGCGGGTTCGATCAGATCGCCGTAGTTCTCGGCATGCCCGACCGACTTGGCGTAGAGAGCGGTGATCTTCGCGTTGGACGCCTTGGCAAAGGCAACCGCGCGCCCGGCGGTATCCCGGGACAGTTGGCTGCCATCGGTCGGCAACAATATATGATGGAACATTCTTGGTCTCCCACAAGTTGGCACCACTCGCGCCTTAAGGCGCTGCAAATAATAGCCCAATTCCATTCAACAACTTGATTAGCAATGAACGTCAGCTACGCGAATCGTGCGCAGTGGACGAGGATTTGCGCTGATGGCCGCGATGAGCAGGCGGTTGTGAAGCGTGCGGAGATCGAAGCGGCGATTGAAGCGATAGCA
>WBZP01000148.1_pt2 | contig 83219 bp, 82 predicted proteins | sample 5204301 | NCBI WGS metagenome assembly WBZP01 (sample SAMN12412401, study PRJNA552823) | activated sludge metagenome | isolation source: activated sludge from nitrification reactor of wastewater treatment plant... | place: USA: Pennsylvania | collected 2017 | reverse complement strand
GGCCCCTCGGCCTCGAGCCGGTGCGCCTCCTGCAGGATCGGACCGCGCACGTCGTAGCGCACGCCAGACAGCTTCTGGCTCTGGCGGATCGGCTTCATCGCCCTGACGGTATCGTCGCGACCTTCGATGGACGTGGCATTCGACATCCTCCGTGCACTCGGCGTTGCGCTTGCCGCCGGCGTGCTCACCGCGCTCGTCCCGGCCCGCCGTGCCGCCGACGCGCTCTCGCTGATCGCCGGCATGGCGCTCGGCTTCTGGATCGTCAGTCGCTCCGACTCGGACGGTTGGTGGTGGGCGGCGCTGATCGCCGGAGCCGCAGGCGGAGCGCTCGCGTCCGCCGCCTCGGGTGGGCTCGTCGCGCGGGTGCGGCAGCGACTCGGCGACGCCGGGATCGGCGGCGTGGTGGTCTTCGCCGTCCTGGCCGCCGCGCTGATCGCCACCGGCTCGCTGCTCTTCCCGCCGCTCGCGCTGCTCGCCGCCGCGCTGCTCGGATGGTTGCTCGTCGCCGGCCGGCGACGTGATGACGCCAAGTACGCCGGGCTCAGGGTCCTGCGCTGATGAGCCGGCCGCGCGCCGTCCTCGCGGTCATCGACGGAGCCGGGCCGGAGGCGACGCAGGCGGCGATCGACGGCGGTGAGGCTCCGGTGCTGGCAGAGATCGCGCGTCGTGGGTCGGGCGTCCGGCCGTTGGCGGCCGCGTTCCCATCGGTAACGCCGGTCTGCGCGACCGCGATCGCGACCGGAGCGCTGCAGGACGAGCACGAGATCCCCGGGATGAACTGGTGGTCGCGCAAGGCCGGCCGCTACGTCGAGTACGGCTCGTCGTTCCGCGCCGCGCGCCGTCACGGGATCCAGCGCCAGCTCGTCGACACCGTCTACCGGCTCAACGGCGAGCACCTGAGCACCGGCGTGCGCACCGTCTACGAGACGCTCGACGACGCCGGCGTGCGGACCGCGGGCACGACCTTCCTCGTCTACCGCGGGCGGCACCAGCAGCAGGTCTCGAAGGAGACCGCGCTGTCCCGCATCGCCGGGACGATCTTCCGCGAGCCGGTCCTCGGCCCGCGCGAGCTCTACTACGCCGACATCTTCGCGACGCGCGAGACCGGTTGCCGCAGCCAGCTCGGCAAGCCCGGCGTGCGTGATCAGCACTCGGGCTGCGTCGGTGCGTACCTCGCCGAACGCGACCTGTTCGACTTCCTGCTGCTGTCGCTGCCCGACAACGACACGGCGTCGCATCGCGCCGGCCCGCACGGTCAGCACGAGGAGATCGCCGTGGCCGACGACCAGATCCGCCGCGTCGCCGAGGCCGCCGGAGGCATCGACCGCTTCCTCGACGCCCACGCCGTGATCGTCTGCTCGGACCACGGCCACGGGCACGTAGAGCGGACGTTCGACCTCCACGCCGCCTTCGGCGACTTCCAGATCGCCCAGCCGACCCCGCCGATGCGAGAGAACCGCAAGGCGGCACAGGAGCAGGCTGCCGGCGCGGAGATCGCGCTCTGCCCGAACCAGCGCGCGGCGATGGTCTACGTGCTCGACCGGGAGCGGCGGCAGGAGCTGATCCCGAGGCTCGTGGAGACCGCCGCGTCGGTGCCGGTCGTCGACGTGATCTGCCGTCTCGAGGGAGACGAGGCGGTCGTGACCGCTCCGGCCCGCGGTGAGCTGAGGTTCAGGCCCGGAGGAGACCTGCTCGACGACCGCGGCAACCGCTGGACGGTTGACGGCGACCTCGACGCGATCAAGGCCCACGTCGCCGCCGGCCGCATCCTCAGCCGCCGCTACCCCGATGCGCTGCGCCGGGTCTGGGCGGGACTCTGCTGCGAGACCTCAGGCGACGTGCTGTTGTCGGCGGCCGACGGTCACGAGTTCCTCGACTGGGGCGGCGTCGGCCACGAGGACGGAGGAAGCCACGGGTCACTTCACGCGTCGGACTCGCTGGGCACGCTCCTCTACAGCGGCTGCGAGCTGCTCGCGCCATCGGCGGACGCACTACCGGACTTCACTGCATCGCTCAGCGACGTGGCGCCGATGGTCTATCGCCATTTCGGGCTGGCCTGACGCGGGGCTACGCTGACTGCGTGTCGGAGGCGCCCGCCACCGTTCGCGTCCGCCGGGCGCTGCGCGAACCGCGCTCGTGGTTCCAACTCGGACGCTTCGTGGCCGTCGGAGCCAGCGGCTACGTCATCAACCTCGCGGTCTTCGCCCTGATGGTTCACACGTTCGCGGCCGGGCACCGGATCGCGGCGGTCGTGGCGTTCCTGATCGCGGTGACGAACAACTTCGCGTGGAACCGGCATTGGACGTTCGACCACGGCGGTGGGCACCCCGGGACCCACGCCTGGCGCTTCCTCGTCGTCAGCTTCGGCGCGTTCCTCGTCAACCTCGCGCTGCTCGAGCTGCTCGTCGGTGTCGGGCTGGCCGACGTGCCGGCACAGGCGATCGCGGTCGCCGCCGCGACCCCGTTCAACTTCCTCGGCAACAAGCTGTGGACCTTCGCCCGCTGAGCGGCTCGCGCCGCCGGCTCGCGCCGCTGCTCGCGCTGGTCGCAGTGCTCGTGTCGCCCTGCGCCGCGGTCGCCGCGGGGGAGACGACGCCGCCGCGCGGGCCGACCGACCCGAACGCGATCAGCAGCCCTGCGACGCTGGAGGGCTACCCGGCAGAGCACAAGCTCAACGGCCTGCTCGCGCGCGCGCTCGCAAAGCGTGACCCGCGGATTCAGGAGGCGCTGCGCCAGTACCCGAAGGCCAAGCCGGAGGTCTATCTGAAGGGGCAGACCCGTTGGCAGATCGGCTGGTTCACGCCCGGGACCGGCGATGACCGCCGCGAGATCGCGCAGGTGATCGTCGATGACAAGACAGCCAAGGTGACGGAGGCATGGACCGGGCCGTACGTCGCCTGGACTATGGCTCGCGGCTACCCGGGAGCGTTCGGCCGCAAGATCAACTCGCCCTGGGTCTGGATTCCGCTGACCGTCGCCTTCGTGTTGCCGTTTCTGACGCCGCGGCGGCCGTGGCGCTGGCTGCACATGGACGTGCTCGCGCTCGCCGGCTTCGGTGCGTCGGTCGCATTCTTCAACCACGCGCCGGGGCTCCACGTCTCTGTTCCGATCGCGACCGCGTTGATGGCGTATCTGCTCGCCCGCGCGCTCGTCGTCGCGTTCTCACGCCGAGACCAAGAACACCCGCGCGAGCCGCTCCCGCTGCTCGTCCCGGTCAGCTGGCTCGCGGTCGGGCTCGTGTTCCTGATCGGCTTCCGGATCGGACTCAACCTCGAGGACTCGAACGTGATCGACGTCGGCTACTCCGGCGTGATCGGCGCCGATCGGCTCGCCGACGGCAATCCCCTCTACGGCGGCTGGCCGGACGACAACGCCAGCGGCGACACCTACGGCCCCGTCGCCTATCTCGCCTACCTGCCGTTCGAGCAGCTCTTCCCCTGGAGCGGGCGCTGGGACGACCTCTGGGCCGCGCATGCCGCCGCGATCACCTTCGACCTGCTGACGATCCTCGCCCTCTTCCTGCTCGGGCGGCGGCTGCACGGGCCGCGGCTCGGGGTCGTCCTCGCCTACGCCTGGACCGCATGGCCGTTCTCGCTCTACGCGATGAGCTCGAACTCGAACGACGCGCTCGTCGCGCTGCTCGTGGCGTGCGCGCTGCTCGCCGCGTCGAAGCCCGCGCTGCGGGGCGTCGCCGCAGCCCTCGGCGGCTTCACGAAGTTCGCCTCGCTCGCGCTCGTGCCGCTCTTCGCAACACACGCCTGGGACGGGCGGCGCGCACGGACCCTGCTCACGTTCGCCGCCGGCGCGCTCGTAACGACACTGCTCGTCTGGTCTCCGGTCGTCCTCGGCGGCGAGTCGCTGCACACCGTCTACGACCGCACGATCGGATTCCAGATCGGCCGCGAGGCACCGTTCTCGTTCTGGGGCTGGTACGGACTGGGGCTGCCACAACACATCTGGCAGGTGGCCGTCGTCGCCTTCATCCTGATCGCGCCGCTGCTGCCCAGGCGGCAGGACATCGTCGGGCTCGCTGCCGCAGCCGCCGCGATCCTGATCGCGGTCGAGCTCTCGCTCTCCTACTGGTTCTACCTGTACCTCGTCTGGTTCTTCCCGCCGCTGATGCTGGCCCTGCTCGGGGATGCGATGAGGAGCCGGCCTCCGGCACCCTCTAGCCCTGCGCAGGGACGATGATCTGGGTGATGGTGGCGGCCCGGCGTCGCGACCCGGCGTCGCACCCGATCAGCACCCCGTTCAGCCACGGGTCGCCGTCGGCGGTCTCGAAGCGTTCGTGCATCTGTGTCCGCAGCGAACGGATCGCCTGCTCGCGCACCACTCCGATCACGCTCTCGCGCGGCCCGGTCATCCCGACGTCGGTGATGTAGGCAGTCCCGCCCGGCAGGATCCGGCCGTCCGCGGTCGGAATGTGCGTGTGCGTCCCGACGACTGCGGTCACGCGACCGTCGAGGTGCCAGCCGAGCGCGACCTTCTCGCTCGTCGCCTCGGCGTGCATGTCGACGAGCACGTGGTCGACGTCCGCCGGCAGTTGGTCGAGCACGCTGTCGATCTCGAGCAGCGCGACGCGTCCGGCGCGAAGGAACACGTTGCCCGAGAGGTTGATGACGGCCAGCTTCACGCCGCCCGACTCGACGACGACGACACCGCGACCGGGCTGCGACGCGAGGTAGTTCGCCGGCCGCACGATCGGCTTGCCGGAGTCGAGGTACTCGTAGATCTCGCGCCGGTGGTAGGCGTGGTTGCCGAGCGTGATCGCGTCGACGCCGGCCGCCAGCAGCTCGTCGGCGATCTTCGGCGTGATCCCGAGCCCGCCCGCAACGTTCTCGCCGTTGACGACCACGAACGCCGGCGTGTGCTGTTCACGCAGGCCCGGCAGCAGGCCGAGCAGCGTCCGGCGGCCGACGCCGCCGACGAGGTCGCCTACGAACAGGATGCTCGTGCCGTCAGCCACAGGCGAGCAGTCTGCCGGTACGGTCCAGAAGATGCTCGCCGCCGAGGGTCTGCGCCACCACTTCGGCGACACGCTCGCGCTCGATGTCGACCGGCTCGATGTTGCGCCCGGCGAGCTGGTCGCGGTGATCGGCCCCAACGGCGCCGGCAAGACGACGCTGCTGCGCGCGCTCGCAGGTGCACTTGATCCCGACGCCGGCAAGACCGCGCCGGACCCGCGTGAGATCGGCTGGGTCCCGCAGCAGCCGGCCGTCTACGGGACGCTGACCGTGCGCGAGAACCTGCGGCTGTTCGCGGGTCTCGAAGGCTCGGACGACCCCGATCAAGAGGTCGATCGCATGCTTGGCCAGACCGCGCTCGAGGATCGGGCCGACGACCTCGTCTCATCGCTGTCCGGAGGCAACCGCCAGCGCGTCAACATCGCCGTCGGGATGATCGCCGGCCCGCCGGTGTTGCTGCTCGACGAGCCCTCGGCCTCGCTCGACCCACGCCAGCGCGGGCGGCTCTGGGAGTTCGTCACCGACCTTGCGGCGGCCGAAACAGCGGTCGTCTTCACGACCCATGACGTCGCCGAGGCCGAGCATCACGCGACCCGCGTTCTCGTTCTCGTCGCAGGCCGGATCACGTACGACCTGCCACCGGCCGAGCTGCACGCGCGGGCCCGCGAGCTCTGCGACGATCCGGACGCCGGGTTCGAGACGGCCTTCGTCGCGCTGCTCGAGGAGGCCGGCGCGTGAGGACGCTGATCCGCAAGGACGTGCTCATCCTGCGGCGCTCGCCGCTGCTCGTGGCACTGCTCGTCGGCTACCCGTTGCTCGTCGCCCTGCTGCTCGGACTCGCGCTCTCGCGCGGACCCGAGAAGCCCCGTGTGGCGATCTACAACGGGCTCGAGAACGGCGGCCAGACGCTGCGCGTCGGTGGTACCGAGGTCGACCCCCGCGACTACGCCGACGAGCTGTTCAAGTCGGTCGAGCCGGTCGAGGTCGACTCGCGTGAAGAGGCGATCGCGAAGGTCCGCTCCGGGGACGCGCTCGCCGCGATCGTCGTGCCCGAGGACCTGCTGACCGACCTGCAGCGGCTCGTCGCGCTCAACACCGGCGCGCGGCCGACGGTCGAGGTGCTCTACAGCGCGCGCGACCCGCTCAAGCGGCAGCTCGCCGAGCAGGCGATCGACAGCCGGGTCGCGGAGCTCAACCGCGCCGTCGCCGACAAGCTGACCAAGGTCGCGGCCGGCTACATCGGCCTGCTGCTGCGTGGCGGCGACTTCTCGTTGCTCGGTCAGACGTTCGACGTCGTCGGCCTCGAGCGGTCGAAGCGACAGATCGACGCGGTCGCCCGCAGCCTGCCGCAGGGCAGCGAGCGCCGCCGGTCGCTCGAGCAGGTCTCCCGCTTCGCCGGGCTCGCGATCGAGAACCTCGACCTCTCGACGTCGATTCTCTCCTCGGTCGGGAGCCCGGTGAAGGTCGAGCGGACCGAGGTCTCCGGGAGCGCGAGCGCACCGCTCGACGCCTACGCGGTCGCGGTTGCCGTCACGCTCTCGTTGATGCTGATCGGCGTCCTGTTGACGGCCGGGTTGCTCGCGATGGAGCGCGAGGAGAACACGATCGAGCGGCTGCTCCGCGGCCTGACGACACCGGCACGGCTGGCGGGCGGCAAGGTTGTGGTCGGCGCGCTCTGCGCCACCGCTGCGGCGCTGCTCCTGACCGCGGGGATATCGGTGCTGTTCAGCCTCGACTGGGCGCGGGCGCCGCTCTGGCTCGTCGCGTTCACAGCAGCCGGGCTCGGATGTTCGGCCTTCGGCACGGGGATCGGAGCGTTGACCCGCGACATCCGCGCCGCCTCGTTGCTCGCGATCCTGATCTCGATGCCGCTCGCCTTTCTGGCGCTCGTCCCGGACGGTGCGGTCGCGCCCTGGCTCGGGACCGCGATCGATGCGATCTCGGCGGTGTTCCCGTTCGAGCCGGCGCTGGCGGCAGTCGACCGGGCAATCAACGGCGGCCAGATCGCCTGGCCGCTCGTCCACCTCTTCGTTGTCGCAGTCGCCTGGGCTTCGGTCGCGACGTTGGCGCTGCGCCGCACGGCCTGAGATTCTCAGGCCGTGCTCAGTGCACGGCCACCGCGGCGGCGCATCGAAGATGGCCCGACCGCGATCGAGCCATCCGGCGCGGCGATCGCCGACGAGTTCGCCGCTGCCGTGATCGCGAACCGCTCGCACACCGAACCATGGGAGCCGATCCATGGCGAGCGGCACTACTCGGCCGAGGGCCAGCTCGAGGTCGTCCGTCGTGACGAGGCCGCATGGGACGCCGGCGTGGGCTACGCGTTCGTCGTCCGCGACGTCGCCGCCGGTGATCGGATCATCGGCCGGATCTCGCTCGGCAACGTCGTCTACGGCGCCTGGCGGAACGCGACGCTCGGATACTGGATCGCTGCGGACGCCGGCGGTCGGGGTCACGGCACGCGGGCCGTCGCGCTGGTCTGCGGCTTCGGGTTCGGCCCCGCCCATCTGCACCGGATCCAGCCGGCGGTGATCCCACGCAACGACCGCTCACGGCGGGTGCTCGAGAAGAACGGGTTCCGGCTCGAGGGCCGCGCGCTTCGCTACCTCAACATCGCCGGACGCTGGGAAGACCATGACGTCTACGCCAGGACGGTCGAGGAGCATGCCCGGCAATCCTCGTGACCGGCTCTAGTCTGTCGACGGTGTCCGGCTACCCGCACACCCGGCTCCGCCGGCTCAGGCGCACGCCTGAGCTGCGTGCGTTGATCCGCGAGACGCACGTCCGTCCGGAGTCGCTGATCCAGCCACTGTTCGTTTCCGAGGAGCTCGGCGACGACGAGCAGCAGCCGATCGCGGCGATGCCCGGCGTCGCACGGCACGGCATCGCGAGCGCGGTCGAGCAGGCGCGTGCAGCGAAGGAGGCCGGCGCCGGCGGCGTGATGCTGTTCGGGATCCCGGCGCACAAGGACGACCGCGGCTCCGGCGCCTGGAGCGAGGACGGAGTCGTCCAGCGCGCGGTCGCGACGATCGCGGCAGAGGTGACCGGCCTGCTCGTCACGACAGATGTCTGCCTCTGCGACTACACCGAGCACGGCCACTGCGGCGTCGTCGGACCCGGGCCCGCCGCCGGCGTCGACAATGACGCCACGCTGCCGCTGCTCGCGCGGACCGCCGTCTCGCACGCCGCGGCCGGTGCGGACATCGTCTTCCCCAGCGACATGATGGACGGCCGCGTCGGCGCGATCCGCGCCGCGCTCGACGGCGCGGGCCACACCGACACCGTGATCGCGGCCCACAGTGCCAAGTTCGCCTCCTCGCTCTACGGGCCGTTTCGCGATGCCGCCGGATCGGCGCCCGCGTTCGGTGACCGGCGCGGCTATCAGCTCGACCCGGCCAACCGTGCGGAGGCGGTCCGCGAGGCGTTGCTCGATGTCGGCGAGGGTGCCGACATCGTCCTCGTCAAGCCGGCGCTGATGTACCTCGACGTGATCGCCGAGGTCAAACAGGAGACGGGAATGCCGGTCGCGGCGTACAGCGTCGGCGGCGAATACGCAATGATCCGCCACGGGGCGGCCGCCGGCGCGCTCGACGAACGCGCCACCGTGCTCGAGTCGCTGACGGCGATCGGCCGCGCCGGGGCCGACATCGTGATCACCTACCACGCAGCCGACGCGGCGACATGGCTCCAGTGACCGGAACGCAACGATGATCTCGATCGCCGACGCCCGCTCGCAGGAGCACCACCGTCGCGCGCTGAGCCGGATCCCCGGCGGCGTCAACTCGCCGGTCCGCGCGATGACCGCCGTCGGCCGGGAGCACCCGCTCTTCATCGAGCGTGGCAGCGGCGCCGTCATCCACGACATCGACGGCAACCCGTTCATCGACTACGTCTGCTCGTGGGGCCCGCTGATCGCCGGCCACGCGCACCCGGACGTGGTCGAGGCGATCACCGAACGGGCGCGACTCGGGACGACGTTCGGGGCGCCGACGCAGCTCGAGGTCGAACTCGCCGAGGAGGTCAGCCGGCGGATGCCGTCGGTCGAGATGATGCGGATGACCAGCTCGGGCACCGAGGCGGCGATGAGCGCGGTCCGCCTCGCCCGGGCCGCGACCGGCCGCAGCAAGATCCTCAAGTTCGCCGGCGCCTACCACGGTCACATCGACGGGCTGCTGGCAGAGGCCGGCAGCGGCCTCGCGACCGGCGCGATCGCGTCCAGCCCGGGGGTTCTCCAGACGGCTGCCGACGAGACCGTCGTCGTCGCCTGGAACGACGGGGAGGCCGTCGCGGCCGCCTGCGCCGAGCACGACTTCGCAGCGGTGATCGCCGAGCCCTATGCGGCGAACATGGGCCTGATGCCGCCGGTCGAGGGGTTCCTCGAGCTGCTGCGCAACAAGGCCGACGAGAACGGTGCGCTGCTGATCTTCGACGAGGTCATCACCGGCTTCCGCGTCGCCGAGGGTGGAGCGCAGGGGAGAACCGGCGTAGAGCCGGACCTGACGGTGCTCGGCAAGATCCTCGGCGGCGGGCTGCCCGCGGCCGCGTTCGGGGGCAGCACGGCGCTGATGGAGCGGATCGCGCCCGCCGGCGACGTCTACCAGGCGGGCACGCTCAGCGGGAACCCGGTCGCGACCGCTGCGGGACTCGCGACGCTCGCCCTCCTCGATGCCGCCGCATACGCGCGCCTGGCGTCCGCGACCGAGCAGCTCACGAGCGGGCTCGAGCTCGCGGCAGCCGAGGCCGGCGTGCCGGTCGTGGTCCACAGCGTGCCCGGCCTGCTGACCGTCTTCTTCACCGAGAGCCCGCCGCGTGATTACGCGGGCGCACGCGGCTGCGACCTCGACGCGTTCGCTGCCTTCCACGGCGGCCTGCTCGCCCGCGGCGTCTACGTCCCGCCCTCGCAGTTCGAGGCGTGGTTCCCTTCGATCGTTCACGGTCCCGAGCAGATCGAGCAGACGATCGAGGCCGCCGTGGCCGCCTTCGCGGACATCGCCAGGTGACCGGCATCGAGGAGCTGCACAGTCTGATCGCCGGCGAGGGCGGGCTGCTCGCCGGCGCCTTGCGACCCGGCCTGCCCGCCGTCGCCGGCGACGCCGACGTGGTTGCCGCGGCTGTCCACGAGGGCTACCTGCTCCATTACGGCGGCGCACGGATCCTCGACCCGAGCGACGGCGACCTTGCTCTGCTCGCCGGTGACCGCTGTTACGCGATCGGCCTCGAGTTGCTCGCGCAGCGCGGGGACCTGGAAGCCGTTCGCCGGTTCGCGACCCTGATCGCGGAAGCGGCCCGTGCTCAGGCCGCCGGCGACCTGGACGGCGCCGAAGCGCTGTGGCAGGAGACCGCAACAGCACCCCCGAATCCCGCATGAGCCGGTGCGGGACTGCGGACTTCCTCCCGCACCGGTAGATTGCAGCCCTGACGTCGGCCCGCCCGCCCTGGGTTTCCCAGCCCTTCGGGCGCGCGCCACCCAAACGCACTCTCTCACCACAGTGTCCAAAGAGCCCACTCAGAGTAAGTACACCGCTGACCGTGGCATCCCGGGAGCGTTCGAGGGCGAGACCGTCTCGCGCCGGCGCTTCATGGTCGGGTCGGCCCACGCGACCGGATCGATCGCCGCCTCGGCGATCGCGTTGCCGGCGATCGGATTCGCCGCCGGTCCGATGTTCGAGGAGCGCAACCCGCGCTGGCAGGCGATCGGGTCGCCGGACGAGTTCCCGGACGACACGTACGTCCCGCGCGTGATCACGATCTCCGACGGGATCGGCCAGACCGGCAAGACGACGGTCTACGTCCGCCGCCGCAACGCCGAGCTCGACACCGACGAGCTGCCCGAGGGCTTCGAGGCTGAGCAGTTCGTCGTGATCTCGACGCGCTGCATGCACCTCGGCTGCCCGGTCCGGTACACGCCCGCGGCCGAGCGCTTCATCTGCCCGTGCCACGGTGGCGTCTACGACTTCCAGGGCAAGGTCGTCGGCGGCCCGCCGCCGAGGCCGCTCGACCGCTTCTACAACCGCGTCAAGGACAACCAGGTCGAGGTCGGCCCGCGCTTCTCGGTCAACAGCGAGCTTCGGCGCTTCTCACCGCGCCTGCCCGGCCAGGCCGTCGACGGCATCGGCCAGTACGTCTATCCCGCCCGTCCGAACGCGCGCAAGCTCGACAAGCTGCCGACCGACTGACCGCCATGCCGAACCTGCTTCCCGCATTCCTCAAGCCTGCGCCGCGCCGCCCCGGTGGCGCGACCGACACGAGCACCGGCGGTGGCGGCGTCAAGGGCGCCGGCACGCACGTCGTCGACTGGGTCGATGAGCGCACCCAGCTCTCCGGCGGTCTGCGCTGGGTCATGTTCCGCAAGGTCCCGAAGGGGACCAACTGGTTCTACACGCTCGGCACGGCCTCGATGTTCGCGTTCCTCTCGCAGGCGGTCACCGGGATCGTGCTCGCGATGTACTACCGGCCGGATGCGGCCGGCGGCGCGTACGAGTCGGTCCGGCACATCAACGACGACGTCTTCCTCGGCGAGTTCGTGCACGGCATGCATCGTTGGGGCTCGTCGATGATGGTGATCCTCGTCTGCCTGCACATGGCGCGCACCTTCTTCTTCGGTGCCTACAAGTACCCGCGCGAGCTGAACTGGGTGATCGGCGTCGCCCTGCTGGTCCTCACGTTCGTGATGTCGTTCACCGGCTACCTGCTGCCGTTCGACCAGCGCTCCTTCTGGGCCACCGTCGTCGGCAACAACATCAACGGCACCGGCCCGCTCGTCGGCCCGTACCTCGCCGACTTCCTGATGGGCGGCAGCGAGTTCAACTCGTCGACGCTGTCGCGCTTCTACGCGATCCACATGCTCGTCGTCCCGTCGATCATCGCCGCGATGGTCGGGGCGCACCTCTGGCTGGTCGTCCGGCTCGGAACGACGGCGCCGCCGTGGCTCAAGCCGAAGCCTGTCGACAGTCCGGACCGGGAGGTGCAGGCATGAACCGCCGCGAGAAGGAGTCCTACCTCCGCGAATACGCGCAGCTGAAGAACGAGGGCAAGCCGTTCTTCCCGTACGCAGTCGCCAAGGACGGCGTCGTGCTGATCGTCGTGATGGCGATCATCATCTTCATGTCGCTCGTGCTCGGCGCCGAGATCGGCCCGAAGGCCGACCCGACGTCGACCACCTACACGCCCAGGCCCGAGTGGTACTACTTCTTCAGCTTCGAGCTGCTGCGGATCATCAAGGACCCGGCGCTGCTGCCGCTGGCCTCGGTCGGGATCCTGACGATCTGCATGATTCTGCTGTTCCTGCTGCCGTTCTACGACCGCTCGCCCGAGCGCCGGCCGGAGCGGCGCCCGGTCGCGACGATCGCCGGCATCGCGACGATCGCCGCGATGACGTACCTCACCTATGAGGGCTCGGTGACCGGGCCCCCGAGTGCGGTCTCGATGGAGACGCCGGCTCGAATCGCGGAGCGGAGCGATACCGACCCACTGAAGGTCCAGTACGAGGCCGGCAAGCAGGTTGCCGCGCAGACCGGCTGCCTCGCCTGTCACAAGCTCGGTGAGAACGGCAACGCCGGGCCGGGCCCGGAGCTGACGCACATCGCCGACCGCCTCCCGGCGGCAGGCATCGCCGCAACGCTGATCAACCCGACGGCGCCGATGCCGTCGTTCAAGAGCCTTCGCGACGAGCAGCCCGAGAAGTTCCGCGACCTCGTCGTCTTCCTCGGCGAGCTCAAGGAAGACGAATAGCGGGATCAGAGGTCTCGGCGATCCTCGAGGTCGCCGGTAGCCACGTCGCTCCGCTGCTCGCGCAGGTCGAGCGACGGCTGACCGAGGTGGCCGATCAGCAGGGCCCTGTCCTCGGCCCGCACGCACGCCGGACGATCGAGGCCGGCGGCAAGCGGCTGCGGCCGCTGCTCGTGCTGCTCGCCGCCGGTCCACCGGCCGGGGAGGACGCGGCCGACGTGCTGGTGCGGGCGGCGGCCGCGGTCGAGCTGGTCCACGCCGCGACGCTCGTCCACGACGACGTCCTCGATCGCTCCGATCTGCGCCGCGGCGTTGCGACGGTGTTCGCCGAAGCGGGACGCGACGCAGCCGTCCAGACCGGTGACGCGCTGTTCGCGTCGGCCTTCCTGCTGCTGCTCGAGAACCGATCGGCCGATCAGGTCCGGGCGCTGACGAAGGCCGGCGGCGCGCTCGCCCAGGGCGAGCTGATCCAGCGCGAGGACGCCTGGAACGCGAACATCGACGCGGCGCGGTACCGCCTGCGCTGCGAGCTGAAGACGGCACGCCTGTTCGAGGCGGCGTGCGCGCTCGGCTCGTCGGCCGCCGGCCGCGACCCCGAAGAACTGGCCGTCTTCGCGACCGAGGTCGGGATCGCCTTCCAGATGCTCGACGATGTGCTCGACGTCGAGGGGCCGCCGGAGCGGACCGGCAAGCCGCGCGGCACCGACCTGCTCGACGGCACCGTGACGCTGCCGCTGCTGGTCGCGCGCGACCGCGACCCGGAGATCGCGTCGATCGACCTGCGGACGATCACGACGCACGAGCAGGCCGACGCACTCTGCCTGCGGATCGTCGCAACCGGGGCGACCGACGAGGTGCGGCGCCAAGCGCTCGATCACGTCGCTCGCGCGACGGCGGCGCTGCCGGGCGACGAGCGCGACGCGGCGCTGCGCGCGGTGGCGGACTCCGTCGTCGCCCGCTACGCCTAGCAGCGCGTCGAGTGGTCGGTTGCTCTCAAACGGGTGAGAGCAACCGACCACTCGACGCGCTGGCGGGCGCCTGCGCAGATCGGGCCGGCTTCTCAGCCGGCCCGATGGGGAGAAGCAGTGCGCCCCGCAGGGGCGCTAGAAGTCGTCCGGGACGATGTGGTCCCCGTCGAGCGCCGCCGTGAAGCGCTCGATCTCATCCTGCATGTTCGCGTGGGCCAGGCGGCGCAGGTCGCGCGCCAGCGCCTCGGTGCCGCGGTCGAGCTCGTCGTCGAAGCGCTCGACGGCTTCCTGGGCGAAGATGCCGCTGCCGTGCCACTCGCAGTTCGGGCAGCGGAGGCTGACCTCCCAGTGGGTCTGGCCGGCCTCCTCCCACTCGGTCGGGTAGACGAGATGCGAGCTGCAGCCACCGCAGACGTGGAGGTCGGTCGCCTCCTCGGTGCTGCGTGCGCCGGCCTCACCGGTCGCGCCGGCGTCGAAGTAGACGACCTCGATCGTCTTGCCGGACGGCAGGACGACGCGACGGACGTAGTGGTGGTTGTCGGGCTCGCTCATCGGATTAGGTCCGAGGGAAGTGGTGCAGCCCGGGTGATCGGCCTGCGGCGGTCCGGTCTTTAGCGGCCCCGCAGGCGCTGTTGCCGGCCTCACGTCCGCCACCGGCGCGGTCGATGGGGTGAGCGAACCCCGCTACGATCAGGCTTCACCACCGCAGGAGCGCAGATGCCCACGCCCGGCCCCATGGAACTCATCATCATCCTGGTCATCGTTCTGGTGATCTTCGGGCCCAAGCGGCTGCCGTCGCTCGGCCGCAGCATCGGCAGCGGGATGCGGGAGTTCAAGGACTCGGTCAGCTCGAAGTCCGGCGATTCCGAGGACGAGACGCCGCAGGTCCTCGAGGCGAGCGCGGCCGAGCAGCCGGCCGCCGCTGGGCAGCCCTCGTCGGGCGAGGCGCCGGACGCGATCGGCGATCCGCCCCGCGCCGCCGGCTGATCACTCCCCGTCGTGCCGACGATCAGGCCCGTCGCGCACGAGGCGCGGCTAAGCGTCATCGAGCATCTCGACGAGCTGCGCTCGCGGATCGTCTGGGTCGCGGTCGCCTACGTCGTCGCCTTCGGCCTCTGCTTCTGGCAGAACGGCTGGATCCTCGAGCAACTGAACAAACCGCTGGCCTCGGCGAAGACGGTCGATTGTGAGAAGCCGCGGCCGACGGCCGACGCGCTCGAGCAGACCGGCTGCTTCGCGAAGGAACTCGAGTCGGCGCTGACGCTCGCCGCCCCGGCGCTCAGCGACGCCGGCGACGTGCTCAAGCGGGTCGCCCGCGCAGGTGATGTCTCGCAGGGCACCCAGACCGACGCCGAGCAGGTGGCGGCAGATCTCGCCAAAGCCTCCAGGGCGCTCGAGCGGGCAGCCGCCACCGCGCCACGAACCACCTCCGCCGGTGCGATCAGGCCGGTCACACTTGGCGTCACGGAGCCGTTCCTGACGACGCTGACCGTCGCGAGCTACGCGGCGCTGCTGCTGACGCTGCCGCTGATCCTCTTCCACATCTTCGCCTTCGTTCTGCCCGCGTTCACGCCTCGCGAGCAGAAGGTCGCGCTGCCGGTGATGCTCGCCGCGCCGTTCCTGTTCATCGCCGGTGTCGCGTTCGGCTACTTCCTCGCGATGCCGCGTGCGATCTCCTTCCTGCAGAACTACAACGACGGCCAGTTCGACATCCTCGTGCAGGCCCGCGACTACTACCGCTTCACGGTTCTCCTGCTCGCCGCCTTCGGGGCGCTGTTCCAGATTCCGCTGGCGGTGCTCGCGACGGTCCGGCTCCAGATCATCACGCCGGCCCAGCTGCGTACAACACGCGGCTACGCGCTGCTGGTCTTCGCGATCCTGGCGGCTGTGATCACGCCGACCCCGGACCCGGTCACGATGCTGCTCGCGATGGCGCCGCTCGTCGTCCTCTACGAGATCTCGATCCAGATCTCGCGGTTCATAGCGCCGGCCGGCCCCTCGCGCTGGTCGCTTTCGGCGTCCGACGCCGACGACGATCCCGAACCGATCGCTCCGGAGACGACCTCTAGGCCGTCGGGTGACGGCCTAGACTGACCGCCGATGCTGTTCGATCTCCGCGGCCGTGGCCGCCGCCGTGCTGTGCAGGTCATCTACGCGACGCTCGCTCTGTTGATGGGCGGGGGACTCGTCCTGTTCGGTATCGGCGGGGCGACCGACGGCGGTCTGCTGAACGCGTTCGACAATCAGGGCGCCTCGGTCAACGAGCTTGGCCTCGAGCAGGTCCGCAAGGCCGAGAAGAAGGTCCGCGCCGACCGTGAGAACGCGCAGGCGTGGGCGGAACTGGCTCGCGCCCGGGTCTCGCGCGCCGCGACGGTCGGGCTCGACCGCACCCAGGGCAAGTACACCGAGAAGGGCCTCGCCGAGCTGGCCGAGGCCGACCGCGCCTGGCAGAAGGCGCTCGCGCTGACCGACAAGCCCGACCCCAACGTCGCCACGCTGATGGTTCAGGCGTACGGACAGGGAGGACTGAACCAGCCCAAGGATGCGGTGCGGGCTTTTGAGATCGCGCTCGCCGACCGCGACAAGCCGACCGCCGAGCAGTACGCCCAGTACGCCGTCCTCGCCTACCAGGCTTCGCAGATCGCCAAGGGCGACAAGGCCGCCGCTCGCGCCGTCGAGCTGACCGACAAGCCGAAGCGCCGCCGGCTCGAGAAGCAGCTCGAGCAGTACAAGACGCAGATCATCACGCAGCAGGCCCAAGAGGCCCAGAAGAGCACCAGCACCACGATCCAGCCGTAGGGCCGGAGCCGCGGGCTTCAGGTCGACGCCAGCTGCGCCGCGGCGCCTGGCAGTGGGCGAAGGCGCTAAGCGTAGAGGCGCTGTTGGAGGAAGGCTCTGCCTTCCTCCGGCGCTTCAGCTTGCTGAAGCGCATGCCCCCGCTAGGATTAAGAGTCCGCTGCTCTGCCAATTGAGCTACAAGGGCGTGACCGGCCTGAGGATAGCGCCGGGCCTCCAGAGCATCAACGAAGGCTCTGCCTCCGTTGTACGCCCCTGCTTTGCTGGAGCGCATCTTCCCTAAGTACACCGAACTAATCGAGTTGCTATTCTTCGCAACTCCTATCCCCTTTCGTGCATTTGGAGATCGCATGTTGCGCACCACACCGTTCGTCCTCACCGCGGCACTTCTGGCCGGTCTCTCCGCCTGCGGCGGCGCCAGCGATTCGGCCGGCAGCGAGTCGGGCACGAACGGGGGTGGCGGCTCAGTCAGCCTCGTCGCGTACTCGACGCCGAAGGTCGTCTATGACGAGATCGTTCCCGACTTCCAGAAGACCGGGGCCGGCAAGGACGTCGAGGTGCGGACGTCGTTCGGTGCGTCCGGTGATCAGAGCCGGGCGGTCGAGGCCGGGCAGAAGGCCGACGTCGTCTCGTTCTCGGTCGAGCCCGACATCACCCGGCTCGTCGACGCCGGCAAGGTCGCCGAGGATTGGAACACCGGCGCCAACAAGGGGCTCGTGACGACCTCGGTCGTCTCGTTCATCGTCCGCAAGGGCAATCCGAAGAAGATCCGGAACTGGGACGACCTGCTGAAGCCCGGGATCGAGGTCGTCACCCCGAGCCCGCAGACCTCCGGCGCCGCGAAGTGGAACCTGCTCGCCGCCTACGGACAGGCAGCCGGCTCGGGCAACGACGAGGCGGCAGGTCTTGCCTACGTCGGCAAGCTGCTGAGCGGCCACGTGAAGGTCCAGCCGAAGTCCGGGCGCGAGGCTCTGCAGACCTTCCTCTCCGGCGACGCCGACGTGCTGCTCTCCTACGAGTACGAGGCGACGACGGCGCAGAAGCAGGGCGAGGAGCTCGACTACGTTCTCCCCGACGACACGATCAAGATCGACATCGACATCGCGGCGACGACGACCGCGTCGGGCGCCGGCAAGCGGTTCCTCGACTACGTCCTCAGCGAGCCGGCGCAGCAGCGGTTCGCCGACTGGGGCTACCGGCCGGTCAACGAGGCCGTTCTCGCCGCCAACAAGGCGAAGTTCCCGACGCCGTCCGGCCTGTTCACGATCGATGACGTCGGCGGCTGGAAGCAGGTCAACGATGACCTGTTCGACCCGCAGGCCGGCAAGATCACCAAGCTCGAGGAGAAGGCCGGGCTCGGCAAGGAGTGACCGACGCGGCCGTCAGCGCAGGTAGGCCGGCATCGCGCCGAGGCCGGCGACTGCCCAGGGGGTCGCTCGGTCTCGGCGTGACGACGTTGTGGCTCGGGCTGATCGTCGCGCTGCCCCTGGCCGCCGTCGCCGCCCGCTCCGTCGACGGAGGCCTCGCCGGCGCCTGGGACACCGTCAGCAGCGACCAGGCGGTCGCAGCGCTGCGCTTCACGATCCTCGTCTCGCTCGCCGCTGCGGCGATCAACGCGGTCATGGGCACCCTGATCGCCTGGGTGCTCGTGCGCGACGATTTCCGTGGGCGCGGTTTGATCGATGCCCTGATCGACCTGCCGTTCGCGCTGCCGACGATCGTCGCCGGGCTGGTGCTGTTGGCGCTCTACGGCAACGGCAGTCCGGTCGGGATCGACATCGCCTATACGAAGGCTGCGGTCCTGCTCGCGCTGCTGTTCGTGACGCTCCCGTTCGTGATCCGGGCCGTCCAGCCGGTGCTGATCGAGCTCGACCGCGAGATGGAGGAGGCGGCGGCGTCGCTCGGGGCCCGGCCGGGAACGACCTTCCGCCGGATCGTGCTGCCGAACCTCCTGCCGGCCCTGATCTCCGGCGCCGGGCTCGCATTCGCTCGTGCGGTCGGCGAGTTCGGGTCGATCGTGCTCGTCTCCGGCAACATCCCGTTCGACACGCAGGTCGCGCCGGTCTACATCTTCAAGCAGACCGAGAGCGACAACCCGCAGGGCGCCGCGGCGGTCTCGGTCGTGCTGCTGCTGCTGTCTCTCGCCGTGCTCGCGGCGATCCGCGGGATCGGCCGCTGGGGAGCCCGGCATGACCGTTGACCGCCGCTGGCGGATCGGCTTCCGCGTCGCCGGGCTGCTGTACCTCGCGCTGTTGCTGCTCGTCCCCGTCGGGCTCGTCTTCGCGCGTACCTTCGAGAACGGGGTCTCGGCCGCCTGGCAGTCGGTGACGACCCCCGCCGCGATCAGCGCGTTCTGGCTGACGATCCTCGTCGCCGCGATCGCCGTTCCGCTGAACGCGATCTTCGGCGTGATCGCCGCGCTCACGCTCGCGCGCGGCGGGAGCCGATGGCGCTGGGTGCTCGACGCGATCATCGACCTTCCGTTCGCGGTCTCGCCGGTGGTCGCCGGCCTCGCGCTCGTGCTCCTCTTCGGCGAGTCGGGCTGGTTCCAGCTCCCGTTCCAGGTGATCTTCTCGGTGCCGGGGATCCTCCTCGCAACGGTCTTCGTCTCGCTGCCGTTCGTTGTCCGTGAGGTCACGCCGGTGCTGGTCGAGATCGGCGACGAGCAGGAGCAGGCCGCCGCGACGCTCGGCGCGTCCGCGCCGCAGGCGTTCTGGCGGATCACGCTGCCGGCGATTCGCTGGGGGCTCGCCTACGGCATCGTCCTCTCGACCGCGCGCGCGATCGGTGAGTTCGGCGCCGTAAGCGTCGTCTCAGGCAAGGTCGCGGGCGAGACGATGACGCTGACCCTGCTCGTCGAAGAGCGCTTTCAGAACTTCGACCTCGCCGGCGCGTACGCGGCCTCGGCGCTGCTGGCGCTGATCGCCCTCGCAACGCTGCTGGCCCTGTCCCGAATCGACACCCGGAGCGAAGACCGTTGATCCAGATCGAAGGCGTGACCAAGAGCTTCGGCGACTTCCAGGCTCTCGGCGGGGTCTCGCTGGAGATTGCGTCCGGGTCGCTGACCGCGCTGCTCGGGCCGTCCGGCTCGGGCAAGTCGACGCTGCTGCGGATCATCGCCGGCCTCGACGACCCCGACGGGGGCCGGATCCTGATCGACGGGCAGGAGACGACGCATCTGCCGGTCCAGCGGCGGCAGATCGGGTTCGTCTTCCAGCACTACGCCGCCTTCAAGCACATGACCGTCCGCGAGAACGTCGCGTTCGGCCTCAAGATCCGCAAGCAGCCGAAGCCGCAGATCGACGCGCGCGTCGATGAGCTGCTCGGCGTCGTCGGCCTCTCCGGCTACCAGCAGCGCTACCCGTCCCAGCTCTCGGGCGGCCAGCGTCAGCGGATGGCGCTCGCACGCGCGCTCGCGGTCGAGCCGAAGGTGCTGCTGCTCGACGAGCCGTTCGGCGCGCTCGACGCCAACGTGCGCGAGGAGCTGCGCGAATGGCTGCGCCGTCTCCACAACGAGGTCCACGTGACGACCGTGCTCGTCACGCACGACCAGGAGGAGGCGATGGCGATCTCCGACCAGATCGCGCTGATGAATGCTGGCCGAATTGAGCAAGCGGGCTCGCCGCGGGAGCTCTACGACACGCCCGCCAGCAAGTTCGTCATGGGCTTTCTCGGGCCGCTAACGGCCTTCGGCGGCCGCGACGTGCGCCCACACGACCTCGTCCTGTCGAACGACCCGAGCGGTGGCGGCGCAGAAGCGATGGTCGTGCGTCACGTCCACCTCGGCTTCGAAGTCCGCGTCGAGCTCGCGCTGGCCGACGGCGGCGAGGTGACCGTTCACACCACGCGCGGCCGCTCGGAGGAGCTCGAGCTGACCGACGGCGCGATCGTCTACGTGGCGCTCGCCGGCATGCGTCCGGTCAGCGCGTGACCCACGCCTCCGGATCACGCGCCAGATCAACCACCCGCTTGGGCAGCCTGCCGGCCGCGAGGTCGGCGAGCGTCACCGTCTCGACGACCGAGCGCAGGCTTGCCCGCACCGCGATCCAGACCTGCTGCAGCGACTCGGCCGCCCCTTCGTAGACGATGTCCTCCGGAGGGGCGCCGCGAACGCTCGCGAGCGGCCCGTCGACCGCGCGGATCACGTCGGCGACGGTGATCCTGTCGGCCGGCCGGTTCAGCAGGTAGCCGCCGTTGGCGCCGCGCTGGGTACGGACGATCCCAGCGTGCCTGAGCTCGGCGAGGATGTTCTCGAGGAAGCCGAGGGGGATGTCCTGGGCGCCGGCGAGCGCCGGCCCTTTCGTCGGTGCGTCGTCCTGCGCCGATGCGAGCGCCGCGCAGGCGCGAACCGCGTAGTCGGCTCTGGCGGAGATGCGCACGCGCGAAGACTACGAGGCCGGCGCTGTTGCCGCCGCGCGCGCGAGCAGATCCCAGCCCGATGCGACCTGCTCGTGACTGAGACCGTCGCGCCCGAGTTGATCGAGGACGGTCGCGGCGTCGAGCGCCGCCAGCAGCGCCGACGCTAGGTAGGCGGCGTCGTCCGGCCCGACACCGGCCGAAGCGAGCAGCAGACGGAGGTGGAGCCGGTGGGCGGCGTGCACCGGGTGCTCGGGACCACCGCAGTGGTGTTCGGTGGCCGCGCGTAGGACATCGCCGTGACGGACGACGAACGCGATTCGCGCGAGCCCGAAGGCGACGAGGCGCTCGGCGGGCCCGGCGCCGGGGCCGAGCGGCGGCGGGCCACCGATCAGGTCCTGTTGGAAGGCCCGCTCGTCGTCGTCGAGCAACGCGTGCAGCAGCCCCGCCCGGTCGCTGAAGCGACGGAAGATCGTCCCCTTGCCGACACCGGCGGTGTCGGCGACGGCCTGCATGGTGAGCGCTTCTACGCCGCTGCGCTCGACGATCTGCCGCGCGGCGTCTAGTACGAGCGCACGGTTGCGGGCAGCGTCCGCCCGCTCGCAGGCGGAGCCCGGAGCTGCGATCGGGATCAGGGAGGCGTCCTGCACAACAAGCAGTGTACCTATCCGGACCGTGGTCCGGTTGTGCTATCGTCACCCCGAGACAAGCGGACCGCAGTCCGCATCGAACAATCGGACCACGGAGCAACGCATGTCAGCCAAGATCCTCACCCTCGTGGGCAGCCTCCGCGCCGCATCGACCAACCGCAAGCTCGCCGAGCTCGCGACCGAGCTCGCGACCGAGGGTGTCCAGCTCGACATCTACGACGGCCTCGACCAGATCCCGTTCTACAACGAGGACATCGACGGCGACGGCGCACCGGAGGCGGCGACGAGGCTGCGCGACGCGGTCGCGGCTGCCGACGCGATCCTGTTCGTCACGCCGGTCTACAACGGCGGCGTCCCGGCGCACCTCAAGAACGCGATCGACTGGACCAGCCGTCCCCAGGGCGACGATGCCTCGATCGCCGGTAAGCCGGTCGCCGCGATCGGGACCGCCTGGGGCCCGAGCGGCGGCGGCTTCGCTCACGAGGCGATCCGCACATTGGTCGGGATCGCGGGGGGCGTGCCGTTGGCCGATGTCGTCGTGACGCTGCCGGACTCGCTCGGGCGCTTCACCGAGACTCATCCGCGCGAGGACGCCGAGGTTGTCGAGGCGGTCCGCGCCGCCGTCGCTGCGGTCGCGACCGCAGCAACTCCGGCCGCGGTCTGAGCAGGGAGCGGCAGCGGCGCTTGCGAGCGGAGTAGATTCGCTTGCCGTGAGCGCCGCTGCCAAGCACCCGGTCTTCTCTCGGTTCTGGCCTCGGCTGGCCGGTCGCCTCGATCGCCTCGGCGCCGGCGAGCACCGGGACCGGCTCGTCGACGGTCTCGAGGGCGAGGTCGTCGAGGTCGGTTGCGGCGACGGCAGATTGTTCACCCACTACGGGCCGGGCGTCGGCTCGGTCACCGCGGTCGAGCCTGAGCCGCACCTGCGGGCGTTGGCCAGCCACCAGGCGGCTGCGGCAGCGGTTGCCGTTGAGGTGGTCGCTGGCACGGCCAGCGACCTCCCGGCCGCTGACGGGACGGCCGACGCCGTCGTCTGCTCGCTCGTCCTCTGCTCGGTGCCCGACCAGGAGGCGGCGCTCAAGGAGATCCGCCGGGTGCTGAGGCCAGGCGGGGAGCTCCGCTTCTACGAGCACGTCGTCGCAGAGAACGGCCCCGGCCGGGTCGTCCAGCGCGGTCTCGACGTCAGCGGCGCCTGGCCGCTGCTCGCCGCTGGTTGCCACGTCTCACGTGACACGCTCGCGGCGATCGAGGCAGCCGGGTTCGCGATCGAAGGAGTCGAGCGCTTCACCTTCCCGCGACCGGGGATGCCGCATCTGCTCGGGCGCGCCGTCGCTTCGGCCTAGCCGAGCAACGCGTCGACGTCATCCGGATCGAGCTCTGCGACGACCAGATCGGCCGTCGCGCGCTCGCCGTGGTAGGCGTCGCCGCTGATCGCTACGCATCGCATCCCGGCGGCATGAGCCGCGGCGACGCCGACGTCGGCGTCCTCGAAGACCAGCACATCGCCCGCGCCGACAGGCTCGGGCCGGCCCGCATTGAGCCTCGCGAGGGCGAGCAGGTAGCCGTCCGGCGCCGGCTTGCCGTGCTCGACGTCGTCGATGCAGACGACAGAGTCGAACAGGTCGCGCAGCCCGGCGATCGCGAGCACGTGATCGACCTCCTCGTGCAGCGCTCCCGATGCGATTGCGACCGGCACGCGGGCCGCCACGGCGCGGACGAACGCGGCTGTCTGCGCACTGACCGTCGGCTGCTCGGCGACGAGTTCCTTGTAGCGGTCTACCTTCGCCCGCAGCAGCCGGCCGGCGCGGGCCGGGTCCGGCGGTTGATCGTGGTCGGCAAGCGTGCGCTCGACGATCTCCGGGTCCGAGAGGCCGGCGAGACGGTCGTAGTAGTAAGCCGAATCGAAGGCGATGCCGTCACCGGCGAAGACCTCGCGGAAGAGCCGGTCGAGGATCGGCTCGTCATCGGAGATCGTGCCGTTGAAGTCGAAGATCACCGCTCTCGTCGTCATCTGACGCGGGAGTATGGTCCGTCTGCCGTGACGAACACCGACTCGTTCCCGGATCGTGCCCGCTGCGTCGTGATCGGCGGCGGCGTCGGCGGCGCGAGCGTGCTGCACCACCTCCACAAGCTCGGGTGGACCGACTCGGTCCTCGTCGAGCAGCACAACCTGACCGAGGGCACCACGTGGCACTCGGCCGGTTTCGTCGGCCAGCTCCGCTCGACGATCAGCCAGACGCGGATGATCATGTACTCGTCGGAGCTGTACGCCGAGCTGGCGGCGGCCGGTCACGACCCGGGCTGGCGGCCGGTCGGTGGCATGAGGGTCGCCACGACGCCAGAACGGGTGCAGGAGCTGCAGCGTGCGGCGAGCACCGCGCGGACCTACGGTCTCGAGCTCGAGCTCGAGAGCCCGGAGGAGGCGAAGGCGAGGCTTCCGCTGCTCGAGACGTCCGACGTGCTCGCGTCCGCCTGGATGCCGGGTGACGGCTACCTCGATCCCGAACTGCTGGTGCGGGCCCTGCTCGCGGACCTCGACGACGCCGTCTTCACGTGCACGCGGGTGACGGGGATCGAGGTCGCTGGCGGGCGCGTCTCCGGTGTCGTAACCGATCGCGGCACGATCGAGACCGAGGTTGTCGTCAACGCGGCGGGGGCGGCCGCCGGTGTGGTCGGGGCGCTCGCCGGCGTGCCGATCCCGATCGTCCCGATGCGGCACCAGTACGTCGTGACCGAGCCGCTCGACCCGCCGCTCGACGAAATTCCGACGGTCAGGGACCCCGACCACATCGTCTACGCACGCCCCGAGAACGGCGCGCTGCTCGTCGGCGGGTACGCACGCGAGCCCAACGCGTACGACGACGCCGCGCCGCTGAGCGAGCCGCGGCAGCTCTTCGGCGAGGACGCTGCCCGCTTCGCCGAGTCGTGGGAGGCCGCCCAACACCGTTTCCCATCGATCCGCGGCATCGGGCTGGCAAAGGTCGTCAACGGCCCGGAGGCGTTCACCCCCGACGGCGAGTTCCTGCTCGGTGAGACGTCGCTGCCCGGGCTTTGGATCGCAGCGGGGTTTTGCGTCCACGGACTCGCCGGCGCCGGCGGTGTCGGCAAGTCGACCGCGGAGTGGATCGCCTGCGGCCAGCCCGAGCTCGACATGTCCGGGATGGACATCCGCCGGTTCGGGCCGCAGTTCGCCAGCCGCTCGTATGCGCGCACCCGCGCGCTCGATTCCTACTCCCGGTACTACGACGTCGTCTACCCGCACGAGGAGCGTGAGGCCGGCAGGCCGCTCCGCAAGTCTCCGGCATGGGGCAGGCTCGACGCGCTCGGTACGGCCTGGGGTGAGAAGGCCGGGTGGGAGCGGCCGAACTGGGTCGGCGCGAACGCCGCCGCAGGCGACGAGTCGCTGCGGCCGCGTGGCTGGGCCGGCCGCTTCTGGTCGCCGGCGATCGCGGCCGAGTGCATCGCCACCCGTGACGCTGCGTGTCTCTTCGATCAGTCCTCGTTCTCGAAGATCGACGTACGCGGACCCGGCGCGCTCGCCGCGCTCCAGTGGCTCTGCGCGAACGACATCGACAAGCCGGACGGGTCGCTGATCTACACGCAGCTGTGCAATGCCTGCGGCGGGATCGAGGCCGACCTGACCGTGACACGGATCTCCGGCCATCACTTCCGCGTCACGACCGGCACGGCGCTCGGGGTCCGTGACCGGCAGTGGATGCTTCGGAACATGCCGGACCGCACCGGACTCGCGATCGATGACCGGACCGGTGCCGAAGCGTGCTTCTGCCTCTGGGGCCCGGAGGCCCGGACGATCCTCCAGCCGCTCACAGACACCGACCTGTCGACCGATGCATTCCCATTCCTGACATCCCAGCAGCTCCTGGTCGGCGCCGTACCGGTGCGCGCCCAGCGCGTCACCTTCGTCGGCGAGCTCGGCTGGGAGCTCTACTGCCCGGCCGAGTACGGCCACACGTTGTGGGACCTGCTCTGGGAGGCCGGTGCACCGTCCGGCCTGGTCGCGGGCGGCTACCGGGCGATCGACTCGATGCGCCTCGAGAAGGGCTACCGCGTCTGGGGCACCGACCTCGACCCGAACACGACTCCGTACGAGGCCGGTCTCGGGTTCGCGGTGCGGCTCGGCAAGGAGGGCGGGTTCCTGGGACGCGAGGCGCTGGAGGCACAGAAGGAGGCCGGGGTTGACACACGGCTGCGCTGCCTGGTGCTCGACGACCCGCTCGCGATCGTGCTCGGCAACGAGCCGGTCCGGAGTGGCGACGATCTGATCGGCCGGGTGACGTCAGGCGGGCCCGGTTACCGGGTGGGCGCGAGCATCGCGGTCGCGAAGGTCGCGGCCGGCGTAGAGCCCGGCGATCGCGTCGAGGTCGGGATGTTCGGCGAGTGGGCCACGGCGACGGTCGCGCAGGAGCCGCTGTACGACCCCCACGGAGAGCTGACGCGGGCATGACGAGCGTGCTTCCCGAGATCGAGGCCCAGCTCTCCGAGCGCTTCGGCGCACCGCTCGGCCCGCCCGAGCCGCTCGGCGGCGGTCTCACGAACCACAACTTCCGGTTTCGCTTCGCCGGGGTCGACGCCGTCGTGCGGATCGCCGGCGACAACACGGTGATGCTGGGCATCGACCGCTCCGACGAGGCCGAGGCGACCCGCAACGCCGCATCCCTCGGCATCGGACCGGCGCTGCTCGCCGAACTGCCCGGGCGGGAGGCGCTCGTCGTCGGCTACGTGGCGGCGACGTCGCTCGAGGCGGGCGCACTGCGCAGCAGCCGCATCCCAGGCGTCGTCGCGGCGCTCCGCCTGCTCCACGGCGGCCCCGCGATCGCTGCGCGGTTCGACATCTGGGACGTGCTCGTGTCCTACGCCCGCACCGCGCGCGAGGCGGGCGTGCCCGAGCACGAGGGCGAGGCTCGGGCAAGGGAAGTCGCCGCGCAGGCCCGGCTCGTGCTGACCGGGCCGGAGCACGAGCCGGTCAGCTGCCACAACGACCTGCTGGCCGGCAACCTGCTCGACGACGGCGACCGGCTGTGGATCGTCGACTGGGAGTACGCGGGCCGCAACGACCGCTACTTCGACCTCGCGAACCTCGCGGTCAACAACGGATTCACCGAGGACGACGAGCGGGCGCTCCTGCGCGCGTACTTCGGCGAGGACGACGAGCGGCGACTGGCGCGACTCCAACTGATGGAGCTCGTCTCCGATGCGCGTGAGGCGTCCTGGGGACTCGTCCAGCAGGGCATTTCGTCGCTCGACTTCGACTTCGCGGGCTACGCCGACGAGCACTTCGCGCGCCTGACCGGTCGGGCGTCAGCCGGGCGGCTCGAACAGCTGCTGACCGCCGCGCGATAGCGGCCTGCCGGGCCGGTAGCGTCCGCGCCATGTCCGTAGCCCAGATCGCGATCATCGACGGCCACATCGTCCCTGCCGGTGAGGCCCGGCTCCCGATCACCGACGAAGGCCTGGTGCGAGGCGATGCGATCTTCGAGGTGATCCGCGTCTACGACGGCACCCCGTTCGCGCTCTCCGAGCACCTCGACCGGATGGCCGGCTCGGCCGCGAACCTGCGGCTCGCGTTCGACCGCGACGCGCTCGAAGCCGACACGCAGGCACTCGTCCACGCGGCGCCGCACCTCAGCTGCATGGTGCGGCTGATCGTCACGCGCGCCGGGCACCGGATCGGCATCGTCGAGGACCGGCGGGTCGTCGACGAGCCGGTGACGCTCAAGACGATCACCTACCAGCCGTCGCTGCTGCTCGACCAGACGAAGTCGGTCAGCTACGCAGCCAACATGCAGGCGAGCCGCCTCGCGCAGGAGCAGGGGGCCGGCGAGGCGCTGCTCGTCACGCCGGACGGGACCGTGCTCGAAGGCCCGACCTTCTCGATCTTCGCCCGTCTCGCCGAAGACGGCGGGTTCGTCACGCCGCCGCTGAGCGACCACGTGCTCGACTCGATCACCCGCCGGATACTGATTGCGGCGGGCGCCGTCGAGCAGACGATCACTGCTGACGCGCTCGCCGGTGCCGTCGAGGCGCTCGCCGTATCGACGGCACGCGAGGTGCAGCCGGTGTCGGCGATCGACGGCCGTGAGCTGCCGGTGGTCGGCGGTGAGGAGAGCGTCCGGATGCAGCAGGCGTTCCGCAGCCGCGTCGACGCCGATCTGGCCGCCGGGTGAAGGTCCTCACCGTCGTAGGCAACCGGCCGCAGTTCGTCAAGGCCGCCGCCGTCTCACGTCTGTTGCGTGAGCGTCATGACGAGCTGCTCGTCCACACCGGCCAACATCACGACGACGAGCTCTCCGAGGTCTTCTTCCGTGAGCTCGACGTGCCGCGGCCCGAGCGCGAGCTGGGAATCCACGGCGGCTCGAACAGCGAGCAGACGGCGAGGATGCTCGAGCAGCTGGCGCCAATCGTGGCGACCGAGTCGCCGGACGCGGTCCTCGTATACGGGGACACGAACTCGACGCTGGCCGGCGGCCTCGCCGGCGCCCAGGCGCTCGTCCCGGTCGTCCACGTCGAGGCCGGTATGCGCTCGTTCGACCGGTCGATGCCCGAGGAGCTAAACCGGGTGCTGACCGACCACCTGGCCACGCTGCTGCTCTGCCCGTCAGAGGCTGCGGTGGCGCAACTCGAGCGCGAGCACGTCCATGGCCGCGCGGTCTGCGTCGGGGATGTGATGACCGACATCGCGCTGCTGTTCGGCCCGCGCTGCCGCGAGGACCAGGCGCCGCTCGCCGAGGCCGGAGTGATGCCGGGCGCCTACCTGCTCGCAACGGCCCACCGCGCCGGCAACGTCGACGACCCCGTCCGTCTGCGAGCGCTCGTCGACCTGCTGACCGGCATCGGTGAGCCCGTTGTTGTGCCGCTTCACCCACGCACCGAAGCACGGCTCGCCGAGCAGGGCTGGCTCGACGAGCTTCGCGACGCGCCGTCGGTAACCGTGCTGCCGCCGCTCGGCTACCTCGCGTTCACGTCGCTGCTTACGAATGCGCGCGCCGTGCTCACAGACTCCGGCGGGGCGCAGAAGGAGGCGTACCTCGCCGGCGTGCCGTGCGTGACGCTGCGCGAGAACACGGAGTGGACAGAGACCGTCGACGCCGGTTGGAACACGCTCGCCGGCCTCGACCTCGTGGCCGCGCGCGCCGCGCTCGACCGGCCGCTGCCGGAGGCGCGTCCGGAGCTCTACGGCGACGGGAACGCCGGCGCGCGCGTGGTCGCCGAGATCGAAGCGCTCGCTTAGACCGGCCGCTGTTCAAGCGTCGTCGCGTCGGGCGCGATCGTGCTGCCGCCGTCCGCGGCTGCGTCGTCGGGGCGGCCGATCCGCCTGATCCGGACACCCGGGAAGCGGGCCGGGTCGAGCACACCGCGCCCGTCGACGATCGTCCCCGCGCCCGGCAGGTCACCGGCCGAGAACGCGCGGTATTGCGGGTGGTCGGCCTGCACTACCGCGGCATCGACCGGCGTCTCGCCGTCCCACGGGACGAGCCCGAGCGCGGTCAGCTCGTCGTGCCCATAGAGAGGATCGTGCACCAGAACGTCCGCCCCGCGGTCGCGTAGTGCCCGGGCCAGCGGGAAGACACCCGAGAACGCGGTCTCCTTGACACCGCCGCGGTACGCCGCTCCGAGTATCAGCACGCGCTGTCCGATCAGGTCGCTGCCGAGCAGAGATGCCGCGTATGCCGGCATCTCCTCGTTGACCTGGCGGCCGACGCGGGGCAGCCGTGCCTCGGGATCGGTCGCGAGCAGGAAGCGCGGGTAAACCGGGATGCAGTGGCCGCCGACGGCGATGCCGGGGCGGTGGATGTGGCTGTACGGCTGCGAGTTGGCGGCGTCGATCACCGGCAGCACGTCGACGCCGATCCGGTCCGCGTAGCGGGCGAGCTCGTTCGCGAACGCGATGTTGATGTCGCGGTACGTCGTCTCTGCCAGCTTCGCCAGCTCCGCGGCCTCCGCCGAGCCCATCGCGCGCACCTCGGCGGAGATGAAGGCCCGGTAGAGCGCGACGGCGCGCTCCTCGCCCGCCGCCGTCAGCCCGCCGACGAGCTTCGGGTAGGCGTCGAGGTCGTCGAGCGCCCGCCCGCTGAAGACGCGCTCGGGGCTGAAGGCGGTGTGGAAGCCCTCGGCCTCCGCGAGCCCGCCCGAGGCCGCCTCGATCCCCGGCGAGATGCGCTCCCGCGTCGCGCCGACCGGAACGGTCGTCTCGATCGCGACGACCGGCAGCTCGCCGGTGCCGGAACGCCCGGCCGCGGCGAGGCCGCGGCCGATGTCCGCCGTCACCGCGTCGAGGATCGCCCAGTCGGGTGCCGCGCCTTCGTCGACGTACAGCGGCGGCACCGCGACGATCAGCTCGGGCCGGTGGTCGGCGATCGCCGCGACGGTGTCCGTGGTCGCCCGTAGCACTCCGTCTGCGATCGCCGCGCGCAGGGCGTCATCGAGGCCGGCCTCCCCGGGGAAGGGAGCAGTGCCGGAGTTGACCGCATCGACAACGACCGCGTCGATGTCGCAGCCGACGACCTCGTGCCCGGAGAGTGTCAGCTTCGCGGCGAGCGGCAGTCCGACCTTGCCGAGCGCGACGACGACCGCTCTCACGGCCGCACCGTCTCGCCGCTCGCGGCGCTGCGTAGACAGGCCTCGGCGACGCGGACGGTCGCGAGGCCCTCGGCGAGCGATACGACCCCGGACTCGTCGCCGCCGGCGGCGTAGCGGGCAAACCTTTCGAGCTCGACGGCGAGCGGTTCGCGCCGCTGAAGCGCGTAGCGGGTCATGTCGCCTTCGGCGACGCCGCGCAGCGCCTGCATCTCGGTCCAACCGGCGGTCGGCACCTGGGCGTTCGCGTAGAAGGTTAGGTCTGCCCTGAGCGTGTCGGCGACGAGCATGCCGCGCTCGCCGAGCACACGGGTCCGGCGCACCTTCGTCGGGCTGAGCCAGTCGACCGAGCACTGGAAGGCGCGGCCGTTCTCGAGTCTGCCGTGAGCGAGCACGACGTCCTCGTGCTCGCGCCCCATCCGGTGCTGGGTCTCGGCACTGACGCGCTCGATCGCCGCGTCGCCGAGCCAGCGGACGAGGTCGAGGTCGTGCGTCGCGAGGTCCTTGACGACGCCGACGTCGCGGATCCGGTCCGGGAAAGGCCCGAGCCGCTCGGTCGCGATCAGGAAGATCTCGCCGAGCTGCCCTTCCTGCAGCCGGCGCCGCAGCTCGAGCAGCGCCGGGTTGAAGCGTTCGACATGCCCGACGGCGCCGCGCACGCCCGCCTGCTCGACGGCGGCGATCAGCTCCTCGCCCTCGGCGCTCGTCCCGGCGAGCGGCTTCTCGACGAGCACGTGGACGCCGGCCTCGACCAGCTCGCGCGTCGCCGCCAGGTGCTCGTCGGTCGGCACGGAGAGGACCGCGAAGTCGGGCCTGCCGGCGGCGAGCAGGCCGGCGATCGAGCCGTGGACGGTGGCTTGGTCCGAGACTGCGCCGTACCGGTCCCCGGACGGGTCGACGGCGCCGGCGAAGCCGAGCTGCGGATCGGTTTGCAGCACGCGCGCGTGGTGGCGGCCCATCATCCCGAGGCCGATCACCGCGCCGCGCATCGTTCCGCTCATCCCTACGCGGCTGCGCCGGCCATCACGGCCCCGGCCATCGCCGAGTCCGACGACTTCGGGGACCAGATGATCTGCTCGCGGCTCGGGCCGACGCCGGCCATCACGACCGGGACGCCGACCGCCTCCTCGACGTATGCGAGGTAGTCCTGGGCGGACTGTGGCAGCTCGCCCCAGGAGCGAACTCCGGTTAGATCCTCCTGCCAGCCGGGCAGCGTCGTGTACTCGCCGACCGAGCGGTGGAGCACCGACTGGTGGTAGGGGAAGATCTCGGTCCGGAAGTCCTCGTCCTTGGCGCTCGTGTAGGCCGTGCAGACCTTGATCTCGTCGAAACCGGACAGCACGTCGAGCTTGGTGACGGCGAGGGCGCTGAGCGAGTTGAGCCGCGCCGCGTAACGGAGCGCGACGACGTCGAGCCAGCCGGTCCGGCGCGGGCGGCCGGTGGTCGTGCCGAACTCGCCGCCCTTCTGGCGGATCTGCTCGCCTGTCTCGTCGTGGAGCTCGGACGGGAACGGCCCGGAGCCGACACGGGTCGCGTACGCCTTCGTCACACCCCAGACCTCGTCGATGTCGCGCGGCCCGACGCCGGCGCCGGTCGTCGCGCCGCCGGCGATCGGGTTCGAGCTGGTCACGAACGGATAGGTGCCGTGGTCGATGTCGAGCAGCGCGCCCTGTGCGCCCTCGAACAGCACGTGGCGGTCCTCGTCGAGCGCGCCCCAGACGATCGCCTGGCCGTCGGCGATGTGCTGCTCGAGCCGGTGGCCGTAGGTGAGGTAGTCCTCGGTGATCGCGTGGAGGTCGATGTCCTTCTCGAACGGCCGCAGCGACAGCTTCTTCGGCTCGAGCGCGGCGGTGATCTTCTTCTTGAGGATGCGCTCGTCGAGCAGGTCCTGCATCCGGATCCCGAGCCGCGCCGCCTTGTCGGCGTAGCACGGGCCGATGCCGCGCTTGGTCGTGCCGATCAGGTTCTTGCCGAGCCGTTGCTCACCCTCGGTGTCGAGCATCAGGTGGTAGGGCATGATCACGTGCGCGTTCGCCGAGACCTTGAGCGAACTGACGTCGACGCCACGGGCACGGAGCCCGTCGATCTCGCTGCAGAGGACGGCCGGGTCGACGACGACGCCGTTGCCGATGATGCAGGTGCAGCCGGGGTAGAGGATCCCGGACGGGATCAGGTGGAACTTCCAGGTCTCGCCCTCGTGGACGATCGTGTGGCCGGCGTTGTTGCCGCCCTGAAAGCGGATCACGACATCGGCTCGCTCTGCGAGCAGGTCGATGACCTTGCCCTTGCCTTCGTCGCCCCACTGGGCGCCGACGATCACGGTTCCTGGCACGCGCGCAGTGTACGCGGCGCGGGGTTGACACGGAGGAACCTATTCAGTAGAACAGCGTACTAATGAAGTCTACGCGACCGTACCGCCAGGACCAGCGGGCCGCCGCGACGCAGCGGACCCGTGACCGCATCCTCGACCACGCGCAGGCGCTCTTCCTCGAGAGCTGGTACGACGAGTTCGGCATCCGGGAACTCGCCGCGCGCGCCGGTGTGGCGCCGCAGACCGTCGTCAACCACTTCGGCTCGAAGGCCGGGGTCTCGACAGCCGTCGCCGAGCGCGTCAGCTCGCAGATCAACAGCGCACGCGACGCGGTCGCCCCCGGTGACCCGCCCGGAGCAGTGGCGGCGCTGTTCGCGGAGTACGAGTCGTTCGGTGACGGGATCGTGAAGATGATCGCACTCGAGCACCGCGTTCCCGAGCTCGGTCCGTTGCTGGCCGGTGGCCGGCAGGTTCACCGCGCCTGGATCGAACGGGTCTTCGCGCGCTGGCTCGAAGGTTGCCGGCCCGCGGAGCGGGAACGCCGGACGGTCGCGCTGATCGCCGCGACCGATGTGCTGACGTGGAAGGTCGTCCGCCGGGAGCAGGGACTCTCCGCCCGAGCTGCCGAGCAGGTCATGGAAAGCCTGGTCGCAGGCCTGACCAGATCGTGGGACAGGTCGTGATCCGGATCCTCGTAACGCTCTGGGACGGCGGCGGCAACGTCGCCCCGATCCTCGGACTGTCCTCGGAGCTGACTGCACGCGGCCACGAGGTCCGGGTTCTCGCCGACCGGTCGCTCGCCGCATCGGTCGCTGCCGGTGGCGCCGGCCATGCACCATGGACGACCGCGCCGCAACGGTCCTCGCCGGACCCGGCGACCGAGTTCATCCGCGATTACGAGGCGCGGACGTCGTTCGGGCAGGTCGGCCGGATTCGCGATCGTCTGATCGCCGGACCCGCCGATCGGTTCTTCGTGGACACGCGGTCCGAGATCGAGCGCTTTGGCCCGGACGTGATCCTGGTCGAGAACCTGCTGTTCGGCGCCCAGGTCGCCGCCGAGGCGTCCGCTGTGCCGTTCGCGTCGATCGTCCCGAACGTCTACCCGGGGAGGACGGCCGGCGTTCCGCCGTTCGGCCTCGGCCTGATGCCGCGCGACGACGCGATCGGGCGCCTGCGCGATCGCGGCGCCGCAGCCGTCGGACGCCGGCTCTGGGACCGCGGGCTGCCGGGGCTCAACGCCCTGCGCCGCGACGCGGGGCTCGCTCCGCTCAGGACGCTGTTCGACGCGCTCGAGCTCCCTGACCGTGTTCTCGTCCTGACCTCTGCCGCGTTCGAGTTCGGCGGTGGCGCCGACGTGCCGGACAACGTCGTCTACTGCGGCCCCCGGCTCGACGACCCCGACTGGACCGAGCCTTGGAGCGAGCCGACCGGCGACGGTCCACTTGTGCTCGCCTCGCTCAGCACGACCACGCAGAACCAGGACAGCGTTCTGCCGCGGGTGATCGCCGCGCTCGGAGATCTGCCGGTCCGCGGCGTCGTGACCACCGGCCCGAGCGCTACGACGGCCGCCACCGCGCACGCGAACGTCACCGTCGTTCCGTCCGCGCCCCATTCGCGCGTCCTCGAGCGTGCGACGGTCGCGATCAGCCACGGCGGTCATGGGACGGTGATCAAGTCGCTCGCCGCCGGTGTCCCAGTGCTCTGCCTGCCGGTCTCCCGCGACCAGCCCGACACGGCGGCGCGGCTGGTCGGGTGCGGTGCCGGCATCCGGCTTCGGCCGAACGCGTCGGCGCGGTCGATCGCGCGCGCTGTCGAGACGCTGCTCGGTGATCCTGCGTACCGGCTGGCGGCGGGACGGATGGCCGAGGCGATAGCAGCCGACCTCGCCGAGGACCGCGCCGCCCTCGAGGTCGAGGCGCTCGCCGCCTCGCGCGGGCGCTAGAGCTCCCAGCGCTGCGGAGCGTCGTCGGCGAGTGCCCCGAGCTCTGCCGCGAGCGAGCCGGCAGGCGCGAACGCCTCCGAGGCCGGAGGCGCGAACGCCTCCGAGGCCGGAGGCGCGGACGCCTCCGAGGCCGGAGGCGCGGACGCCTCCGAGGCCGGAGGCGCGAAGTCCTGGCGCCGCAGGTCGACGCCGCCGACCGGCAGAATTGTGCACATCTCCTCGAGCCGCGACACGGTCCGCTCGCCGATCTGCTCGGCGAGCTCGTCGCGGTCGAGGTTGGTCGTGATCATGACGGCGCGCTGCTCCTCGTAGCGCGAGTTGATCAGCGCATAGAGCTGCTCGAGAACCCACGGGCTCGTCTTCTCGGCGCCGACGTCATCGATGTGGAGCAGGTCGACCGACGTCAGCCGGTCGAGCAGGCCGGTGTACGAGGAGGCTGCGTCCTCGTCGAACGTCGTCCGGATCTCGGCCAGCAGCCGGGGCAGGGAGTAGACGGCGACGCTGTGGCCGGCGGCCAGCGCGGCCTCGGAGACCAACATGGCAAGCGACGTCTTGCCGGTGCCGACCGGTCCGAACAGCCACAGTCCGCGGCCTTCGCTCAGTGCATCGTCGAGCCCGCGGACGTAGGAGCGGACGGCGGCGACGATCTGCGGACGGATCGTCGTGATCGGCGGTCGCTCGAACGAGAGGCCGCGGTAGCGGCGGGGGATCACAGAGCGAAGGCCTCGCGCGCGGCGGCGGGCGACGAGCTGGTCGTGGCAGCCGCACGGCCGCGCGGTCTGGGTCTGCTCGTCGATCAGCAGCCCGGACCCGTCGCAGCGGCCGAGCGGGCACTGCTCGGCGGGACTCACTCGTCGTCCTCGCGGGTCAGGAAGCGGCCGAACTGGCCCTGGAACAGAAGCGGCACCTTGCCGAGCCCGCCGTTTCGGTGCTTGGCGATGATCAGGTCGGCATAGCCGGGGTTCTCGGCCTCGTCCTTCGTGTAGTAGTCGTCGCGGTAGATGAACATGACGAGGTCCGCGTCCTGCTCGATCTGCCCCGACTCGCGCAGGTCGGAGAGCATCGGCACCTTGCCCTCGGGCCCGCCGCGGCTCTCGAGGTTTCGCGAGAGCTGTGAGAGCGCGATCACCGGAACGCTCAGCTCGCGGGCGAGCATCTTGAGCCCGCGCGAGATCTCGCCGACCGCCTGCACGCGGTTCTCGATCCGCGAGTCGGTCCGCATCAGCTGCAGGTAGTCGATGATGACCATCCCGAGCCCGCCGTACTCGTCCATCGTCTGCTGATGCAGCCGCCGCGCCTTCGCGCGGACCTCGAGCATCGAGATGTCGGAGCTGTCGTCGATGAACAGCGGCGCTTCGGAGTACGCGTTGGCCGCGTCGACGACGCGCTGCCACTTCTGCTGATCCTTGAGGCGGCCGAAGCGGAGGTCGTCGCCGGGGATCTTCGCCTGTGCCGAGATGAAGCGTTGCGCGAGCTCGGACTCGGACATCTCGAGGCTGAACATCGCCACCGGCTTGGGGTTCGTGCGGTCGAGCGCGGCGTTCTGCGCGAAGTTCGCGACCAGCGCCGACTTGCCCATCGACGGTCGTGCGGCGACGATGATCATGTTGCCCGGCTGGAAGCCGCCTGTGATCGCGTCGAGCTTCGTGAAGCCGGACTGGGTGCCGGTCAGCTTCTGGTCCGAGTCGGCGAGCTTGTGCCAGCGCTCGAGCTCGTCCTGGAGGATGTCCCCGGTGCGCCGGAAGTCCTTCGTCCGGTCGTCGCGGGCGACCTCGAGGATCGACTGCTCGGCCCTTTCGACGAGCTCGTCGGGCGCGCCCTCGTGGCCCATGACCGACGCCTGGATCTCGTACGAGGCGTGCAGCACACGCCGCAGCAGCGCCTGGTCGTGGACGATCTGCGCGTAGCGGCGGATGTGGCCGACCGAGGGGACCTGGGCGGTCAGAGCATCGATCGTGTTCGACCCGCCGACCTGCTCGAGCTTGCCGCGGGACTTGAGGTGCTCGGCGACGGTGACGACGTCGATCGGCTCCGATTCGGCGAACAGCGCCTGGATCGACTCGAAGATCGTCTGGTGCTTCTGGCGGTAGAAGTCCTCCGGCCGTAGCCCGATCTCGACGATGTACGTGTAGTGCGTGCGATCGGTGAGCAGCAGCGCCCCGAGCACCGACTCCTCGGCCGCCAGGTCGTGCGGCGGAGCCGCGCCGGCCGGGGCGAAGATCGGACTCTCAGGTGCCAGCGTCACTGCGCAGTGAAGCTAGCGCGGCCTCCGGCCGCCCTGCAGCCGAAGTTCCAGCTCTCTCCGCGAACTCCCGTCGTGGGTGACGAGGGCCCCGAAGCCGTCAGGCTTCCAAGACTGTGGTGACCTTGGGTTCCGGTCTAGATCTCTGAGGCTATGCCTCAGAGACGAGGACCTTGACCGAGGCGCGGACGCCGTCGACGAGGTCGACGTCGATCTGGTAGGTGCCGATGTGCTTGATCGGCTCGGAGAGGTGGACCTTGCGACGGTCGACCTCGAAGCCGCGCGCCTCCTTGATCGCGTCCGCGATCTCGGAGCTCGTGACGGAGCCGAACAGGCGCCCGTCCTCGCCGGCCTTGTGCGGCAGCGTCAGGACCGTGCGCCCGAGCTGCTCGGCGTGCTCGCTCGCCTCGGCGCGGCGGGCCTCGTCGGCCTTCCGCGTTATCTCCTGCAGCCGCTCGGCCTCGCGCAGCGCGCCCTTCGTCGCGGCCTGCGCGAGCTTGCGCGGCAGCAGGTAGTTGCGGAGGTAGCCCTTCGAGACGTCGACGACGTCCCCGCGGCGACCGACGTTCTCGACGTCCTTGAGCAGAATGGCGTCAGGCATTGCGCGCGGGAGTGTAGGGAACCCGGGCCCGCAGTCGCCGCTCAGCGCTCGAGGACGCCGATGCCGAGCGCGCCGGCGAGCGCCGGGACGAGATCGAGCAGGTTCTCGTAGGAGATCCTCGCGCCCTTCAGCTGGGCCACACGGATCCCGGTCAAGTCGCAGCCGTCGATGTCGACGGCCTGGAGGTTTGCGTCCTCGAGCAGTGCGTCGCGCAGGACGCAACCCCGGAACTGCGAGCGATCGATCGTTGCGGCGGCGAGGTTCGCGAGGTCGAGCAGGCAGCCGTCGAAGCTGACGTCACGGATCCGCGACGACGAGAGGTCGGCGCCGGTCAGGCGGCACTCGATGAGCTCACAGCGCTCGATCGTGGCGCCCGCGAGCCGGCAGTTGGCAAGGTCGAGCCCGGCGAGCCGGACCCCACGGAGGTGCAGACGATCGAGCGGCCCGTCGCCGGCTTCGGCGACGAGCGCGTCGAGCTCCCGTTGCGAGAGCGTCTCGCTCAGAACGGAATGTCGTCGTCCGCGACGGGAGCCGGGGTCGGCATCCCTTGCGGCGGCTGCGGCGCTGTACCGGCTGCGACAGGCGTCGGCGCGGGCCCGAAGTCGCTCGTGTCGGTCGGAATGTCGGTCCGCGGCTGGAAGCCGGCGCTCTGGGCGCCACCGCCCTGGCCACCGTCGCCCGGGCTGCCGAGGAACTGCACCGTGTCGGCGATGATGTCGACGGCTTGGCGCTTACGGCCGGTCGGCTGACCGTGCTGGTCCTTCTCGTCCCACTCGCGCCACTCAAGCCGCCCGTCGATCGCGACCGGGCGACCCTTCGAGAGGTAGCGCGCCGAGTTCTCGCCCTGCGCGCCCCAGACGGTGACGTCGAAGTAGTTCGGCTTGTCCTCCCACTCACCGGTCGCGCCGTTCTTGCGGCGCGTGTTCGTGGCGATGCGGAGCTTGCAGACCGACGTGCCCGACGGCAGCGCGCGAAGCTCGGGGTCGGCGGTCAGGTTGCCGGTCAGGACGACGCGGTTGATGTTCGAGGCGGCCATGGCTGGCGAGTGTAAGCACGCGACCGGCCGGGGTGCAGCGGTTGGCTGCAAGTTGCGAGGATTCGTGACGTGATCGACGCATGGCTGCAACATCCGACGCTCCGGTTCATCAGTGACGAGATGTTCGCGTCGCTGCGTCGCTGGACCGGAGGAGAGGTTCCGGCGGAGGAGATTGCGATCGAGGTCACGCTGGCGCAGATGGACGCCGCCGGCGTTGAGGCAGGAGTGTTGAGCGCCTGGCACGGCCCGCAGGGCGAGCTGATCGCGAACTCAGAGGTCGCCGCGTGGATCGCCGCCCATCCGAACCGGTTCGCCGGTCTTGCCGCGGTCGACCTCCGCGACCCGGTCGCTGCGACCCGCGAACTCCGCCGCGCCGTCACCGAGGACGGCTTCAGGGGGCTGCGGATCCTGCCCTGGCTGTGGGAACGGCCGCCGACCGACCGGCTCTTCTACCCGCTCTACGCCGCCTGTGTCGAGCTGGGGGTACCGGTCTGCACCCAGGTCGGCCACACCGGCCCGCTGAGGCCGTCGGAGACCGGACGCCCGATCCCGTACATCGATCAGGTCGCGCTCGACTTCCCCGAGCTCGTGATCGTCTGCGGGCACATCGGCTACCCGTGGACCGAGGAGATGGTCGCGGTCGCGCGCAAGCACGAGCACGTCCACATCGACACCTCGGCGTACGTGCCGAGCCGCTACCCGCCGGAGCTGGTGAGCTACCTGCGGAGCCGGGGTGGACGGCACAAGGTGCTGTGGGGCAGCAACCATCCGATGATCTCGCCCGCTGCCGCGAGCGAAGGCCTCGGCGAACTCGGCCTCGACAACGAGACCTTCGAGCTGTTCACCGCCGGCAACGCCCGGCGGGTCTTCGCGCTCCAGGGAGCGTCCGGGCTCTAGAGCCGCTCGACGACCGGCGCGGCCTCGACCGCAGCACCGGCACCGGCCGGCTCCGGCATCGAGCCGATGTCCGGGACGGCGCCCGGGCCCTTCGGCCGGCGGATGATCCGGAAGCGGAGGATGCCGTCGGTGATCCGGAGGTTGTGGTCGAGCTGGGCCGGCAGCTCGGGCGAGCCGACGAACTGGATCAGGTGGAACTCCGCCTGGCCCTTGTGCTTCATCTCGAACGCGGTCCGGCGGGTTCCCCAAGCGTGATTGCTCGCGACCTCGGCACCGGCCGCGGCGATCGTCTTCTTGACGTCGTCGAGCACCTTCGTGCGGTGCGACTCGTCTGCCGACGGGTCGAGCAGCAGGGTCAGGTCGTATGCGGAATCAGTTGAAGGCATGAGAAGAACGGCCGTTCGGCGGCGCCAACTATAGCGCCAGCCCGCTTTGGTCCGGTGGCGAACCAACCGCCGCCGGGCGGGGGGAGAGATCGGGTCGCGGCCTGCCTATCAAGAGCATGAACACAGAGATCGCAGGCCGGATCCGATGGAGGAACGTGCTGCTTGCGCTCGCGGCGGTCGCGCTCGTGGGGATGCTGGTCGCGGGCCTGCCCGGTTCGTCCGTCCCGCCCGCGCCGGACGGAGCAATCGCGCCCGTGGCGACCGTGGCCCCCGCGCCGGCGGCTGCTCCGGTCGAGCGGCCGCGGCCGGCCGCCCGGACGCGGCCGCGGGCCAGGCGAGCGCGACCGAAGACAAGGACGGCACGCGTACCGCCTCCGGTGACGGCGAGACCGCGGGCGCCGGTGCCGTCACCGGGCGCCCCGTCCGCAGCGCCCGCGCCGCCCTCGCCGAGCGCCGAGTTCCGCCCCTGATCGGTCAGCCTGCGGCCTTCTCGCGGATGTCCGCGAGCTGGTCGTCGAGCCAGTCACCGGGAGTCCGCGCGGTGATCGCGGTGCGGAGGGCGGCCAGCCGCTGCTCGCGCTCGCCGGACGGCATCGTCAGCGCCGTGTGGATCGTCTCCGCCAGCTCACGGATGTCGAATGGGTTGACCGTCAGCGCCGCCTCGCCGAGCTCTTCGTGGGCGCCGGTGTTCTCCGACAGGATCGAGACGCCGGCACGCTCGTTGACCATCGGCCCCTCCTTGGCGACGAGGTTCATGCCGTCGAACATCGCGTTGACGAGCAGCACGTCGTAGTGCTTGTAGGCGGCCATCGCCTCCTCGACGTCGTCCTTGAGCTTGAGCTGGATCGGCATCCAGTCGGGCGTTCCGTGGCGGTGGTTGACTACCGCGACCAGCGCCTCGATCCGCTCGAGGTACTCGAGGTACTCGGGGACGTCGGTCCGCGACGGCATCAGCTGCGCGACGAACGTGATCCGCTCGCGGAACTCCGGGTGCTGCTCGAGGAAGAGGTCGAAGGCCGTGAAGCCGCGCAGCACGTTCTTCGAGAGGTCGGCGCGGTCGACGCGCAGCAGCAGGAACTCGCGCCGGCGCGCGAGCAGCTCGCGCTCGGCCTCGGCGACGCCTGGCTTGGCGGCGACGCGGGCGATGCCGCCGGAGTCGATCGGCAGCGGGTAGGCGCGGACCCATACCTCGCGGCCGTCGTAGTGGACGACGCCGCGCTCGCGGTCGACATCGAGGCCCATCAGGTCCTGGCAGCACTGGAGGAAGTTCCAGCGGTAGGAGCGAGTGTGGAAGCCGACGATGTCGTTGGCGAGGATCCCGTCGAACAGCCGCTCGCGGATCTCCGACGGCAGCACGCGCCACGCGTCCGGCTGCGTCCACGGGATGTGGATGAAGTGGTGCAGGAAGGCGTCCGGCCGTGCATCTCGGATCATGCGCGGCAGCGTGTAGAGGTGGTAGTCGTGGATCATCACGACCGGGTCCTCACGGCCGTCCATCTCCTCGAGGACCGCGTCGGCGAGATCCCGGTTGACGACCTGGTAGCCGAGCTCGAACGCGTCGACCTCGTTCTGGCGGATGTCCGGCGCGTTCGAGAGGTCCCACAGGTAGTGCTGGATGAACCACAGCATCGGGTTCGCGAACACGTTGTAGAAGCGCGAATACGCGTCCTCGTCGGACTCGACGAGCCGCACCTGGTAGCGGCTCCCGCCCGGCGTCTTGACCTCGAACGGACCGCCGGCCTCTCGCGCGCGCTGCGCGTCGCCGCCGGTCATCGTCGAGGCGACCCACAGCAGCTCGCGGTGCTCGGCGAGGCCGGTCAGGGCCGTCACGAGGCCGCCGGTTCCGCGCTGGAAGCTGCCGTCGTCCGCGAACGTCACCGGCCCGCGGTTGGAGACGAGGATCAGCGGACGGCCGGCTGGCACACGATCACCCTACCCCGAGTTGGGGATCACCTCACCCGCCGGCACCGCCGCCTCCAGGTCGAGCGTGAACCGCGTCAACCCCGGCCTGCTCTCGACCCGCAGCTCACCATGCATCCGTGAGGCCAGCTCGCGCGCGATCGCGAGACCGAGTCCCGTGCCCTGCATGTCGTCGGTCGTCGCGAACGGCTCGAAGATCGTCGGCAGCACGGCGCGGCTGATGCCGGGGCCGTGGTCGGCGACGCTCAACCGCGGCCGCCCGTCACGCAGCGCCGCGGCGACGACGACGTCGGTTCCCTTGGGCGTGTGGGTGATCGCGTTCGCGATCAGGATCCGGAGCACCTGGCGCACCCGGTCGGGGTCGCAGAGCGCGTGCAGCGCCTCGTCCGGAAGGCGAAGCTCGAGGTGGGCGTCGTGCCCTGCGATCGCGGGCTCGAACTCCGCCGCGACCGAGCGGGCCAGCGCGCCGAGTTCGGCCTCCTGCCGGTTCAGCTCGAACGAGCCCGCCTCCATCCGCGAGAGGTCGAGCAGGTCGGTGGCGAGGTCTTGGAGCCTCATCACCTGCTGGCGCAGCTCACCGGTGAAGCGACGACGGTCGGCCTCGTCGAGGTCCTCGTCCTCGAGCAGTTCGAGGAAGCCGCCGAGCGAGAACAGCGGCGTGCGCAGCTCGTGTGAGGCGGTCGCGATGAAGCGCTTGCGCGCCTGGTCGAGCTCGGCTAGCTGGCGGCGCATCTCCTCGAGCGAGCTGCCGAGTCCGCCGAACTCGCTTCGCGCCTCGGTCGGGAACGGTGTCGCGAGGTCGCCGGCTGCCGCCCGCCCCGCCGCCGAGGAGAGCCGCGCGATGCGTCGTTCGAGCTGCCACGAGAACAGCAACCCGGCGGCCAGGGCGATCAGCAGCCCGATCGCCGCGCCGGCCGCCAGCCGCCTGCCTAGCCAACCGCCGGCGTCGTCATCGCCGATCGGCCGGCTGACGACGAGGACAGCCTCGACGTCGCCGCCGGCGGGCGCGATCAGCGGGATCGCGACTTGGCCGATGTGTCCGCCGCGCCCCGGCTCGACCGCGCTCGCGCGGCGCCGCTCGCCGGCCGCGGTCAGCGCCGCCGGGAACTGCATGCGGGCGCCGTCGGGCGCAGCCGAGTCGGCCTTGATGAACGTCTGCCGCGCCGACGGCGTCTCGGCCACGCCGGCGACTGTGACCCTCGCCGTGACGGCTCGCGCATCGCGGCGGACGAGCCGCTGCAGCTGGGCGGCCGGGGCACCGGATGCGACCGCGCGGCCGATCTCCGGCGCGAGCGGCAAAGCGTCGCGTTCGATCTCCTCGAGCTGCCGGTCGCGGATCGCGCCAGGCGCACCCGGGATCGTCAGCGCGGCGACCGTGGCAGACGCGGCCGCTACCGCGAGGACGACGACGGCGATCAGCTGCGTCCGGAGCCCGCGCACGCGTCAGTCGCTCGCAGGCTGCTCGTCCCGGAACCGATAGCCGGCACCGCGGACCGTGAACAGGTACTCGGGGTCCTTGGCGTCTCGCTCGAGCTTCTCGCGCAGGTGCCTGATGTGGACGTCGATCGTGCGCGGGTCGCGATAGGCCGAATCGCCCCAGATCCCGGTCAGCAGCTGCTCCCGTGAGAAGACGATCCCAGGCGTCCGCGCGAGCGCCCGCAGGATCTCGAACTCGACGAAGGTCAGCGTGACGGCCTTGCCGCGGATGCGGACTGCGCGCTTGCGGGGGTCGATCGTCAGCTCGTGCGAGGAGATCGTCTCTAGCTCCGGGCCGTCGGCCGTCGGCGGCGGCATCGCGGCGCGCCGGAGGGCTGCCCGGACCCGGCTGCGGAACTCGCGCAGCGAGAACGGCTTCGTGATGTAGTCGTCGGCGCCGATCTCGAGCCCGATCACCCGGTCGGCCTCCTCGGCCTTCGCGGTCAGCATGATGATCGGCACCGTCGTCCGCGCACGGATCCGGCGGCAGACTTCGAGCCCGTCGAGGCGGGGCATCATCACGTCGAGCACGACGAGGTCGAAGTGCTGCTCGGCGAAGCGGTCGAGCGCCTCGCGTCCGTCGGACACCGCGACCACCTCGTAGCCGTCCTTCTCGAGCGGGTAGGCCAGCAGGGTCTGGATCGAATCCTCGTCGTCGGCCAGCAGGATCCGAACGGGAGCAACGCGCTCGTTCATCGTGTCCGGTTGACTGTAAGGCCGATGCTCGACCCGCGTCTCTACCGCGCCGCGTTCCTGCCCGCCGTGCTCGTGCTGCTGGTCGTCGCCTTCTCGCTCGGCACGCGACCCCGGCCGATCGGCACCACGCTCGCGGCCGACACCTTCTCGGGCGCGCAGGCGCTGGCACAGCTCGACCGGCTCGCAGCGCAGTACCCCGATCGCCGGGCCGGGTCGGCCGGTGACCGCGCGCTCGCCTCCGAGATCGCGCGCCAGCTGCGCCGGGTCGTCCCCGGCACCGTCGAGGAGGACGTGTTCGACGCATCCACGATCGACGGCGGCCGGGAGCTGGTCAACGTCGTGGCGTCGAGGCCGGGCGCGCCCGGCCCGGCGATCGTCGTCGTCGCGCACCGTGATGCTGCGGGAACCGGCGCCCGTGCCGAGCTCTCCGGCACCGCGGCACTGCTCGAGCTCGCTCGGATCGCCGGTGCCGGGAGGCTTCAGCGGACGATCACCTTCATCTCGACGAGCGGCGGCAGCGGCGGCTTCGCGGGCGCGGTCCGCGCCGCCGAGAGCCTCGAGCGGCCGGTGGACGCGGTCATCGTCCTCGGCGCCGTCGGCGCGACCGCCAGCTACAAGCCGATCGTCTCGGGTGCCTCCAACGGCGCGGCGCAGGCGCCGCTGCAGCTCGCCCGTACCGTTCGACAGGCCGTCGCGGCCGAGACGGGGCTCGCACTCGGCGCGCCACGGGCGTTCATCCAGGGGATGAGGATGGCCGCCCCGGCAACCACCGGCGAGCAAGGGCCGTTCCTGCGGGCCGGCTTCCCCGCCGTGCTCGTCTCCTCGACCGGTGAGCGCACGCCGGGCGCCCAGGCTGGCGTCTCCGCCCAGCGCATCGAGGGGATCGGACGCGGGGTGCTGCGCGCGCTCTACGCGCTCGACAACGGGCCCGACATCTCCGAGGCCGGGCCGACCCAGGCGCTCGTGGTCCGCGGCAAGGTCCTGCCCGGCTGGGCCGTGCGGGTGCTCGTCCTCGCGTTCCTGCTGCCGGCCCTGGTGGTCGCCGTTGACGCGATCGCGCGGCTGCGCCGCCGCCGCGAAGCCGTCGGTCGGTGGGCCGTCTGGGCGCTGTCGGCGGCGCTGCCGGCGGCCTGTGTCTGCGTCGCCGCCGTGATAGTCGCCAAGACCGGCCTGATCACCGGAGTGCCGGCGCCGGTTCCCGCGACGTCGTTGACGATGACCGCCGGCGCGGCCGCCGCCGCGGTCGTGCTCGTGATCGTGGCAGCGCTCGCCTGGATCCTGCTGAGGCCGGCGCTGCTCGGAGCCGCCGGCCTCACGCGAGCCGACCGCCCCGACCCGCCCGGGGCGGGCGTCGCCACCGGAGCCGTGATCCCGTTCGCCGCGCTCGCGCTCTGGTTCGCGAACCCGTTCGCGGCAGGCGCGATGGTGCCGGCCGCGCACCTCTGGCTCTGGGCGACGGCGCCCGAGACTCGAATCACCCGTGGTCCGGCGGCTGCGCTGCTCGCGGCGGGGGCGGCGCTGCCGCTGCTCGTCGCCGTCCTGCTCTCGCGGATCCTCGGCCTCTCGCCGGGCGAGGCGCCCTGGTTCGGCGTGTTGCTCGTCGCCGGTGGGCACACACCATGGTGGTCGTGGCTCCTGTGGTCGGCCTTCACCGGTGCGGCGATCAGCGCCATGCTGTTGTTGGTCAGGCGCTCGCCGGTTCCGGGCGCTCCCGAGGAGATCACGGTCCGGGGCCCCGAGACGTACGCGGGCCCCGGCTCGCTCGGTGGCACGCCGTCCGCGTTGCGGCGATGACCGCACGGCGAGCCGGTGCCGCCCTGGTCGTCGCGGGAACGGTGCTGCTCGCGTGGGTGGCGGTCACGGCGCTTTGGCGCGAGCCGTTCGGCGCGCTGCGCGCGGAGCGAGCGCAGCAGAGCGCGCGCGCCGAGCTCGACGCGCTGGTCGCAGCGACCCGTCGTGAGACGCGTGCCGTGGCACAGCCTCTGCGGATGTCGGCGGGCGCAGCGGCGCTGCGCGCCGGGCTCGGCGACGGTGACGCCGCCGGCGAGCTGCAGATCTCGAGGATCGGCCTTCGCGCCGTTCTGGTCGCGGGCTCGTCGCCAGCGGCGTTGCGCCGCGGCCCCGGGATCTACGCCGGCTCGCCGTTTCCCGGCGAGGGCGGCACGGTCGCGATCGCCGGGCACCGGACGACGCACGGCGCGCCCTTTCGCCACATCGACCGGCTGCGCGCGGGCGACCCGATCACGTTGCGGATGCCCTACGGCCTAGTTCGCTACCGAGTGCGGCGTATCGAGGTCGTCAGCCCGGGCACGGTGTCGGCGCTACGCCGCGTGCGAACCGGTGAGCGCCTCGTCCTGTCGGCCTGCCACCCGCTCTTCAGCGCCGACGAGCGGCTGCTCGTGATCGCGCGGCGGACAGCCGTCCAGAATTGACCGGTGTCGCTATCGGGAGCCCTGCCGGCACTCGATACACCGGAAAGATGAAAGGCTGGGTCGTCGAGACGGAGCGGAGTGGTGACGACGTGATCGTCGAGCTCTCCGACCGCGTGCGGCACGACGCGTACTGCGTCGATCCGCAGGACGTGGCAGTGGCGGTGCTGCGCGATGTCGCCGACAGCTGGGAAGCCTTCACGCAAGGCCGTGCTCATGGCCGGCAATCGGCCGAGCACCTGGCTCGGCGTCACGCCAGGTGATCGGCTCATCGCCTCTGGGGGCGACCGAGCCGATCACCGTGACGCCGAGCCGGGCGGCCTCCGCGCGCGCGACCTCCGGCGGCAGACAGGCCAACAGCTCGTAGTCCTCGCCACCGGTCGCCGCGAGGATCGCCGCGTCCTCTCCCAGCTGCCCGGCGACCGCCGCGACGCCCTCGCCGAGCGGCAGCGCTCCCAGCTCGAGCTCCAGCGTCACGCTTGACCGCTCGGCGACGTGCCCGGCATCGGTCGCGACCCCGTCGGAGAGATCGATCATCGCGGTCGCGCCCGCGTCACGGAGCGCCGCTCCCGCGGCGAGCCGCGGCTCCGGACGGGTGTAGCGGTCGATCAGATTCGGCGGCCCGCTCGCCCGGCCGTCGAGCAGCGCAAGCCCCGCCGTCCCGCCGCCGAGCTCGCCGGTCACGACGACGACGTCGCCGGTCCGCGCGCCGTCACGGCCGACGAGCTGCTCAGGCGAACCGGCCCAGCCGGTCACCGTCACCGACACGACAAGAGCCGGGCCGCCCGACAGGTCACCGCCCGCGATCGTCGCCCCGGTCCGCGCGGCAAGCGCCTCCATCCCGCCGGCGAGGGCGAGCACGCGCTCGGAGCCGAAGCCCGGGGGCACCACGATCGCGACGTAGACCTCGCCGGGCTCCGCCCCCATCGCGGCGAGGTCGCTGAGCGCGCCGGCGAGCGCGCGATGGCCGATCGCCTCGTCGCTCATCAGCGGATGACCGGCCCGGAAATGGACGCCGTCGACCATCACGTCGACGCTGACCGCCTGCGCCCCGGAAGCGCGGACGACGGCGCAGTCGTCGCCGGACCAGCGCACGACCCGGCCCGACCGGTTCTCCAGGCGGGCCTGGAGCGCGGCGATCAGGCTCAGCTCGCCCACGCCGGTCAGCCCGTCGGAGCTGCGGCGCCGCCGCCCGGCCCGGCCGGCACCGGCTTCGACGGCTTCGGCGCGCTCGGCGAGACCGAAGGTTGCTTCGGCTTGCCGTTGTACTGATCGCTCGGGAAGTTCTTGTCACCCGGCTTCTTCGGCGTCGTCTCGGTGGTGGTCGCCGTTTCGTCGGTCGTCGTCTCGCCCTCGTAGTCCTTGCCGGACTTGGTGTAGGTGCCGAAGAACGGCTGCGAGACGAACGGCTCCTTCGGTGCGGCGAAGTCGCCGCAGTACGAGCCCTTCGCGGTCTTCATGTACTCGCCCCAGATCGGCGCAGCCGTCGTGCCTCCGGCGGACCCGCCGCCGAGCGTGCGGCGGTCGAGCGCGTGCCCGACCCAGACCGACGTCGCCAGGCGCGGGGTGTAGCCGACGAACCAGGCGTCGGTGAAGTCGTCGACGGTGCCGGTCTTGCCGGCCGCCGGGCATCCGATCTGGGCGCGCGTGCCGGTGCCGCCGGTCATGTTCTGGGCGAGGATCTTGGTGACCTCGCTGGTGACACCGTCCGAGAACGCCTTGCGCCGGCGCGCCTTGACAGCCTCGCAGCGGTAGCTGTTGGCGCCCTTCGGGAAGCAGACCCGCCGAACCGCGGTGACCTTGTTGCGCCAGCCGCCGGAGGCGATCGTGGCGTAGGCGTTAGCCATCATCAGCGGTGAGACGCCGCTCTCGATCGCGCCGAGGCCCTCCGAGGGGTAGTTCTTCATCTTCGACTTCGGGATCCCCATCTTGCGCGCCGCCAGCGACACCGCCGGTGGGCCGATGTCGAGGTCGAGCTGCTGGTAGATCGAGTTGTCGGAGGTCAGCGTCGCCTTGACGAGGTTGGCGCGGCCGATGTAGGTGCCCGAGTACGTGCTGACGTCGATCGGGCCGTACTTCGGGTCGTTGAACTTCAGCGGCCGCGAGACGTAGCTCGTCGTCTTCGGGTCGATGCCGCGGTCGACGGCCGCCATCAGCACCATCACCTTGAAGGTCGAGCCGGCCGCGTAGCCGCCCTGCGATGCGAGGTCGAACTGGAACTCGCCGTAGCGCGCCGAGGAGGCGAGCGCTTTGAGGTGTCCGTTGCGCGGGTCGACCGACGCGATCGCCGACGAGCGGTCCATCCCGCCGACCGCGTTGTCGATCGCGGTGCGCGCCGCCCGCTGCATCTTCAGGTCGAGCGTCGTGTAGATCTTGAGTCCGCCGGCACGGACGCGGTCCTCGCCGTAGTCGCGCACCAGCTGGCGGCGCACGTAGTCGAAGAAGTAGCTCTCGCGGCGCTTGCGGTAGTAGCTGCCGAGGTTGATCCCGAGCGGCTGGGCCTGCGCCGTCCGCGCCGCCTGGTCGGAGATGTAGCCCTCCTTCGCCATCCGCCGCAGCACGTCGTCGCGGCGCGCCTTCGCCCGCTCAGGGTCGCGGATCGGCGAGTACTGCGACGGGGCCTGCGGCAGCCCGGCGAGCAGTGCCGCCTCGTGCAGCTTGAGGTCACTCGCGCTCTTGCGGAAGTAGACGCGCGCGGCGGCCTGGACGCCGATCGCCTCCTGGCCGCCGACGGTTCCGAACGGCGCGTTGTTGATGTACGAGTTGAGGATCCAGTCCTTGCCCTTGCGCCCAGAATGCGCCTCCTCGAGCTCCTGGGCGAGCCGCGCCTCGCGGATCTTGCGCTTGACGCCGGCGAGGCCGCTGCGGGTCGCGTCCTGCGTGTAGAGGTTGCGGATCAGCTGCATCGACAGCGTCGAGGCGCCCTGGGTGCCGGAGTCCGAGGTGACGTTCTTGATCGCCGCGCGGAGGATGCCCTCGGGGTCGACGCCGCCGTGCTCGTAGAAGCGGCGGTCCTCGACCGCGACGACCGCCTGGCGCATGATCTCCGGGATCTTCGCTCCGGGGATCGGCGTGCGCAGGACGTCGGAGGTGATGAAGCCGAGCCGCTCGCCGTTCGCGGCGAAGACCTCGGACGCGGCGCCCTGGTCCTTGGCCTTCAGGTCGCGGAGCTGCGGGCCGCTGTCGGCGACCGAGACGACCCAGCCGGCGGCCGCGGCCGCGCCGAGGATCGCGAACAGGCCGAGCACGCCGAGCCCGACGACAAGTGCGCGCACGGCGCCGCCGTTGCGTTTGTTGCGTCGCTGGCGGGAGAGGCGGGACATCGGCGGGGTTCTCGGCGGACAGGCACCGGCGGCAGCTCTGACTGCCGCGTCGAGGCGTTCTGAGACCGGGATTCTACTCCCGGCGCGCCGTTCCTCCGGCCGTTCTCACGATGCTCAGAGGGCTAGCGAATGCCTGCGGCACGGAGCGCGGCGAGACCCTCGCGCCGCAGCTCGCCCTCGCGGCGCAGGCGCTCGGACGGTGTCACCGGCGCGCCGGCGAGCAGCAGCTCGATCCCGTCGGCGGTCATCGCCGAGATCCGCGCCGTGGTACCCGAGCTGCCGAGCGCCGCGAGCGCCGCCTCGGTGTCGGCTCCGGTGTCGATCCAGATCGTCGCCTCGGGCGTTACCGACGGGCTGCGGAGGGTGTCGTTGCGGACGATCGCGGTCACGAGGCGCTCGTTCGGGATCACGACGCGCGAGTCGCTCCCGGTACGCAGCGCCGTGTAGACGAGCCCAACCTCCTCGACCGTGCCTGCGAAGTCCTCGACGGCGACCACATCGCCGACGCGGACCGGCTGCGCCGCGGCGATCAGCAGTCCGGCGATCGCGTTCGCGAGCGTCTGCCGGGCCGCGAAGCCGACGACCGCCGCCGTGATCGCGCTCGAGGCGAGGATCGTCGTGCCGAGCTTGTCGAGCGCGCCGAACTGCGACAGCGCGATCGCGATCGCGACCGCGACGATCAGCGCCTCGACGAGCCGGCGGGCGAAGGCGAGCCGCGTCGTCGTCGCCCGTGAGAACTCGCTGCCTCCGGTCATCCGGGCCGTCAACGTCCGCGACCAGCGGCGCAGGATCCGGTCGAGCAGCGCGACGAGGACGAGCGCCGCGACGATGACGCCGACCGCCGTGATGAGGTCTTCGCGACCATCGATGAAGGACGCGGCGAGCACCAGCGACATCGAGGCGGACGCTACCGCCTGGCGCAGCGCACTCCGCTGGGCGTTGGTCGCGCTCGTCCTCTCGCGGCTCGTCGTCTGGGGCGCAGGACTCGCGGCGCTCGCGATCTGGGGCGTTCACGAGCCGCACGCGACCGGCTTCGATCCCGGCGGCCTGACCCGCCCGTTCGGGCAGATCGGCAACGACCTGGTCGGGCCCGGTGCTCGCTGGGACAGCGTCTGGATCCTGCAGATCGGGTCCGGCGGCTACGAGCCCGACCCGAACCGCGCCGCGTTCTTCCCGCTCTACCCGGGCCTCGTCGCGCTGTTCGGCGGCGGCGTCGTCGCCGGTCTGCTCGTGTCGTGGGCGTGCTTCCTGGGGGCGCTCACGCTCTTCCACCGGCTCGCCGTTAGGGAGGTCGGCGCGGCCGCGGCGCCGTGGGCGACTATGGCACTCGCGCTGTTCCCGGGGGCGCACTGGTTCAGCGCCGTCTACACGGAGTCGCTGTTCCTGCTGCTTTCGGTCGGCGCGGTGCTCGCCGCGCGTGAGGATCGCTGGCTGCTCGCCGGCGCCTGTGCCGCGCTCGGCGCGGCGACGCGCAGCGCCGGCGTCCTGCTCGTGGTTCCGCTCGCGTTGCTCTGGTGGGACGCGTATCGCGCCGGCCTCCGCCCGCCGCTGCACGGGGCGGTCGCGGCCGGCGCGGGACCGCTGCTCGGGCTCGCCGGGGTCTGCCTCACGTTCGCCCTGATCGGGCCCGGCTGGAGCGCCCCGTTCGAGGCGCAGGAAACCTGGAACCGCACGTTCCGCGGTCCGGCCGCCGGGCTCTGGGACGGCACGGCGGCAGCGTGGGACGGAGTTCGCCAGCTGATTCACGGCAGGCCGCCGCCGCTCTACTTCACAGAGGCGGCCGGTGACCCACTTGCGATCGCGAGGCACAACGTCCTGCTGTGGCTGACGCTCGCGCTGGCGGTCGCGCTGCTGATCGGCGTGTGGAGAAGGTTGAGCGCGGCGCACGCCGCCTACGCGACCGCCGCCCTGCTCTTGCCGCTCTCCTACCCGGTCGCGCCGCAGCCGCTGATGTCGATGCCGCGCTTCGCCGCCGTCCTGTACCCGCTGTTCCTCGTCGCGGGCCTGGGGCTGGCGCGGATGCCGCGAGCGGCGGCGGTCTCGGTGCTCGCCGCGTCCGCCGGAGGTCTGGCCGCGGTGAGCGCCATCTTCACATGCTGGCGATGGGTCGCTTGAGCTCTATCGTCCCTGCGCAGATGTCGTTCCTGCCGCCCGAACCGCCGTCCTCGGTGCCGCCGCCGACTCTGGGGGAGCCGTCCGGACCGTCCTCGCCGCCACCCGGGGTACCACCTGCGGCGTCCGCGACATCGGCGCCGGGCTGGAAGCCGTGGGTCGGGTTCGTCGCCGTGGTCGTCGGCTTCGGCGGCGCGGGAGTCCTCGGCGCGATCTGGCTGATAGCGACGGTCGGGATCGACGACGGTGAGATCGGCGACCCCAGCGCGGTCGGCGGGATCGGGGCGCTGGTGCTCCAGAATCTTTCGATCATCGCCGCGACGGTCGGGCTCGCGGCGATCTTCTCGCGGCCCCGTGCCTGGCACTTCGGCTGGCGGCCGGTGCAGCGCGTCTGGCAAGCGCTCGGCTGGTCGGCGCTGCTCTACGTCTCGTTCGTCCTCGTGTCGGCGGTCTGGCTCTTCGCGATTGGCCAGACTGACGAGGAGCAGACGCTCGCCAAGGACCTCGGGGCCGACGAGTCGACACTCGCCGCGATCATCATCGCGCTGCTCGTGGCGTACGGGGCGCCGGTCGTCGAGGAACTCCTGTTCCGCGGATTCATGTTCGGCTCGCTCCGAGGGCGCCTGAGTGTCATCCCCGCGGCGATCATCACCGGCATCGTCTTCGGTCTTGCGCACGTCGCCGGGTCGCCGATCGCGTTCATCCTGCCGCTCGCTCTGTTCGGGTTCGGCCTCTGCCTGCTCTACCACCAGACCGGCTCGCTGTATCCGTCGATGGCCGTTCACGCGGTCAACAACTCGGTCGCGATCACGAGCGCTCTGAAGTGGGACTGGTACTGGGCGCCGGTTCTGATTGCGACGTCGCTGACGATGCTGGCCCTGACCGCGCTCGTGGTTTCCAGGCTCTCCGGGCCGGTGCCTGCAGACGCTCCCTGCCCGTGACCCACCTGGATATGGTCCGGCAATGCGCCCTCTGTTGATCGCTGCTCTGGCTCTCGCCTCGTCCGCCCCAGCCGCGTCGGCGCAGGATCCGGCCACGCCGCCTGCCACGACGACGCCGGAACAGACGCAGCCGGTGGCGCCCGCGAAGGCGACGCTGCGGATCGCGCTCGAACGGGTCAACGGCAAGGACCGGGCCGTGATCAGCGGCTCGCGGGTGCGGGTGCGCGGAGCGGTCAGTCGCTACGTGCCGGGGCAGACTGTCACCGTCCGCTGGTACCGGGCCGGCCGCAAGCTCGGGTCGCGCAAGGTCGCGATCCAGCGTGCCGGCTCGAGCCCGGCCGGCACCTTCGTCACCGGCTTCCTCGCGGCCGGTGACGGCCGGATCACCGTCCGCGCGAGCCACAGGCGCACGGCGGAGCTCGACACGATCGTCTCCGGCTCGGCGGGAGTGCGGGTGCTGGCCCGCAGGGCCGCAGCTGGCGACAGGGGGATCGTCGTCCGCCTGCTCCAGCGGCAGCTTCGCCAGCGTGGCTACGTCGTCGGCACGGCCGGGTACATGGACGCCCGCACGATCCGCGCGGTCGGCGCCTTCCGCAAGCTCGCCGGGATGCGCCGCACGCAGGAGGCCGACGGGGCCGTCTTCGGCCGGCTCGCCGCCGGAGCCGGATACTTCAAGGTTCGCTACCCCGGCCACGGCAAGCACGTCGAGGCCGATCTCACGCACCAGGTGCTCGCCCTGATCCGCGGGCGCAAGGTCGAGCGCATCTACCCGATCTCCTCGGGTGCCCCGGTCACGCCGACGATCCTCGGCAGCTTCCGCGTCTACTCGAAGACGCCCGGCACGAACCAGAAGGGGATGGTCTTCTCGAGCTACTTCATCCGCGGATACGCGATTCACGGCTACGCGTCGGTCCCGCCCTACCCGGCGAGCCACGGCTGCCTGCGCGTGCCGGTTCCCGACGCGGTGCCGATCTACAACTGGCTGTCGTACGGCGATGGTGTGGACACGTACTACAGGTAGGCCCTGTTCGGGTTCTGGTGGACGATCGGGTTCGACCGTCAGGTGGAACGATCGGGGTAGACGTCGGCGATCGTCGCGCAGGCGCGGTAGGGGGCGCCACCGCTTGCCGCGCTGATGCGGTCCGCGCCGCCTTCGAGCCGGTCGAGGACGGAGATCACGCCGACGATCTCGTGGCCGGCTTCCAGCACAGCCTCGATCGCGGCGACCGTGGAGCCGCCGGTCGTGACGACGTCCTCGACGATCACGCAGCGCGTGCCCGGCTCGAGCAGCGGCCCCTCGACCCGGCGCTGGAGGCCGTGCTGCTTGGCCTCCTTGCGGACGAAGAACGCGTCTCCCGTGAAGCCGCCGGCGAGCGCGGCGCAGGCGACCGGGTCGGCGCCCATCGTCATCCCGCCAACGGCCTCTGCGTTCCAGGCCGTCGCCTGCGCGGCGACCAATTCGCCGAGCGCGAGGAATCCCCGCGGCTTGAGGATCGCGCGCTTCGCGTCGACGTAGTACGACGCGGTCTTGCCGCTCGTGAGCGTCACTTCGCCGATCACCAGCGCGTGTGTCCGTAGTTCGTCGATCAGCGTCGATTCGGCCGTCACGCGTGCGAGTCTACGTGTGTGCTCGCGCTCGCCAAGACACTGCACTACGCGTCGATCGTGCTGACGCTGATCATCCTCGCGAGCTGGGCGATATTCGCGTCGGATGAGATCGGCAGCGCCTCGGAGACGCAGAGCTCGGCGATCTCGGACGAGAACGGCGAGCTGCAGGAGCAGCCGGCCAAGGACGACCGCGGCGCCGTGCGCAAGGCGATCGACGACGCCGCCGAGACCCTGACCTCGCCGTTCGACTCGATCGTCAACGACGACGCCAACGCCTGGGCCCGCCGGACCGTCCCCGCCGCGCTCGGCCTGCTGCTGTGGGGGCTCGGGCCGGCTGTGTTGTCGCGGTGGTTGGTTACGAGGCAGTGACGCTCCCGCCAGGACAGGATCGGGCAATGCCCGATCCTGTCCTGGCGGGGGCCGTTACATTCAGGCCACCGAAGCGCGAAGCGGTTCGGTGAACGCTTCTTGTAGCGAAGCACTGCCCCGATAGCTCAGCTGGATAGAGCGTCCCCCTCCTAAGGGGAAGGCCGCTGGTTCGAATCCAGCTCGGGGCGTCGCCGGTCGCGGTAGTGTCGGCACCGTGACGGCAGTCACAACGACCCCAGGGGCGGAGGATGTTCTCGCGAGCGGCATTGCCGCGCGCTCGCCGGTGCAGCTCTTCTGGCGCCGGCTGCGCCGCGACAAGCTCGCGATGGTCGCGCTCGCGATCGTCGTCCTGATGGTGGTGATGGGTGTCTTCGCGCCGCTGATCGTGAAGGCGCTGGGACTGCCCGACCCGCAGACGCAGAACCAGCAACTGCTGGGTGACTTCGGCGAGCCGAGCGGGCCGAGCGCCGCGCACTGGATGGGTGTCGACGAGCGCGGCCGTGACGTCGCGAGCCGGGTCATCTACGGCGCGCGCGTGTCGCTGACGGTCGCCTTCGTCTCGACTGCGCTGATCGTGATCGTGGGTGTCGCCGCCGGCCTCGTCGCCGGCTACTACCGCGGCCGGCTGGACGCGGCGCTCAGTCGCGGGATGGACCTGTTCCTCGCGTTCCCCGTGCTGGTCCTCGCGCTCGGCCTCGGCGTCGCCTGCGCCGACGGCTGCGTCAAGGTCGGGGGCACGTCGCTGATCCAGCCCGGGCTGATGGTCGTGATCTTCGTCATCGCGATCACCGGCTGGCCGTACATGGCGCGGATCATCCGCGGCCAGGTGCTGTCGCTACGAGAGCGCGAGTTCGTCGAGGCCTCGAGATCGCTCGGCGCCTCGGACCGGCGCATCATCTTCCGCGAGATCCTCCCGAACCTGGTCGCGCCGATCATCGTCTACGCGACGGTGCTCGTTCCCCAGACGATCCTCGCCGAGGCGGCGTTTTCGTTCCTCGGCGTCGGGATAGACCCGGAGAAGGCCAGCTGGGGAGCGATGATCAGCGACGCGACCTCGATCTTCGACGAGGCGTGGTGGTTCATGTTCTTCCCCGGTGTCGCCCTGCTGCTGACCGTGCTTGCGTTCAACATCGTCGGCGACGGCCTGCAGGATGCGCTCAACCCGAGATCGGCGGCCAAATGACCGCCATCAACCAGAAACACGAAAGGACCGGCTGATGACCAGGACATTGAGGCTATTGATGCTCGGGCTGCTCGCGGTCGCCGCGCTCGCGCTGGCCGCATGCGGTGACGACGAGGGTGGATCGAGCGGAAAGAGCTCAGGCGTCACGGCTCCCGAGGGCGCCGACGACAACGCCAAGGCGCTCGCCGTGGAGGGCAAGCAGGGCGGCAAGCTGCTGGAGCTGGCGTCCTCCGACGTCGACTACCTCGATCCCGGCCAGACCTACTACCAGTTCGGCTACCAGACGCAGTACGCGATCAGCCGCTTCCTTTACAACTACAAGCCGACCAGCCCCGACGTCGTTCCGGATGTAGCCGACGGCGACGCCGAGATCTCCGACGATCAGAAGACGGTCACGGTCAAGATCAAGGACGGCATCAAGTACGGCCCGCCGCTGAGCCGCGAGGTCAAGTCGGCCGACATCAAGTACGCGTTCGAGCGCGGCTTCTCGAAGCAGGTCAACAACCAGTACCGCTTCTACTACGACACGCTCGAGGGTTACCCGGAGAAGCTGACCGATGGTGTCAAGGACGTCTCCGGCATCACGACGCCCGACGACAAGACGATCGTCTTCAAGCTGACCGAGCCGGTCGGCTCGTTCTTCGCCAACGCGCTCGTGATGCCGATCACGGCGCCGGTTCCCGAGGAGTACGCGAAGAAGTTCGACGTCAAGAACCCCTCGACGTACAACACGAACGTCGTTGCGACCGGGCCGTACATGGTCAAGAACAACGACAAGGGTGAGCTGACCGGCTACAAGGCCGGCAAGTCGATCTCGCTGGTACGCAACCCGAACTGGGACAAGGCCACCGACTTCAGGCCCGCGTACCTCGACTCGATCTTCATCAGGACCAACGCCACCAACGCGGCGGTTTCGGCCAAGCAGGTGCTGGCCGGCAAGAGCATGATCCTCGACACGAACCCGCCGGTGAACATCCTCCGGCAGGTCGTGACCGAGAAGAAGGCCCAGTACATGCAGGTGCCTGCCGGTGGCAACCGCTACCTGTCGCTGAACACGGAGATCAAGCCGCTCAACGACCTCAACGTGCGCAAGGCGATCATCGCGGGCGTCGATCGCTCGGCGCTGCGCAAGGCGCGCGGTGGTGCGTTCATCGGCGACATTCCGAGGCACTTCATCGCGCCGGGGATCCCCGGCTTCGAGGAGTCAGGAGGGGTCGAGGGCTTCGGTGACGAGTTCGACTACATGAACTCGGACACCGCACAGCCCGATGTGGCGGCGAAGTACATGAAGGCGGCCGGGTTCGCCTCCGGCAAGTACGAGGGCGACGACGAGCTGCTGATGATCGGCGCCAACGCCGACCCCGGCAAGGCCGTCTCGGAGGTCGCCCGCGGCGAGCTCGAGAAGCTCGGCTTCAACGTGAGGCTCCGTCTCGTGCCGCAGGACTCGGTCTACACCGACTGGTGCCAGGTGCCCGACAAGAAGGTCGCGATCTGCGCCAGCGCAGGCTGGTTCAAGGATTTCAGCGACCCGCAAACGGTGATCCAGCCGATCTTCGACGGCAAGGCGATCAACCGCCAGGGCGGCAACAACAACCTGGCGCTGCTCAACGACCCCGCGGTCAACAAGGCGATCGCCGCGGGCGTCGTTGCCAAGTCCGAGGACCGGCCGCAGGCATGGGCCGATGCCAACAAGGCGGTCGTCGCCGCGGCGCCGCTCGTCCCCTACGTGGCCGACAAGACGACGCTGCTGCGTTCGGAGAACGTCAACGGTGTCGCCGACGACAACGCCAGCTCCCTCTGGGATCTGACGTTCACCTCGCTGAGGTAACAGGCTCTACCTGGGGCCCGGGCACCATGCCCGGGCCCCGGGGAGCCGCCCGCACATGGGCGCCTACATCGCACGCCGCATCTTCTGGGCGCTCGTCACGCTGATCGCGATCTCCGCGATCACGTTCGTGATCTTCTACGTCTTGCCGAGCGCCGACCCGGCCAAGCTCAGGGCGGGCAAGGCGCCGACGGCCGACTCGATCGCGAACATCCGCGACCAGCTCGGGCTCGACGAGCCGCTCTGGAAGCAGTTCGGGACTTACATGAAGGATCTCTTCACCGAGTTCGATTTTGGCACGAGCTTCGTCACGAACCAGGACGTGCGCGGGATGATGTTCGACCGGCTACCGAACACGATGTTCCTCGTCTTCGGCGCCGCGATCATCTGGTTCGCGGCCGGCGTCCTGATCGGCACCGTCTCGGCGGCGAGGCCCGGCTCGCTCGCCGATCGCCTGCTGATGGGACTCTCGCTGGTCGCGATCTCGGCGCCGGTGTACTGGCTCGGGCTCGTCTGCCTCTACCTGTTCTCGGACGACATCGGCCTGGTGCGGATCTTCCCCGGCACCGGCTCCTACCAGGAGGCCGGCAACTTCTTCAGCAAGGCGTGGGCGCTGTTCCTGCCCTGGCTTGTCCTGTCGGCTTCGTTCGCGGCGATCTACGCGCGGCTGCTGCGCTCGAACCTGATCGAGGTCCTCGGCGAGGACTACATCCGCACCGCACGCGCAAAGGGACTTCCCGAGCGGCAGGTGATCGTCAAACACGGCGTGCGCGCCGCGATCACGCCGGTCATCACCGTGCTCGGGCTCGACATCGGCATCCTGATGGGCGGCGCGATCTTGACGGAGACCGTCTTCAACATCGACGGCATCGGGCGGCTCGGATACGACGCGATCCAGCGCGGTGACCTGACGACGATCCAGGGGACCACGATCCTGCTCGCGGCGGCCGTCGCGATCGCGAACCTGGTCGTCGACATCCTCTACGCGTTCCTCGACCCGCGCGTGAGGTACTGACGTGGCGCTGCTCGAGGTCCGCGACCTCACCGTTTCGTTCGACACCGAGGACGGCATCGTCCACGCGGTCGACGGCGTCAGCTACGACGTCGACGCGGGCCAAGCGCTGGGGATCGTCGGCGAGTCCGGCTCCGGGAAGTCGGTCAGCTCGCTGACCGTGATGGGGCTGACGCGGGCGGCAAACGCGACGATCACGGGCTCGGTCCGCTTCGGTGGGCGTGATCTGCTGCACGCCTCCGACGAGGAGCTGCGTGCGATCCGTGGCGGCGAGATCGCGATGATCTTCCAGGACCCGCTCAGCTCGCTGCATCCCTTCTACACGGTCGGCAGGCAGCTCGCCGAAGCACGGATGCTGCACTCCGGCGACAGCAAGCGTCAGGCCGAGGCCCGTGCGATCGAGCTCTTGGCCCGCGTCGGGATCCCTGATCCGGCGCGTCGCGCGCGAAGCTTCCCGCACGAGTTCTCCGGCGGCATGCGGCAGCGCGCGATGATCGCGATGGCGCTGATCAACGACCCGAAGCTGCTGATCGCCGACGAGCCGACGACTGCGCTCGACGTAACCGTTCAGGCGCAGATCCTCGAGCTGATCGCCGGGCTCCAGCAGGATTTCGACACCGCCGTCGTCCTGATCACGCACGACCTCGGTGTCGTGTCCGAGGTGACCGAGCGGATCGCGGTCATGTACGCGGGCCGGATCATCGAGCAGGGGACCGCCGAGGAGCTGTTCGGGTCGCCCGAGCACCCGTACACCTGGGGCCTGCTTCAGTCGATCCCTCGGCTCGACAGCGAGCCGGGCGTTGAGCTCGTCCCGATCGCCGGCCGGCCACCGTCGCTGATCGACCGGCCGGGAGGATGTCCGTTCCACCCGCGCTGCCCGCACGCCTTCGAGCCCTGTCCGGTCGACCGGCCGCCGCTCGACCCGGTCGTCGCGGGCGCCGATCACCGGTCGGCCTGCCACCTCCCGCACGCGCAGCGGCTCGAGATCTGGCAGGCGCGGTCATGACGCAGACGCCGCTCATCAGCGCTCGCGGGCTCGTCAAGCACTACCCGATCAAGAAGGGATTTCCGATCCAGCGGACGGTCGCGACCGTCCACGCCGTCGACGGGGTCGATCTCGACGTGATGCCCGGCGAGACGCTCGGCCTCGTCGGCGAGTCGGGCTGCGGCAAGTCGACGATGGCGAGGATGCTGACGCGGCTGATCGAGCCAACCGCCGGCAGCATCACGTGGGAAGGCAAGGAGATCGCCCACCTATCTCGCAAGCAGATGAAGCCGCTGCGCCGCGAGATGCAGATGATCTTCCAGGACCCGTACTCGTCGCTGAACCCACGCAAGACGATCGGCTCGATCATCGGCGAGCCATTCGTGATCCACGGCCTCGAGCTGGACGCCGACGCAAGGCGACGGCGTGTGCAGGAGCTGATGGAGCAGGTCGGCCTCAACCCCGAGCACTACAACCGGCTCCCGCACCAGTTCTCCGGGGGCCAGCGTCAGCGGATCGGCGTCGCGCGGGCGCTCGCGCTGCGGCCGAAGCTGATCGTCGCCGACGAGCCGGTCTCGGCACTCGACGTCTCGATCCAGGCGCAGATCCTCAACCTGCTTCGAGACCTCCAACGTGAGCTCGGGCTGACGATCGTCTTCATCGCCCACGACCTCTCGGTCGTGCGTCACATGTGCGACCGCGTCGCCGTGATGTACCTCGGCAAGGTCGTCGAGCTGGCCGATGCGGCGACGCTCTACGCGGAGCCGCGCCACCCCTACACCGGGGCGCTGATGAACGCGGTCCCGATCGCCGATCCGGTGCTCGCGCGTGGGCGTGAGCGGCGGCTGCTCGGCGGCGACGTGCCGTCACCGACAGACCCGCCCCGCGGCTGCCGCTTCCACCCGCGCTGCCCGAAGGCGCAGGCGGGGACGTGCGACGTGGTCGAGCCGGTGCTGGAGGCGAAGTGGCAGTCGCTGGCCGCCTGCCACTTCCCCCTCTCACCCGAGAGGGTGGTGCGCGATACAGGTCGTGAGGGCGCCGACGAGTCGGGAGGGAGCGACCTCTAGGTCGTGACCGACCCGGCGAGGAGAGCGGCGTCGCGAGATGTGAAGCGCGGCGCCGTCTCGCTCAGTCTTCGTAGAGCGACTCGCGCGCCCGCTCTGCGTGGTCGGCGCCCCAGCAGGCGACCGCGAGCGTGTCGCCGTGGTAGCCGTCCGGCGCGAGCAGCGTGAAGCGGCCGTCGATCAAGTTGCAGCGATCGACGGTCAGCTCGCCGAGCTCCGCGGTCGCCGTGTAGGCCTCGACCCCGACCGGCCGCCCCCAGACAAGCGTCATCGCCGCAACGTGTCCGGGGTCGCCGCGCCAGCCACCGACGACCTCGTCACAGAGGTCGATCGTCCAGTCGGGGTTCTGGTCGGCGGTCTCGGTCGTCCAGTCGGCGACGGCGCGGAAGCCGGCCGGTTCCTCGCCGTCCGCGGTCGCCGGCGCGAACGAGATCACCCCGTAGAGCTCGACGCCGGTGCTCGTCCGGCAAGTCGCCGGGACGAACGTGCGGCCGCCCCACGTTCGGTCGGGGAACCAGGCGATAGCGCCGGGCTGGCCGAGGCCGTCGGGCAGCAACTCGCGATCGTCCGGCTCGAGCTCCTGCTCGAGCCCCAGGAACGCGGGCAGGATCTCTGCCTGAAGCCGCCCCGCCCAGTCGCCGTACGGCAGCGACTCCTGCGGCGGCTCGGCAGCGAAGCGCGGGACGATCCGGTCGGTCGGAGCCATGCGCCCCACCCTAGCCCTCGGGGATCACCGCTCCAGCAGCAACGTGACGGGGCCGTCGTTGACCAGCGACACCTTCATGTGGGCGCCGAACGCGCCGCCGCGGGCGTTCAGGGACCGACGGAAGCGTTCGTAGAGGCTCTCGGCGCGTTCTGGCCTCGCTGCGGCTGTGTACGAGGGGCGGTTTCCCCGCGAGGTATCGGCCATCAGCGTGAACTGGGAGACGACGAGTACCTCGCGGTCGCCTAGCGGCTCGTTCATCCGACCCTGCTCGTCCGGGAAGACGCGAAGCGCACGCACCTTCTCGGCGAGCGCATCGCACACGGTCTCGTCGTCACCGCCGGCGATGCCGAGCAGCACGAGCAGACCCGGCCCGATCTCCGAGACGAGCTCGCCCTCGACCGTGACCGACGCCGAGGAGACCCGCTGGACGAGAGCGCGCACCGTTAGACCACCCCGCTGGCCATCGCGGCGCCGCCGATCGCCAGCATCGTCGACCAGGCGATCGCGCCCGCCGCCGTCCGCAGGTCGAGGCCGAAGGTGTGTGCGACTACAAGGGTGTTGATGCCCGACGGCATCGCTGCCTGAACGAAGAACGCGTCCGGGATCGACGCGCCCGAGAGCAGCACGAGCCCGACCAACAGCGCCGGCGCGACCGCCAGGCGGAGCAGGCAGACGACGCCGACCGCGGGGGTGAACCGCGGCAGCAGCGAGCGCTGGCCGAGTTCGTCGCGTTCCTCCATCAGGTTGACGCCGAGCAGGAAGAACCCGAGCGGCAACACGCCGTATCCGGCGATGAACTTCGCGGCATCGAAGAGCACGTCCGGAGACCAGGACGCCGGCATCAGCAGACCGGCGACGAGCGCGTAGAGGACCGGGTTGCGCGTCAGGAACGCCGCGGTCCGCTCGCGCGCGCCCTCGCCGGCCTGCGTACCGAAGGCGGCGCCGACGGCGAACCCGGGCAGGTACAGCATCGTGTTGCTGACGAGCGCATCCCAGGCGACCGCGTCGGGGATGTCGTCGTGACCGAGCAGCGCGCCGACCAGCGGCACCCCGAGGTAGCCGGTGTTGGCGAGGATCACCGCGCAGACCACGCTGCCGACCACCGGCCGCGAGAGCCGCAGCACGCGCGCCGCCAGCACGAACGCGAGCAGGCCGACGACCGCCAGCTCGGCGAACGCCAGCAGCAGTCCGGCGCCGACTCCGCCGCCGAAGTCGAGCCGCGGCGCGACGAACAGGATCACGAACGGCATCAGCGCCCAGACGATCAACCGGACGATGCCGTCCGCGGTCCTGTGCGCGACGGCGCGGTCCTGCCGCTCGAGCAGCACGCCGGCCGTGGTCGCTGCCGCGATCAGCGCCAGGACGACGATCACCGGTCGCCGAGCTCCTTGGTCATCGCGATGTGCTCGATCCCGGCGTCGATGAACATCTCGCCGTGCGCCGTGTAGCCGCCGCGCTCGTAGAAGCCCTGCGCGGTCAGCTGGGCGTCGAGCGTGATCCGTCTCGCACCGCCGGCCGCCGCGGCCGCCTCGGCGACGGCGAGCAGCTCGGCCGCGTATCCGAGCCCACGGTGCGCGGCGAGGACCGCCATCCGCCCGATCCGCGCATCCCCCGGACCGGGCCGGAGCAGGCGGCAGGTGCCGACGATCTCCCCGTCGTCGCCGGCAGCGGCGAAGTGCTCGCAGGTCGCGTCGTGCTCGTCGAGCTCCTCCTCGACCGGCACCCCCTGCTCCTCGACGAACACCACGTGGCGGACGCGCATGCAGGCCGCGCGGTCGTCCTCGGTCATCGCGCGGGCGGTCACGGCCCGACCTTCAGGTAGCGGCGCATGTCTGCCCGTAGCGACGCCTCGTCGTCATACGGGCCCTGATGGAGGTACGCGGTCTGTCCGCGCCGGCCGAGCATCAGGGTCGAGGGGAAGGAGGTCAGAAAGCCGAGGTCGCGCGCCACCTTCGACTCCTCGTCGCGGTAGCTCGGGTAGCTCTGGGGGAAGTCCGCGAGCAGCTCCGCGGCGAGCTTGCGGTTCTTGTCGTCGGCGTTGAGGCCGACGAACGCGACCCGCGCGCCGGTGTCGAGCGCGACCCGGCCGAGCACCGGAAGCTCCGCCCGGCACGGCCCGCACCACGAGGCCCACATGTTCACCACCACCGGGTAGCCGCGCAGCGAGCGCAGCCGGACGCGCAGGTCGCCGTCGAGCAGCTCGCTCGCCTGCGCGTGCAGCGCCGCGAGCCGCGGCGGCGCGCCGCGAAGCTGCTCCTGCTGTTCGGCGACGCTCGGCAGCGCGTCGTCTCGCTGCTCGGGCCACGCCTGCCAGATGCCGATCGCGACGACGACCATCACTGCGGCAGCGAGTATCCGCTTGATGCGCCGGGACGCCATGCATGGAGTGTCGCGCAGGACGCCGGAGAACGGTGCGATCGGCTACCCTTGACGTCGAGGGGAGTTGGGTCGGTGTAGCGCCCGTCGCGCGCCGGGCTCCCCAGCAAGCAGTCCCGTTCAGCCGAGGACAGCGCAGGGCAGACCACCCGTCCGTCCTCCGTGTCGTCGGCGCCACCAGTCCTGACTAGCCGTAGATGGCTGAATCTCCGACGCCGGCCCGCGAGGCCGCACCGCTTCCGGATTCCGCGCGCATCGCCGCCGCGGAGGACTTCACGCGCGAGCCTTTCCTGTTCGAGGGTGAGGACCGCGAGGCCGCGCTCGCGCCCGGCGGCGCCCGCCGCCGCGCGCTCGACGCGGCGCTGCGCGAGATCGACGCCGGCCTCGACGTGCCGTCGGCGAAGTGGCGGCGCCGCTACTCGCTGATGCTCGGGCTCGAACGTGTCCTGACCGAGGACGAGCCGCGACTTGCCGACGGCACGCTGCTCAACCCGCACCAGGTCGACGCGCTCTCGGGCACGCTGGTCGCGCTGATCGCCTCGCTACAGGACAGTCACGACGACGAGGAGCACGACGTCGTCGCACCACTGCTCGCCGTCGACGACGAGCCCGACGAGGACGAGCCGATGTTCGCTCCGTCCGACGAGGCGCCGGACGAGGACGAGGACGAGGACGACGACGACGACGACGAGAGCGACGACGAGGACGAGGACGACGAGCCGGTCGAGGTCGAGATCGACGTCGAACCCGAGCCCGAGCAGGAGGACGTCTCCGAGGACGAGTCCTACGACGACGCGAGCGAGGAGGACGTCGACGAGGATCTCGACACGGCCGCACTCGACGACCCGAACGCCGGCAAGCGCTTCTGGTTCGAGCACGCGACCGGGGCCGGCAAGACCGTCGCCGCGATGGGCTTCGTCGAGGCGTCGCGCACCGGCGGCGTCCTGATCCTGACCCACCGCCGCAACCTCGTCGACCAGTTCCTCGGCGAGCTCCACGACCGCGGTTACGCCGACCGTGAGTCACCGCCGCTCCTGACCGGTGAGAAGGAGGAGAAGAAGCGCTCGCACGAGACCGACGGTCCCGTGACCGTCGAGACCTACCAGTGGTTCGTCCGCAACGCCGGCAGGATCTCCGACCAGTACACGATCGTCATCTGCGACGAGGCCCATACGGCGCTCGGCGACAAGACGAGTCAGGCGATCCGCGCCTGGACCGGCCCGATCTTCATCGGCATGACGGCGACCGGCGCGCTGATCGCCCGCCACGTCACCGACCTCTTCCCGACCCAGACCTCGCGCTTCGACCTCGCCCAGGCAGCGCGCCGCGGCGTGATCGCCCCGCTGCGCTCGCTGCGGATCCCGCCGGCCGGCAACGTCAAGAACATCGCCCGCGTCCCGCTCCGCAAGGGCGAGGTCGACGTCGAGTTCGACCAGGAGCTGCTCGCCGAGGCGCTCGACGTCGCCCCGTTCAACTTCGCGATCGCCGACCTCTACAAGACGCGGTTCAGCGGTGTGCCCGGCGTCGTCTACGCGGCTGGTGTGCGCCACGCGATGAACGTCGCCGAGGCGTTCCGACAGCAGGACATCAAGGCGGTCGGCGTCTCCGGCGAGACGCCGAAGCGCGAGCTCGCCGAGATCCTCGCCAAGTACGAGCGCGGCGAGATCGACGTGCTCGTCAACGCGCAGCTGCTCGCCGAGGGCTGGAACTCGCCGCGCGCGACCGTCTGCCTCCACCTCGCGCCGACGGCGTCGAAGCGCATCTACCAGCAGCGCGTCGGCCGCGTCACGCGCCGCCATCCCGGCAAGGAGTCGGGCATCGTCGTCGACTTCGTCGCGCCCGCGACCCGTCACGACGACCCGGTCGTGACGCTCCACTCGCTGCTCGACCGCGACGTCTACCGCGGCGGCGCGATCGTCGTCGGCCCGGTCCGCCGCGGGCGCGGGCGGCGCGTCCGCGTCGAGCGCCGCGTGATCCCGGTCTGCGCCGAGGAGAACCGGCGGATCGAGGTCTTCGAGCGCGAGCTCTGGCGGATCGCCGTCGAGCACCTCGACTACGGCGAGCAGATCCAGTGGGCGGCGCTGGCCGGCGCCCGCGTCGCGCCGAGCGGCTGGCGCCGCGCCCGCGCAATGCTGCACTTCGACAAGGGCGGCGAGCTCAAGCGCTCGTTCCTGCTCACCGCCGTCGAGCGCAATAAGAACTCGCAGCTGCGCCTGCGCGCGCTCCAGGACATCGTCGCCTCGAAGGATCCCGACGCGTTCGAGCGCTCGGTCGACATCGTTCGCACCTGGTCGCGCGATGAGCGCCGCGAGGGCGTGAAGATCCTGCTCCAGGCGCTCGCCGAGCGCCGGATCGGCCGCCGCGACCAGGCCGCACACTGGATCTGGGACCTCGCCGATATGACGCGTGAGGTCCACGAGGAGTACGCCGTCCAGCGCGCGCCGGAGACCAAGCGGCTGCTCGGCCTGCTCGTCAACTCATCGGGCGCCGCCCACGCGCGCAATGCGCGCAAGCTCGTCCAGCACGCACGCAAGCAGGACCGCCGCCTCTGCGCAGCGATGCTGGCCGCCGCCGCTGCGCACACGCCGGAGGCGATGGACGTCGTCCGCGGCGCGCGGACGCGGATGGCCCGCAAACCGAGCGCGCTCTCACGGGAGCTGCTGCGGAACTTCCCGAAGAAACGCTCGCGGGGTCGGTCGCGTCGCCGTCGGCGTGGTGGTGGTGCTGGTTCGGATGGTGCCTCGGACGTTGGTGGTCAGGACGTCGCCGGGCATCGTCACTCCGCGGGACAATCACCGCTCGCGACGACGCCCGACGACGCCCATGTCGACGCCGTGGCTGATCGCACCGATTCGTCGTCGGACCGCGGCGACGACGCGCCTGTCCGCTCGGGCGATGGTGGCGGGCCGGACGCGGAACGCGCGTCGCTGGACGCCGAGGGTTAGGCGCGGACCGCGGTTAGAGGTTGTTGCGGCGCGCGACGTGGAGGATCGTTCGCGCGAGGATCTTGATGTCGGTCCAGAGCGACCAGTTGCCGATGTAGAGGTAGTCGATCTTGACCATCTCCTGCAGCGGGACCTTGGTGCCGCCGAGGACCTGCCAGGGGCCGGTCATGCCGGGTGTCAGCGCGAGGCGCCGACGGTTCCAACCCTCGACCTGACGGTCCTCGTCGGCGATCAGCGGGCGCGGGCCGACGAGCGACATGTCGCCGCGGAGGATGTTCAGCAGCTGCGGGAGCTCGTCGAGCGAGCTGCTGCGCAGCATCCGCCCGATCCTCGTCACGCGCGGATCGTCGCTGATCTTGAAGATGCCTTCGAGCTCGTTGTGCGCTGCCAGCGAATCCTTCATCGCTTCGGCGCCCGGCACCATCGTTCGGAACTTCAGCATCGAGAAGGTGTCGCCGCCGCGGCCGACACGGCATTGACGGAACAGGACCGGGCCGCCGGTGCCGTCGAGCTTGACCAGCAGCGCGATCAGCGCGAAGGCCGGCGCAACCGCCACGAGGCCGGCGGTCGCGCCGACGATGTCCATGCCCCGCTTCACCGCCTGCGAGGACCGGCTCAAACCGAACGGGGGAACGCTGAGCAGCGTCAGGCCCTGGATCGAGTCGAACTGGACAGCAGAGCCGACCACATCGAACAGCCGCGGGCGCAGCGCGACCTTGACCCCGATCCGCTTGATCAGCCGGATCGCATCGAGCACGGCCTCGGAGTCGGCGGTCCGCGGTGTGAGGATCACCCGGTCGGGCCGGTGCTGGTAGATCGCCTCGACGAGATCCCGGTAGTCGACGGCGCGGTCGCGCTCGAAGTCGAGCGGCACCTCGGCGACGAGCGTCGCGAGGATGCTGTGGTCCTCACCGAGACGCTGGGCGACAGCGCCCGTCTCGGCGGGGTTGCCGATCACGATGCAGCGCTCCGGCGTCGTCGTGCTCAGGATCAGGAGGCGGGTGGCGGCCCGCAGCACGAGCGGGATCACGAACAGGAGCATCAGCAGGCCGAGCACCTGGTCGCCGCCGAAGGGGCCGTCGAACATCGGTCGCTGCAGCACGACCGCGATCAGCGTGCCGACGGTGGCGAGGTGGAAGAGCGCCGGCGCCTCCTCGAGCGTCGTCTTGCGCAGCAGCATGTCGTCGCGGTCGTAGAGGCCCGCGACCTTGGCCCACCCGACCATCAGCGGAATGAACGCCAGCGCCGGCAGGCGCAGCGTGTCGGCGCCGATGACGACCGTCGCGAGCACGATCGCCGCCGCCACCGCGACCACGTCCGAGACGACGAGCGCCCGGCGCACGCGCGAGTCGCGGCGCAGCATCGGCACGAGATCGAACGCCTCGCGTCCGCCATGGGCGCCGTGCCAGCGCGCCGTCGCGCGCCCGCCCTCGAGCACCGAAAAACGGGCGCGCGCAGGCCTCTTGCGGGTGGAGGACGTCATCGGTCAGGGCGTCGCGGCGGGCCCGGTTCCGTCCGGGCTATGCCACCGCCGGCGACGCACCAGATGACAGCACGTTGCCGTCGCGATAGCAAGTCTTCATGTTTGCGCTCGGGCGATCGGAGGGTCAGGAGCGACACGGCCGCCAGCCGGCGGAGCCTGCGGCCAGGACGTCGGTCCACGCCTTGGCGTCCAGGCCGCTGCCGGGGCTGAGCCGGGCCGGCTCGATCACAGCGCAGACTCCGCGCCCTGCCGCGTATCGGGAACGGGCCGCAAGCGGCACGAGCTTCCGTGACGTCGAACGCAACACCAGCACCCCTCCGTCGCGGGCCGCCTGACGCAGCCACGATTCCGGTGGCTGTGGATTTCGCGACATCGCCGTGCGCGCGACCGCTTCGGCGCGGCCGGACGACTTGGCACCCGCTCCGCCGACACCGGTCAGCAGGATCGTCGTGCGCACGCGGTCGTCGGCGCCAGCCGCCGCAAGCATGATGTAGCCGGCCTCGCTGATACCGGTGAGAGTGATAGCCCGACGGTTGCAGCGGCCGGTGCTTTGTAGGTAGTCGATCGAGCGGCGGACGTCGACCACCGAGCCGCCGATCGCCGCCGCGGCCTGCAGCGGGTTCCGCGCCGCCTCTGCGAGCGATGCGCCCTTGCGTGCGCGCTCGCCGTTGAGTCGCGCATCGACGACCAGCGCCGGGATGCCGGCGCCGGTCAGCGCTCCGACCGACTTGGCCAGCTCCGGGGCGGACGTCCCGGCGCCTCCCATCGCGATCAGGCACGTTCGTCCCGGTGCGCGTTCGCCGCGCGGAAGCAGCAGCAGCGCCGGGACGCGCTCGCCGTCGCTGCTCGAGAAGCGGACGCGCTTCGCGGTCACCGAGCTGCCCGGCGCTCGGGCCGTGCGCGTTCTCGTCTCCAGCGGGGCGTCGGACCGGTAGGGCGGGGTCACCGCCGAGAGACCGGCGACCGCCTCGAGATCGTCCACGCCGAGGTTCTTGCTGAGGAACGCGAGGATCTGCCGCGCGACTGCCGGGGCGGCCGGGCCGCCGAAGGGATCGTGGCCACCGCGTGAGACGTACAGCTTGGTCTGTGGCCGCTCGCGGCGGGCGAGCGCGAACAGCGCCTTGCTCGCCTCGATCGGCACGAGCTCGTCCCTCGCTCCGCGCATCAGCAGCACCGGCTTATCGCGGTCGATCCGCGGCAGCCACTGCATCGGCATCCACGGGTCGACGAGCCGCTCGGCCTCTGCCAGGTCCCCGAGCGCGCCGTCCTGGATGCGCCGCAGCGCCGTGCGCGCCGCACGCGCATCCGGGGACGGCATCAGCAGCGCGCTCGCCGCGACCCGGCGGTCGGTCGCCGCGACCAGCGTCATCACGATCGCGCCCTGGGACACGCCGACGACGCCGATCCGTGACGGATCGCAGGCTCCTTCCTTGCCGAGAACGTCGACCGCTCTCCGGACGTCGACCGCTGATGCGCGGATCACAGCAGCGCTCTTCTCCGGGCTACGAATCGCGTCGACGCGGGCACCGGGGCGTGGCTCGCGGGCGCCGTTCAGCCGCGCATCCATCAAGAGCACCGGCACGCCGGCGGCCGCGAGGCCGGCCATCGCCGGGATCGAATCGGTGGAGTTCGTGCCGTACCCGTTCATGAAGATCAGGCAGGCCTGCGGGTCGGCCGGCGGTGTCGCGGGCCGGATCAAGGTCGCCGGCACCCGTTCGCCGTCCGAGCTCGAGAAGGTCACACGCTCGAGCTTGACGGCGGTGATCGGGGCGTCGAGCTGCTCGCGCGAGATGTCGAGCGGGCGGCCACGGTCGTAAGGGAACGGCTCGATCACCTGCTCGTCGCCGCGCGTGATCAGGAGCAACGCGAGGCCAAGGCAGAGCGCCACCAATCCGGCGAGGACGGGCCAGCGGACGTTCACGAGGGCACCGGGGTGGCCACGAGCCGTTCATGGCGGAAGATCGCCCAGGCGCATCCGATCATGACGACGACCTCCGCCGTCAGCACCGCGACCGCCATGCCGACCGGGCCGTGCGCCGGTGCGAGCACGGCCGCGAGCACGATGTTCACCGCCGCGGCGGCGAGCGCGATCCGCACGATCTGCCGGTCGAGGTTGTTGGCCAGCAGCCAGCCGGCGCCGCAGGCGTTGCTGACCGCCACGAGCAGCACGATCGGGCCCAATATGCGAAGCACCTCAGCGGCCTGCGGGTACTCCGCGCCGTAGATCAGGTGGGTGATCGGCTCCGCGAGCAGGACCAGCAGGGTACTGCCGATCCCGCCGATGATCGCCATCGCCGCCGTGAGCAGGCCGAGCAGCTGGAGGGCGCGATCGCGCCGCCCTTCCGAGAGCAGGAACGCGAGCCGCGGGAGCGAGGCGGCCGCCACCGGCAGCATCAGCCCCGAGCCGGCGCGGATGATCCGCTCGGCCGCGCCGAAGTTGCCGACCTGCGCCGAGGTTGCGAAGAATCCGAGCAGCGTGACGTTCGCGGTCGTGTAGAGGTTGAACGCGCCGACACCGATGAACATGTGCCAGGCAGCCCGGATCGGACCGAGCCCGAGCCGAAGGCGCGGCCCGCGGTAACTCACATGCTTGGCGGCCAGGATGAGCGTCGCGACGGCCGGGGCGACCGCAGCGAGCGTGAAGAGCCCCATCGCCCAGCGGACGTCACCTGAGTCTTGGACCACCACGAAGGTGAGGGCCGTTATCGATGCCCGCGTCACGAGTTGCAGCGTCGCGACGAAGCGGACATCCTCGATGCCGATCAGGAGCCACATCGGCTGAACGCCTTGCGCCGATGCGGCGATCCACGCCATCAGTGCGAGCAGCGGATCCTCGCGGGCCAGCGGCAGCGCGACCACGGCGATCCCGGCGACGATCGCGGCGACCGCCACGAGCAGCACCTTGGCGCTCATGATGCTTCGCATCAGGTCGGTCAGCTCCTCGGGGCTGTTGCGGCGCGTGGCGGCTTCGCGGGCGCCCCAGGTCGCGAACCCGTAGTCGACGATCACGAGCAGCAGGAACGACAGGCTCTGGGACAGGACGAGGGCGCCGAACGAAGACGGTCCCAGCACCCGCGAGAGGTACGGGATCGTGATCAGCGGCAGCAGGAAGGTCGCGAGCTGGATCGAGCCGAGCGCGATCGCGTTGCGGCTGATCGGATGGCGGACCGCGTCGCGCCCGCGCCTGACCATCGGCGCGACGTGCCCCAGGATCGGAAGTCGGCCGCGCACGCCACGAGAGTACGGCAATCATCGATGCTCCGAATAGCGGGTTGTTTAGAATCTTGCTGATGACCGGGAACATTGAACCGGAGTCGGGCACGCCGGGGCCGGAAGACCTCCCGAAGCTCACCGATCGTCTCTCGCCGATCCACCGGATCTACGTGTCGCCGTTGACGCATCGGCTCGTGCCGTGGCGAATCGCGATGTTGCTGATGTGGCTCCGCAGCGAGATCCGGTGGCGGATCTCCGCCGGCTACCGCCGTGACCAGATCGAGCAGATGCGCTACGCGTATCCGGAGTCGGTCTTCGACGACCGTGCGCTCGAGCGGGTCGCGCGCCGCAACGGCTTCCAGCGCGGGCGCCGCGCTGAGCTGGTCTGGCGTCCGTGGCTGTGCGGGTCGGTTCCGGTCGAGGGCGTCGAGCGCATCCGCGAGGCGCAGGCGGCCGGACGGCCGGTGATAGTCGCGCTCTTCCACATGGGCGGGTTCCAGGACGCGCCGCAGTCGCTGGCTCGCGCCGGCATCGACACGGCGATCGTCGGGTCCTCGCACTACTTCCGCGAGCCCCAGCCCGGGTTCCCCGGCTACCGCGACCGCCGCTACATCCTCAACGGGCTCGAGTCGGACGTGACGATCATCTCGAACGACAACATGGTCGAGCCGGTCGCCGAGGCGCTCGCGAACAAGCAGGCGGTGATGCTCGCCTGGGACATGCACGGTCGCCATCCGGTCCACGTCTTCGGCCGGGACGTACACGTGCAGCCCGGGATTGCGCGCGTGGCGAAGCTGCACAAGGCGCTCGTGTTCCCGCTCAGGATCTCGCCCGGGCCGGGACCGTTCGGGTCACGGATCACGATCGAGGAGCCGATCGACGCAGCCGAGGCAGCAAGCTGGCAGGAGCTGCTGCAGGAGCTCGTCGACCGGCAGGCCGAGGCGCTGCTGGCGTGGCCCGAGTCGATCGAGTGGGCTCCAGGCCGCTGGTTGCTCGAGGATCCGGGACGCGGCTGGCGACCGCCGCTGTAGCCCCGGCTCAGCGGAGTCGCGGCGCGACCATGTTGAGCAGGTCGCGTGGCACAGTCGCACCGGCGCCGATCGCGCGCAGGCCGTTCGGCAGGTCGCGGGCCCGGAGCGGTCCGGCGCTCGCCGGGTCGACGGTCACGCGGGCGCCGGGCACGATCACGCCGCTGCCGTGGCGGAGCAGCTCGGCGACTGCGACCCGCCCGGCGAGCCGGCCGTAGCGCTCGGCCTTGCCGGCGAATGCCGCCAGCGCGAGGTCGCGCGGGACGAGCAGGCACTCGTCGCCGGCGGCCACGAGCGGCATCCGCGACCGGCTCAGCATCTCGTACAGCTCGACGGTGTCGCAGCTACGCGCGGTCGGCGCCAGCCAGCGGATCACCGCGCCGCTCTGGTCGACTGCGACGCCGGTCGCGATCTCGGCTCCTTCTTCTTCGCGAGCGGCGAGCAGCTCGGCCAGCGCCCCGGGGCCGGGCGTGCCTCCGGAGGAGAGGATCCAGACGAGCCCTTCGGGTGCCGCTTCGAGCTGAGGCTCGATCGCGCCGCCCTCGATCGTCGTGACGGTCATCGGGCCGGCCTCCGGAGGCCGTCGCGAATCCCCCGGACGACGATCGACCGCGCATCCGAACGGCGTCCGTGGCGGCGGAGGAAGTCGACGATCGACTTCGCGGTGTTGATCAGATAGATCAGCCGCTCGACCGGCGCGAAACTGCGCCCGCGCAGCGTGAAGATCGAGTTGCGCACGTGGTAGTAGAACCGCGGCGTGAACTCCGAGGACGGCGAGTACGCCTTCTCGGTCCAGTGGTGGACGACGCTCTCAGGGACCAGGTAGCCGCGCTCGTCACGCAGGATTCGGACGGTGTGCTCGATGTCGTCGGCCCAGAGGAAGTAGTGCGCCCGCGGCAGCCCGTACTGCTCGATCGCCTCGCGCCGGATCAGGACCGAGACGTAGGTCGTCCAGCGGATCTCGAGTAGGCCGTGGGCGGCCGAGTCCATCATCAGTTCGAGGTTGTTCCAGCGCGGGAGCGAGACGTTCATCGGATGGAGGCGCTCGTCCTTCCAGCGCACCTGGCTCGCGACCAGCGCCGGCGGGACCGGCGCGCGGGCCGCTCCGGCGAGCAGCGCCTCGAGCGCTGTCGCTGTCGCGTACGTGTCGTCGTCGAGCAGCCAGAGCCAGTCGCAGCCGAGCTCCATGCCACGCTCGAGGCCGGCGTGGAACCCGCCCGCACCGCCGACGTTCTCAGGCAGGCGCACGAGTAGGGCGTCCGGGAACTCGGCAGCGATCATCTCGGGCGTCCCGTCGTCGCTCGCGTTGTCGACGACGACGATCCGGTCGAGCGGGCGCGTCTGGTCGCCCAGTCGCTGGAGGCAGGTGCGGAGCTGCTCGCGGCGGTTGTAGGTGACTACCACCGCGCAGACCGACCCACTGTCGGTCGAACCGCCCGGTGAGGTCACGACCCGATTGTATCCGCTGGACGGCCAGCAGACCTGTCCAACAGCCGTCCACGATCCGGATCGCTGATATGCGGCATTTCGGACGATGCCGATGGCACCGGGGTGAGCAGGCTCGCCTCAGCGGCGGTGACATCCGCCCTGATCGCCCTCGCCGGATCTGCTCCGGCGGCGACCGCCGCCGCCCCGATGCAGCGCGTCGCGGTGTCCGACGTCAACCGGGACGGCCGTGCCGACCGCGTCGTGATCGTGCGCGGCACGGCATGTCCCGGAGCCCGGGCGCAGCTCGGCGGCCACCGGCTCCGCGTCCGGGTCCAGGATCGCCGCCGGCGCCTCAGCGCCGTCCTCCCGAGGCTCGCTGCGGCATCGGCGACGCTCGAGCTCAGGTGCCGCGGGACGCGCGTCCTGCGCCACAGGGTCTCGCTGCGGCAGACGCGCCTGACGAGCCTGTACGCGCCGAAGCCCGCGCCCAAGCCGGCGGCGACGCCGGCTGCCGAGCCGGCACCCGCCGCGAGCACGGCTGCCACGTCGACGTCGGCACCGGCCACGACCTCCGAGCCGCCCACGACCGCGTCATGGGCGGGCTGGCACGTGCTCGACAAGCCGATCGACCCCGTTCAACAGACCGCGATCGGGTGGTGCAAGCGCTCCTATTGGCTTCAGCCCTGGCGCGGCTATCTCGACACGCGGCCGGCGTCGGCGCTCGGGCAGGGGACCGGGATCAACATGAACGCTGCGATCGGCGCCGGCGATTTCGCCCGGACCGCCGCGATGATCGGCCGGGCCGGGTTCAGGACGGCGCGCGTGGAGATCGGCTGGCGCGAGATGTCGTACGCGGACCCGAGCCGGCTCAGCAACCCCGACGCCCTCAGCGCAAAGCTCGTCGCGCTGCGCGACGCGGGCATCCGCCCGCTGATCCTGCTGAACGCCAACCACAGCGACCCGGGACCGGTGCGAGTCGACCAGCTGCGGATCACCCAGCCGGTCGGCCTCGGGCAGACGACGATTCAGCTCGATGCCGACTCGGCCGCAAAGGTCGTTCCCGGGCTCACCGGCTTCGACACCGGCAAGCGCCCGGACCTCCTGATCACGAGCGTCTCCCCCTCGGGCGTCGCGACGCTGTCGCGCCCCTCCCCGGTCATCGTCCCACCCGGCGTCTACGCGGCCTACACGCTCCGCTACCGGCCGTTCACCGCGCCGCGGACCCTGGCGGGCGCCCAGCATCCGGTGTTCGAGCAGACGCTGGCCGGCTGGCTTCAGTACGTCGGCGCCGTCACCGAGCTTGCGAAGTCCGTGACCGGGGCCGGCGGGTTCGATGTCGAGGTCTGGAACGAGCTCAGCTTCGGCTCGGACTTCCTCGACATCTCGAAGTACTACTACCCGCTGCCGGCTGAGCTGCAGGGGACGGGAGCGGTGACGACCACGATCCTCGCCCGCACGACGGCCTTCCTCCGCGACCCCGCGCGTGGCCTCGGGACGATCGGCATCTCCGACGGCTTCGCGAGCCAGGGGCCATGGGAGTCGGCGGCGTGGGAGCCGGCCGGGCTCACGACGATGTCGAAGCATCCGTACCACTCGTTCGCGACGCTGAGCGGCGGCCGCGCCGAGGCGGCCTGTCAGCCGGTTGACGCGACCGGCCGGCCGGAAGGGACGGACGTCGGCGGCGGGCGCTGGCGCGACGCATTCACCCCCACGACCGGCGTCCTGTTCCCCGAGAACCCGCTGTCGGCACTGCGGACCGAGACGATGATCCGCGACCTCTCGCCGATCACCACCCCGATCGGCGACGTGCCGCACGGCCGCGGGGTGACGAACCCCACCGACGGGCAGCCGCTCGGCGTTCGGGTCACGGAGACCGGGCTGATCGCCTCCTCGCTCGGTAAGAGCGCCGCCGCGGCCCGCGACCTGCAGGCTCGCTGGGCGATGCGCGCGCTCGTCGCGATGGTCGCGAAGGGAGCGACGTCGGTGGAGCTGTACGCGGCCCGTGACCCCGAGTACGGCCTGGTCGACGAGGGGTTCTTCACGAACTCGTCGGCGGCCGACGCGGCCGCGGGCCAGAGCGTCGGCGCGATCCGCCGGCTGCTCGCCGCGGTCGGGACAGGCTCCCCCGACCGGATCGAGCCGCTCGCACTCGAGTCGATCGCCGACGATCACGACCACGTGCAGTTCCAAGGGGACGGCACTGCCGCGCACCCGCCGCTCTACAACCGCGACGTGACCGCTGCCTTTCCGTTCCAGCGCGGGCCGCGCTCGTACGCGATCCCCGCGTACGTGATGACGCGGGACATGACCCGCAAGCTGCCCGCAGAGCGGTACCGGTTGACGTTCTCGGGCCTGGCCGCCGGCCCGGTCTCGGTGAGCGCCTACGACCCCGAGACCGACCGCAGCGTGCCGGTCTCGGTGGCAGCCCGCAGCGGCTCCTCGATCACCGTCGAACTGGAGCTGACCGACAGCCCGCGCGTGATCTCGATCGCGCCCTGAGATCGCTGACAGCCCAGCGGCTGCACGATCTCGCCCCAATTTGGGAAGAACGGTTTGACAGTCTGTCCACCGGACAGGTCAAGCTCGCTCGAGGCTCTGCCGATAGGAGAGGACGCTGATGTTGCTCATCGTCGTGATCTGCTGGTTGATCGTGTCGCTCGTCGTGGTCGCGCTCTGCGTGATGGCCGCCCGAGCCGACGCTGAGCCCGCGCGCGACGTTCTGCCGCTCGGGACGGCGCCGGTGGTCCGCCGGATCGTGCGCCACTAGTCCTGGCTCCTAGGATTCGGGCCTTGCGCAGCCCGTCCGCAGATGCACCCGAAGTCGCCCTCGGTCACGACTATCTGCTCGTCCTCCGCGGGGCCGAGCGGGTGTTCTGCGAGATCGCGGCGATCTGGCCGAACGCTCCGATCCACACCCTGCTCGCCGACGAGCACGACGAGATGCTGCGGGAGCGGCTTGGAGGCCGGACCGTCCACGTCTCCTCGCTGCAACGGCTCGGTGTGCGCCAGGACGGCTTCCGGGCGCTGCTGCCGCTCTACCCGCTCGCCGCCGGGCGGATGCGGATCGAGGCTTCCGGGGTGCTCGTGACCGACAGCAGCGCGTTCGCGATCGGGTTCCGGCCGCCGCCCGGGGTTCCGCACGTCTGCTACTGCCACTCACCGTTCCGCTACGCCTGGCACGCGCGTGAGCAGGCGCTCGCCGAGCAGCCGGCGATCCTGCGACCGGCCGTCGGCGCGCTGCTCGACCGGATCCGCCGCTGGGAGCTCGACGCCGCCTCACGGGTGACCCACCTGATCGCGAACTCCGAGCACTGCCGCCGGATGATCGCCGACTACTGGGGCCGCGACGCCGAAGTGATCCACGCGCCGGTCGATGTCGAGCGATTCACGCCTTCGCCCCGCGGCGAGCGTCTGCTCGTGATCGGCGAGGTCACCCGCCACAAGCGCACGGCGGTCGCGATCGAGGCGGCGGTTGCCGCCGGCGTCCCGATCACCGTCGTCGGCGATGGGCCCGACAAGGACGAGCTCGAGGCCCGCTACCGCGATCCAGGGCTCGTCGAGTTCGCCGGCCGCGTCGACGACCGCAGACTCACCGGCCTGATCGAGTCGGCGCGGGCGGTCGTCGTGCCGTCGACCGAGGAGTTCGGAATCGTCGCGGTCGAGGCGCAGGCCGCCGGAAAGCCGGTGTTGGCGCTCGGTGCCGGCGGAGCGGTCGAGACGGTGATCGCCGGCGAGACCGGGATCCTCGTCGACCGCCCCGACCCGGAGCTGTTCGCCGCCGTGCTGCGATCCGGCGAGCTCGACCGGATCGATCAGGCCCGCTGCCGCGAGAACGCCGAGCGCTTCTCCGCCGCGGTGTTCCGCGGGCGGATGGCGGCCGCCGTCAACGCCCAGCGATGACCCGCGCGTAGAACGCGAGCATCCGGGGGTTGATCGTCTCGGGTGCGTACCGGCGCGCCGACTCGCGTGCCGCGGTGCCGACCTGCTCGCGGTGCTCGCGATCGCCGGCCGCCTCGGTCAGCGCCCTGGCGAGGCTCGCCGGGTCGCCCGGTTCGTGGAGGAACCCCGTGACGTGGTCGGTCACGTGCTCGGGATTGCCGCCCGCGTTGGCGGCTACGACCGGCAGGCCGGCGCCCATCGCCTCGATCACGACACCGGGTAGCGGGTCGGGGCTCGTCGACGCGTGGACGACGACGTCGAGCTCGTCGAGCTCCGCGTACACGTTCTCGCGGAATCCGCGGAAGTCGACGCGGCCGGCGATCCCGAGCTCGGCGCAGAGCTCGTGCAGGTGCGCCTCGAAGTCGGTTTCGCCGAACATCGCGCTGCCGATGATGCGGGCGCGCACGTCAGCGTCCGGGAACGCCTGTGCGAAGCCGCGCAGGAACACGTCCTGGCCCTTCCACGGCGTGATCCGGCCGAGCATGCCGACCGTCCCGACCTCGTCGCGGATCGGCGCCCGGCGGTCCGGCAGCGGCACCGGGAAAGGCATCACGTCGGTGATCAGGCCGCGCCGGCGCCTCCCGGTGGTCGCCAGCACCGACCGCGAGGGGACGAGCAGTCCTGAAGGCAGCGTCGCGATCGCGGTCTGGACGGCGCGGATCAGATGCGGCGCCAGATACGACGGGACGAGGTGGTCGTGCAGGTGCCAGACCATCGGGACGCCGGCAGCGCGCGCCGCCGCGCCTCCGTACGGACCGGACTTGAGCGAGATCGCGTGGACGATGTCGGGGCGCAGCTGGCGCAGCCGCTTGCGCAGCGTCGCCACGTAGCCGCCGGCACCGGCCGCCGCGCGCAGTTGATGGAGTCCCGGCCGCGCGATCTCCTCGCGGCGAAGTCCGCGGACCTGCTCGTCCATCGGCAGGACCTCGACGACCGCGCCGGCGTCCTGCAGGGCAGGGACGAGCGGCCCGTCCTCGGCGACGATCACGATCGCCTCGATCTCGTCGCGAGTCGTGGCGATGAAGCGCATCAGCCCGATCTCGCCGCCCGACAGGCGCGACGCGTGGGTCATGAACACGACGCGCACGGCGGCGAAGGTAGCAGTCGCCGCCCGGCGTGCGGAACCGGGGCGCGGCTACGCTGCCGCCGTGGGCATCACGTTGCTGGAACTCGAATTCCTGCTCGCGCAGCGGGCCGCCGGACTCGAGCTCGGATCGGTCTGCCAGCTCGGTAGGCAGGACATGTTCGTTCGCCCGAGGCGCCTGCGGAAGGTGTTCGCGCGCTATGGCAGTCCGATCACGGCGGCGCAGGCCGAGCAGCTCAGCCGTGGCGACGACGGCTACGCCGGGAACCTGCTGCGCGCGCTCGGCGCGACCGGCGTCGACGCCGCCGACGCGAGCGCGTTCGAGGGCGCGGGCATCGTCATCGACCTCAACGAGCCGCTGCCCGCGGAGATGCACGAGCGCTTCGACACCGTCATCGACGGCGGGACGATCGAACACGTCTTCTCGTTCCCGACGGCGATGGCGAACGCGATGCAGCTCGTCCGCGAGGGCGGCACCTACATCGCGATGACTCCGGCGAACGGTGAGCTCGGCCACGGCTTCTACCAGTTCAGCCCCGAGCTCCTCTACCGCTGCCTCGCGCCCGAGCACGGCTACGAAGTCGAGGCGATGTGGCTCGGCGAGCGGCTGGCGCGGCCGGGACGGTCGCGGTGGTGGGACGTAGCCGACCCGGCGAAGATCGGCAAGCGCGGCAACTTCCGCGGCCGCGGCGCCCAGTACCTGTACGTCCAGGCGCGGCGCACCGGGCCGTTTCCCGGCTGGGCGCCGCCGCAGCAGTCCGACTACAGCACGGCGTGGCAGGAGGGAAGGATCTACTCCCGCGGCCGCTTCCGTCTCCGCGAGCGGTTGCAGCTCGCCGGACTCACCGGCCCGCTGACGGTGGACCGGACGGCCTTCGGTCGGATCGACCCGGCACGCGCATCACGGGCTGCCGGCGGGCCTTTGTGATGGCGGGGGCCGCTACCGGAGAGCCGCGATGAGCTCGGCCGACTCGTCGAGCGCCTGGCGCATGCAGTCGTCCATGTCGATGTAGACGTAGTTCGCGAGCCGGCCGGCGAAGTGAACCCTGCCGGCGCCGATCTGCTCGCGGACGTGGTCGCGGTAGCGGTCGTTGAGCGCCCGGTTCTCGGGCAGCTCGATCGGGTAGTAGCGGCTCGGCGCGCCGGTGAACTCGAAGCCGAGCACCGTCCCCTCGCACTGCTGGCGCGAGGCGTGCTTGGTCTCGTGGATGCGGATGAACGGGTACTCGGTGCCCGGGTAGTTGACGACCATCGCGCCCTGGGCCAAGTCCATGTGCGGGATGTAGACCGAGCGCACGTCGATCCCGCGCCAGTCGAGCCGGCCGAAGCACTCGCCTGCGAACAGGTCGAGCGGGCAGGTCAGGAGGATCATGTCGGCCTGCTCACGCTGCGCGTGCTCGTCGATGTTCTCGAGCGTCGCGTCGGCGTTGGTGCGGACCGTGATCCGTGGGTCGTCGAGCAGGCCGTCGAGCAGGTCGGTGTAGCCGTTCGGCCCGGCCGGCCAGCCCTGGAAGGGGTCGGGGAACAGGTACGGGTCGTTGTCCCAGCGGACCGACACGCGACGCGGGGCCCACCCGGCCGACAGCTCGGCGGCAGGCCGTCCCCACTGCTTCTCGGTGTATGGCCGGATGTAGCGCTCGTAGAGGATCGGGCCCATCAGCTCCAGACACCACTCCTCGAAGTTCGCGGCCGCGGCGCGGGACTCGGAGTCGACGCCTTCCCGCTCCTTGAGCTCGGCGAGAATCTCGTCACCGCGCGACTGGTGCTCGATGTCGCTGAGGAGAATCGGCCAGTTGTGGAGCTTGCCCTCGACGTTGATGTCGACGCGGTGGCGATAGTCGTTGAACGGGGTCATCCGGTTCGCGAGCTCCCAGACCTCCTCGTCCTCGGTGTGGAAGATGTGCGAGCCGTGCGGCTCGTAGAGGACGCCGTTCATGTGGTCCGAGCGAACGAGGCCGCCGATCACGTTCTCGCGCTCGAGCAGCACGACCTCGATGTCCTCCTGCGCGAGCCGCCACGCGACGGTGCATCCGGTCAGTCCGGCACCAACAATCAGAATCTTGGGTCGCGACATCGGCCGCAACGGTAGCGTTACCGCCCCGATGAGTGCGACCGGACCCAAGGACGACCCTGTCGTCGTGATCGGTGGACCGCTGTGGGCGCCGAGCGTGATCCACATGGCGGTCCAGGTTTCGACCGAGATCGGCCGCGATCGCGACACGCTCTACATCCATGCGGAGGCGGTCGGCGGCGGCGTCGGGGTGAGGCTCTGGAAGCTGATCCGCGAGACCTTCGGCGGCGGCCGTGAGGACCCGCTACGCGGCGGCGGCCTGGCGCGCACGCCGATGCGCCTGCGGAAGGTCTCAGCCCACCTCTGGTTGGCATCTATCGGCGGCATCTGGACGTTGCTGCCGACCGCCGCGTACGGGCCGCTGCGCCGCTACCACGCCCGCAGAGCAGCGCGTGCCGCCCGGCGTTGGCTGAAGGAGCGCGGCGCCGCCGGCTGCACCGTGGTCGCGTACTGGTGGTTCGCCGCCGAGGTGCTCGACCACCTGCCGGAGGCGACGCGCGTCATCTACGACTGCACCGATGAGCACACGAGCTACCCGGACTCGATGCTCTCGGCCGACGAGGTCCGCGAGGTCGAGGCCCGTCTGCTCGACCGCGCCGACCGGACGTACGTCATCTCGAGCGGCCTGATCCCGTCGCGTGAGGGCGCCGGACGCCTGATCGAGCTAGCGCCGAACGCGTTCGACCTGCGCAAGGTCGACGCGCTCCGGGAGGCCGGGCTCGTCGCGCCGGAGACACTCGCGTCGTTGCCCCGCCCGATCGTCACGTGCGTCGCGACCGAGCTTGCCGACCGCGCCGACTGGCCGCTGCTCGCCGAACTCATGAGCAGGAACCCCGACTTGAGCTTCGTATTCATCGGCCGCGACTCCCACCTCGGGCCGCCCGAGGTCTCCGCCCGCCCGAACGCCCACCACCTCGGGTTCACCCCCTACGACCAGACGCTCGCCACTCTCGCCGAATCCGACGTCGCGATCATCCCGTTCAAGGAAGATGATTTCGCCGCCGGCAACGCGTTCGCGAAACTGCTCGACTACTTCGCGATGGGCGTCCCGGTCGTCTCGATCCCCGTCGCGGACACGATCGCCTTCAAGGAGCACGATCCCGAGCTGATCGAGCTCGCGAGCGGCGTCGAGGAATGGGCCGCGGCGCTGGAGCGCTGCGTCGCGGAGCCGGCCGACGCGCCGGTGCGGGAGCGGCGCCGGCAGCTGGTGCAGGAGCGGTCGACCGAGGCTCGGACCAAGCGCCTGCTTGGCTGACGGGCCGGTGAGCGCACGTCGTCGCGCCGCCACTTGGCGGCGCTCCTCCGTGTCGCTCGGTATCAGGTTCGGACCTTCGGTACGAACCTGTCCTGGCAGGGGCCGTTACACGCGCCGCCGTGTGGCGAACCTGTCCTGGCGGGGGCCGTTACTGCGGCGCTCGGTCATCCCCTTCGCTATCCAAGCGAGTGTGATGAAGGTGATCGGCGCCATTGCGTAGTGGCCGCCGGTGTGCCACTGGCCGAACCCGCCGACCAGTAGGCCGAGCGCGGGCAAGGCGAGTTCCTTGCCGTCGAAGTGCAGACGTACGACCGAGAACAGAGCGAACGCGACGATCGCCGCATAGAGCAGGCCGCCGGGAACGCCCAGCGCCACGAACGCGTTCGGGAGGTCGATCTCGGCCGGGCGCAGCGCCGTCGCGTCCCGGGTCAGTGCCGCACCGCCCTGGTTCGTCGCGCCGATCCCAAGCCCGGTCGGCTGTGTGATCCCGATCTTCATTCCCTCCCAGGCGATCTTCAGGTGCACGATCAGCGTCGACTCGTTCGAGTCGAGCGGATTCGACAGCCCCTGAGAGCTGTGGGCGACCAGATCGTTGCCCCCGAGCACGGACGACAGCGCGGAGCTCATCACCAGCATCCCGCCGATCGCGGCGACCAGGCCGACGCTGCCGACGACGATCGCCCGCTTGAGGTCGCGCGGGTAGACGGCGACGATCGCTGCGATGCCGACAAACGCAAACAGGATCGAGGTCCGAGTGCCGGACGTCATCAGCGCGAAGAACAGGATCGGCAGCGGCAGCACCATCGCCCGGTGGCCGCGCAGGCGCATCGCTGTCGCGGCGCACAGCGCGGCCGCCAGCATCGTCGAGTACTCGAACGAAGACGAGAACGTGCCGACCGGCTTGACGGAGTCGTCGACCCGCAACGACAGCGACGCAGCGGTCTGGTACCAGGTCGCATCCCAGGGCGTATGGCCGATGAAGCCCTGCGAGAGGCCGTAGACGGCGATCGCCGTACCGCACCACACCAGCAGCTGGATCAGGCGCTCGAACACGGTGTCGTCGACGACGGCACGGCCGACGAAATACCACGCGATCGGCGGCCCCCAGTAGAAGAGGCCGCCGATCCCGGACGCGATGCCGAGCGCGAGCGGGTTGACGATGCTGAGCAGCCCGAGCACTGTCAGGCCCGCGAGCATCTGGCTCATCCTGTCGTCGCGCAGGACAGGCGACCTGCGGCCGACGAAGTAGATCGTCGTGATCAGCAGCGCCAGCACCATC
>WBZP01000205.1_pt1 | contig 83708 bp, 80 predicted proteins | sample 5204301 | NCBI WGS metagenome assembly WBZP01 (sample SAMN12412401, study PRJNA552823) | activated sludge metagenome | isolation source: activated sludge from nitrification reactor of wastewater treatment plant... | place: USA: Pennsylvania | collected 2017 | reverse complement strand
GGCTCAACCGACGATCTGGTCGTCGAGCAGCGCCCGAAGGGCGCGAACGACGAGACGACCGACCCTTGAGGCCGTGGTTTCGACAAGCTCAACCGACGGGCGAGGGGGCTCAACCGACGGGCGAGGCCGTGGTTTCGACAAGCTCAACCGACGGTGATGGGGGCTCAACCGACGGGTGTGTGGTTTCGACAAGCTCAACCGACGGCGCAGGGGACTCAACCGACGGCGCAGGGGCTCAACCGAGGGTGAGGGGGCTCAACCAACGGTTCGGCGTGGGGTTAGCCGACTACCTTGAAGCCACTGCGGCGGATGTGGGCTTCCCAGGAGAGCAGGATGGTGGCGGGGTCGGCGTCGAGGGTGTCCCAGGTGGGGTCGTCCCAGTCGGGTACCTCGAAGGCAGCAGCAACGGCGGCGTGCTTGGCGGCCGGTTCGACGCCCTCATCACGGATCGATTCGGTGGAGGTGGCATCCCGCGACAAGGCCGGTTCGGCCGCGTGGCTGCCTCGGGCCACAGTCGAAGGCGCAGCAGGGGCCGAGAGCGGTGTGTTCTCCCTCGCCGCGGGCTTGCCTGGAGCTACGACTAAGGACTCCGCGAGTTTCCGCTCAGCGGCGGCAACTGCGGTTTCGGCGGCTGCAAGTCGGGCGGTCAGGTCGCTGATCACAACCTCCGAACGCGACAGTTGCGCCCGGGCGTCACCGAGCTGAGCTTCGAGTCCGGCAGCGTGATCGACGGCCATGGCCAAGGACGCCTCGACTTCGGCGCGAGACCGCTGGGCCGCATCAAGATCGGCTTGTACGGCGGCGAGCGCCTCGTCGTGATTGGCAATCGCGATGTCTTTAACCGCTGCATCCGTCTGCAGTTGCTCATGCTCGGCGAGCAGTTCGTCGTAGTCGGCGTCGGCATCTTCGAGATCCCAGCGGGTCTCGTTCAGGTCGACCCAGACCAGCCGAATCCCAGTCCAGCCGAGACCGATCACCAGCACAGCAGCCATCGTGATCAGTAGCGGAATGCGGGTGGCCAATGCGGCAATCGCAATCACAGAAGCAACGCCAAAGACCCACAACGCACGCGTGGCGCTGCGGCCAGCCTTCACCCCTTGAGACTGCACCCGCTCAGGATACGCGACCGACTCGGCAAATTCGGACATAAAACTCAAACCGCGTCGTCGTCGTCAGGCACTCGACAGGCGCGCTCCAACCACAGACCAGCCACCAACAGGACCAGCCCGCCCAGGGCCGCGACCCCCGCGCGCCAGAGGCGATCGCCAGTCAGTTCAGTCACCGGTACGCCGAGGCGAGATCCCATCGTTCCCAGATGTCCAGCAAACAAGGCCACTCCGGCCAGCGCCGAGGCCTGGCCAAGCACAAGGCGGTTCACAGCCTTGTAGGGCTCAAGTCGATCCCGATGCCGCTGCAGTCGCCGCCAGGTCTGCCATGCGCGGGCAGTCACCCCGAGCGCCAGCAGCCACATCACCGCGACCGCCCACCATGACATCAGTGGTTCGGCGGCTCCGGTCCAGGCATAAACCCACCGCACCGCCCAGCCGGCCACGAGGGCGAGCAGACCAACGACAACCAGGGCGCCCGGCCGCAGTGGCTGGGTGCCGCGTTGGGGCTCGCTCACTCGTCCAGGTGCAGATCGTCGCGGCGTCGGATCCCGCTTTGGTCGGCCGCAGCGAGCAGATCCACGATCGGGCCGAGTCCAGGGATCTCGGCGTCGGGTTCGAGGTCATGCCAAGGAGCAAGCACGAAGGCGCGCTCGGGCGCACGTGGGTGCGGCAAGGTGAGGTGTTCGTCGTTGGCGCGGCGGTCGCCAACGACCACCAGATCGACATCGAGGGTGCGAGGGGCGTTAGGGACGCTGCGCTCGCGACCGAATGCTTCCTCAACCGCCAACGCGCGCTCCAGCAGTCGGTGCACGGGGAGCGTGGTGTCGAGCAGCACGACGCAGTTGAGGTAGTCCGGAGAGTCTTCCGGCCCCCCGATTGGAGCGGTTTCATAAACCGGTGACACGTCGGTCAACCACACCTCGGGGGTGTCTTTGAGGGTGTCGATCCCGCCCTGGAGGTTGGCTCGGCGATCGCCCATGTTGGACCCCAGGCTGAGCACAGCACGGCGAATCGGATGCATCTCCCCGGTGAGAGTGTCGGTATCTATGAAGTTCGGATGCGGCATCTGCGTCACGTGCGTCTCCTCGAGATCGTCAGGGCGACATCAGCAAAAGTCGCCTTGATAGGTGCGTGCGGCTTGTGCACTGTCACTTCTACCCAATCGACCAAAACCTCGTTCAGCACGAGATCGGCGATCCGGGCCGCGACCGTCTCGATCAAATCCACTGGATCTGACCCCACTGCCGCGACCACGCGATCCACCAGAGTCCCGTAGTTCACCGTCTGTGCCAAATCGTCAGTCCCTGCGGCTGCCCGAGTGTCTAGGCCCAGCACCAGGTCGATGATGAAGGTCTGGCCCTCTCGACGCTCGTGCTCGAAGACGCCGTGGTGGGCAAAGATTTCAAGCCCGGTGATCTGCAGTCGATCACTCATCGCGCCCCCCATCTCGCCAGGCCCTCACCACGGCGAGCACGTCTGCCGCCGCGCGTACGTCGTGCACCCGGATCCCCCACACACCTTGCTCAGCCAGCATCGTGACGATGGCCGCATCGGCATAGTCACGCTGATCCACCGGACGGGGCCCATCGGCATCGGCCAGCAACTGACCCAGGAAGGACTTGCGACTGGCCCCCACCAAAACCGGCAGACCGAGGGCATCCAGCGCCGACAGTTGCCGCAGCAGAGCCCAGTTCTGCGCCGGGGTCTTGCTGAATCCCAATCCCGGATCGACCGCCAGCCGTTCAAGGGGGATGCCCGCCGCCACGGCAGCCGACACCCGTTGTTGGAGTTCGCTGACGACGTCGGCCACGACATCGACGTACGTCGTGTGCTGTTGCATCTCGTCGGAGTGTGCCCGCCAGTGCATGGCGATGTAGCGCGCCTTGCTCTGCGCAACCACCCTCAAAATGTCGGGATCGGCCAACCCTCCCGAAACGTCGTTGACGATGCTTGCCCCAGCCGACAACGCCGCCTCGGCCACTTCGGCCCGCATCGTGTCGATCGAGACCACGCAGCCCTCGGCCACCAGGGCGGTGATCACCGGGATCACTCGGCCCAGTTCTTCTTCAATCAACGGACGCGTAGCCCCTGGACGGGTGGATTCACCGCCAATGTCGAGGATGTCGGCGCCGTCGGCGCGCAGGGCCAGTCCATGTGCAATGGCTGCCTCAGGGTCGAGCCACTGACCACCGTCTGAGAAGGAGTCCGGAGTGACGTTGACGACGCCCATCAGCAGAGTCATGGCGACTACACCGGCCGTGCGTTGATCAGTGCCATCGCCTCCGCACGCGTGGAAGCGGCCAGCATCTGCCCGCGTACGGCGGACGTGATCGTGCGGGCTCCCGCTTTGCGCACTCCGCGCATCGTCATACACAAGTGCTCGGCCTCGATCACCACGATCACCCCACGAGGTTCAAGGATGTCCACCAAAGCATCAGCCACCTGAGTGGTCAGCCGCTCCTGCACCTGGGGGCGCTTGGCATAGACGTCGACCAAGCGGGCCAGTTTGGACAGCCCGGTGATCTTGCCGGATTCGTTGGGGATGTAGCCGACATGCGCCACCCCGGTGAAGGGCACCAGGTGGTGCTCACACATCGACCACAACTCGATGTTTTTGACCAGCACCATCTCGTCGTGGCCGAGGTCGAACGTCGTGGCTAGCACCTCTTCAGGCCGCTGCCGCAGACCGGCGGTCAGTTCGGCGTACGCCCGCGCGACGCGGGCTGGGGTGTCGTGCAAACCCTCACGTTGGGGATCTTCGCCAATCGCATAGAGAAGTTCGCGCACCGCGGCTTCAGCCCGGGCATGGTCGAAGGCGGGGACTTCGCGTCCCGTGGTTTCGTCGTGCACCGGGCCAATGCTCATGAGGGCTCCACGTCAGGAGTAGGCAGCGCGCCGTGAACGTCACCATCAGCCGAGGGCGGAGTGACTACGAGGGCCCCTTCCTCCTGCGACTTGGGGATTTCCACTGGTGGGATCGACGACGGCAGGCGGTCGGGCGACCCAGTCCACGCCGGCCTCCGGTCGCGCTTGCGCAATGGTTTGAAGACCTCGGCGACCTGCTCCTTGTCGAGGGTCTCCTTCTCCATCAGTTCCAAGACCAAGGCATCGAGAACGTCGCGGTTCTCCTCCAACACCTCGTAGGCCTCCTGCTGGGCGCCGGTGATCAGCGTCTTGATCTCCTCGTCGATGATGCTGGCGACGTCTTCGGAGTAGTTGCGCTGGTGACCCATGTCGCGGCCGAGGAACGGTTCGGTGTTGCCATCACCCAGGCGTACGGCGCCAAGCCGACCGCTCATTCCATATTGGGTGACCATGGCCCGAGCCAGGTTGGTGGCCTTCTCGATGTCGTTTGCCGCACCACTGGTGACATCGTGGAAGATCAACTCCTCCGCGGCCATTCCACCAAGCATGTAGGCCAACTTGTCGAGCATCTCGCTGCGCGTCTGGGAGTACTTGTCCTGGTCGGGCAGCACCATCGTGTAGCCGAGCGCCCGCCCCCGCGGCAGGATCGTCACCTTATGCACCGGGTCGCTGCCAGGCATGGCCGCAGCCACGAGTGCGTGGCCGCCTTCGTGATAGGCGGTGAGCAACTTCTCCTTCTCACCCATCAAGCGTGTGCGCTTCTGCGGGCCAGCGATGACCCGGTCGATCGCCTCATCCAGGGCGGCATCGTCGATCAGTTGCTTGTTGAGTCGCGCGGTCAGCAGGGCTGCCTCGTTGAGCACGTTGGCCAGGTCGGCGCCGGTGAATCCCGGCGTACGACGCGCCACGCCCATCAAGTCGACGTCGGCCGCCATCGGCTTGCCCCGAGAGTGCACCTGCAGAATCTTGTGGCGCCCGGCCAGGTCCGGGGCGTCGACACCGATCTGGCGGTCGAAGCGGCCCGGACGCAACAGAGCCGGGTCGAGAATGTCGGGGCGGTTGGTTGCGGCAATCAAGATCACTCCGCCGCGAACGTCGAAGCCGTCCATCTCGACCAACAACTGGTTGAGGGTCTGCTCACGCTCATCGTGACCGCCGCCCATGCCGGCGCCACGGTGGCGACCAACGGCGTCGATCTCGTCGATGAAGATGATCGCTGGCGGGTTCTCCTTGGCCTGCTCAAACAGGTCTCTCACGCGGCTAGCGCCGACACCAACGAACATTTCGACGAAGTCCGATCCGGAGATCGAATAGAACGGCACCCCGGCCTCGCCTGCCACGGCCCGAGCGAGCAGCGTCTTGCCGGTGCCCGGAGGTCCGTAGAGCAACACACCTTTGGGGATCTTGGCGCCGACTGCCTGGAACTTCGCCGGGTCCTGCAAGAACTCCTTGATTTCGCCGAGTTCTTCGATCGCTTCTTCGCAACCCGCGACATCGGCAAAGGTCGTCTTCGGCATGTCTTTGGTGATCAATTTGGCCTTGCTGCGGGCAAACTGCATCACACGTCCACCGCCGCCTTGCATGTTGTTCATCAAGAAGAAGATCAAGAACAGCACGAGCAGCAACGGGATCATCGTGTAGAGCAGCGACCCGATCACGCTGGGCTTGGCGAGGACGCCATTCCAACTCTTGATCGCGCCCTTGGCCTTCTGCTCGTCGGCCAACTTGACCCAGTCGGCCTGGGTGCCCTCGATCCAGGTGGCGGTCACCTTCTTGCCGTCGTCCAGCGTGGCGTTGATGGTTTGGTCGCCATCGGTGAACGTGACTGTCTCGACCTTGCCTGAGGCCAAGTAGCTCTGCATTGTCGAGGTTTTGACCTCGGTAGCTCCGTTGGCAGCAGACAGGTACTGCAACATCAACAGCACACCGACGACAGCAAGAACGATCCACATCCACGGACCGCGGAACAAGCGCTTCACAGGCACCCTCTGGCATAGGTTTCAGCGGCAACTCGGCGCGAGTCACCGGAGGGTTAACGCTACAGGCTGAGAAAACGTCCCCACGCGTCCCCAAACTCCCAGGGAAGCGACCCTTAGCCGCCGTACACGTGCGGCGCCAGCGTCCCGACGTCGCGGAGGTTGCGGTACTCCTCGCGATAGTCCAGCCCATAGCCGACGACGAACTCGTTGGGGATATCCCAGCCGACAAAGTCCACGTCCAACTGCACCTTCAACGCTTCGGGCTTGCGCAGCAGCGTCGCGATCTTCACGCTCGCCGGGTTGCGCGAGGCCAGGTTGGAAACCAACCAACTCAAGGTCAAGCCGGTGTCGATGATTTCGTCGACGATCAAGACGTGGCGGCCGGAGATGTCGGTGTCGAGGTCCTTGAGGATCCGCACAACGCCGCTGGACTTCGTCCCGGAGCCGTACGACGACACCGCCATCCAGTCCATCTCCAGATGCCGCTTGAGCGCCCGAGACAAGTCAGCCATGACCATCACCGCACCACGAAGCACACCCACGATCAGCAGGTCTTTGCCCTCGTAGTCGGCCTCGATCTCCTCGGCCATCTCGGCCAACCGGCCCTGGATCTGCTCCTCAGTGAAGAGGATCTTGACGAGGTCGCCCTTGACGTCGGCTGAGTCCATAGGGCCAAGCCTCCCATGCCACCGGCGTACGGCGGAATGGCGTCCATTCATTCCGTCGGTTCGCGCCACCACTTCCGAGCCACCCTGACAAACACCCCGAGCTGGATCAGCGGGTGTCGCAGCGGCTCAAAGCCCCGCTGGCTGCGACTCCCACACCAGCAGTTCACCCGTACGACGAGCCCGGACCCGCCCTGGCAAGTCGATCCACTTCTGGCCCCGCCAGTCGGTGACCAGCGCTTCGACGGACAACACGTGGTCGTAGAAGAGTTCGGCGTCAGTGGCTCCTGCGGCCAGGGCGGCGAGCCGGATCACCCGTCGACGAATGGCAGGGGGCAGCTCGGCGAGCGCTTCGACCGACAGGGTCGTGGTTTCGACACGCGAGCTGCGCTCGCTGCTCAACCGACGACTAGGCGTCCCGCCCAACCGACGATCCGACTTCCCACTCAACTGCTCAAATACATCGGCAGCGACTGCGTCGAGATAGGCGACGTCGGTCTGCACTTGGTCGGCGGTGCGGGCCAGCGCGGCGGCAACGCCAGGGCCCAACACCGTCTCCAGCAAGGGCATCACCTCCATGCGCACCTGCGAGCGCAGGTAGGCAGGGTCGGAGTTGTGTGGGTCGACCCACCACTGGATGCCATCGGCGAGGCAGGCGAGTTCGGTCTGCGCACGGGTCACGTCGAGCAAGGGTCGCGCGAAGCGGTCGAACGAACGCCGCATCCCTTGCAACGACCGCGCTCCCGAACCGCGCGACAACCCCATCAACACCGTTTCGGCCTGGTCATCGAGAGTGTGGCCGAGCAAGACTGCGACCGCTTCGGATGACGCGGCGACCTGCTCAAGTACCTCATAACGGGCTTGGCGCGCAGCGGCTTCGGGCCCAATGCCAGGAGCATCGACCGTGACTCGCACCGAGACGGTTTCGTCGGCTCCCAGTGCGCGCATCTGTTCGACCACCTGAGCAGCCACCTCCGCAGAGGAGTCCTGCAAACCGTGGTCGACGGTGACCCCCACGATCCGCTGGCCCAGCGCACGCGCCTCGAACACGGCGGCAGCCAGGAGCGCCAAGGAGTCAGCGCCGCCTGAACACGCCACCAGGATGGTGGCTCCCGGGTCGCAAGCAGCCAGCGTCCGTCGTACGCCGAGGCGGCAGGCGGCAACCGCGGGGTCCAGACTCACGCTTCGAGCAGTTTCGGTCCGTGCACGCGATCCAGCCAGGATTGCGGGTCCAGGATCTCCGCCTTCGACGGCAGATTCTCGGGCCGCTCCCAGACGCGGTTGAACCCAGCCATCCCGACCTTGTCGACCGCGTAGCGCACGAAGATCGCGCCATCGCGATATTGCGCCATCTTCTGGTCCAGGCCGAGCAGTCGGCGAATGATCTTGTCGAGCATGCCCATGCCTTTGCGGCGCTCGGTGAACTTGGCCCGGATCTTCTCCACACTCGGGATCACCGAGGGGCCAACTCCGTCCATGACCACGTCGGCGTGGCCTTCGAGCAGCGACATCACGCCGGTGATCTGATCAAGCAATTCACGCTGCCGAGGAGTGGCGAAGAGTTCCATCAGCGAGCCCTGGGTCTTGCCCGAAATCAGGTCGGCCACCTTCTCGGTGACTTCGCTGAGCATCTCCTGTGGATCGGTCTTCACCTCCGAGAGCATCTCCTGCATGAGCGCAAACAGGTGATCGCGCATCCACGGAACGGCGGTGAACTGAACCCGGTGGGTCTCTTCGTGGAGGCACACCCACAAGCGGAAGTCGTGCGGGTCGACGTCGAGTTCGCGTTCGATGTGCACGATGTTGGGCGCGACCAGCATCAGCCGACCATCAGCGCCAGGCGCGGTGTAGAACGGGTCGAACTGGCCCAGGATCTTGCTCGACAAGAAGCCCAGCATCAGGCCGATCTCGGCGCCCGCGACCCGGGAGCCGACCGCCTGGCTGAGGGCCGAGGGCTGCTTCTCGGCCATCTTCTCGGCAAATCGAGCCAGCAGCGGTTCGCTGATCTTGGCGAAGGCGTCCGCATTGGCCCGGATCCAACCTGCCCGGTCAACGATCAGCACCGGGGCGGTGCGCTCAGCCGCCACCAGTCCGGTGAATTCCCGCACCAACGGAGTGGAGCGCTCCGCACCGGCCCGCAGTTCTGCGACGACAGCATCGGCTTCGCGCTTGCTGACGACAGGGCCGTCGCCGGCCATCTTGGCGGCCACTTTGACTGCGACTTCCCAGTCGACCATCGAGGACATGTTGACTTCTTTCGCCGAGTACGGCGGCCAGTTGGCCACCGCACTGAGAACTATTGGACTCGCTACGGTGTTCCCGACCCACACGCGCAGGCCGCCAAAGCAGCCGCGGCCTCATCAATCAGAATCCGTGCGGTCAACTGTTTAGCCAGTGGCACTTGGTCGGCGATCATCACGAACCCGAAGGTGCTGCCCTGGGTATCGCTGACCACTCCCGCCAGGCCGTGAACGCCTGTGAGTGTGCCGGTCTTGGCCTGCACGCGGCCTCGCCCAGCGGCAGCGCCTCGGTCGAACCGCCAGGTCAGCGACCCGGTGTAGCCGGCCACTGGCATTCCAGTGACCGCGACCCGTAGCTGCGGGTGCTCAGGTGAGGCGGCCACCCGCAGCACCGCGCTCAGTGTCTCCGGGGCGAGTCGGTTTTGGCGCGAGAGCCCACTGCCGTCGAGGATCCTCGACTTAGCGAGTGGGATCTCGAGAGCGCGCAGCGCCCGTCGTACGCCGGCCACCCCGCCCTCGAATGAACCGCCCGTGCCTTGGGCCAAGCCCACATGGTGGGCCACCACTTCGGCAGCGTTGTTGTCGCTGACCGCAAGCAGATGGCCGACGATGTCGGCTAGCGGAGGGCTGCTCACCTGGGCCAATTCGACAGCCCCAGCGGGCGACTTGGCTGGTCTGACCGCAGGTTTGAGCCGAACACCGCGCTTGCGCAGCATCGCCGCAAAGTCGGCCGCCGCATCGGCGGCGGGGTCGGCGACGAACCCTCCATAAGCGGCGCGGCCCTCGTCGTCCCACAGCGCGGAGATCGGCGGCACCACGCCGTCGGTGCGATAGCTGGGTGGCCAGGCTGGATTGACCGACGGGCCCGAGAACAGCGAGGCGTCGAATCGCAAGGAGTAGGCGTGGCGAAGCGGAAGGCTGCTCGCGACTTGATCGGCCAGATCTGCCAGGCTCGCTCGTTCCGGATATCCCTTGGCGCGTCGCTCGGTGAGCAACGGGTCGCCGCCGCCGACCAAGAACAGTCGGTGCCCCCGTCGCGTGACGGTGGTCTCGAAACGGGTCTGGCCGCCCACGACCTCCAAAGCAGCCACGCTGGTGAGCAACTTCATCGTGGAGGCCGGTGTCACCGCTGCAGGGCCGGACCTGGTCAACACCTTGCCCGTGGCCAGATCGACCACCTCGACTCCGACGCTGCGACCCAGGGCTTTGCGATGCAGGAGTGGTCCAATCGCAGCACGCACCTTGGCCGGATCGCCTGCCGGCCCAGCGGCTGGTTCGGCTGGTGCCACCAGAGTGGGGGTCGGCACCTGCAAACCGCGTGCAGTTGCGGGTTTGGGGGTCACCGCTGGGTCCGACCCGGAGATACCGAGGCGTCGACCGAGGTCGAACTGCCAGGCCCCGACGGCCAACACCAGGATCAGGGCCACCAGGATTTCAGGGGTCCGTGACCAGCGATTCGACGTACGCGAAGTCACATTCGCCTCGATTCGCTGCGATCTGGTCAGGTGTCTGGACTCACACCATTGTGAGGCCGCCCCCATTGTGGTGGACACTTGCCTATGGGCCCCGAGGTGTTGTGGGCTGAAGGGCGCCACACCGGGCGGATGCGAGAGGTGGAGTAGATGGAGTTCGACGTCCTGGTCGAGATCCCCAAGGGGAGCCGCAACAAATACGAGGTCGACCACGAGTCAGGGAGAATCCGGTTGGACCGGACGCTGTTCACCTCGACGCAGTACCCGGCCGATTATGGCTACATCGAGGACACCCTGGGCCTCGACGGCGACCCACTCGACGCCCTGGTGCTGCTGATCGGCGAGCCCACCTTCCCGGGTTGCCTGATCCGTTGTCGAGCCATCGGGATGTATCGGATGACCGATGAGGCTGGCGGCGACGACAAGGTGCTGTGCGTGCCCGTCTCCGACCCACGCCTAGAACACATGCGCGACATCAACCACCTGCCGAAGTTCGATCGGTTGGAGATCGAGCACTTCTTCACCGTCTACAAAGACCTCGAGCCCGGCAAGTCCGTGGAGGGCGCCGAGTGGGTAGGCCGCTTCGAGGCCGAGGCCGAGGTTCGTGCGTCGTTCAAGCGGCACCAAGACACGCTCGACTCGGGCGAGGAGCACTAGCGGTAGCTGAGCAGCGCCATCATCCCCGCTTCGGCGTGGTAGGCGTTGTGGCAGTGCACCATCCAACGGCCCACGTTGTCAGCGTCGAACTCGATGTCTTGGCGACCCATCGGCGGCACCAGCACGGTGTCTTTGCGCACTCCCGAATCAGAGAGCGCAAACGTGTGCCCGTGTAAATGCAACGGGTGGGTCATCATCGTCATATTGCGAATCACCAGCCGCACCCGTTGCCCCCGGTTGACCCGAATCGGGTCGTTCTCGCCAAATACGGCGCCGTTGATCCCCCAGCGATAAGGCCGCATCGAGCCATTGAGATCGAGTGCCTGCTCGTCATCGACAGGGCGGCTGGGCAACGTAGCGCCGTCAGCGGGCTTGAGTTGGCTGGTCAGCAGCACGCTGTTGGGTTGGCCGGCCGGTTGCACCGCCCCACGCGCAGTGCGTACGACGGCCCGGGCTGAGCCCTCTTTGCCGAACGCTTGGGCGAGCAACTCGAAGGCACCCGAACCCAGGGTGACCAACGCATCGATCCGCTCCCCCATGCCGAGGTAGACCGCCGTCGCAACTGTCGGTCGGACCGGCCAGCCGTCGGTGTGCGTGACGGTGAGTCGATGGCCGGCCAGACTGAGCCGGAAGATCGTGTCGGAGCCTGCATTGATCACGCGGAGCCGAACCCGACGCCCGGAACGAGACCGGAAGGTCCGCGGAGCGGTGGGCACCCGCCCGTTGATCAGATAGTGCGGATAGGTGACATCACCACCGGGGCCGAAGGGCGGCTCACCCATATGGCCCATGCCGCCGGAGTGGTCCATCCCCTCCATGCCGCCCATGCCACTCATGTCGTGGCCACCGGCCGAGCCGCCGTCCTTGATCAACTTGGTGAGCACCTGGTCTGGCGTGGTTCCCGTGCCGTCCAGCCAGTCGTCGAGCACGACGACCCACTCGTCGTCGTACTCCCCCGGCTCGCGGGGGTCGTCGATGATCAGCGGTGCATAGAGTCCGCGATCGAGTTGTAGTCCCGAGTGCGGATGGAAGAAGTAGGTGCCCGGGTCGGGGGCGACGAACTCGTAGGTGTATCGCCCACCGACTGGGATTGGGTCCTGGGTGACGCCCGGAACGCCGTCAGCGACCTCGCGAAGCCGAATCCCGTGCCAGTGCACTGAGGTGGTGTCGGGGAGTTGGTTGTGCACCTGAACGCGGACCAAGTCGCCAGCGGTCGCGCGGATCGCTGAGCCGGGCACCTCTGCGTCATACGACCAGGTTTGCACTTCAACCCCACCCAGATCGACGACGCCTGCCGAAGGCCGCAGAGTGGCTGTGGTCAGTCCCTGGCCAGGCTTGCGGGCCAGGGGCGACGCACTCGGCACCGGACCCATAGATGGGTGCGTGGAGTGCGCTTGGTGGCTGGTGCTGCAGCCGGTTAGTGCCGCGAGCGAGACCAGGCCCGAGGCGCGCAGGAGAGTACGACGGTCAAGGGCGGTCATAACTGCCAACCTATGACCCGAACCTGTGGACCCGGCCGGGACCGTGGTTTCGACAAGCTCAACCGACGGTGGGGGGACTCAACCGACCGTGGGGGGCCCGGCCGGGACCGTGGTTTCGACAAGCTCAACCGACGGTGGGGACTCAACCGACCGTGGGGGACTCAACCGACCGTGGGGGGCCCGGCCGGGACCGTGGTTTCGACAAGCTCAACCGACGGTGGGGGACTCAACCGACCGTGGGGGGCCCGGCCGGGACCGTGGTTTCGACAAGCTCAACCGACGGTGCGGACTCAACCGACGGTGGGGGACTCAACCGACCGTGGGGGGCCCGGCCGGGACCGTGGTTTCGACAAGCTCAACCGACGGTGCGGGACTCAACCGACGGTGGGGGACCAACCGACGGTGCGGGACTCAACCGACCGTGGGGATCAGTGAGTGACGACTACGGGCGAGCGAAGAAGTTAGGCGAGCGCCAATAGTCGATCGACACCTGCTCCACATCGCGCCCCGTTCGAGGGGCGTGGATGATCTGACCGCCGCCGACATACAAAGCGACGTGATAGATCGAACTCGGGTTGGACGAACTGCCCCAGAAGACCAGGTCACCCGGTCGCAGCGAACTGCGGGAGATCGGAGTGCTGGCGCGATATTGGCCCACCGACCAGTGCGGCAGAGCGATCCCCCCAGCCGACCATGCCTTCATGGTCAGGCCCGAGCAGTCCCAGGAGTTGGGCCCAGTCGCTCCCCACACGTAGGGCTCGCCGATCTGGTCACGAGCAAACGCGATCGCCGCCGAGCCGCCGCCACTGGGGGCAGGCGGAGTTGGGTCCGGGGTAGGCGTCGGATCGGGAGTCGGGTCGGGTGTCGTTGGGGGGTCCGGATTGGGGTCGCTGGGAGGGTTCGGGTCGCCAGGAGGATTGCTCGGTGGATTGTTGGGGGGCGGATTGTTGGCGGGCGGGTTGTTGGCCTCGGACTCAGCCTGGTCCTTGCTGATCCCCTGCTCTTGGGCGAGTTGGGCGATCAAGCGGTCACGCTCGACCGCCAACGATCCCAACAGGCGCTGGGCGACCCGCGACTCTTCGCGAGCCTGATCCCGAGCGCTCTTGGCTTCGGCCAACAAAGTGCGCTGCCGATCCCGGGCTTGCTTGGCTTTGTGCTCTGCCGTGGCCGCCCGAGCGCTCGCTTCGCGGAAGGCATCGAAGTCAGCCTCCATCGACTCGTTGATCGAGGTGACTGCGCCGAGTCGTTGCACCATCGCATCTAGGTCATCGGCGCCCACAATCGCCTGAACCGTGCCGAGATCGCCGATGTCGCGATAGGAGTCGCCGACCATCGCCCCGATCCGGTCGCGCTGCTGGTTGACCTGGTCGCGGGCCGAGTCGGCGGCAGCTTCGGCCTTGTTCAGTTCGGCGTTGGCCTCGCGCAGTTGCACACGCAAACCGTTGAACCGCTCAGCGGCCTGCTCTGCACGAATGGTGGCATCTTCAGCCCGCTGGTCTGCGGCCCTGATTCGGTCATGCAAAGTGGCGACACTGGCCGACGAAGTAGCCGGGCTCGGATCGGGGTCGGCGACCGCCGACACCGTCGTACCCACGAGGAGAGCGAGGGTCGCAGCCGCCATCACAGTGCGGCCGCGCACAGCGTCGATCACTCGAGCTCCCCTTCGCAATCGAGCCGCTTCCCCGGCGGCTCGCCTGTCCAATCCGCAACGTTAGAGCTCATCCGTCACATTGGGAACAGTTTTCACAGAAGTTTTCGAAATTGGCGGCGTGTCGTCTTGACAATTACACCGATGTAATTCACATCCAAACTGGACTGTGTTCAGTCTGCGAGTTCGACCGGAATCTCGTCGGTGGTCGTCGTTGGGTGCGAACTGCGCCCGTGGCGGTCGAACTTCTGTCCGGTTGCCAGCGCCCCGAGATAGAAGGACAACCAGGCGATGAATGCCCCGGCCAAGTCGTCGGCGATGTAGTGCCAGCCGAAGTACAAAGTCGCGATGACGGTGATCGCGAAGTTCACCCACAGCACCCACCGGATGATGGCGTGGCGCACGGTGTATTGCGCGACCAAGGCGAGCAGCAAGGTGATCGCGACGTGGAGCGATGCGAAGCCGGCCACCGACTGAACACCGTCACTGAAGGGGTTCCAGACGACGTCAGATCGGCCGTACCAAAGTCCGTCCTGCAAGGCCGAGACACCTGTCTCGGCAACATCCTTGTAGAGCCAGACGAAGGCAAAGTTCGGGCCGAGGGTCGGGATGAGGTAGTAGCTCGCGGTGCCGAGGGTCCAACAAAGACACTGGGCAGTGACGAACCAATAGCCAAATGAGATGTTGCGCGACCAGACCGCCCACGCAGTGATCGAGACCGGCACCATCGGCAAGAACAGCAAATAGACCGCAGAGAGCACGTGAGCCGAGATTCCGGTGCCGAGCAGGTTGTGCAGCAAGACCGCCGGGTCGTTGCCAAACAACAGCCAACGATCGAAGGCATGCAACGCATAGTCGTGCACGACCGCAGTGCCCTTCTGCGTCGATCGCATGAACGGCAGAAAGTTCTTCAGGTTTCGGTAGGAGACATAGGTGATGTAGAAGCAGACCAGCCCCATCACCACCAACTGGATCCGCTCACGAGTCCAGTGCTCGTCAATGAGGCGCTTGGCTTCTCGCTTGAACAACTTGGGTTTGCCTCGGGTATGCCAGAGCGTGCGCGGCACGATGTCGGCAATGAAGGCGCCCAGACAGAGCAAGGGCAACCGGACCCACGCCGGACCGAGGAAGCCCTCCGGGTCTCGCAGCGGCAGCCCGAGATGGCGGCTGGCCAAGAGGGCGAGTGCTCCCATGAGCAGGGCGACAGCGACCATCAAGGTATAGGCGCGTCGCATCACACACAGAAGTCTAGGACCCGCCGACGCGCGCAGTCCGCGCGTGTTCGAGACTCAGCGCTACCTCCGCTCCGACTCGCACTCCTGCGTCGGGTTCGGCGACGGCGGCCTGCACCCCCAGCCCGGGGATGTCCACTTCGAGACGAGTGGTCTCCGGAGTGCCCCTCATCGAGAGCACCCGACCGTGGATCGGCCCTTGCGGATCCCACACCAACGCTGAACGACGCAGGGCGAGTGGCCCCGGTGCAGCCCCCACGAGCGAGCCTTCCACCACCGAGGCATAGCCGAGGAACAGTGCCGCTTCGGCATCGGCGGGCGCTCCCCAGACGTCGGCCAGACTGCCTTGTTGTACGACGCGCCCGGATCGCATCAACGCCATCGAGTCCGCGACCGCGAAGGCCTCGTCGTGGTCGTGGGTGACGAGCATCGCGGTCGTCCCGGTCTGGGCGAGGATGCGCCGCAGATCGAGGGCCAAGCGCTCGCGGAGAGTCGGGTCGAGGGCGCTCAAGGGTTCGTCAAGAAGCAGCAAGCGGGGTTCGGCAGCCAAGGCCCGCGCCAGGGCTACCCGCTGCCGCTCACCTCCCGAGAGCGTCGCAGGGGCTCGATCGGCGTAGCCAGCCAGGCCGACAAGATCGAGAAGTTCCGCAACGCGTTGGGGGCGGCGCTGTCCGCGCAGCGCCGGGGCATAGCCCACGTTGCGGCCCACCGAGAGGTGTTCGAAAAGTTGGCCGTCTTGAAACATCAACGCAAACCCGCGACGGTGAACCGGCACGTTGCTGAGATCGACCTGGTCGTAGCGGACTCTGCCGCTGGTCAGCGGCTCCAACCCAGCCACAGCCCGCAACAACGTGGACTTGCCGCAACCCGAGGGGCCCAGCACAGCCAGCACCTGCCCACTGGGCACTGCGACGGTGACGTCGTCCACCGCAACCTTGGCACCGAATCGAACGCTCGCGTGCTCTACCTCCAGACCCACCTCAGAACCCTCCCATGCCACGCACCCGAAGCCGCTCCACAGCCAGCATGATTCCGGCCGTGATCGCGGCCAGCAGGACCGAGGCGGCCATCGCCATGGCGGCATTGTGTGGTCCCGGATGTCCGATCAATCGATAGATCACCACCGGCAGCGTGGGGACTTCGTCGCGGACCAAGAAGCTGGTCGCTCCGAACTCCCCCAGCGAGACCGCAAATGCGAATCCGGCTGCAGCCAGGAGTGCCCGCCAAGCCACGGGCAGATCCACACTGAGCAGCACCCGCCACGGCGAGGCGCCCAGCGACGAAGCAGCCTGCCGCTGTCGGTCGTCGATGCCGCGCAAGACCGGCAACAAGGTGCGTACGACGAGAGGCAATGCCACCATCGCCTGGGCGATCGGGACTAGCCACGGCCAGTCCAAGAGTCGCAAGGGCGGCCCGGCCAGCGTGACCAAGAATCCGAATCCCACGGTCACCGCCGAGACCCCGAGCGGAAGCATGAATGCGGCATCCAGGCTTCGTAACGCAACTCGCGCCGTCGGAGTGCGCCCTCGCTGTGCCCCCACCCAAGCGACCACTGCACCCAGTGTCAGCGCCAACGTGGCGGCCACCCCTGCGATCTGCAGTGAGTTGGACAACGCCTGGGCCACTGGGACGGCCAGCAGGGTGTTGTCCGAGCCCAGGGCAGCGTAGTTGGCCAGGGTCCACCCACCGTCGTACTGCAGGGAGCGGGCGACCAGGCCCAGGACGGGAAGGGCGAGGAAGCCCAAGACGGCTGCGGTCCAGACCAAGACCGGAAGGTCAGAGGTGCGCACCGGGCGTGCGGGTCGAGCCACTCCCGAGGAGTGCGCACCTGCTTCGAATCGTTTGGTCAAGACCAGGAGCACGACGATCACCGTGACCTGGAGGATGCTCAACCCGGCCGCACCCGTCAGATCGAGTTGCTGGCTGGTGAGCAGCCAAATCTCGGTCTCAAGGTTGGCTCGGCGGATGCCACCCAGGGTCAAGACCACCCCGAACGCGGTGGCGCAGAAGAGGAAGACCACCACTGCGGCCGACGCAATCGCGGGACGCAGCGAGGGCAGAGTCACGGTGCGCAGCAGCGCCCACCGGGAGGCACCGAGCACACGGGCGGCGTCCTCCCGTCGCGGGTCCAGTGACTCCCAGAGCGAGCCCACCGTGCGCACGACAACCGAGATGTTGAAGAAGACCAGCGCAGCCACAATCGCCGCCGCTGATCCGTCGAGCCCGAGACGGCCCAACCACCCTGAGGGGGCCAGCAGTTGCCTGAACGCCACCCCCACCACCACGGTCGGCAGCACGAACGGCACCGTGACGGCAGCCCGCAACAGGCCCCGACCGGGGAAATCCAACCTGTAGAGAGCGAAGGCAACTGGCAATCCCAGCAACACCGTCAGCACCGTCGCGAGGCCTGCCGACCAAAGCGTGAACCAGAGCACTCGGTGGGTGCGACTTCGAGCCAACACGTCCAGGACCGCGGCCGGCTCCACGTGCCCGTCGACGACAAAACCCCGAGCGACCATCCCGACCACGGGATAGACAAAGAAGACCGCCAGGACCGCCAGTGGCAGCAGGCCGACGGCTACGAGGTGACGATGTCTCGCCATTGCGCCAACCACTTCTCCCGCTCTGCAGCGATCTGATCGGCCGGCATCGACAGCGGCGCCTTGGGCAGCTTCGCCCACCGCGCCCACACCTCGGGCAGTGCGGTATCTGGGTTGACCGGAAAGACATACATGTTGCCGGGCAGAGCTTCCTGGAAGCGCTTGGCGATCATGAACTCCACAAACGCCTTGGCGGCATCGGGGTTCTTCGCTCCGGCCAGCACTCCGGCGTACTCAACCTGGCGGAAGCAGGTGCCGAGCAGTGCGCTGGTGGTCGGGCGATCGCCCCCCTCGGGAATGGTGAAGGGCGGCGAAGAGGCGTAGGAGACCACGATCGGGCGGTCGCCATTGCCGCCGCCGGCAGTGAAATCAACCGTGTAGGCGTCCTCCCAGCCCGCGTCGACCTTGACACCGTTGGCCACCAACTTCTTCCAATACGACGGCCAGGAGTCGCCGTACTTGGCGATCGTGGCCAGCAAGAACGCCAGGCCAGTGCTGGAGGTGGTGGCGCCCGGGGTGACGAGGAGGTTGCGGTAGCGCTTCTTAGTCAGATCGCCCAATCCCTTCGGCGGGGCAATCTTGTTTTTGGCGAACCAGGTGTCGTCGATGTTGACGCACACGTCGCCAAAATCGATCGGAGTCAACTGGCCCGACAACACACCCTGAGCGCCCTGGGGACTGAAGTTGGCCAGCACCTTCTGCTGAATCGCGCGACTGGCGAACGTGTTGTCGATGCCATAGACCACGTCGGCGATGGGCGCGGCCTTGGTCAAGATGAGTTTGTTGGTGAGCTCGCCAGCATCTCCTTGAGGGCGCACTTTGACGGTGACTCCATTGGCCTTTTCGAACTCCTTGATCACCGCCTTGTCCATCGCCCAACTGCCGTGTGTGGCGACGACCAACGTCTTGACCGGGTCTGAGGTGGTGCTCGAAAGCGCACAACCGGTGGTGGCCAAGATGAGGCCAATACCGATCGAGAGGGTCTTGCTCAACATGTGCATCTCCCAGGTGTCGGGAGGGGACGAGACTCGACTTCCTTCGCCGGTGCTAACCGGAGCAGGTTCGAGGGTCTGCGGCTCACCGCACTCTCAGCGCCTCGGGTGGCGCTCCCCTGTCGTTCGCGGCCATCCTACGCAGGTGCCCTCACTACCCCACCAAGCCGTCGCCGCCTACGCCGCGCGCTTCATGCGTGCCAAAGTGCCACCGACCCCTACGACCGTGCCGAAGGCGATCGCTCGGCGTCGAAGCAAACCGCGTGTGATTCCGGGCGACTTTGAGCTCACCTCGATGTCTGGACTGCCTGTGCTGCGCTATGGGACGGGGTCGGTGAGCCTCGTCTACGTGCACGGCGGCGCCTACGTGAGCGACATCGATCCCCGGCATCTGGAGTTGTGTCGGTATTTGTCGACCGCGTTGGCGGCATCGGTGGTGTTGCCGCTGTATCCACTGGCGCCGGAACACACCTGGTGTGACTCCTTTGACGCGATGGTGGACCTGGTGGCCGGTCTGGCTTCGTCTGGACCGACGGTCATGGCTGGAGATTCGGCTGGCGGCGGCTATGCGCTCGCGGTCGCGATGGGTCTGCGTGACCGCGGTGGTCCCACTGTGGCGCGGCTTGCCTTGATCTCACCATGGGTGGATCTCACTGCGTCGGCGTCGGGGATCGTGGCTGCCGCCGACCGGGATCCGTGGCTGCGCCTGGACTGGTTGGAGACCTACGCGACCATGTGGGCTGGGTCTGAGGCGGATCGGTCGGCGTGGCAGGTCTCGCCAGCGTTGGGCTCTCTGCACGATCTGCCACCGACGTTGGCCTTGATCGGCACCCATGATCTGTTGCATGCCGAGAACGTCGTCTTGCAAGACCGCGCCCGTGCGGCCGGTTGGGACTACACGCTGATCGAGGAGCCGGGGCTGATTCACGTCTATCCGCTGCTGCCGATTCCCGAGGCGAAGCGGGCGAGGGCTCAGATAGCGGGTTTTTTGCGCGGGCAGTAGGGGTGGCTACGGGGGTTCAAAGTCACAAGTTCACTTGTGACTTTGATACTGAACATGGCAGATCTGCCAGGTGAAGCAAGAATCTCCCAGGTGAAGTACGCCGACCCTCATCCTGATACGAGCGACTTTGACGGCTCACACTTCGGCCCATCCACCGGTGAAAACTCCACCACACCGGCTGCCTCGCCTCGCCCAAGTCGCCCCTGAGCGACCAACAACTCCAGGTGGGCGAGAGTCTCGAACGCAGCCAATACGACATCGAAAGGACCAAGTTCGTCTCGGGTCTTGCCGCGCGAGGTCCAAGGCACGTCGGCAGCCACCGCCCACGCCGTACGACGACCAGCGAAGACCGACGCCGCGCACTGATCGAGGCGGACTCGGTGATGTTCGAGGAGTTCATCGATCCGGAAGTGGGTCGAAGACGTGACTGGCCCGTGCGCGGGCAGCAAGCGCAGATCCGGGAGGGCGCGGACCTTGGCCAACGAGTCCAAGAAGTCGCCCAGTGGTTGCTGCACAAAGGCCGGCTCGAAGCCGATCGACGGCGTGATCCTCGGCAGCACGTGATCACCGGCAAACAACAAACCGGCGGCCCGGTCGGCAAAGACATAATGCCCCTGGGTGTGACCGGGTGTGCTCAATGCCTGCAGTCGGCGACGCCCCACCGCAATCTCAGTGTCCTCGGTCAGCCACTGATCTGGCGGACCGTAGGTATCCATCGGCGGCCGCTCGGCAGGCATCAGTCGCCGCCACTGCTCGGCCAGCGACTCCGCGCCGCATAATCGCAGTCGGGTGAGGATCGGGTCCTCGGTCAGCGGCGTCTCCCCGCTCATCAAGTCAAACGTCGGCTTCTCCCCAATCCCGAGTACGACGGGCGCACCGACCATCGACCCCACCGCCCGCGCCTGGGTGTAGTGGTCGCGGTGCATGTGGGTGACCAGAAAGCTGCGGATATCGCAGATTCGGTAGCCCAGATTGGCAAGCCCCTCCTCAAACAACAGCCGCGACTCCGGGATTGCCCAGCCGCCGTCGATCAGGGTCAGCCCGTCGTCGGTCTCGAGCACATAGACGTTGACCGCCTTCAGCCCGTCCATCGGCAATGGGAGCGGCATTCGGTGGACCCCAGGCGCGACCTGATAGATCCCCGGTTCGGTCCAATCCACGCTGTCGGCCGCCACGCGCGCATTCTTGCCTACGCCGCTGGCCTATACCGACGCCAGATCAGGTACTAATCTGCTGGCCAGCCGATCCGGGGGAGCGGCACAAACGGGGGAACTGTGAACCAGCATCGCGGCGCTTCGACGCGCCTGTCTAGACGTACTTTGGCCGTTGGAGCGGCTTGGACAGTTCCCGTCATCGCCGCATCGGCGTCAGCACCGGCCTACGCGCTCTCACAGAAGCAACTGGCGGCCACGGTCTGCAAGTTGTACTACGGCGACGGATCCGACAACTGGCAGGTGCACAGCATCTTCTTCGGATTCGAGTCCGCCACTGGGACCGTTCCCAGCGGGAGCGTCTTCACCTACGTGATCACCTCTGACAAGCCGATGAACGAGCCGTCGCACCCGACAAGTTCGTTCTTCACTCAGACCTCCTCACTCAGCGCCGATGGCAAAACCCTCACGGTCACGATCTCGCTCACAAGCAACCTGACCAGCCCCTACTGCGGGTCGATCAGTGTGGTCTGGAATGACAGCATCTGGCTGACCCCGGGCACCACGCTCACGATTGAGGGTTCGGTGACGGCGCCGAGCGGCTATACCAGTGGCGGCACCAGCACGCTGAAATACAAGGTCGCCGATCGCTATGCCAGCACCAACTCGGGCACCTTCGCCCACGTCTTCGTCAGCAAATTGGGCAACCAATTGTGCTATCCCACGGTCAGTTATGCCTCGTTCAACCACAGCAACAGCACCTCGTGGCCGACCTGTGGCGACGGCGGCAACGACACGTCCACGAAGTACCCAGACGGCACCTGCCGAATGATCACCGGACTGGCCAGCAACGCAGTCGACGCGATTCCCAGCGTGTGTTGATCAAGTGCGGGAGATCAATCCCCGCCCGGTGACGCCCAACAGATCCTTGGCCAAGACCAACCCCGGGTTGGCTGCACAAACAGCGGCCACGGCGTTGACCAGTCGCATGGCCGTGGTGACCATGCCACTGACGTTGTGATCGCCTGCCTCTCCGCGGTGCACCATGTCGAGCACGATGTTGGGCTGGCCCTCGAACTCGACCCGATAGCAGCCGCCGCCCGAAGGCGGTTGCGGCCAGTCCGGGCAGAGGTCTTCGGCAAGCCGGGTCACGTGCTCCAAGACGATCCGGGGAGTGCCCTCCACCGTCCCTGTGACACTGAACCGCACTGCAGCCATCGTCCCGGCCGCCGCCTTCACGCTCACGGTGTCTAGATCACGATCGGCTGTCGCCTTCTCCACCTTCTCGATCAGGTCCGCGTCGAGGTCCACCTCGAGGGCGTCTGCAAGAGCGCGTACGACGGGCCCCCAGGCCATGGTCAGCACGCCCGGAGTCCACAAGAACCCGTCCTCATCCAGCGGCTTGCCGAACCCAAACAGATCCCGCATCACCACGGGTTGGTAGTAGGTCGAATAGTCGGCAATCTCACTGACTCGCAGCAGATCGATCCGCTGGCAGAGGCTGCTGGTCACCAACGGCAAAACGTCGTTGGCGAAGCCAGGGTCGATTCCGTTCACATGCAGCGACGAACCACCTGCTGCGCAGGCGGCCTCGATGCGTTCAACGTACTCATCGAGCCCCAACCCCCACGGATAGCAGAGCAGCACCGGACCGGAACTGACCACATTGATCCCGTGCGCCAAGATCTCGATCAGGTCCTCGATCGCATCAAAGATCCGGTCATCAGTCATGGCCGTGTGCACCACGGCGTCGGGAGCCAAGGCGTATAGCGCTGCTTTGTCATTGGTCGCGCTGATACCGAGCTTGCGGCCGAGGCCAGCCAATTCACCAGCATCACGCCCGACTTTGGCCGGGTCAGAGACCCAGACCCCGACCAAGTCCAGATCCGGGTGGGCGTCAATGCCAGCGATCGCGTGCTTGCCCACCGTGCCGGTCGACCACGCAACCACGCGCAGGCGGCTCATCGATCCAACTCCAGGTCCGGGAGGCCCAAGTCGAGGTTGGGCGCCTGCAGACCGCCGTCGATCTCCCAGACCTTGCCGGTCACGAAGGCTCCGGCCGGGCTACTCAGATAGATCGCTGCCGTCGCGATGTCGTCGGTCTCACCCACCCGGCCCAGCGGGGTCTTCTCGACCAACTGGTTGGCCATCGCCTCATCGGCCAGCACGAATTCCAGTGCGCTGGTGCGCACACTGCCGACGGCAATCGCATTGACCCGGATCTTGGGAGCCAGGTCCTCCGCAGCCAGACGAGTCCAGTGCGCTAGCGCGGCCTTCGCGGTGCCGTAGGCCAGATAGCCGCGCCCAGCCACTCGACCGACGACGCTGGAGATGTTCAGGATCGAGCCGCCGTCTCCACGCAGCATCAGTGGCACGGCGGCTCGCGAGAGCACGTGAGCGGTGGCGACGTTGAAGTGGAAGGCTTCTTCGAGGTACTTCGCATCCGTGTCCAAGAACGCATTGGGGATCGTGCCCCCGACGTTGTTGACCACGATGTCGAGGCGGCCGAAGGCGTCGTACGCCGCAGACGCGAGCCTAGCCACCGCATCCAGATCCATGAGGTCGGCCTTGACCGAAAGGGCTCGTTGACCGGCCGCCTCGATCTGTTCGGCTACCTGCGCCAACTGGTCTGGATGCCGCGACGTGATCACCACGTCAGCCCCAGCCTGGGCCAATGCCACCGCCGTAGCGGCCCCGATCCCGCGCCCACTGCCCGTGACGACAGCGACCTTCCCGTCCAACCTGAACTTGTCCAGAATCATGGGCAACTGTAACGCGTTCTAGTTTGCGTTGGCGGGCTCGAAGGGCTTGGAGCCCCCTGTCGCAACCGATCCGGCGATCTAGGCGCCAGGCCCAACCTTCTGCTGCCGTTAATCGGCAGGCTCGAGCACCCCGCCAGGCCCCGTCATGCTGACTCTCACGACAACTCTGCGATCTCCCTGGGGGAGCGATCGGAATGCATGTGTCAACTGCTTGGCAAGGCGCAACCTGGTCGCAGGATCGTTCGGTACGCCTTGGATTGTCATCAGGAACCGCCCCTCTTCGCGCGTCACATAGCCCGAGAACGGATCCACCAACGTCTGGTCACTGAGGCCACGATCAAGCGCTTCCCTAATCTGACGATTCTCGAGGGTCCGAGCGACCTCACCTGCTACAACCCGCACTGTCGTCACCGGTGCTTCAATCTCACTGCTTTGGGGCTCCTGCGGTAGGCCGTTTGAGTCTGCAGGATTTCCGCCGCAGGCAGAAAGGAGACCGCATACAACCAGCGCTGCGCAGACAACTCTCTTTGGCGCCATATTGGTCCCGTTCGCCGTGCCCGATGCGTGAGGGGTCCGACCGATTGCGCGGCCCCTAGAGCCTCAGATGGCCACAGTAATGGCTACAGCGACGCTGGACATCGTGGCCTCACTGCCCATTCTGCGAGTGAGACCGTGGAGCCGCCTGTCGGAATCGAACCGACGACCTATTCATTACGAGTGAATTGCTCTACCGACTGAGCTAAGGCGGCGTGCGCTTGCGGCGCGGTTGGGAAGTATAGACATCGGCGCAGGGGCGTGACCAACCGCGACCGGCGTCGCTGCCGCGGATGGCTGGCTCATAATGAACCAGAATCTGAGTCACTTCTCCCGCACCTACCTGCCGCACTCACACCAGAGGAACCGATGAGCACCTCGTCTGACTTCCGTGTTGTCACCAAGGGCCAGATGATGGGCACCGAGAAGCGCTGGCGGCGCTTTGGTGAGCCCACTCCCGCTGGTGAGTCCTTGCGACCCGACGGAACTCCGGACTACGGGGTGTTCGGCCCAGGGACTGTGGCCTGGGAGGTGATGTTGCACCCGGCGCAGATGTTTTTCGAGACGATCGCGCAGGGGCATCTGCAGTTCACCTACAAGCCGATCTTCGCCGGAGTGCGCGATCTGGACCCGATGTCGCGCAAGGCGCGCGACGGGTCGGTGACCATCTTCGACGCCATGGACCGCGGGCAGCGCAATTCAGGCATTCACGCTCCGATGTGGTTCGGCGACACCGCCACCGCCCAACGGATCGCCAAGCACCTGATCAACATGCACACCAAGGTCAAAGGCGACCTGATCGACCTAGGCGACCCCGACCTGGGCGGCTATGAGGCCAACAGCCCGCGTGAATCCATGTGGGCAGCGCTGACCGAATGTCAGGCCATGCTCTGGGTCTATGAGCGGCTCGGCTGGGGCACCAAGCGGCTCACCGATGCCGAGCGCGATCAGTACTGGGCCGAGTGTGCGGAGTATGTGCGGCTCTTCCCCCACGACAAGACCGAGATCCCGTTGAATGCCGCCGATCTGCGAGCACTGTATGCGAAGTACGAGCGATTCTTCAGCCACAGCGACACGGTCACCACGATGCCTGCCAACGGCGAGAACTGGTACGACGCGATGGAGCACGGCATCAAGCAGAACTTTCACCGTTCTCAGACTCCGATGATCGTGCAAACGCTGATCCAGCAGTCGTTCGCGCTGGTGGTGGCTGGGGCCCTCTCGGGGATCGCGCGGCGCAACATGGGCTACGGCCCGGTCAAGTCACGAGTGGCTCTCGCGGCCCGCCGCCTCGCCTGGCCGCTCGTCGGGCTCATGCAGTGGGGGCCGGTGCAGCGCTACTACATGCGGTTGATGTGGGGTCCCGATGCGATGCGGCTGATCGATTCGGCACGCGAACTGCACGCTCAAGCCAGGCGCGAGGGTGTGGTCGTCGGGGCGCGACCGGCATGATCACCCCATGACTTCAAGCGTTGTCGCCGACTTGCGGGCCACTTTTCACTCTGGCCGCACCCGCTCCTACGAGTGGCGGATGGCTCAACTCGACGGGCTCGACCGCCTCTTCCAGGAGCAGGGCAAAGCGCTCGAACAAGCCCTGTGGGCGGATTTGCGCAAGAGCGCTACCGAGGCGCAGATCACCGAGACCGGATCGACGTACGCCGAACTTGCGCTGGCCCGCAAGTCGCTGAAGAAGTGGATGAAGCCCCGCAAGTTGAGCCTGCCGATGCAGATTAAGCCTGCATCGGCCGATCTGGTGCCCGAACCCCTCGGCGTGGTGTTGATCATCGCGCCCTGGAACTACCCGGTGAACCTCTTGCTCTCCCCGCTGATCGGGGCCTTGGCCGCCGGCAACACCGTGGCGCTGAAGCCGAGCGAGTTGACCCCACACGTGTCGCAGGTGATCGCCGACCTGCTGCCGCGCTATCTCGACCCGGACGCAGTCAAGGTCGTGCAAGGTGGGCCAGAGGAGACTCAGGCCCTCTTGGCCGAGCGCTTCGACCACATCCTCTACACCGGCAACGGCAAGGTCGCCCGGATCGTGGCGGAGGCGGCGGCAAAACACCTGACCCCGACCACGCTGGAGTTGGGCGGCAAGTCGCCGGTGTGGGTGGACGACCGAGAGCACCTGGAGCAGGTGGCCCGACGGTTGACCTGGGCCAAATGGACCAACGCCGGGCAAACCTGCGTGGCTCCGGACTACGTGATGACCTTGCCCGAACTTGTCGGTCCACTCACCGAGGCGTTGCGCGCGCAGGTGCTCTCGGCGTACGGCGTCGATCCGGCGGCGAGTCCGGACTATCCGCGCGTGGTTAACGGTCGTCATCACGCTCGTTTGGTGGGCTATCTCGAAGGCGCGCTGGTGGCCTTCGGTGGGCGCCACGATGCTGAGGACCGCTATCTGGAGCCGACCGTGGTGCAGTTCTCCTCGTTGGCGGTCGCGGCTGATGCGCCGGTGATGAAGGAGGAGATCTTCGGTCCGATCCTCCCGATCATCGCGACGCCATCGGTGGATGCGGCAATCGAGTTTGTCAACGATCGCGACAAACCGCTGGCGCTCTATGTCTTCTCCGATGATGAGGCGACGCAGCAGCGCTTCATCGACGAAACGTCCTCAGGAGCGATCGGATTGGATGTGGCGATGGTTCAGGCTGGCCTCGAAGGAGTGCCCTTCGGAGGTGTCGGCGAGAGCGGCATGGGCGCCTACCGGTTCCACTATTCCTTCGACCTGTTTAGTCACCTCAAACCAGTGGTGCGCAAACCCTTTGTCTTGGACACGTTGAAGTTCGTGGCGCCGCCATTCACCGCCGCCAAGCAGAAAATGGCGGCCAAGTTGGCCAAGCAGTCGGTGGCGAAGTAGTCCGATGACTGCCCTGCTTCTAGATGTCGGCGTGGTGCTGCTCAAATCCGCCTGGGAGATAGCTGACGAGTTCGAGAGACTCACCGGGATTCCCGAGCGCACCATCCCGGGACGCGGCCCGTTTGACGATGGCGGGGACGCCCTGTGGCAGCGGCATCTGGCCGGTGAGTTGACCGAACGTGAGTATTGGTTGGGCAACGCGGACGTCGCCGTACGACGGGGCGCACCCCTGTTGGGCCATCCACACCTGATGCGGGCCATGTTTCAGCACCCGGGCATCGATCCCGCCCGACCAGAAGCGGTGGCGTTGCTGCGTCGAGCGCGCGAAGCCGGGATCACCACCGCAATCTTCAGCAACGAGCTGATGGACTTCCAAGGACGCGAGTGGGTCGAGGCGCAGCCGTGGTTTCCGCTTTTCGACTTCGTCTATGACGCCACCGAACGCGGGGTGCGCAAGCCCGACCCCAGGGCCTACGCCGAGATCATTGCCGAGATCGGATTGCCGGCCGGCGATCTGGTCTTCGTCGATGACAACCCGCGATACGTCGAGGGCGGGACAGCGAGCGGGATGCGCTCGGTGTTGTTGGATGTGCTGCATCCGGTGGGTGCGTTTGACGCGGCCGCGCGACTCCTGCGACTTGACACCTAGGCCTGGTCGGGCAGGAGTCTGACCTCCGGCCAACTCACTTTCAAAGGGCGACTGGAGGCTGCTCATCGCCGTTTGTCGATCCCAAACGGCCACTCATCGTGCGGCCACCTGCATGCCTCCAACATATACCCAGTGGGGTATATGTTGGGAACGTCCTACCCAAGGAGTTGTCATGGCTGACATCGTCATCCTCGGCGCTGGAATTGCAGGCCACACTGCCGCTTTGCATCTCAGTCGCCTCCTACCCAAAGGCCACACCGTCACCGTGGTCTCCCCCAACTCAAACTGGAACTGGATCCCCAGCAACATCTGGGTGGGGGTGGGCAAGATGTCGAAGCAGGACGTCGTCTTCCCGCTGGCACCGGTGTATCGCAAGAAGGGCGTGCAGTTCGTCCAGGCCAAGGCGACCGCGATCTGGCCGCGTGGCGACGCTGACGATGCCCGACCCGCCGTCGACGTCGAGCACACCAGTTCAGACCTTGCTGGCCAGACCCAACGCCTGCGTTATGACTACCTGATCAACGCCACCGGGCCACAACTGAAGTTTCAGATGACCGAAGGGCTCGGCCCACATGGTGGCCATACCGTGTCGGTGTGCACGGCTGACCACGCAGTCGAGGCCGCCAATAAACTCGACGAGACGATCGCCAAACTCAAGGCGGGCGAGCCGCAGACCCTGATCGTCGGCATGGGTCACGGAACCTGCACGTGCGAGGGCGCGGCCTTCGAATACGTCTTCAACGTCGACCATCAGTTGCGCGAGGCCGGAGTACGTGACCAGGCTCGCCTGATCTACCTGACCAACGAGCGCGAATTGGGCGACTTCGGCGTCGGCGGGATGACCTTCGCCGACATGGGCTTTGAAACCACCAGCGAACTCTGGACCGGCTCTCTCTTCCGCGAGCGCAACGTGGAGGCGGTCCTCGGCGCCCACGTGTCGAAGGTTGAACCCGGAGTCGTGCACTTCGAGACTCTCGATGGCCAACAGCACTCCTTGGAGTTCGACTTCGCCATGCTGCTGCCACCGTTTGGCGGCGTCCCGCTTTCGGCGTACGACGTCGACGGATCCGACATCACGGCCAATCTCTTTGCCCCCAGCGGCTTCATGAAGGTCGATGCCGACTACACCCCCAAACCGTTTGAGGAGTGGCTTCCAACTGACTGGCCGAAGACCTACCAGTGCGTCGGCTTCGACAACATCTGGGCGGTGGGGATTGCGTTTGCTCCACCGCACCAGATCTCCAAACCGCGCAAGTCGCCCAACGGCACGATGATCGCGCCCTCGCCGCCGCGCACCGGAATGCCGTCGGGCGTGATGGGCAAGACCGCAGCGCTGTCCATCGTTGACCGGATCAAGCACGGCCCTGACGCCAAGGCCCACGAGGCCTCGATGGCCAACATGGGCGCCGCCTGCGTGGCCTCTGCCGGTGCCAACATGCGCACCGGTTCGGCTGCCGCGATGACGATGATGCCGATCGTCCCCGACTACGCGAAATATCCCACCGGCCGCGACCTGACTGACACCCGTGGGGAGCTTGGATTATCGGGCCACTGGGTGAAGCTGATGCTGCATCACCTGTTCATCCACAAGGCCAAGGGCCGGCTCGGCTGGCAGTTCATTCCTGAGTGAGGATCTGATGACCAATCGAGAACAATCCCAAGAACTCACTACCCCTGCGGGCTCGGTGGTCGCCGATCTATCCAAGGCGCCCATGCCGACTCAGCAGACCTTGCGACGACGCCAGAGCATTCCGCTGCAGTTGAGCCGATTTGTGGTGTTCAACGCGCGGATCATGCGGATGGTGCGCAAGGGCCACCATGGCTAGTCGCCAGAACACCGCACCGGGCAGATCTGCGATCTAGAGCACCCAACTCCCAGGTGAAGCACTCCTAGTCGAAGCAGCGGTAGTAGGCGTTCAGGGCGGGCTGGCCGCCCAGGTGCGCATAGAGAACGTTGGCGTCGGCGGGGATTTCGCCGGACTTGACCAAGTCGATCAAGCCCGCCATCGACTTGCCCTCATAAACCGGGTCGATGATCATCCCTTCGAGTTCGCCGCTAGTGCGGATCGCCTCGATGGTCGAGTCGACCGGGATGCCGTAGAGGTCGCCGGCCCAGCCGTCCAAGACGGTGATGTCGTCATCGCGCAGGTCCCGGCCTAGCTCGATCAGGGACGCGGTGTTGCGGGCAATCCGGGCGACCTGGTCGCGGGTTTTGGCCAAGGTGGCCGAGGCGTCAATGCCCAACACCTTCCGTCGTACGCCGGTGAGGTCCTCGAGCGCCGCGAACCCCGCAATCATCCCGGCGTGGGTCGACCCGGTCACGGTGCAGACGATGATGGTGTCGAAGGTGAGCCCGAGCGCCTTCTCCTGCTCGGCCACCTCGAAGGCCCAGTTGGCAAAACCCAGCCCACCCAAGGGGTGTTCGGATGCGCCAGCCGGGATGCCGTAGGGCTTGCCGCCCGACTCCTCGACCTCGCGCAGTGCGTCCTCCCACGAGGAGCGGATCCCGATGTCGAAGCCGCTAGGGTCCAGCCGACTGTCAGCGCCCATGATCCGCGACAACAAGATGTTGCCGACCTTGTCGTTGACCGGTTCGTCCCACTCCACCCACTTCTCCTGCACCAGGCGGCATTTCAACCCCAGATGCGCCGCCACCGCGGCCACTTGGCGAGTGTGATTGGACTGATAGCCACCGATACTGACCAGCGTGTCGGCGCCCTGGGCGAGCACGTCGGGAACGATGTATTCCAACTTGCGGGTCTTGTTGCCCCCGAACGCCAGACCACTGTTGCAGTCCTCTCGCTTCGCCCAGATCTGGGCCCCGCCCAGGTGCTGGGTCAGCCTCCGCAATGGGTGCACCGGACTCGGCCCGAAGGTGAGGTGGTGACGCGGAAACTCGTGCAACTTCATGTTTGGTCCTTCGAATCAGGCATCGCTCGGGCGGGGGCAGTGGGCAGAGTCAAGCATCACATCGACCCAGCCCATATTTAGATACCCCCGCGGGTATTCTGAGGACATGCGGGTGATCATCGTTGGTGGAGTTGCCGGGGGCATGAGCGCAGCAACTCGATTGCGGCGGCTCAACGAGCAGGCCGAAATCGTTGTTGTCGAGCGCAGTGGCTACGTCTCCTTCGCCAACTGTGGACTGCCCTATCACGTCGGTGGCGTGATCGAGCAGCGCCGCAGTCTGCTGTTGCAGACTCCGGAGTCGTTGGCGGCCCGGTTCAATCTCGACGTACGCGTGCACACCGAAGCCGTGAGCATCGACCGCGAGCAGCGCGTCGCACACCTGCGCCACGTCGAGACCGGGGAGACCGAAGCACTCGGCTACGACCGGCTGATTCTCTCCCCCGGGGCGCGACCGGTGCGGCCGCCGCTGCCCGGAATCGAGCGCGCCCTGTCACTGCGCGACATCGAGGACACCGACGCCATGGTGGCTGCCACCGAAGGCGCAGCCACCGCGGCCGTGATCGGCGGCGGCTTCATTGGCGTTGAGATGGCTGAGAACCTCCTGCACCGCGGCCTCAACGTGGCGCTGATCGAAGCGGCCGACCAGGTGATGGCCCCACTCGACCCGGAGATGGTCGGACCAGTTCACAAACTGATGCGCGAGTCGGGCATCGACCTACGGCTGCGCACATCAGTGACCTCGATCGGCCCCGACTCGGTCACCCTCGACGACGGGAGCACCATCCCAGCCGACCTCGTCGTAGCCGCCATCGGAGTCCGCCCCGACACCGCACTGGCCGACCAGGCCGGGCTCAGGGTCGACAGGGGCATCGTGGTGGATGAGTTCCACCGCACCAGCGACCCCCTGATCTACGCCGTCGGCGACGCCGTGGAGAAGGTCGATGCCCTCGACCAGAGCCAGGTGCTCGTGCCCTTGGCTAACACTGCCAACCTGCAAGGTCGCCGAGTGGCCGACCACATCGCCGGTCAACCCGGTCGCGGTCGAGGAGTCCTGGGCACTGCGATCGTTGGAGTGCTCGGCCTGCAGATTGCCGCCACCGGCTGGAACGAGAAGAGACTGCGCGAGGCCGGTCGGCCCTACCGGGCGATCCATACCCACCCCGCAACGCACGCGACCTACTACCCCGGCGCCGACGACCTCGACCTCAAGCTGCTGGTGGACCCCGAGACCGACGCCATCCTCGGCGCTCAAGCAGTGGGCCGATCCGGGGCAGACAAGCGCATCGATGTGATCGCGACCGCGATCACCGGTGGCCTCACCGCAAGCGACCTCGCCGACCTCGAACTCGCCTACGCCCCGCAGTTCTCCTCAGCCAAAGATCCGGTCAACATGCTCGGTCACATCGCCGACAACCTGCGCACCGGCACCTCGCACACGATTCAGTGGCACGAAGTCGACGGCACACGGCCACGGGTCGACGTCCGCACCCCGAAGGAGTACGCCGATGGCTCAATCCCCGGCGCGATCAACATCCCCGTCGATTCGCTTCGGGAGCGACTCGATGAGCTCCCCGACGGTGACCTGATCGTCTATTGCGCCGTGGGCGTGCGCGGACACACCGCCGCGCGACTGCTCAGCCAGCATGGCCGCACCGTGGCCAACCTCGACGGCGGCTACCGCACCTGGTCCTCCGCACAGCTGGACTAGCCGACCACCGCGCTGCGCAGTTCGTCCCACGCCTCCAGACAGTCGGCGACCAACTCATCTGCATCAGACACGACGGTCGGGTCGGTCAACATCGAGAATCCGATGCGGTCTTGATAGCTGATCAGGGTGAAGTTCAGGGCCACCCCATCGGAGATCGGACCGACTGGATAGACCGACTCCACCGCCGCGCCGAGCACATAGAGGGCGAACGGCACGTTGGCCACGTTGGAGACGACCAGGTTGCCCGCCAAGCGGAGCAGTTCGGTGGTGCGCGTGGCCACGGCAAGGCGCTCCAAGAACGAACCCATCGCCGGACCGGTGACCGCGGAGATATCCAAGATCAGCGGTGGCGAAGAGGATCCGGCCCGCTCTTTGGCAGCCCTGGTCTGGGCAGCCAGCGACTCAAGCCGGGCCACAGGGTCATCCAGGTCTGTGCCCAACTCTGCCGACACGACGCTGGTGTGGTTGCCCAACCCTTCACCGCCCGAGCGCTGCGTCACCGGCATATAGGTGATCAGCGACGGCGAGACCGGGTGTTGGTGCCGATCCAAGTAGCGGCGCAGCGCCCCACCGATCATGCTCAGCGCGACGTCATTGAGTTTGACACCGGCGGCGTCCTTGACCGCCATGACGTCTGCCAGGGGCAGTTCAAAGAAGCGCACCGACCGCTGCGCCGAGAGCCGAGTATTAAACGGACTCGGCGGGGCCATCGACGCACCCAAAACCTCAACCGGACTACGTGAGGTGACGGCGGTGGCCAGCAGATCGCGGACCAGTCGGCCCACCCCACGCGGCACCGCCAAGGGCTCCTTGGCCAAGTCCATCCCGGCACCTAAGAGCAGCGACAGCGGACCGGGACTGGTCTCAGGGGCCCAGGACTGGGCCGGCGCCGGGATCGGTCCAGGCTCGGGCTCCAGATCGACGAGGGTGGTGAGCACTTGAAAGCCCGACAGTCCGTCGTACGCCGCATGGTGAGTCTTGATAAACAGCGCACTTCGACCTTCGGCGAGGCCCTCGATCAGATAGGCCTCCCACAAGGGGCGGTCGTGGTCCAACGACCGCGACAGGATCTCATCGATGGAGGCTCGCAGTTCGGCGGGGCCTCCTGGGACGGGCGCGTCCACCCGGCGTACGTGGTAGTCCAAATCGAAGTGGTCATCATCGGCCCAGATCGGGTGATGCAGGTCGAGCGGCACTCGGTGGACCCGTTGCCGCATCCGCGGCGCGAGGTGCAACCGCTCGGCCAACTGGTCGCGCAGACGCAGCCGTTGGGCCTCACCCGCGCTCTGGCCGCGGGTGTCGAGGATCAGGCAACTGCCGATCTCGAACGGGGTCCGCGACGTCTCGGTGTAGAGGAAGGTGGCGTCTTGGCCACTGAGTCTCTCCATCAGCAGGTCAAGCCGTCCTTAGGCGACTTGCCCTCGAGCAGGTAGTGGTGAACGGCATCATCGACGCACTCGTTGCCTTGATTGAACCCCGTGTGGCCATCACCATCACGCGTGATCAACACACCTGAGGACAATTGGCCGGCCAACGCCTCAGCCCACGCCAGCGGGGTTGCCGGATCCCGGGTGGTGCCGATCACCACAATCGGCGGAGCGCCCTCAGCCGCCATCGCCTTGGTTACCTGGCCTGATTTGACCGGCCATGCCGAACAAGTCGACAGCGAGTAGGCGAAGGCGCGACCAAAGGTCGGCGAGGCCTTCTCAAACTCGGCGTAGTGCTCCGGCACCTGCTTGGTCGGGATCGAGTCAGAGTGGTCGAGGCAGTTGACGGCGTAGAGGGCTTCCATGGAGTTGTCGTCGTACTTCTTTGGACCACGCGAGACATACATGTCCGAGAGCGACAGCAGACGCGTGCCGTCCTTCTTCAGGATCGCCTGCTCCAACGCGCTGGAGAGCATCGGCCAATAGTCCTTGACATAGAGCGGCAACCAGATCCCCAGCGTCGCATTGCCGACCTGCAGTTCGCGCCCTGACTTGGTGGGGAGCGGTTGGGCCTCTACCTCGTCTAAGAAGCTGCGCAACTTCGCCGCCGCCGAATCCACGGTGTTGCCCAGCACGCAGTCGCCGCCCTTGACGCAGTTCTTCAAATAGGCACGCAGCGCCACTTCAAAGGCAGCCGCCTGCTGCAGCGCCAAATCACTGTTGGACAGCGCCGGGTCAACGGCACCATCGAGCACCATTCGGCCGACGTGAGTGGGGAATAGGTCGGCGTAGGTAGCCCCGATCAGAGTTCCGTAGGAGGCGCCGAAATAGTCGAGTTTGGCGTGCCCCAGGGCTTGGCGGAGTACGTCGAGATCCTTGGCCACCTCAACGGTGGACATGTGGCGAGCCAAGTCACCGGACTTGTCGAGACACCCCTGCCCGAAGTCACGCAGCATCCGATCCATCTCTTGGCGCTCGGCCGGGGTGTCTGGATCTGGGTCGGAGGCGATCATCGCGTCGGCCTGCTCGGTCGACCAGCACTTCAACGGGGTCGACTCCCCCACCCCGCGAGGGTCGAATCCGACGATGTCATAGCTAGCCAGGAGGTCAGGGGTCCACACTCCCTCACCAGCCGCGGCGTATTGCACTCCAGAACCGCCCGGGCCACCTGGGTTGACCACCAACGAGCCGATCGGGTCATCGCCGGGGACCTTGAGCACCGACAACGTGATCGTGCGCCCCTCGGGTTTGGCGTAGTCCAACGGCACCGTGAGTTCGGTGCACTCGTTGCCGTTGCCGCAGGGCTCCCAGGCCAGGGTCTGGTCATAGAACTGCGCCAGCTTGGGGTCGGTCTTCGGCATGTCCTCAGGCGCCGACGTTGGAGCGGCCGGTCTGGGCCCATCCATCTTGCGGAACGCCCAGATGCCTGTGCCGATCGTGGCCAGGATCAGCGATCCGATCACGATGGCCAGCACCAATCCCAGATAGGACTTGCGTGGGGCTCCGGCCGGGAACGGCGACTGAGTCATGGCCACACTCTAAGCACCGAGGGCACGCATCGGGGTCAGGGCCGAGCACACCCCCTGCACATCCCGGCTGCGCCGGGCCACGGTGGCAGACGACAAGAACGCGCCCCGACCTGCGCTGGAGCCGATCCCCACGCAACCGTCGTGCCGGAGATCAGCCGATTTGATATCCGCCGAGACTAAAGACGAGCACTAAGCAGCAGGCGAGTATGGCGATGAATGCTGCCTTGGCCATCCAAGCGACTTTCGGCGTTGCAAGGATCACGACACTTGCCAGGATTGGAGGTAGGACGAGCGGGGAGTAGGCCGCTCCAATCAGCATGACCAAAGCCACGAACATGTATGCCAGTGCTGATTGATCAGCAGGTGCACTCCGCAGGCGAAGTGGTTCTCCTGACTTGCTCATGCTCCATTCCTTCTCTAGATCGCGACTGCTCGGAAGTCTGCGTGATTGACGCGGCGTGATGCCTGAGGTTTCAACCAACACCTGGCCAAGATGACCAAGAACAAACCCGAGCCGCCAAGCATTAGCCGGTCACCTGGGACCTTACGCTTCCGCGCCCTCAGCTTCTTTGGGTTCTTCGGGTTTGCACGAGTTTCCAGGAACAAGTTCGTACGTGCCGATCCCCTCCGCATGACGTACTACGCCGTACCTGATCCGAGTCACGTCAAGCTGCGCCGGAGCTTGAACGTCATCTACGACTACTCTCCAAAGAAGTTCGTACCGGCCTGGCGAAAACTCACCGTCATCGATGGTTCTTGCGTCAAGCCAGCCAGTACGTTGCACCAGAACTGGATCCGACCCAGAGGTGGCGGCATACAGCTCCGAACCAGGCCCTATCTTGCGCAGCCGAAACTCGGCGCTTTTCAGATTCACCCATGGACGAGCATCAACCGAGTTGATTCGCACGGGCTTTTTCGTGACCGTCAGTACTTCCGAACCAAGGATGACAATCGGATCTCCCTTCCGTGGGTGGCACTCAATCACTTGGCCATCACCACCGAGGCGGATCTCACCTCCAGCATCTAGGAGTGCACACCAGGCCAGGCCCAGAAGGCCCACGGCGAAGAGTGCGAGGGTTCTGAGCCATGCTTGACGTCGCACATCTTGCCTAAGGCTTAGCGGCACAGGAACGCGGTGAACCAACGGGAAATCCTTCCATCCACACCCTCACGCACTGATCGCGCCGCTCTCGTCGAGATGCAGGCCGATCATCATCGATTCGCACGCCAGCAGGGGTGGCACGTTGAACTCCAGCATCTGCTCGCGGGCCGCGAAGATGGTTTCGATTCGACGTAGGTTTCCTGCTGCCGTCGTACGACGTGCCAGGGCATCGATCTGCGGCCGCACCTCCTCATTGATCAGTTCCGCACCAGTGCCCAACTGACGCGACATCGCGTCGCGATAGACCGAAACCAGATCCATCAACCCGCGGTCGATCACGTCGAGGATTCGCCGCTTGCCACGCAGTCGCTGCGCGTCGGTGAGTTGCTTGAGCGCCGGGGCATATTCCTTGGGTCGGCGGCCACGCTCGACCACACCAAACATGGTGTCGAGTTGATCCTTCTCTTCGGCATCGATGGTCTCGGTCATCGCTTTGGCCTCTTCGGTCGCCGCGTTGACGAGGTTCTCAGCCGCACCCAGACAGCGGCCCGGTGTGGTCAACTCCAGTGGCAACTCCGTGACCATCTTGCGTCGACTCAGCGTGGCTGGGTCAGTAGCCAACGCCTTGGCACGCCCGATGTGCCCCTGGCTGGCTCGCGCTGCGTAGGCCGCCCGGGCTCGATCCACGCCGAGCCCGACCAAGAAGTCAGTCACAGCCTGAGCCGACGGCGTGGCGAGCACCACGTGGCGGGTGCGCGAACGGATCGTGGGCAAAACATCTTCGACACTCGGCGCACACAAGATCCAGACCGTCCGCGGGGGCGGCTCTTCGAGCGCCTTGAGCAGCGCATCTCCGGCCTGCTCGGTGAGTCGGTCGGCGTCTTCGACAATCATCACCTGCCACCGATCGCCCGACGGACGCAGCGCCGCCCGGAGCACCAGGTCACGCATCCCACTCACCCCGATCGAAAGCAACTCGGTGCGGGTGATCGAGACATCGCGATGCGACCCCTGCAGCGCGGTGTGGCAGGCCTGACACTCCCCACACCCACCGTCGGCGCATTGCAGGGCTGCGGCGAAAGCCATGGCCGCGTTGGACCGACCCGAACCTGGGGGGCCGGTGAGCAGCCAGGCGTGAGTCATGTCGCCAGCCACCGCACGCTGCAGAGTGGCCACCGCTGCTTCTTGGCCAACCAGACCACGCCACACGCTCACCGGCGTACCGCCTGATCGAGCAGGCCGGTGAGTCGCTGCCGAATCTGCGCCGCGATCTGCTCGCGCGGCTGGGAGGCATCAATCACCGCATAGCGATTGGGCACCGCTGCCGCCATCTCCAGGAACGCGCGGCGAACTCGGTCGTGAAACTCAAGCCCCTCGGCTTCGATCCGGTCGCGCTCGTCGAACCGGTTCAGCCCGTGGTGCGGCTCTTGATCGAGTACGACGGTCAGGTGTGGCCGCAGATCATGGGTCGCCCAACGAGCCACCCATTCCAGTTCGTCGAACCGCAGGTCTCGGCCACCGCCTTGATAGGCCAGGGTCGAATCCACATAGCGGTCGGTGATCACCACGTCACCGCGCCGCAGCGCAGGCAAGACGAGCGCGTCGACGTGTTCGGCTTTGTCGGCGGCATAAAGCAACGCCTCGGTGCGATGACTGATCTGTCCGGTCGCCGGGTCGAGCACGATCTCGCGAAGTTTGTGCCCGACCGCGGTGTCCCCAGGTTCGAAGGTGAGTACGACCGCATATCCCTCGGCCTCCAGCCACTGCTGCAGGAGGCGCGACTGAGTCGATTTCCCCGATCCTTCGCCACCTTCGAAGGCGACGAAAAGTCCGGTGTCGCTGTAGTAGCCCGGGTCAGTCATCGGCACTGTGTCGAGTACTGGCGTCGTCGCCGAAGCAGCGCCCGCCCTCGATGCCGAAATACACCAAACCCGGATTGGGACCCTCCTCGCGATAGGGAACTCCCAGTGAGTCGAGCGCGCCCTGCCAGGAGCCGGTCACAGAGGGATCGGCGGCCTCAAAGCCGTGATCAGCGGTGAGCAGGATGGTCACCTCGTCCAACACCCCGGCTTGCTCCAAATGATCGAGGAACACGCCGAGGCGGCGGTCGGACTGGATCAAGCCCTCGCGGCCCTGAGCACTGCGCGGGCCACCCTCGTGATGACCGGCATCGGAGACGATGTTGGACCACCAAGTCAACCGCGGCGCCTGCGCCGGGTCCGCCCACAGATCAAGGATCTGCTGCAGGCCGAGGTCGTCGACGCGCTGACTCCAGGTGAACCAGCCGTCCCATTCGAACTCATCACTGGTGCGGTACGGCGAATCCACGGGCGGCAAGAAGTCATCGAGGGCGTCCGTGGTCGATTCGCCGGTCTCGCGCATCAACCCCATCGTGGAGTAGTCCGCCCCCCGATCAATGGCCTCATCGATGCTGGCAGTGCGCACCGGACCAGGAGCCTCGGCGTAATCGTTGACCATCTCGAAGATGGTCTTGACCGAGTCGTGCAGCCACTCCGCCGAACGGTGCCAGGTGGACTGGTCGTTGGGCACCACCTGCTCCTGCTTGACCCGGTCGTAGTAGACGTTGCCCATCACCCCGTGTCGCCCCGGCCCCACGCCGGTGAGGATGGCGGTGTGGTTGGTGAGCGTGATGGAAGGAAACTCCGCGATGGCGCCACCACGAAAAGCCAACCCGCGCTCGATCAGGCGGGCCACATTGGGCAGCCAACCCTCTTCGGCCCCACACAAGACCTCGCCACTGGCACCGCCATCCCACAAAATCCCGATCACACGGCGGGGTTCGGTGTTGTCGAAATAATCGAGTCGCGGGCTGCCGTCGAGCGGGTTTCCGTCGAGGTCGACCAAGTGCTCCAGTGGCACCCCCGCCAGATGGGCCAGGGTGGGGCCGACATCGACGAGGCGGGCGTGATCGTCGACGAATCCCTCACGTCGTACGCCGAGGCCGCTGAGCACCCACGGGGCCCGGCTCTGGATCAGGTCGAGCGAACCGTGCTCGCCCAGGTGTCCGCCCTGGTCGCGGAAGTCGTGTTGAGGGGTGTGCACGATCGCCAGATCCGGCGAACGTTCGGGGTCGGAGAAGAAGCTCAGCAGTCGCACGCGCGGGTAGGGGTAGGCGTTGTCGGTGGAGCGCGCCGGGCTCGGGTTGGCCAACTCTTCGGTGTAGGGCAAGAACGCCATCGGATCCTCGCTGCCGATCGGATCATCGCCGCTGACCACCTCGCGTCCAGCCTCGGTCCAGCGCACCCGCCCTACGGAGTTGGCCGCATAGGCGATCTGGTCCTCGACCCAGACCACGAGGTCGACGATGTCGGCGTACTGAGGGTCGCAGAGCGCCTGCACGGCACGTTCGCGGATCTCGGCTACCTCGTGATGAGCAGCTCCCTGGACAGAAGTCATGATGGCGAATCTAGCCGTTGTCGATCCGGCGCCACACCGCCTGTTGCACCAGCAGCACCAGCCAGCCAGCGATTGCCATGCCGACGATGTTGACCATCAACTGTTCGGCACTCCCAAGCACCTCGTCCCACGCACCGAAGGCTGCGCCGAGGGCGATGTTGCCCGCTGCCGGGATGGTGGTGACCGAGATGAAGACCCCAGACAGCCCGCCCATCTTGGCTGAGGTGATCGACAGGACTCCGGCAGCAGCATCGATCACGGCAACCAGAAAAGACCACTTGTCCGGCCGGTAGATGAACTCGGTCTCCGGGCGCATGTGGAGGTCTTGATGAGTGATCCAGCCCAACGCCTTGCCGAGCAAGGAGAACAGGTAGGTGATCACCATGGCCACGGCAAACCCGACGATGAGCGAACGCACCGCATGGCGCAATAGTCCGAATCGCTCCCGCACCATGGCCACACCGAGTGCTGCGATGGCGCCGAACTCGGGACCGAGCACCATTGAACCGACAGTCAGGATCTGGCTGTCGAGCACGATGGCGATGGCCGCCAGCATGGTGGCCATGGTCATGAAACTCAAGAAAGTGAAGTTGAGTTCGGAGTCGTCGTAGGCCCGGCTGACCACCTCAAGCCAGACCACCGCATCGGCAGCCGACCCCGGCGCTAACCGCTCGGCTTGAAGCCCCTCGCGAGAGATCCAGGCAGGCACCTGGCGCAGTTGAATCACACCCTCGTGGTTGATATCGACCGCCTCTAGTCGCTCGATCACCTTGTTGGCCGCCTCGCGGGCAACGTCGACCAGGATCAGGTCGCCGGCCGGCCGCAACGCCGCCCCCCGAACGCGACTCAGGTGCGAGATTGCCGGTTCGTCACGCAGGCACTCTTCAACGCGGTCGGCCAGCCTGGAGGGGACCGCCATTTCCAATCGCAACATGGGGTCATCATGACGGCACGAGTTGACCACCGGGTGGTTTCGGGGGTGTCCGAAAAAAAATCACCCCACGTGCATCCACGCAGCGCGTTGGCGGAGAGGAATAGGCGACAGTCCCCAACGAAAGGACCGCACCCATGCGGAAACTACTGCTCGCCACGGTCGTGGCGGCCAGCACCTTGACCATGGCCCCCGCGACCGCAGCACCGGCGGGCACCAACAGCCTGGCCGCGGTGCTGACCTCCGACGGCAACAAGTTTGACCGCAATTCCGGCGACTTCGACATCGTCACCGAGGCCGCCCTCGCGGTGTTGGCCGCGAAGCCAGACAGCGCCGTATCGGTGCTGACCCAGGGTGACGTCGCACTAACCGCGTTCGTGCCCACCGACCGAGCTTTCCGGAAGTTGTACTACGACGTCTCCGGCCGATGGGTCTGGAGCGAGCGCCGCCTGTTCAACAAACTGGTCGAGAAGTTCGGCGTCGACACGATCGAGGCAGTGCTCCTTTACCACGTGGTTCCTGGCGCCACCATCGACGCAGCCACCGCACTCGGTGCTGACGGTGCCGCCCTCACCACAGCGTTGGGTTCGACCTTCACCGTCAAGGTGGTCGACACCCACCCGCCGGTGATTCGGCTGATCGACCTGGACCCCAACGACCGCAACCCGCGCGTGGTGAAGTTCGACCTCAACGCCGGCAACATGCAGATCGCCCACGGAATCAACCGGGTGCTGCGGCCGCTGGACATCGACTGACCTGGACCAACCGAGCTTGGATACGGTCTCCACGTGAGTGAACTCGATCGGGCAGGCGACTCCATCATGGAGTTGTCTGCCCGATTGGCCCACGGTGACCCCGCGGGGCTCGAAGAGTGCTACCGGCGCTGGTCGCCACTGATCTACACGCTGGCCCTGCGCAGGTTGCGGGCCACCGACGAGGCAGACGAGGTAACTCAGAACGTCTTCGTCTCGGCCTGGACGGGAAGACACCGCCTCACCCCTTCCGAGCACGCCCTACCTGCCTGGCTGATCGCCATCGCCCGCCACCGGATCGCAGACAAGTGGTCGGAGCGTCAGCGCCACCTCCGCTTGGCTGACGCCGTCGCCGACCAGCCATCCGCGGGCAGCTATCCCATCCACGACGACACCCGAGAGGATCGGATGCTCGTGCGCAGCTATGTTGACGCGCTCACCGAACCACGCCGATCCGTGGTGAAGCTCGCCTTCTACGACGATCTGACCCACGACGAGATCGCACATCGGCTAGGCATGCCGCTAGGCACCGTGAAGAGCCACGTCCGCCGCGGTCTGCTGACGCTACGGGCCCAAATGAAGGAGGCCGGCGTTGAGGCACGTTGACGAAGAACTGCTCGCTGCCGTGGCCCTCGGTGATCTCGCCGACCTGACCGACGCGCAGCGCGACCACTGCCTCACCTGCGCGGACTGTCAGACAGAGATCACCGAACTGCGTGATCTCTCCGATGTCGTCCGGGCCAGCCGAGGCGAGCAACTGGTGGTCCCGCCGAGCCGAGTCTGGGACCACGTGGCCAGGGAGGCATCGCAGGCGTCCGTCGTACCACTGGTCCGGCAGCGTCGCGGGACGCCGTGGCTAGCCGCCGCCGCATGCGCAGCCATAGCCCTCGGCGGCGGATATTGGTGGGGCCGCGCTGCCGCGCCAACGCCACCCGAGAACGACACCGTCGTCATGGCCTCGGTGCCACTGGACACTCTCACCGACAAGGCGCAACTGGGTACGGCGAAGATGCGCCTGCGGGACGGCTCGCGGATGTACGTCGACGTCGCGGCCACCAAGTTGGCCGGTATCCCCGCACAAAGCCATCGCGAGGTCTGGTTGATCAACGTCGATGGCAAACGCATGGTCTCGATCGGACTGCTCGGTGAGTCTGGCACCGGAAGTTTCGAGGTGTCGCAGCGACTTCTCGACGAGGGTTACCGCATCGTCGACATCTCCGATGAACCTGACGACGGCAACCCCACCCACTCCGGCGCGAGTCTGGTGAGAGGAACCCTCCCCAAGAAGGCCTGACCATCACGTGAGGCCTCTGTCATGCTGCGACCATGGCGAGGATGATGCGCGCACTGGTGAAGGCTGAAGCAGGTCCAGGACTGACCTTGACCCAGGCGCCGGAGCCTAAACCCGGCCCGGACGAGGTCAAGATCCGAGTACTGCGGGCTGGATTGTGCGGCACCGACGTACACCTCTACGACTGGGACCCATGGGCGGCGGCCACCCTGCGTCCGCCGCTGATCACCGGACATGAGTTCTGCGGTCGGGTCGACTCGCTCGGCGCGGATGTCACTGGACTCGCAGTCGGCGATCTCGTCTCCGGCGAGGGCCACATCGTCTGCGGGCACTGTCGCAACTGCCGAGCCGGTCGGCGACACATGTGCATCAACACGGTCGGGATCGGGGTCAATCGAGACGGCGCCTTCGCCGACTACGTCGTGCTCCCGGCCAGCAATGTGTGGAAGCAACCCGACGACCTCGATCCGGCAGTCGGGGCGCTGTTCGACCCGTTCGGCAACGCCACCCACACCGCCCTGTCGTTCCCGATGGCCGGTGAGGACGTCTTGATCACCGGGGCCGGGCCGATCGGGGTGATGGCCACTGCCATCGCACGTCACGTGGGTGCGCGGTTCATCGTGGTCACCGACCTCAACGAAACCCGGCTCGGGTTGGCTCGGGCTGCGGGAGCCGATCTGGCCATCCAACCCGACCAACTGCGTTCAGCGATGCCTTCACTCGGGATGCGAGAGGGATTCGACGTCGGACTGGAGATGTCGGGGGCACCGCCCGCGGTGGAGTCGATGTTGGCCACGATGAATCACGGTGGCCGAGTCGCGATGCTGGGGTTGCCGTCAGCGCCGTACGCCATCGACTGGGGGCGCCTCATCACCCACATGATCACGATCAAGGGAATCTATGGCCGTGAAATGTATGACACCTGGTATGCGATGAGTTCGATGCTGCAAACCTCGCCGCCACTGCGCTCGGCTTTGGAGTCGGTGATCACGCATCGGTTCCCGGCAGCGTCATACGTTGAGGCATTCGAAGCGATCCGCTCCGGCGATTGCGGCAAAGTGATCTTGGATTGGGAGTCCTGATGTTTCATTTCCGCGCCTCTTTGGCAGCCGAACTCGCCGAGATCGAGTCAGCCGGGCTGACCAAACACGAGCGAGCCCTCACCACACCGCAAGCGGCCCAGGTGAGTACGACGAGTGGCGAAGCGTTGAACTTCTGCGCCAACAACTACCTAGGTCTAGCCGATGACCCATCCGTTATGGCTGCGGCGCAGTCCGCGTTGGACGAGTGGGGATTCGGGATGGCCTCGGTGCGATTCATCTGCGGCACCCAAGTCCTGCACCAGAAGTTGGAACAGGCCCTCTCGGAGTTCCTCGGCACCGAGGACACGATCCTCTTCTCCTCCTGCTTCGACGCCAATGGCGGCGTCTTCGAGGTTCTCTTCGGCGCCGAAGACGCGATCATCTCCGACGCGCTCAACCACGCGTCGCTGATCGACGGGATCCGGTTGTCGAAGGCCGCCCGCTATCGCTACCGCAATGCCGACCTGGCCGACCTGGAATCGCAGTTGGTCGCCGCCTCCGACGCCCGTCGGATCGTGATCGTCACCGATGGGGTGTTTTCGATGGACGGCTACCTCGCGCCGCTACCGGAGATCTGTGACCTAGCCGAGAAATACGGCGCCATGGTGCTCGTCGACGACTCCCACGCTGTCGGTTTTATGGGTTCCGACGGGGCCGGGACCCCGTCGCACTTCGGGGTGTCTGCCCGAGTTGACCTGCTGACCGGGACGCTGGGCAAGGCGCTGGGCGGCGCCTCGGGCGGCTATGTCTCCGGCCCGCGCGAGGTGATCGCCCTCTTGCGTCAACGGGCACGGCCCTATTTGTTCTCCAACGCCGTAGCCCCCTCGGTGGTGGCTGGCTCCCTCCAAGCCCTCTCGCTGGCAGCCTCGGCCAGCGACTCCCGCGACCAACTCTTCGCCAACGCCCAACTGTTCAGGTCGCTGATGACCGAGGCCGGGTTCGACTTGCTCCCCGGGGAGCACCCGATCATTCCGGTGATGTTTCCGGGCGACGATGGGGCCCGCCTCGCGGGTGCCATCGCCGACCGGATGCTCGAATTGGGGGTCTACGTGATCGCCTTCAGTTTCCCCGTCGTACCTCGGGGGCAGGCGCGGATCCGGGTCCAGTTATCGGCAGCCCACTCCGATGCCGACGTACGCCGGTGTGTGGAGGCGTTCATCACCGCCCGCGCCGAACTCAGCTAACCTCCAACCCCTCCGCCGACGCGCCCAGTTGTTGCGCCGAGCCGCCCTGTAGTTCTGGTGAACCGCCCAGTTGTTCTGGTGAACCGCCAGGTTGTTCTGGTGAGCCGCCCAGTTGTTCTGGTGAGCCGCCCAGTTGTTCTGGTGAGCCGCCAGGTTGTTGGGTGGCTGGCGAGGTTCGCGTCATACGAATTGGCCGTCCCCACGACCTCGTCGTACGACGTCCGCGGGGACGTCATACGAGGCGGCAGCTCGAAGAACCGGAACGTATGACGTCCCCCTAGGCAGCGGGCCGCGCCGCGCGACGGTACGACGCCCGGGGCAAAGGACTTGCCGTATTCCATTTCGTGACGAGAAGAACTCGTGGCATTCCCTGGGACTGTGGTGGTGACCTTTCGTCAGCAGATCACCACCACCCGAGCCCGAATAACCCGGCGCGTCAGCCGCAAAACCTGGCGCGTCAGCCAAACAACCTGGCGCGTCAGCCGCAAAACCTGGCGCGTCGGCCTAACTTTTGGGCGCGTCGGCGGTCTGTCGGACTTGTCCTTCTTGCCTGACCGCCCGCTTCTTGCCTGACCGCCCGCTTCTTGCCTGACCGCCCGCTCCTTGCCTGACCGCCCGCTCCTTGCCCTACAGACCGTCGATCCGGCTGGCGGGGGCGGTGATGTTGGGGTTGGCGCCTAGGTAGCTGACTACGGCCGGAATGTCCTCGGGGCCGCCGACCAGGTTGGTACCCAGCTTGAACGCCTCGAAGAGGTCGCCCCCTTCTTGCAGGAAGCTGAGCGTCCCAACCCGGTAGGTGGCACCCATGTCGATCGGCTGACCGTTGAGCATCATCGAGCCAGCCACCACCCGCGAGCCCTGCGGCTGCGAAGCGTCCCAGGTGTAGCTGAACCCGTTGGACACGCCGAGGGCCAGCATCGGCCGGGAGCCACGAGCCGGAACCGGCTGGTACTGCTGCTCCAGCGCCTGGCGGATCTGGTCACCGGTCATCGAGATGGTGACAAGTCGGTTGCCGAACGGCATCACGTCATAGACCTCCTTGTAGGTGATCTGACCGGCGCCTTCGGTGTACTTCGGGGCGAACTTGAAGCTTGAGCGCACCCCACCGACGTTCATAAAGGCGATCTGGGCTCCACCCTCACTCGGCCCATCAGTGGCGGCCAGGATCGCGTCGGCGATGAGGTCGACCATCGGGGTCTCGATGCCGCGGTTTCCGCTGGCGTCTCCGAGGATGTCTTCGGCATTGGTGCCGACGACGACGGCACCGCGGGCGTCACTGATCGCCTTCCACTTCGAAATGATCGAGGTGATGGCCGGGTCCTTGTCCACGTCGCGGGCGTTGAGGATGTTGTGCGCCGTGGTCAGGGTCCGGTTGACGTCCCCGGTGTGACGGTTGATCACCAAGTTGGTTTCGGTGATCGCCTGGCCGTAGTTGGTGGCACTCGTCACCAGGCGCGGGTTGCCCTTGGGGTCTGGCAACTTGCAGACGTAGCCCTGGTGGGTGTGCCCGGAGATGATCTGGTCGATCCGCGGTGACATCTGCGCGGCGATCTGGGCAATCGGCTCCGAAATCCCCTCACAACCCTGGAAGGTGCCGGTCTGATAACCCCCCTCGTGCAGGAGTACGACGATCGCCTTGACCCCCCTGCGGTTAAGTTGGCGAGCCTTGCGGTTGGCCGTCTTGACCTCGTCCAAGAACCGGACCTTGCTCACTCCAGCCGGGCTGACCAGCGTCGGAGTCGCCTCCAGGGTCATCCCGATGAATCCGATCCGGACCCCGCCGACCCGCTTGACCCAGGTGCCCGGTAGCAGGGTGCCGGTGCCGTTCTTCTTGACCACGTTGGCAGCCAGCCACTTGAACTTGGCCCCGGCGTACGGCGAGTCCGGGAAGTAGCACCCGTCAGCGGGGTGGCAGCCGCCGCGCTGCATGCGGAGGAGTTCTTGAGTGCCTTCATCGAACTCGTGGTTGCCTACCGAACTCACATCCAGCTTCATCGCGTTCAGCGACTCCACCGATGGTTCGTCATGGAACATGCCGGAAAGGAACGGTGAACCACCGATCAAGTCACCAGCGGCAACGGTCAGCGAGTGGCCGCCCGGGGCCTGGGCGCGAAGCGCGGCCAAACGGGTGGCGAGGTACTCCGCGCCACCTGCGGGAGTTTGGGATGGATCCTGCGCCCTCGACAGCGGACCGTCAGTGGCCTCCAAGTGACCGTGGTAGTCGTTGAAGCTGAGCAACTGAACCGAGGTCAAGTGGGTGCGTTGCGGCTTGCTGGGCTTGGCTTCAGCGACGCTGGGCGCGCTGAGCGAGAGCCCGGCGATAGCTGCGGTCAACGCGGCGACGAGGCCGCGGGTGGTGGACGAACGGGGCACGAAATCACTCCTTGGTGTGAGGGCTGCCCCAGACAACCACGAAGCTGGGCGAGGGTCGATAGCCCAAAACCCAACAAACCATGACAGCTTCTTGAAATCCCCGGCGCGAGCGCCCAGACCTCACCCCGAGGGGTGGGCTACTTCTTCGCGGCAGCCCGTTTGCGGGTCGTGGTCTTCTTGGCGGCCGCCTTCTTCGTCGTACGACGAGCGCCGGTGGCCTTCTTGGCCGGACCCTTGGCTCGACGTTCGGCGAGCAGTTCGGCTGCCCGCTCGATGGTGATCGCCTCGACGGAGTCCTCTTTGCGGAGGGTGGCGTTGTATTCGCCATCGGTGACGTATTCACCGAACCGTCCCGCCTTGACCACGACCGGCTTGCCCGAGACTGGGTCGTTGCCGAGTTCCTTCAACGGCGCAGCCGCAGCCGCCCGACCCCGAGTCTTGGGTTGGGCATAGATCGCCAACGCCTCATCGAGGGTGATCGTGAAGAGTTGCTCCTCGGTGGTCAGCGATCTGGAGTCGGTGCCCTTCTTCAGGTAGGGCCCGTAGCGGCCGTTCTGCGCGGTGATCTCGGCCCCCTCGGCATCGGCACCGACCACGCGGGGCAGCGACAGCAATTGCATGGCCTGCTCGAGGGTGAGGGTCTCCAGCGTCATGGACTTAAACAGCGACCCGGTGCGCCCCTTGGCACTCTTGGGTGCATCTTCGGGGAGCACTTCGGTGACATAGGGCCCGTAGCGGCCGGTCTTGGCCACGATCGGCAGTCCAGTGTCGGGAGCCACGCCGAGGGAGATCTCCTCACCGGCTGGGTTGGCCAGCAGTTCACGTGCCTTGTCGACGGTCAGTTCGTCGGGCGGCAGGTCGTCGGGGACGTTGGCCCGCTTGGCCGCCGGGGTGCCGTCGTCACCGGGACCTTCGAGGTAGGGGCCATATTTGCCAACGCGCAGGGCCACCCCGCTCTCGGCGCCACCGATCGGGAAGGTAGCCATCTCCTTGGCGTCGATCTCGCCGAGTTCGGAGACCAGTCGGCGCAATCCCGGGTCGTCGCCGAACCCGAAGTAGAACTTGCCCAACTCGCTCACCCGGTCAGCTCGACCGCCTGCGATCTCGTCGAGCACGTCCTCCATGCCTGCGGTGAACTCATAGGAGACCAGGTTCCCGAAGTGCTCCTCCAGCAGACGTACGACGGAGAACGCCAGCCAAGCGGGCACCAACGCCGTGCCCTTCTTATAGACGTAGCCGCGGTTGAGGATCGTGCCGATGATCGAGGCATAGGTCGACGGCCGCCCGATCTCGCGCTCCTCCAACTCCCGGATCAATGTGGCTTCGGTGTAGCGCGCCGGTGGCTTGGTCTCGTGCCCTTCGGCGCTCAGCGAAGCCGCTGCGACCGAGTCGCCTTGCTGCACGTTGGGCAGCGGGGTCTCTTGATCGTCGGTGCGTTTGGCGTCGTCGCGGCTCTCGACGTAGGCCTTGAGGAAGCCGTGAAAGGTGATCACCCGGCCCGAGGCCGCGAAGACCACGTCTTCGCCGCCGCTGGCGATCCCCCCCAACCGCACTGCCACGCTCTGACCGACCGCATCCTTCATCTGAGAGGCGATCGTGCGCATCCAGATCAGCTCATAGAGGCGGAACTCCTCACCGCTCAGCCCGGTCTGGGCTGGCGTGCGGAACGAGTCACCAGCCGGCCGGATCGCCTCGTGCGCCTCTTGGGCGTTCTTCACTTTGGAGGTGTAGCTGCGCGGCGATTCGGGCAGGTACTCCGCGCCGTACAACTCCTGAACCTGCCGCCGCGCCGCCGAGATCGCGGTGCCCGACAGGGTGGTCGAGTCGGTGCGCATGTAGGTGATGAAGCCGTTCTCATACAACCGCTGCGCGATGCTCATCGTTCGCGCCGCACCGAAGCTGAGTTTGCGGGAGGCCTCCTGCTGCAGGGTCGTCGTCCGGAACGGGGGGTACGGCGAGCGCCGGTAGGGCTTGGCCTCGACGCTGCGCACCTCAAATGTCGTGTCGTGCAGCCCGGCGACCAGAGCCTCGGCGCGTGCGCGGTCCAGGTGCAGCACTTCGCGTCGGCCTTTGAGTTGGCCGTCGGAGCCGAAGTCCTTGCCGCTAGCTACCCGAGCACCATCCACCGAGTGCAGGCGGCCGGGGAACATCCGCTGCTCATGACCTGAGCCCGCGTCGAAGGTGCCTTCGATGTCCCAGTACGACGCCGCGCGGAAGGCCATTCGCTCGCGCTCTCGGTCGACCACCAACCGGGTAGCCACCGACTGGACCCGACCGGCAGACAGCCCGCTCATCACCTTGCGCCACAGCACCGGACTGACTTCATAGCCATACAACCGGTCGAGAATCCGGCGCGCCTCTTGGGCTTCAACTAGGTCCTCGTTGATGTGGCGCGGTTCGGCGACGGCAGCCTGGATGGCCTGCTTGGTGATCTCGTGGAAGACCATGCGATGCACCGGCATCGTCTTCGGCGGCTTGAGTTCATCGAGCAGATGCCAGGCGATTGCCTCGCCCTCGCGGTCCTCATCGGTAGCCAGATAGAGCGCGTCGGCCTCCTTGACCAACTTCTTCAGCTTGGCGATGTGGGCCTTCTTGTCGCGCGGTACGACGTAGTAGGGCTCGAAATCGTTGTCGATGTCGACCGCCATCCGACCCCACGGCTTGTCCTTGATCTTGGCCGGAGTATCGGCAGCACCCTTGGGGAGATCGCGGATGTGTCCGATCGAGGACTCCACGACATAGTCCCGGCCCAGGTATCCCGCAATGGTGCGGGCCTTGGCCGGTGACTCAACGATCACCAGTTTGTGTGCCACGTAGGTGCTGCTCTCTGATCGACCAATTCGCCCCAATCGGGGCTACGGGGTGACAAGGTAGCGCGTCAACGTTGACTGACCACCAGGAAGCCTTGCCTGACCAGTTCGCGGACCTGCTCGATGAGGGACGTCCGATCGGCCCCGGGCAGAAGTTGTTCGACCGCATCCAGCACCACTCCGAGAGCAAGGTCGCCGTCGCTCGCACCGGCCACTGCCGCCAACTCAGTAGTCACGTCCAAGGCCCGGCAAAGTCCAACAGTTTGCCGCAACACGATGTGTTCGGGGTCTTCGGCACCGGGCGTGCCGTAGGTCTCCTGGCGTACGTCGGCACGCAGTCGTAGCCGTTCCCCCAGCAATGCCTGGTCGTCGTGAGTGGACAACCACTCCTGACTTCGCCCCCAGTCCACGATCGTTTGCGCAATCGGCATCTGCACGGCGTGCGGCCAGTCAAGCGACTCCACCGCTGGACTCCGGTCGCTGCGGACCAAGTTGATCCAGCCGAATCCGATGCCCGTGATCTGCTGCTCGGCAAACCACGACAGCCAGGTGTCATAGCGATGCACATAGTCGGGAGCACCTTGGTGGCCGGCGTCGCGCAGCCAAAGTTCGACATAGGCGGCCGGGTCGAGCACCTCACGTTGCACGATCAAGGCATCGGCCCCCTCGATCCACTCACCCAATCGCTCGTCCCAGGGGCGACCCTCGACGTGAGCCCAATTGGCGAGGATCTGACACCATCCGCGCTCAGCCAGGTGTCTCGGCGCGGAGCGCACGATGTGCTCCACCACTCGGTCGCCAGGCAACCCAGAGTCGCGGTAGACCAACCGCTCCCCCGTGGCCGGTGAGATCACGAATGGAGGATTCGTCACGATCAGGTCGAACTCCTCGCCTGTCACCGGATCGAAGAACGAACCGTCGCGCACCTCGGTGTTGATCACGTCGTTGAGGGCCAGGTTGAGTTCGGTGAGCCGCAACGCGCGTTGGTTGACGTCGGTGGCCACCACCTGGGCGGCATGGTCGGCCAGATGCAGCGCTTGCACCCCGCAGCCGGTGCCGAGATCCAGCGCTCGTCGTACTGGCTCTCGGCGGGTCAACTGCGCGAGTGAGGTCGAAGCACTGCTCACGCCGAGAACGTGGTCAGGGCCAACCCGGTTGGGGCTGCCGTCCAGGCCCGGAGTCAGGTCACTGGCCACCCAGAGGTCCCGGGTATCGGTGGCATAGGGGCGTACGTCGATCGCCGCAGCCACCTCCCCCACCGATCGGCGCAGCACACCTTGCACACAAAGCCGGTCCACCAGCCCTGGAAGAGCCGCCTCCGCGGCCGTGGCCGACACTGGAAGTTGCAGCAACCAGAGCCGAATCAGTGTGTTGAGTCGATCATCGGCGAGTTCGGTGGCCTGGCGCCCCGGAGTGGTCTCATTGCGCTCCAACGCCGCCAGCCCAACACCCCCCAACCGCTCTGCCACCCGGCTATGGGTGTAGTCGGCCTCCTGCAGGCACCCCCGCAGCATCTCCACATCCCGACGACTCAACACCTGCCGAACGCTACCCACCCCGCCGAGTAGGGGCTTACCTTCCGCCGAGTAGGGGCTTATCTCCCACCGAGTAGGGGGTTAGCGCCACACACCCAAAAAGCAGTTGCCCCGGACCTCACAGTCCGGGGCAACCAACAGAAGTGATCAGGCGGCAGTAGTCGCCTGAACAGCCGACGAACCACCGTTGTCGCCATCGTCGCTGATCGCAATCTCGCGACGCTTGGAGATGTAGACAGCGATCGTGATGATCGCCACCGCAGCCAGGGCGATTGCGATCCGGGCCGCGTCGTTCTGGCCCTGACCAACACCCATCGACACAACCGCGCCTGCGATCAGCAGCGAGACCAGGTTCATCACCTTGATCAGCGGGTTGATCGCCGGACCTGCGGTGTCCTTGAAGGGGTCACCCACGGTGTCACCGATCACGGTGGCCGCGTGCGCGTCAGAGCCCTTGCCACCGTGGTGACCGTCCTCGACGAGCTTCTTGGCGTTGTCCCACGCCCCACCGGCGTTGGCCAAGAAGACCGCCATCAGGGTGCCGGCGCCGATCGCGCCAGCCAGGAAGCCGGCCAGAGCACCGACGCCGAGGCCGAAGCCGACCGCCACGGGGGCCAACACAGCCAGCAGACCCGGGGTGATCAACTCGCGCAAGGAGTCTTTGGTGACGATGTCCACGACCTTGCCGTACTCCGGACGGCCGGTGCCTTCCATGATCCCGGGGATCTCGCGGAACTGGCGACGTACCTCAAACACCACGGCACCCGCCGCGCGACCCACAGCATTGATCGCCAGGCCGGAGAAGAGGAAGACCACAGCCGCACCGAGGAGCACACCGACGAGTACGCCGGGGTTGAACACCTCGAAGCTGAGCAGACCCATCTCGCCCTTCGACGGCTTGGCCTTGATCAGGGCCTCAGCCACCGAGGTGGAGTAGGAGCCAAACAGGGCGGTCGCGGCCAACACGGCGGTGGCGATCGCGATGCCCTTGGTGATCGCCTTGGTCGTGTTGCCCACGGCGTCGAGTTCGGTCAGGATCTGCGCACCCTCAGGGCTCACGTCGCCAGACATCTCCGCAACACCCTGGGCGTTGTCAGAGACCGGACCGAAGGTGTCCATCGCCACGATCACGCCAACCGTGGTGAGCAGACCACAACCAGCCAGCGCCACGGCAAACAGCGACACAGTGACGGTCGCGCCACCCAAGAGGAAGGCACCGAACACAGCGGCACCGATCACCAGCGTGGTGTAGACGGCCGATTCGAAGCCGACCGACAGACCCGACAAGATCACGGTGGCCGCACCGGTGAGCGAGGTCTTGCCGACATCCTTGACCGGGCGGTATTCGGTGCCGGTGAAGTAGCCGGTCAGTGCCAGGATGCCAGCGGCCATCACGATGCCGATCACAACTGCGGCTGAGGCGATCAGTCGCGGATCGCCCGAGGCATTAGCCATGTCGAGCCCGGTGGCGTTGTTGAACTTCGCAAACGAGTCGGGCAGGTAGACGTAGGACAAAATCACCGAAGCGATCGCACCCACCGCAGCAGAGATGTAGAACGCGCGGTTGATCGTGGTCAGACCGTTCTCACCAGCCTTGGGCTTGGTGAGGTAGACACCACCCAGAGCGGTGATCGCTCCGATCGCGGGGATCAGCAGCGGGAAGACCAGACCCTTGTCGCCGAAGGCCTGCGAGCCCAGGATCAGGGCGGCCACCAGCGTCACGGCGTAGGACTCAAACAGGTCCGCAGCCATACCGGCGCAGTCACCCACGTTGTCACCGACGTTGTCGGCGATGGTGGCGGCGTTGCGCGGGTCATCTTCGGGAATGTTGTTCTCCACCTTGCCGACCAGGTCAGCGCCCACGTCGGCGGCCTTAGTGAAGATTCCGCCACCAACACGCATAAACATGGCCAGCAGGGCGGCGCCGAAACCGAAGCCCTCTAGCACGTGAGCGGCCTTGTCACGGAAGATGAGTACGACGGCAGAAGCGCCCAGCAGGCCCAGACCAACCGTCAACATGCCGACCATGGCGCCGGTGCGGAAACCGATCCGCATCGCGGGCTCGCGGCCGGTCTCATTGGCCGCAGCAGCCACCCGCAGGTTGGCCCGCACAGCCAAAGACATGCCCAGGTAGCCCACCGCAGCCGAAAAACCAGCGCCAAGCAGGAAGGCGACCGATCGACCCCAGCGGACAGCGCTGTCATCGGCGGGCAAGAACAGCAGACCCACGAACGCGACGACGGCGAAGATGCCGAGCGTCTTGAACTGGCGCTGCAAATACGCAGCCGCACCCTCTTGGACCGCCTTGGCGATCGTCTGCATATTGGGGGTACCTTCACCGGCCCGAAGCACCTCAGCGCGGAACACAATCGCCATACCGACCGCGGCGAGCGCGATCAGAAGGACGACGATGACCAGCGTTTGGTCGGAACCAGTGAGGGTCACGGTGGCGGGATTGATCCCGGTCATGGCTCTCCTCGGATTTTTTCGGCTGACTAACCGGGCCGGAGTCTACGTGTGAGTGACCCCACAGTAATAACTGGGGCGAGCCGGGAACTTGCCCACTTATGAGCGTCCGAGCAGCGCGGCCTCACGGGTGTCATAGATCGAGAACACCTTGGCCAGACCGGTGATCTGGAAGATCTTGAGCAGTCTCGGGCGCGCACACACGATATCCATGGAGCCTTCGTGGGTGCGGATCTTCTTCAGGGTCCCCACCAAGACCCCGAGGCCGGTGGAGTCCATAAAACTCACCTCGTTGAGGTCGACAACCAGATCGTGCTGGCCGCTGGCGACCAATTCACTGAGTTTGTCGCGCAGCACAGGAGCCGAGTAGACGTCGATCTCGCCACCCACCCCCACCACCATGGCGGTGCCGAGTTGGGCCGTATCGAGCCTCAGATCCACATGATCCTCCCGAAGATTGCTCAGTGGCCATTGAACCACGTGCCACCGGCTCGGTCAGGGCTCGCCGAAAAGTGGTCGCAAGCCCCTGACAGACTCGCTGGCGTGCGTCCCGACCCGCTCATGCAGTTCCAGCGCTTGGTCGACGCCGCCGATCCCCGACTAACCCACTATGAAGTGCTCGATCCTCGGCCGGCGGTCGAATCTGAGTGGCCAGGGTGGGTTCATCCCGTCGTACGAGAGGGGTTTGTGAGCCAGGGTGTGGTCCGACCCTGGGGACATCAGACCCGCGCTGCCGATCTGGCCTGGAACCGAACCCACGTGGTCGTCTCCACCGGCACCGCGTCGGGCAAGTCCGTGGCCTATCAACTGCCCTCGCTGAGTCGGATCTTGCAGGCGCGCGGCGCTCGAGGGCAGCGCGGCGCCACCGCGCTCTATGTCGCACCCACCAAAGCGCTGGCCCACGACCAAGCCCAAGCCTTGGGCGCTTTGGGCACTGGCGTCAGAGTTGCCACCCATGACGGCGATTCGACAGCCGAGGAGCGGGAGTGGACCCGCGAGCATGCCGAATATGTGCTGACCAACCCCGACATGCTGCATCACTCCCTGTTGCCGCGGCATCAACGCTGGAGTCGGTTCTTTGCGGCACTGGAGTTTGTGGTGATCGATGAGTGCCACCACTACCGAGGCGTTTTCGGGGCTCACGTCGCGGCGATCATGCGGCGGCTGCGGCGGATCTGCGCCGCCTATGGGGCCACCCCGACCTTCATCCTCGCCTCCGCCACCATCGCCGAGCCTGAGATCACGGCCAGCCGCCTGACCGGGCTGCCGGTGGTCGCCGAATCCGTCGACAATTCGCCCCGTGGTCGGGTCGGGGTGGGGCTCTGGGAACCTCCGCTCTCGGCGTACGGCGGGGAGCACGGCGCGCCCGTGCGCCGCAGCAGCGGCGCCGAAGTCGCAGATCTGCTCACCGATCTGGTGATCGACGGTGTGCGCACCCTGGCCTTTGTCAGATCAAGGCATGGCGCCGAACTGGTGTCGCTGCAAACCAAGCGACTCCTTCACGAGGTCTCCCCCGAGTTGATTGAACGAGTCGCGGCCTATCGCGGTGGCTATCTTCCAGAGGAGCGGCGGGCGCTGGAGGAAGCACTGCGCAGTGGGCGTCTGATCGGATTGGCCGCCACCAACGCCCTCGAACTCGGCATCGACATCTCCGGCCTCGATGCCGTGATCGTGGGCGGCTTCCCCGGCACTCGGGCGGCGTTGTGGCAGCAGTTCGGCCGCGCTGGGCGCAATCACACCGACGCGCTGGCGTTGTTTGTGGCTCGAGACGATCCGCTGGACACCTACCTCGTGCATCACCCGGAGGCTCTGGTGGGAGCGCCGGTCGAAGCTGTGGTGTTTGATCCCGACAATCCCTATGTGGTCGGCCCGCACTTATGCGCCGCCGCAGCGGAGATCCCGTTGACGCAGGCCGATTTGCCTCTTTTTGGACCCGATGCCGGGGCGATCGTCGGCGATCTCGTCGACTCTGGCCTCTTGCGCCGTCGCCCAACCGGGTGGTTCTGGACTGATCGAAGTCGGGCCAGTGATCTGGCCGACCTCCGCTCCACCGGCGGTGCCCCGGTGCGGCTCGTCGAGGCGGAGACCGGGCGCATGTTGGGCACCGTCGACGCCTCCTCAGCCCACTCCACGGTTCATCAAGGTGCGATTTATCTGCATCAGGCTGAGACCTATCTGGTGGAAGAACTCGACCTGGACGACGACGTCGCCGTCGTACGACGGACAGAAGCCGACTACACGACCTCTGCCAGAGAGTTGGTCGACATCGCAATCATCACCGAGCGCGAACATCGAATGTGGGGGCACGTGCGGCTCAGCTTCGGCGTGGTGCAAGTCACCCATCAAGTGGTCGGCTACCTGACCAAAGACCGCTCCGGCAAAGTGCTGGGTGAGCACCCTTTGGACCTTCCCGAGCGCAGTCTGCAGACCGCGGCAGTGTGGTGGACCGTGCCGGATCTGTTGATCGCGGACTTCCCGCATGATCTGCCCGGGTCCGCCCATGCCGCCGAACACGCCGGCATTGGGTTGCTGCCTCTCGTGGCCACATGTGACCGCTGGGATATCGGCGGGGTGTCCACCCAACACCATCCCGACACCGGCATGCTGTCGGTGTTTGTCTATGACGGACACCGGGGTGGAGCTGGCTTCGCCGAGCGCGGCTTCGTCGAAGCAGAAGCCTGGTGGCGTGCGACCAGGTCAGCCATCGACGAATGCGAGTGCGAAACCGGCTGCCCCTCATGTGTGCAGTCACCCAAGTGCGGCAACGGCAACTCCCCGATCGACAAGGCCGGAGCGGTCGCGCTGCTCGACATCGTGTTGCACCATGCACCCACCGGCGCGTCGGGCGCCTAAGCTGAGCCCACTGCTCACAAAGGAGTCGACATGGTCTTGGCTGGACTGCTGCTTATCATCATCGCTGGCTTGCTGATCGCTGCCGGTGTGCTGGGCGGCGCCGGTGCCGCAACCCTCACAGTGGGCACCTACTCGATCAACATGACCTCCGCAGGCGTCTTTTTGCTCGGCGTCGGCTCGGCTGTGATCTTGTGGCTTGGCTTTGCCACGATGCGTGGCGGCTTCCGTCGGGCTTCTGCTCGCCGCGCCGAGCAGAAGCGCCTCAACGACTTGAGCCGCGAACTCGACGCAGTGAAGCGCGAGAACCACGATGCAGTGGCCCCTGCGAAGCCCACATCTCCCGAGGCATAGGCAGCCGCTCACCCGGGGCCTGCCTCAACTGGCCCCGCTCGCGCTCTGGCTGGCAGGTGCCAGTTGAACACCCCCTCGCCGGCCAGACTGACCTCGACAGTCACCGCGATGGTCTGATCGCTGATGACACACCCAGTGAGCCCAGCGCGATTGCGTGCGGCGATCCGGGCCGCCGCAACGCAGCCGCTGTCGCCCCATTGCAAGGCTGAGGCGCCCGCCAACGCCGCCAGATCTGCCGCCGCTTGAGCTTGTCGGTGGGCGATCAGCAGGCCGCCGACGCCCACGCCGATCACTCCAACAAAGGTCAGCACCATCACCACCAGAAGCGCCAACACGCTGCCAGCGCCGACGTCGTCGCGTTGCGCGGCGGGGGTCACGACAGTGGCTCCCTGGCCGCAACGGCGTGTGCCTCGATCTCTTGCCCCAGCGCCACATTGAGCAACCGTCCGGGAGGTCGCAGGGGAGAGGTCACGCTCACCGAGACCTCAACCGCACCGACCGAGACCTGGATGCTGCTTCCTGGGGCCGCAACCGCAGCACCTCGTGCGGAGGCTGCCGCGACGGATTCGCCGCGAGCCACCAGACGTGCAGTCTCGCGCGCCGCATCCACCGCGCGCATGTGGGTCACACCGAGCAACACCAACCAGGCGAACGCCACGGTGAGCACAACCAGCACAGGCAGCACGACCGCGGTCTCGGCGGTGACTGTGCCGGCATCGTCCTTGCATGGGGCGCGGTCCTCACTCATCGACATCTCCTTCGTGATCGCGGTGGGGCTCACAGAGCCTGCAAGCCCCACCGTTGTTGGTTGAACCAGGTGCGGCCGCCTTAGAACGGGATCAGCGCCTTGATCGCATCGAAGATCAGCTTGAGCAGTTGCTGACCCATATCGCTGGTCAAGAACTTGTAGAGCAGGCAGCCGAACCCGGTAGCGGCGCCGGTGCAGACGGCGTACTCCGCTGTCGTGGTGCCCCAGTCATCGCGAACGAGGTTGCGGTCGCGAACCAGGTCGAGGGTGGTGGTGCGCATGATGAACTCCTTGTGGTCGGGCCTTGCGGCCATTGGTTGACGTACTGAGCAAATCTCGATTCGACCGACCAAAACTGACCTCTCGCCTCAGCGGTGGATAACTGCTGGCGAGGGCTGAGCTGTGGATGAGAAACGGTCAAAGCCCGATGCCCAACCCGCTCAACAGACCCGCCACCAAGGGCACGACGCCGAGAAGGATGAAGGCGGGGAGCAAGCACAGGCCCAGTGGAGCCGCGGCCTTGGTCGAAACACTTCGGGCGCGCCCTTCGGCCCGAGCGGCGTCGGTGTCGCGCAGGTCATCGGCTAGACGGGTTGCGGCGGCCACTACCGAGCCCCCCGTCTCATAGGCCCGACCGAGAGCTCTGCCCAAACGTCCAAGTTGCGGGTGCTTGGCGAGGCTGGCCCAGACCTGGCCAGGATCACCGCCGAGGTGCAGTCGTCGGGCTGGAATGGCGAACTCTTCCTCGATCGGACCGCCAAGCGCAGCGCCCACAACTGATAGCGCCTGAGCGGGCGCCGCCCCGGCTTCAAGTACGGCGACCAGCAGATCGATGGCGGTTGGAAGATGTGATTCCAACTCTGCGCGGCGACGCTGGACGCGAGGTGACTCCAGATTCCCCAGGGCACGCCACGCCAGCCCACCCGCGATCGCGCCTGCCAGCACTCCAAACGCTCCCCCCATCACGACCCAGGCGGCTACAGCGGTGAGCGCCGCCAGCAGACCGCGCCACCGCGCAATCCAGCCAGGACGATCCGGTGTGCTGCTCGCAACCGCAGAGGTGGCAGGCAGCGCGGTCCGTGGTTTGCCGATCAAGAGCACACACAGCAGTGCGGCAATCCCGGACAGCACATTCATGCGCTCGCCTTGGCCTCGATTGTCTGCAGCCAGGACAGGCCGATCAGCGTGAGCAGCACGCCACCGGCAAGACAGCCCAGACCCGCAGTGGTGTCTAAGAGGAAGCCAACCGGCTGCCCACCCACGGAGCTGCCCAGCAGCAGAATCGCCAGGGGAAGCAGCGCCATGATCGCGGCAGTGGCTCTGCTGCTCGCCAGTTCGGCCTCGACCAAGCGTCGGGTGCGTTGCCTGGAGGAGAGCACTGAACTCAAACGAGTCAGCACCCCAGCGAGCCCTGAGCCGGTATCGGCAGCGACCTGCCATCCTGCCGCGACGAGGCCGAGTTCGTCATAGCCAGGCGTTTCGGCAAGGCGGCGCAGCGTCGTCGGGATATCGGCCCCGATCTCGACGGCAGCAGTCAGGTCAGCAAACTCGGGAAAGTCGCTGCCTGCTCGCGCGATCACACGTGAAAGCGGAACTCCTGCAGCCACATCGGAGGCCAACGCCTCAGACAGCGCAAGAACTGCTGCGCGTCGGGCATCGACCTCCTTGCGCAACCGATGGCGAGCCACCAGTCGCCGCAGCCAGAGCAGCGTGGCCAAGCCCACCCCAGCCAGCACCAGCCACCGGCCGTGCAGCCACAACAGCGCCAGCGCAGCCAGCACGCCCACTGCTGCCGCGAGCGGCCAGCCGCTGCGCTTCTGGGATTGATCAAACTGCAGCGTGCGGATGCCAGGGAGCAGAAACCACGTCGCCAATCCCGCAAACAGCCCGACCAGGATCAACATCGCAGTCGCCTGGCAAGTACGTCGGCTGCCGGGCCCTCCACCAGGTCACGGCCAAGCACTTCGATGGCCGACTGGGCGACTGCTCGGCCGTCACTCTCGACAAGGCAGGCAATCTCTCGCACCCCTCTCCCCCCGGTCGCATCCCTGCCCACATGAACGATCACGTCGAGTGCCGACAACATCTGCGAATGCACCGCCGCCAGCGGCATCCCGGCGGCCAAGGCGAGACCTTCGATGCGGCTGGGCACATCGGCTGCGGAGTTGGCGTGAATGGTGCCGCAGCCGCCTTCATGGCCGGTGTTCATCGCGGCGAGGAGATCCGCAATCTCGTGACCGCGCACCTCTCCGACGACCAGACGATCTGGGCGCATGCGCAGTGCTTGGCGCACCAAGGTGCGCACCGTCACCTCCCCTGCTCCCTCGATATTGGGCGGTCGGGCTTCGAGGCCGACCACATGTTGGTGGTCCGGGCGCAACTCGCTGGCATCCTCCACGATCACCAGACGCTCGGTTGGCGCCATGATGCTGAGCAGGGCGTTGAGCACCGTGGTCTTGCCTGAGCCGGTGCCACCACTAATCAAGAACGCCAACTTCTGCTCGATCAACCTGCGCAGGAGATCAGCCAAAGCCGAAGGCATGCTCCCGCTCGCCACGAACTCCTCCAGAGTGAAGACCCGCCGCCGCGGAATCCGGAGCGACAAGGTCGTGCCGGGCCGCGCCAGCGGCGCGAGTACGGCGTGAAAGCGGGTCCCATCAGCAAGCCGCAAGTCGACATAGGGTGTCGAATCGTCGAGCCTGCGGCCGCCCGAGGCCGCGAGTCGCTGCGCCAATCTGCGCACGGCCGCCTCGCTGTCGAGTGACATGGCCACTGGCTCCAGCCCGAGCCCACGGTCGATGAAGATCTGATCGGCGCCGTTGACGACAACGTCGGTCACGTCAGCGATCTGCAGCAGCGGCTCCAGGGGCCCAGCCCCGACGGCATCTCGACACAGCGCGTCGTGGACGGCCAGCACCGTCACATCGGAGACGGGCCGCCCCTGCTCGCGCAGGGCCGCGGCGACGTGGGCCGGGTCCAACGGCGAACCTTGGGCCGCCAATCGGTCTCGAACCGACTCCACCAAATCGGCTTGAGCCATCTCGAGGCCCATCACGCCACCTGTCCAACAATCTGCTCTGCGACTTGCTGGCAAGCGCGAGCCAAATGCCCACGGGAGTGGCGAAGCGGGCCGGCACCGAGATCCAGGGACTCATCCAACATGCGCTGATCTGGCATCACACAGGTCACCGGCTGCATGAGCAGGCGGCCGACGTCATCTGGACGCACGCCGCCTTTGCCGCGCAGGACCACATGCGTCCGCGCGCTGAGCCCTCGCAGTCGCGCCACCACTCGGCGCGCCGAACTCGCGGCCGCCACGCTTGACCCGACCACCAACACCACGTCGTCGCAGCGGGCCAACACGTCATCTCCGACCACGTCGGCATGGCGCGGCAGGTCCACCACCACCGCAGCAAATCCGCGCACCGCGGCGCCCAGCACCTCTCGTGCCGCAAATGGCTGCAGCGGGGTGGGGGCCACCGCACCCCAGGTGAGCACACTCAACCGGTCTCGCCGAGGCAGCGAGTCTCGCAACGCGCGGGCGCTTAAGCGTCCGGTAGTCGCGTTGAGATCCTCCCAATGCACTCCGGGCAGCGACTCCATCCCTAGCAACCGATCTGCACCCGCGCCCAGCGGGTCGGCATCGATCAACACCGTCGCTGCCTGCCGCGCCAGAGTCTGAGCGAGACCGGCGCTCAACACGCTGGCTCCGACACCACCGGAACCGCCCACCACGGCAATGAGCCTCCCCCGATGTCGGCCGCCATCGGACATATCGGTGAGCAGTTCGACCAGCCACTGACTCGACTCGGGCAACTCAGAGACGGTCTCGGCCCCGATCGCCAAGGCGGTCCGAAACACCAGATCGGGCAGCGGTGCGGGACCAATCAGATGCACTCGCTCCCGCCGCGGCGGTGACAGCCGAGACACGGTGGCACCAAGGTCGGCTCCGACCAGCACAACGTCGGCACTGGACCACAACCGCAGCGCGTCGGCTTCAACCGCGGTGTCGACCACCTCTGCTCCAGCGGCCGCCCCTAGCCGATTGACCTCGGCACGCAGATGGGAGTCAGCAGTGATCAGCAATGCACTCATGAGACCGACCTTGCCTCGGCGTACGCCGGGAGCAGGGGCTGCACCGCAACCGCTGTGGACAAGTCCTCCGAGGGGCCAACTGTGGATGCGAAACGGTCAACCGAGCCAGAAGCCCCCACCCGGCTCCTATGCTGGAGACATGTCAACCGGTGCCCGTCCGACGGCCGCCTTCTTCGACCTCGACAAAACCATCATCGCGAAGTCGAGCACCTTGGCGTTCAGCAAACCGTTTCAAGCCGGCGGGCTGATCAGCCGCACTGCAATGCTGCGCACCGCCTATGCGCAATTCGTCTATTTGGTGGGGCGCGCCGACCACGACCAGATGGAGAAACTGCGCCAATTCATGTCGACCCTCTGTGCGGGGTGGGATGTGGCCACTGTTCGCGAGATCGTCGCCGACACCCTGCACAACATCGTCGAGCCCTTGGTGTACGACGAAGCAGTCAGCCTGATTGAGACCCATCACGCAGCCGGCCGCGACGTGATCATCGTGTCGACCAGTGGCTCTGAGGTCGTCGAGCCGATCGGACGCATGCTCGGCGCCGACCACGTAGTGGCCACCCGAATGGCAGTCAAAGACGGCAAATACACCGGCGATATCAAGTTCTATGCCTATGCCGAAAATAAGGCCAAGGCAATCCGCGATTTAGCCCGCAAGCGTGGCTATGACTTGAGTCGCAGTTATGCTTATTCGGATTCGAGCACCGATGTGCCCATGCTTGACGCCGTCGGAAACCCTTTTGCAGTCAACCCCGACAAAGACCTGCGCAAAATTGCGGCTGAACGCGAGTGGCCGATTTTGGTGTTCAGCAAACCAGTGGCTCTGCAGTCGCGAGTGCGGATGCCCCCCGCCAAACCCACCCTGGCCGCGCTGGCCGTGGGTGGCGCAGTCGCGCTCGGCGGCGCGGTTTGGGCACACCGACGACGCGCTGCCATCTAAATCGCAAACAAAAAGAAGAACGGCACCGAGGATTCATTTCCGTCGATGCCGTTCTTGTGCACACGAATTCATGGGTACCAAGCGTGCTTTATCAAATATGTTGCCTCGGCCATAACCGGGGACCAACGCCCTGTTGAGAAGGGTAGATCGCCGCGTGGGTGCCTGATCCGTGTGGTGCTTATGAAGTTTGTTAACACCAGTTGTACGCCGAAGATCACGCCCGCGCAAGGCTTTGTCGCAGCTAAATCAAGGTGACTCATCACCTGCTGATCAAGGGGCTCTCTTCGGCAGCTCGGGCATATGCCTCGGCGGCGTACAACATCCAGGCGTGGACGCCCGCAGGTCGGCCACCGGCATAGGCGGACAGATTGGATTCATACTCGCGGCGCAGCGCGAGATGGGCCGCCTCCGGCACCAGCACTGAAGCCGGATCGATCCCCCGTTGCACCAGAACCAGGCGCTCGGCAGCACGAGCGACCAGTCCTGACCTGGCGCCAAAGGCGTGGGTGGTCAGCACTTCGGCGTGCACCACTGCCGCCACCAGCAGCGCTGGTGCCGACGTGGCCGCCACTGTGGCCGCCAATTGCTGCAGCCGCCCGGCAGCGGTGGCCGAATCTGGGCGCCCGGGCCCACCAGCCAACACGTCGATGCGAGCCAGGGCCTGGGTGGGTGCAGAGGCCCAACTAGAAGCCAATCCGAGCAATTCGGTGCTCACCCGCACCGCATCTTGGGCGGTGGCATCTCCTGAGCCGTTGCGCACGTCGGCCAGATCGGCTTCTGACCCGGCCAACACCGCGGACGCATGCGCACCACGCAGTAGCGCCTCAGCCGTCTGCTCCGGAGTCGTACGACGAAGCCCGCGATCGCGCAACACCACATCGATCCCGTCCCGGGTGGCTGCAAAGGCGGAGCCAACCCCTTCGAGGGAGAGCAGGCTGGCGAGCGGATCGGTCACCCAGCGAACCTATCCGGTAACGTCGCGAACCGTGACCAGCGATCCAGGACTCGTGTTTGGTGAGGTCGCGCGGGCCTACGAGAGAGCCCGTCCGGACTACCCACCCGCGGCGGCGCGTTGGTTGGTCGGATCCGGTGGGATCGTGCTCGAACTCGGTGCAGGCACGGGCAAACTGACGCGCCATCTGGTCGGCGACGGCCACGAAGTCCTGGCTACCGACCCAGACGAGCGGATGCTCGCTGTGCTTCGCGAACTGGCCCCCAAGGCGCGCACCCAGGTCGGCTCGGCCGAAGAGATCAACCTGCCGGATCGCTCTATCGATGTGATCGCGGTGGCGCAGGCGCTGCACTGGTTCGACCTCGATCGAGCCCTGCCGGAGATGGCACGCGTGCTGCGCAGTGACGGCGTGGTCGCGGCGGTGTGGAACCAACGCGATGCCTCCATCCCCTGGGTCGCCAAACTCGAACGTCTGCTGGGCCGGCAAGACAGCGATTTCGATCCGCAGGGGTTCATCGAAGCCGACGAGCGTCTGCATCTGGTGGATGCGCAGGAGTTTCGGCACTGGCAGGTGCTGGATCGCGACCAGTTGGCGCAGTTCGTCAATTCGCGCAGCGAGATCGTCGTACTCCCGCCCGCGGCGCGGGCTGAGCGCGTCAACGCGGTGCTGGCCCTCTATGACGAATATGACCGCGGCGGTGGCTTGCGGATGCCCTGGATCTCCCGGTGCTTCCGAGTCAGGCTCCGGCTTGCGGATGCAGTCGAGCCAGCCACCGACGTGCCCGACGACGACGGCACTCTGTTGATCGACTTCAAGTAGGGCAGCCGTGGCAGCGTTCTGGCAGCGAGGGATCGGATCGGAGGCCGACCGGGCCACCTTCCGCACGCTGCACACCGCAGCGCTAGCCAGCCCTGCGCTACGCAATGGCCTGACCAAAACCTCTGCCGAACGCGCGGTCAAGCATCTGCGCACACTTCTGGGTGCGCCTGCGGTCGCGCTCACTGACACCACCGGTGTGCTCGCCTGGGATGGTCGCGGTCAGCATCACGAGGTCCAGGTCCCAGGCTTCTTGGCGCGGGTGCATGAGTCGGCAGAGGTCACCATCATCGACGCACGTGACCTGCGCTGCGACACCAACGGCTGTGAGGTCCGTCGAGGCATCGTGGCGCCACTGTTTGTTGAAGATCATCTGGTCGGCACACTGCAAGTCTTCGGACCCAACGCCAACGCGGCCTTGCTTCGCGCTGCCGAAGAAGTGGCCGAGTGGGTCTCGGGGCAACTCGACCTGGCCGAACTAGACGCCAGTCGTACCCGCCTGATGGAGGCCGAGGTGCGAGCGCTGCGGGCTCAAATCAGCCCGCATTTCATCTACAACTCGCTGTCGGCGATCGCGTCCTTTGTGCGCACGGACCCCGATCGGGCCCGCGAACTGTTATTGGAGTTCGCCGACTTCACGCGCTACTCCTTCCGCAAACACGGCGAGTTCACCACCTTGGCCGAGGAGTTGCGTTCGATCGAGAGCTATCTGCTCCTCGAGCGCGCCCGTTTCGGCGAGCGATTGCGGGTCACCTTGCAAATCGCCCCCGAGGTGCTCGGCGTCACCTTGCCGTTCCTGTGTCTGCAACCGTTGGTGGAGAACGCCGTCAAGCACGGGTTGGAAGACAAAGACGGCGGCGGGTCGGTGACCATCGTGGCTCGCGACGCCGACCGCATGGCGTTGATCACGATCGAGGACGACGGCGTCGGCGAGGATCCTGAGGTGGTACGACGGGCGCTGGCCGGAGAGCGTGACTCAGTCGGTCTGGGCAATGTCGACGAGCGATTGCGCAACACCTTCGGCGACGATTTCGGCTTGGTGGTGGAGACTGCTCCCGGTGCAGGAACCAAAGTGACCGTCCGGATTCCGAAGTTCGCTCCAGGAGTGTTGGCATGAAGATCGATGTCTTGGTGGTCGATGACGAGGCTCCCCAACTCGACGAGTTGTGCTTCCTGCTGCGCCGAGACGAGCGGATCGGACAGATCCGCGCGCTCTCTTCAGCCGCCGAGGCCCTGCGAGTGCTGCGCGAGACCGATTTTGATGCGGTCTTCCTCGACATCCGGATGCCGGGACTGTCGGGACTCGACTTGGCGGGCGTGCTGGGCAACTTCAAGTCGCCGCCAGCAATCGTGTTCGTCACCGCCCACGAGGAGCATGCGGCCTATGCCTTTGAGTTGGAGGCAGTCGACTATCTGCTCAAGCCCGTGCGTGAGGACCGCCTCCACCGCGCCATCGGCAGGGTGATCGAGAGCAGGCAGGGGCCCGGCGTCCGCAGTGAGGAGCAGATCGCCGTCGACTTGGGCGGAGTGACCCGCTTCGTCGCGCGCAGTGACATCGCCTTCGCCGAAGCCCAGGGTGACTACGCCCGACTACACACTGCCAACGGCAGCCACCTCCTGCGAGCACCGCTGACCACGCTGGAAACCCAATGGGCTGAGGCTGGCTTCATCCGCATCCACCGCTCGCTCCTGGTCAATCTCGGACATGTGGAGCAGATGCGGATGGACGCCGGCAAGTGCATCATCACGGTCCTCAACAAGGACTTGGTGGTCAGTCGACGCCACACCCGTGAGTTGCGCGAACTGCTCGGCTCCCGAGGCCGACCGGGTCGATGAACGAGCATCCGCCGGCACGGGTCCGGGTCACCTCTCCCAAGCCGGTGACTCGGCGACGCAGCCGAACCGTGGCCGCCGAGATCGACGCCCACTCTGAGGTCGGCGAGATCTATATGTCCTCTCTGCTGGGCACCCAGTTGCGGTTGGCGGTGACGGTGTTGATTCCGCTCGGATTGATCGGGTTCGGGTTGCCGGCGTTGCTGATCGCCGTACCGGGTTTGGCGCGGATCCAGATCGGTTGGCTGCCACTGTCGTGGGTGTTGGTCGGAGTCGTCGTGTTTCCGGTCTTGGTCTTGCTGGGCTGGTGGTATGTGCGAGCGGCAGAAACAGCAGAGCGAGACTTCACTGCGGCGGTCGAGGAGTGACACTCACCGCCTCTGCCTTGGCTGCGGTCGTTCTGGTCGCTTTGTTCAGCATCTTTGTCGGCGGGATGGGCTCCCGACTGGCCCGCACGACCAGCGACTTCTTCGTCGCTTCGCGTTCGGTGGGAGCCGGACTCAACGCCAGCGCGATCGGCGGCGAATACCTCTCGGCAGCATCGTTCTTGGGCGTGGCCGGACTCGTGCTCACCTTTGGCGCCGACATGCTCTGGTATCCGGTCGGGTGGACGGCGGGGTATCTGGTGCTGCTCGTCCTCGTTGCCGCGCCGCTGCGTCGCTCCGGCGCCTACACCCTGCCCGACTTCGCCGAGGCCCGACTCGGCTCCACCTGGGTGCGCGCCGCCTCTTCGCTGCTGGTGGTGATGATCGGGTGGCTCTATCTGATCCCGCAGTTTCAAGGCGCCGCCTTGGTCTTCGGCCGCTTCACTCCGGGGATGCCCTGGCTGCCGGGCCTGGTCGTGGCGCTGGTGGTGCTGACCAACGTGATCGTCGGCGGCATGCGCTCGATCACCCTGGCGCAGGCATTTCAGTACTGGCTCAAACTGACTGCGCTCTTGGTGCCACTGATCTTTCTGTTGCTGGTCTGGGTAGGTGACGGCACCCCGGCCCCGGCCGCCTCCGCAGCCGTCGGTGGCGTCAGCGGCACCGAGTGGGTGGCCCCCATGGCCTCGGAGTCGGCGCACCCGCTCTATGTCACCTGGTCGATCGTGCTGGCCACCTTCCTCGGCACGATGGGTCTGCCGCACGTGGTGGTGCGCTTCTATACCAACCCAGACGGCCGCGCCGCCCGTCGTACGACGCTGGTGGTGTTGGCCCTCTTGGGGCTCTTCTACCTACTCCCCCCGATCTACGGCAGCCTCGGCCGGATCTACGCCCCAGATCTGATCGCCGCCGGTCGCGCCGACGCGGTCGTCCTCGAACTCCCCCTGCGCCTGATCGGCGGCCACCTCGGTCAACTGCTGGCCGCTTTGATGTTTGGCGGGGCGTTCGCGGCCTTTCTCTCCACCTCCTCCGGCTTGACCGTCGCCGTGGCCGGAGTGCTGTCCCAAGACCTGGTGTCGAAGCGGATTCACCCGATTCGCGCGTTCCGGATCAGCGCCGTGGTGGCCGTCGCCGTGCCGCTCTTGGTGGCATTGGGGCTGCGCGATGTGTCAGTGGCCAAATCGGTCGGCTTGGCCTTCGCCGTGGCCGCCTCCACCTTTGCGCCACTGCTGATTCTGGGGATCTGGTGGCGGGGTCTGACTGACATCGGCGCACTCGCCGGATTGCTCGTGGGCGGGTGGACGTCGCTGGCTGGCGTGGTCAATGGCTTGGTCGGCTGGCAACAGTCGGGGTGGGCTGGCGACCTGCTTGGGCAGCCTGCGCTCTGGACTGTGCCATTGGCCTTCTTGACGATGGTCGTGGGCTCGCTGCTCAGCCGCGCACGAGTGCCGATTGGGGTCAACCGGATCATGGTTCGACTGCACACTCCCGAGCAGGTCAAACTCGATCGCGGACAGATGCCGCGGCCGATCGACTGACGCCGTTCGTCGTACGACGGCCGCCATTCACCGCGGACTCAGCTCCGTCCACCGCGCCATCGCGCACACCCCCTCGCGCTTGCAGACTCACCTCCGCAACGGTGACGCGCATCACAGAAAGGGGTGATCCACGTGGCTGATGCGACTCACGCACACGACCATGCTGAGCGTCACGACCCGGTCTATGACCGGTTGCACGAAACCCAGGAGTTCGCCGAACTTCGGCGCCGCTATCGCGGGTTCGCCTTCCCGGCCACGGTGGCCTTCCTGGCTTGGTATCTGCTGTTCGTGATCATGTCGAACTGGGCTCCAGGCTTCATGACTACCCGACTCTTCGGGCACATCAATGTTGCCTTGGTCTTCGGCCTGCTCCAGTTCGTCACCACCTTCGGGCTGGCCTGGGTCTACAGCCGCTACTCGACGAAGAAGCTCGACCCGCTCGCAGAGAAGTTGCGTGCGGAATATGAAGCCGGAAAGCGGGGACAGTCATGAATCACCAAGTCCTGACCAGTGTGCTCTTCGGCTTCATCGTGCTGGCCACGGTCGCAGTGACCGTCTGGGCCAGTCGGCAGACCAGTGGCGCCGCCGACTACTACGCCGGTGGGCGCAGCTTCTCCGGGTTCCAGAATGGTTTGGCGATCGGCGGCGACTACATGTCTGCCGCTTCGTTCCTCGGCATCTCAGGCGCGATCGCGCTGTCCGGCTTCGACGGCTTCCTCTACTCGATCGGCTTCCTGGTGGCCTGGTTGGTTGCCTTGTTGCTGGTAGCCGAGGTGCTGCGCAACTCGGGCCGCTACACGATGGCCGACCAGTTGGCCTACCGGATGAAGCAGGTTCCGGTGCGCAAGGCGGCCGCGGTCTCCACGGTTGCGGTCTCGATCTTCTATCTGCTCGCTCAGATGGTGGGCGCCGGTTCGCTGGTCGCGCTGCTCCTGGGCGTGGAGAGCCAGAGCATCAAGAACTTCACCATCGTCGGGGTGGGTGCACTGATGATCTTCTACGTCACCTTCGGTGGCATGAAGGGCACCACCTGGGTGCAGATCATCAAGGCCGTGCTGTTGATGGCGGGCTCGGCGCTGATCGTGGTGCTCGTGTTGGCGAAGTTCGGCTTCAACCTCTCCGATCTGCTCGGCACCGCCGCTTCGAAGTACGGCGCAGCGCAGCAGGCCGCCTTTGAAGCGGGCAAGATCCCCGCGGCTAAACCGAGCGAAGCGTTCTTGCAGCCTGGGCTCAAATACGGCGCGACCCTGACCAGCAAGATCGACTTCATCTCCCTCGGCATCGCACTCGTCTTGGGTACGGCGGGTCTCCCGCACATCCTGATGCGCTTCTACACCGTGCCCACCTCGAAGGACGCGCGGAAGTCGGTGCTCTGGGCGATCGGCCTGATCGGGACCTTCTATCTCTTCACCCTGGTGCTGGGCTTCGGTGCGACCGCCCTGCTCGGTGCCGATGACATGGCCAAGGTGGCGGCCACGAAGGGCAATCTGGCCTCACCGCTGCTCGCCCAGGCAGTCGGCGGTGGCGCTGGTTCGACCGGCGGGGCGATCTTGCTGGCCGTGATTGCCGCGGTGGCGTTCGCCACCATCTTGGCCGTCGTGGCCGGGCTGACCCTGACCTCGTCAGTTTCGGTGGCCCACGACCTCTACAACTCGGTGTTGAAGAAGGGCCAGGCCACTGACGTGGAAGAGATGAAGGTCGCCAAGATCGCTGCCTTCGTGATCGGTGGCGCTGCGATTCTCTTGGCTATCCCCGCCCAGAACCTCAACATCGCCTTCTTGGTGGCGTTGGCGTTCGCCGTGGCGGCTTCGGCCAATCTGCCGGCGATCATCTACAACATGTTCTGGAAGCGCTTCAACACCCGCGGCGCGACGTGGAGCATCTACGGCGGTCTGATCTCTTCACTGGGACTGGTGTTCTTCTCCCCTGTGATGTCAGGCAAGGGGGTCGACCCGGTCTCGGGGCTGAGCCTGTCGCTCTTCCCGGCCAGCGTGGACTTCCACTGGTTCCCGCTGGAGAACCCGGGCTTGGTCTCGATCCCGCTGGCCTTCTTCCTGGGCTGGCTGGGCACCGTGACCAGCAACGAGCCCGAGACGATCGAGCGTTACACCGAACTCGAGGTGCGAGCCCTCTCCGGTGCTGGCGCCGAAGGTGCGATCTCGCACTAAGGCATTCGCTCCCAGGTTGGGCTCTGGGCCCAACCTGGGAGCACCGCCGCATTGCCCACCCACAACCAACCTCTGACTAGTACCTTGGCGAACTACGCCGCCCCACCCATCGCTGGAGGAATCGTGAGCGAGACCCAGAACGAAACGCTGGCCAACCTGTCGCAAGAAGACCGCCGTTTCGAGCCACCTGCGGAGTTGGCCGCCAACGCCAATGTCACCGCAGATTGGTATGCGAAGGCAGCCGCCGATCCCGAGGCGTTCTGGGCCGAGCAGGCCAAGCGCATCGAGTGGGGCGCCCAGCCGACCCAGGTGCTGGATTGGTCCAACCCCCCGTTTGCGAAGTGGTATGCCGACGGCACCCTCAATGCCAGCGTTAACTGCGTGGACCGGCACGTCACCGCTGGGCGTGGTGACAAGGTCGCGATCCACTGGGTCGGCGAGCCTGAAGGCGAGGCCCGCGACATCACCTACGCCCAACTCCAAGACGAGGTCTGCCAGGCCGCAAACGCCTTGACTGCCATGGGCGTCAAGAAGGGCGACCGGGTGGCCATCTACATGCCGATGATTCCTGAGACCGCCGTCGCGATGCTGGCCTGCGCGCGCCTCGGTGCTCCGCACACAGTGGTCTTCGGCGGATTCTCTGCCGATGCGCTGGCCAGTCGCATCGAGGACTGCGGCGCTGAGGTGGTGATCACCGCTGACGGTGGCTACCGCCGTGGTGCCCCCAGCGCGTTGAAGCCGGCTGTTGACGAAGCCGTCGCCAAGACTGGCGACCTGGTGCGCCAGGTGCTCGTGGTTCGACGTACGGGTCAAGAGGTGGCATGGAACGACCGCGTAGACGTGTGGTGGCACGACGCAGTCGGGTCGGCCAGCACCGACCACGACGCCGACATGCACGAGGCCGAGCACCCGCTGTATGTCATGTACACCTCGGGTACGACGGGCAAGCCGAAGGGCATCCTGCACACCACCGGTGGCTACTTGGTCGGCACGTCCTACACCCACTGGGCCGTCTTCGACCTGAAGCCAGAAACCGACGTCTACTGGTGCACCGCCGACGTCGGCTGGGTCACCGGCCACAGCTACATGGTCTACGGGCCGCTGGCCAATGGCGCGACTCAGGTGATGTACGAAGGCACTCCCGACGCACCGCACAAGGGCCGCTGGTGGGAGATCATCGAGAAATACGGCGTCACCATCTTCTACACCGCCCCCACCGCGATCCGAACCTTCATGAAGTGGGGTGATGACATCCCCGCGAAGTTCGACATGAGTTCGCTGCGCCTGCTCGGCTCGGTCGGCGAGCCGATCAACCCCGAGGCCTACATGTGGTACCGCGAGACCATCGGCGGCGGCCGCTGCCCGATCGTGGACACGTGGTGGCAGACCGAGACCGGGATGATCATGATCAGCCCACTTCCAGGAGTGACCGCGGGCAAGCCCGGCAGTGCCATGACCGCCATCCCAGGTGTGGGCGCGAAGGTAGTCAACGACTTCGGCGAAGAGGTCCCTGACGGCGCTGGCGGCTATCTGGTGCTCACCCAGCCGTGGCCTTCGATGTTGCGCACCCTGTGGGGCGACGACGAGCGGTTCAAGGAGACCTACTGGCTGCGCTTTGCCGCCGAGGGCTACTACTTCGCCGGCGATGGCGCGAAGAAGGACGACGACGGTGCGATTTGGCTGCTTGGGCGAGTCGATGACGTGATGAACGTCAGCGGCCACCGCCTCTCCACTACTGAGATCGAGTCGGCCCTGGTCAGTCACCCCAAGGTCGCCGAGGCGGCTGTGGTGGGAGCAAACGACGAGACCACCGGCCAAGCCGTGTGTGCCTTCGTGATCTTGCGTGAGTCCGCAGGCGACGGCGGCGCTGACATCGTGGCCGAACTGCGCAACCACGTGGCCAAGGAGATCGGTGCGATCGCCAAGCCGCGCCAGATCATGATCGTTCCCGAACTGCCAAAGACTCGATCGGGCAAGATCATGCGCCGCCTGCTGCGCGACGTGGCCGAGAACCGTGAGGTCGGGGACGTGACCACCCTGGCTGACTCGTCGGTGATGAACCTGATCAAGGATGGCGTCGGCAGCGGCAGCGAGTAGCGGCCCGGCCGGTCAGCGCTGGTAGACATCGGGGATGCCGTCACCATCGGCGTCCTCGGTCTCGCGCTCGTGGATGATCCGGTAGGCACGACTGCGCAGACCCAGCACCACGGAGGCGAGTACGGCGGCCAGCAGTGAGCCAACTAGCACCCCGACCTTGACCTGGCTGGTCAGATCGGCCGAGCCAACATAGGCCAACTCGCCGATCAAGAGCGAGACGGTGAATCCGATTCCGGCGACCATCGACACCGCCACGACGTCCCACCACGACAGGTCGTCGTCGAGGCTGGCCTTGGTGAAGTAGGCGAGCAGCCACGTTGTCAGCGTGATCCCGACCGTCTTTCCGATCACGAGTCCGCCCATCACCCCGAGCGCCACGGGTGAGACCAGCGCTGAGCCGAGTCCGTCGAGTTGCACTCCGGCGGCGAAGAACGCAAACACCGGCACCGCCACACCGGCGCTCAGTGGCCGCAACCGGTGTTCGAAGGTCTCGGCCAACCCGTGGCCATGACCCTCGGCTTTGAGCAGGACGGGCACGGCAAAGCCGAGGAGCACCCCGGCGATGGTGGCGTGGATGCCGGCCTCGTGCACGAAGTACCACGTCGCCAACGCAGGCGGCAGCAACAGCAACCAGCGCGTGACCGCCCGGCGCACCAGCCAGGCAAAAGCCGCCAAGGAGATGCCCGCATACAGCAGGGGTACGACGTGCAGGTCGGCGGTGTAGAAGATCGCGATGATCGTGACCGCGATCAAGTCATCGACCACCGCCAAGGTGAGCAAGAAGGTGCGCAGTGCGTTGGGCAGGTTCTTGCCCACCACCGCCAACACGGCCAGCGAGAAGGCAATGTCAGTGGCTGCCGGGCTGGCCCACCCACGCATCGCCACCGGGTCCGGCCACGTGGCCCAGACGAAAACCGCTGCGGGCACGACCACTCCGCCGATCGCGGCAACGACCGGCAAGACAGCCGTGCGCGGATCCCGCAGATCTCCGGCCACGAACTCTCGCTTGAGTTCGAGGCCCACGATGAAGAAGAAGATGGCCAACACACCGTCGGCGGCCCATTGACCGAGGGTCATGTTCAAATGCAGCGCAGCCGGGCCGACAGTGTGGTCTCGCAGCGCCGTGTAGGCCCCAGCCCAGGGAGAGTTGGCCAAGGCCACCGCCAGCACTGCGGCCGCCAGCACGATCACGCCACCGACCGCCTCCAAGCGCAAAATGTCGGCAATGCGGGCCGTCTCCGGCCAGGAGCCGCGAGTGAAAAGTCGACGTGCAACCGTCATGGGAGTACCTCCAGCAAGGGTCGTTCATGGGCATCGCCGACCCGACTTCCCGGCACTCCAGAATCCCCAACCCTACTGGCTGGGCCCAAATGCTCGGCTACGGCAAGCGGGGATGCGCAGTTGCAACAGGGTGTGTCCTAGGCTCAGCACAGACGAGCCCAGGGAGATTAGATGTCTGACCACGTGACCCCCAACACTCCGGTTGCTGCCGAGGAGCCCACGATTGGGCGGTTGGTGGCTGACGCCACCCGAGACGTCCAGTCGATCGTGCAGACGCTGATCAAACTGGTGAAGGCCGAACTCAAGATGTCGGCCAACTTCGGTGGCGTCGGTGCGGCTTTGCTGGCCGTCGCTGGCTTCTTGCTACTGCTCGGGATCGTGATCTTGTCGATCGCCTTCGGCTACTTCTTGACCATGACCGGCCTGCACCCGGCGTGGTGCTTCCTGATCGTGTTTGGGGTCTATCTGCTGTTGGCTGCGATCTTGGCCCTCGTCGGGGTGCGCAAACTGAAGAAGGTGCGCGCACCGGAGCGGACCATCCACCAGGCCCAAGAGGTTGCCGCCACCCTCAAGCGCTGATCAGGCGCACCCTTGGGTGCTCACTGCTTGGCTCGCGTCAATCCCAGTCGTGGCCGCCTTGGCCACCTGTTGGGCGGTCAAGGCATAGCCGGTCTGCGGATCGGAGATCGAGGCGGCAAAGATCACGCCGTACACCCGGCCATTGGTAGCCACGAGTGGGCCGCCGGAGTTGCCGGGTTGCACATTGGCGCGCAGTGAGAACACCGACCTGGTCACCGTGCCGCGGCCGTAGATGTCGGGCGACCGCAGTCGCTGCTCAACCCTGACTCGGGCCGGAACGGCGGCATAAGGCCCATCATTGGGATAGCCGACCACGGCGCCCACGTCGCGCGCCGAGCCGCCGGTGTCGAAGGAGAGGTACGGCGCCACCACATCGTCCGTGAGCGCCAACACCGCCACATCGACCTTGGGGTCGTAGTAGACCACCGTCGCATCAACGACCGCACCATCGACCAGAACCTTCGGTTCGGTGACCCCGGCGACAACGTGGGCGTTGGTCATCACGCGCTTGGGTGAATACAAGAACCCAGTGCCCTCGACCCCTTGTCCGCACCGATTGTTGCCGCGGATCTTGAAGACGCTGGTGTGGACCGCCACCACGTCGGGGTCGCGCAACACAGTGCGAGGCGCCCGCTTGACGTTGACGATCCGTTCGGGCGCAAACGGCTCCAGATAGCGGGGGAAGAAACTCTCCCCCACGATGTTGTTGAAGGAGTTCAGCGCACCGCGAGCGACATCGGGCATCACCGCGTTGACCTGGCGCAGCACCAGCGACTCGCGCACTTGCGGACCAACTGTGGGGATCCGGGAACCACTGATCGCCAGGCCAAGCATCCAGCAGACCATGAGGGCGGCTGCAACGCTCAGCAGCGATCCACCCACGGCATCAAGGGCTCGCACAGGCTGCCAGGTGACCTGGGCGCGGACCCGACTGCCGACGTATTGCAACAAGGCTTGGCCAAACGACGCGCACAGCAAGACGATGCAGAGCGCGCCTACCGACACCCAGACCGAGGGGTCGATGTTGCCAAGTAGTTGTGGGGCCAGCCAGATGCCGAGTAGACCCCCGAGAATCAACCCGATCGTGGCAAACGCTCCGGTGATGAAGCCCTGCCAGTAGCCCGAGACCGCATAAGCGACCACGAGTACGACGAGGATCCAGTCGAGCACATTCACGGAAGCTCGTCCTCAAAGTCGACGGTCTCATCGATGCTGGGCCGCGGGCCGGTCTCGTTGCGCAGCATGTGACCGGGCAGTTCGCGTTCGCGGGAGCGGTCCCAGGGAATGGTCCAGCCGATGAAGTCGAAGAGCCGCGACAAGATCCCGGCAGTGAACCCCCACAGCACCAGATCTTTGCCGTCGCCGATCAAGAAACCCGGGCTGCGATAGCCACTTGGATGGGTGACGGTGATGCGATGCGCTGGGTCGAGCAGCTCCTGGAGCGGCGTGCGGTGGACCGATTCGACCTCGCCGGGATCGACTACCGACACCGGTGATTCGGTCTCCCACCAGGCCAGCACAGGGGTGACGGCAAAGTTGCTCGGCGGCAGCCACAGTCGTGGGAGGCTGCCGAAGATGTCCACTCCCGCCGGATCGAGGCCGGTCTCCTCCTGAGCTTCGCGCAGCGCAGCGCTCTGTGGAGTTAGGTCGGTCGGATCCACTCGGCCGCCAGGAAAGGACACCTGCCCGGGGTGACTGCGCATGTCGTGAGCCCGCTCAGTCAGCAAGACATCGGGCCCCTGCGGGCCTTCACCAAAGAGCATCAGCACCGCCCCCTCCTTGCCCGCGAAACCTGCCGGCGGTACGAAGGTGGTCAGTTTGTCGGCAGTGATCCTCTGCGCTCCGGTGACAATCGGAAGCAGCCACTCGGGTCTCATGACAAGTGCTCCTTCACCAGCGCTTCGAGTTCGGCAGTGGAGGTGATCGCGGTATATTTGCGCTCCACGACCACTCCCTGAGCGTCGACGACCAACCACTGTGGCAGGAACCTCACCGGGAGCGCACCCTCGTCATCGACAACCAAGGGATAGCCCACCTTGCTCTGCTTCGCCAATCGGCGGGCCTTGGCACGATCAGGGTCGGTGTAGTCGATCCCGAGCACCTTGATTTCGGGATGTGCCCGGGCGAACTCGGCCAACAATGGCATCTCAGTGCGACACGGCTCGCAATAGGACGCCCAGACATTGATCAGCAGCGGCCCCGTCAACTCTGCGAGGTGCACCGACTCATCGGTGCTGCGCAGACCAGGCAGGACCAGGTCGGGCAGCCGATCAGGTTGGGGCTGCCCCTGGTCTGTGCATCCGGTTGACACCAGCGCCAATACCACTGCGGCGATCCAGAGCCGCATCAGTTGCGCCCCTCACTGCGCAGCAGCTTGGTGGCCACGTCGGGGTCGGTGGGGCCTTCGCCGTACGCCGGACAGAGGCGAGCCAGCGGACATGCCCCGCAGGCTGGCCGTTGCGCGTGGCAGCAGCGGCGGCCATGCCAGATCAGGTGGTGCGACAACTGAGTCCAGTCCTTGCGGGGGAAGAGTGCCCCCACGGCGAACTCCACCTTGACTGGGTCGGTCTCCTCGGTCCAGCCAAAGCGACGCGACAGCCGCCCGAAGTGAGTGTCGACCGTGATGCCGGGAATGCCGAACGCGTTGCCGAGCACGACGTTGGCAGTCTTGCGGCCCACGCCGGGCAGGGTGATCAGATCTTTGAGCCTGCCGGGCACCCGGCCGTCGTAGCGCTCCACGAGGGCAGCGCTCAGTTTGAGCAACGACTCGGTCTTGGCGCGGAAGAAGCCAAGCGGGCCGACGATCTGCTCGAGGTGCTCACGTGGCGCGGCCGCCATGGATTCGGGGTCGGGGTAGGCCGCAAACAGAGTCGGACTGACCGCGTTGACCCGCTTGTCAGTGGTTTGGGCACTGAGCACGGTGACGACGAGGAGTTCGAAGGGGTTGTCGAAGTCGAGTTCGCAGTGCGCGTCGGGGTAGGTGTCAGCGAGGATACGGTTGATCCTTCGCGCCCGTCGTACTAAGGCGACCGGAGGTCGCTCAGAGGCGGCGGCGGGCTGAACTGGCACGCTGGCAAGACTACGGCGCCACCCTTGACCGCCCGCGCCGTGACTGGCTTGGTGCAAAGTGGCAGATTTTTGAGAGACTGGTCAGGAGACCGTTGGCCGGTCTGTTCACGCATACACAAGGAGTTCAAGTGGACAACGACGTACTGCGCCAAGCCACCTTGTTCAATACCCTCGATGACGAGGCCGCCAGCGCGCTTCGGGAGTCGATGACTGAGGTGCGGATCCGGCGTGGTGAGGTGCTCTTCCACGAAGGCGACTCCGGAGACAAGCTCTACATCGTGACCGAAGGCAAGGTGAAGCTCGGGCGCACGTCGTCTGACGGCCGGGAGAACCTCCTGGCGATCTTGGGACCTGGTCAGATGTTTGGCGAACTCTCGCTGTTTGATCCCGGGCCGCGCTCAACCACGGTCACTGCTGTGACCGAGACCCGGCTGATGTCGTTGGCCCACGCCGATCTGACCCAATGGCTCAACGGCCGTCCGGCGGTGGCCCGCGGACTGCTCTCGCAGTTGGCCCATCGCCTGCGCAAGACCAACGATGTGGTGGCGGACTTGGTGTTCTCCGACGTACCTGGCCGTGTGGCCAAGGCCCTCCTGGACCTCGCCGACCGGTTCGGCCGCACCGCCGACGATGGCGTGCACGTCCACCACGACCTCACCCAAGAAGAGTTGGCCCAATTGGTTGGCGCCTCCCGGGAGACCGTCAACAAGGCCCTGGCCGACTTCGCCTCCCGGGGCTGGCTCCGCCTCGAACCCCGCTCGGTCGTGATCATGGATCTCGACCGCCTCCGCCGCCGCGCCCGCTAACCGCCGAGTAGGGGCTTATCTCCCGCCGAGTAGGGGCTTATCGCTCGCCGAGTAGGGGGTTGGCGCCGGAAACCGTTTCCCGTCCACAGGTCCGCCTTCTTGCCGCAGTTTCCACAAGCTGCAACGGGCGACGTCAGTCTGGTCGGCAAGCGTTCAATGCTCCTGGCATGACTGCGCAAATCCCGAACCGCCCGTTCACCGTGTCTGAAGCCCGGTCGCTGCATCACTCCGATCGAGGGCTCAGATCGCTGGTGGATCAGGGACTCATCCGACGTGCCCTCCGTGGCGTCTACGTGCCGACTCATATCGAGGACTCTCTCGACGTACGACTGGCGTGCGCGCGCCTAGTCACCAAACCGCACTCCGTCATCTGTGACCGTACGGCGGCATGGATCCACGGCGCCGACATCTTCACCTACGCCGAGACCGAGATCCTGCCCACGATCGACGTACTGGTGCCGCGCTGGCGCAACCCGAGCCACCGCAAGGAGTTGCCCGAACGTACCCGCGACCTAAGCGCCGACGACGTTATGACACTCGACGGTGTGCTGATCACAACGCCCCTCCGCACCGCCATGGATCTAGGCTGCCAACTCCACCCGCGTCGTGCGTTGGCGGCTGTCGACGCGCTGATGACGCTCCACGGATTCACGCGCGCAGACATGGTCCGGCAACTGGGCCGCTATCGAGGTCGGCGCGGAGTCGTGCAATTGCGTCGAATCGTCGCCGCGGCCGAGCCTGGACCGGAGTCGAACCGCGAATCCTGGGCCCGCTGGGAGGTGATCGCACGCGGAATCCCTGCTCCTGTGGTCCAGCATTGGGTCGAGATCGATGACGTGCCGACGTACCGGCTCGACATGGCGTGGCCGCGCAGCCGCGTCGCGCTTGAGTACGACGGGCAGGAGCATCACACCAATGCCATCGATCGGCTTCGGGACCAGCGCAGACGTCAGCGGCTCCATGATCTTGGGTGGACCATCATCGTCTTGACCAAGGAATCCTTCTCGGCCTTGGCCATCGATCGCTGGACCAGCGAACTCGCCGCAGCGTTGCGACTCGCCGCCTGAACATAAGCCCCTACTCGGCGCGCGGTAACCCCCTACTCGGCGCGCGATAACCCCCTACTCGGCGCGCGATAACCCCCTACTCGGCGCGCGATAACCCCCTACTCGGCGCGCGATAACCCCCTACTCGGCGGACTGCAGGTAGGCCAACTGCGCATGGACGCTCAACTCGGCGGCGCCCCAGAGGATGGGGGAGACGTCGGCGTAGACCAACTGCACTACTTGGCGCGCGGTGGCAGTGGGGCCGAGGACCGCCACTGCGTCGCGGACCTGGGCCAGGCGTTCGCGCCGGTGAGCGATGTAGTAGTCGAGCACCGTCATGGCGTCGTCGATCACCGGTCCGTGGCCGGGCCAAATCGAGGTCACCTCAGCGGATTCGGCAAGGTCACGCAAGCGGTCCAGCGAAGAGAGATAGGCGCCGAGTTGGCCGTCAGGGTGGGCAACGACCGTCGTACCTCTGCCCAACACGGTGTCGCCGGTGAGCACCGCCTGCTCTGACGGTACGACGAACGACAGCGAATCCGCCGTGTGCCCAGGAGTAGCCACGACGTGCACTTCGAGGTCGCCCACGGCCACCACATCGCCTGCACCAAGCCCCTCCGAGCCCAGCCGATAGGCCGGGTCAAGCGCCCGCACCCCGCAACCCATGGTCGCGGCAAAATCGCGAGCCGACTCGGAGTGATCGAGGTGGTGGTGAGTGAGTAGCACCACCTCGACGGAGCCCGCAGCGGCCGCGACGGCGGCCAAGTGACCGGCGTCGGGCGGACCCGGATCGACCACGATCGAGCGCTCTCCAGACCGGAGTACCCACGTGTTCGTGCCGTCGAGGGTCATCACGTTGGGGTTGGGCGCCAAAACGCACTCGGCGCTGCCGAACACCCCTCCCGTCCAACTCACGACCGCGCCGCCAACAAGTCGGCCAACGCCTCTGGCGCCGACATCGTGTGGCTGCCGTCGGGTAGTCGGACCACCGCAGGGGTGAACATCGACACCACCCGACCCTGCGCCGCCGCCAGCACTGCCGAGATCGAGTCGTAGTCAGCCACCTCCACACACGTGGCGTACGTCGGCGGCATCATCATCACCTCGCGGGATTCGGCCAGAGTGCAAGCCTGCTCCGCAGGGAGCCAACGCACGGAGGCAGCCTCGGTGGACACATCGCGGGTCACCTGGCCCGCCGGGAGGGCGGCTACGAAAAACACCGTGCGGAACCGCCGAGACTCAAAAGCCGGTGTCTGCCAGCCAGACCACACCCCGAGCAGGTCGGTGCGAATTCGCAATCCACGACGGGTGAGGAACTCGCCAAACGTCTGCTCCTTGGCGACCAGAGCCAGTCGGTCAACTTCCCAGTCCGCTCCGCTGACGTCGCCGACCACCGATTCGGGTCCAGTTCCGGCCAGCAAGACCCCCGACTCCTCGAAAGTTTCGCGCACGGCCGCGACGACCAGGGCCGCGGCCAGTCCAGGAGCAGCGTCCAAGCGCAGCGCCCACTGCTCGGGGGTCGGCCCGAACCATTCGGAGACTCCGAAGTCGCTGTCGTCGACACCCCCGCCCGGGAAGACCGCCATCCCAGCCGCGAACGACATCGTCGGCTGCCGGTGCAGCAGATACAACTCCGGAGCCACGCTCCCCTCGCGCAGGAGAACGACGGTGGCAGCGTCCTTGGGCGCTACGGCGACACGTTCACCCGAGGCATAGGCCGCAGCCCGCTCTACGACCTCGCGAGGGAGTCGCAGCCGCATCAGACTTCGACGATGAGTTCGACCTCGACCGGCACACCCAGGGGCAATTCGGCGACACCGACGGCCGAACGAGCGTGCTTCCCGGCTTCGCCAAACACCTCGCCCAAGAACTCCGAGGCCCCGTTGGCCACCGCTGGCTGGCCGGTGAACCCTTCGGCGGAGGCCACGAACACGACTACCTTCACGACCCGCTTGATCAGGTCCAGGTCGCCGATCTCGGCCTTGATCGCGGCTAGTGCGTTGAGCGCGGATTGGCGGGCGCACGCAGTACCGTCCTCAGGCGACACATCGCCACCGACCTTGCCCAACGCCAGGGGTTGACCGTCTTTGACCGGCAACTGGCCGGCCGTGAAGATCAGGTTTCCGCTGCGCGCTGCAGGTTGGTACGCCGCCAGCGGCGGCACCACCTCAGGTACCTCGATCCCCAGTTCGGCGAGTTTGGCGGTTGCACTCATCTCAGGCCTCCTTGGGGCGCTTGAGGAAGGCGACCAGTCCGCCTTGCTCGTTTTGGTGGACATGGACGAGTTCCCAGCCCATGTCTCCGAAGTTGTTCAGCATCAGGGTCTCGTTGTGCAGGGGGATCGGCGCCACCTGGTACTCCCATTTGGTCATGGGCGCGACTCTAGCCGCCGATCACTGTGAGTAGCCTGCTGGTGTGAGCGACGTACTCGAAGCCACGACCCCCCTCCCCGACCGCACCCTTCGCTACGCCGACCATGACGATGCGGTGGTCGACCTGCATCTCCCGCCCGGTGGCGAGGGTCCGCTGCTGTTCTTGATTCATGGTGGCTTTTGGAAAGCCGCCTACGACCGCCTGCACACCCGCCCCATGGCGGCTGCGCTGGCAGCTCGCGGCTGGACGGTGGCCACGCCGGAGTACCGCCGGGTTGGCGCCGGTGGCGGCTGGCCCACGACGTACGACGACATCCGCACCGCCTTCGACGCCACCCTCACCTCAACCCTCGGTGATCGAGCAGCTAGCGAAGCTCGCGTACCCGGTGGTCGAGCAGCCTCGGCGGAGCCCCCCACACCCGGTGGTCGAGCAGCCGCGGCGGAGCCCCCCACACCCGGTGGTCGAGCAGCCTCGGCGGAGCCCCCCACACCCGGTGGTCGAGCAGCCTCGGCAAAGCCGAGGCGTACGACGAGACCCACCGCCGTCGTCACCGGCCACTCCGCCGGAGGCCACTTGGCGCTGCTCCTCGCCGCCGACGACCCCCGCGTGACCGGCGTGGTCCCTCTGGCCCCGGTCTGCGACCTGCAGGCAGCGGTCGATCTGAACCTGGGAGACGGCGCGGCGGCGCGGTTCTTAGACGGCGACCCAACCGAAGATGCCGATCCGATCAAGCGGACTTATCGCGCACCGGTGGCCTTGGTGCATGGAACCGCAGACGACACCGTGCCGATCGCACTGGCCAGGGCCTTTGCGCTGTGGCATCCCGAGACGCGGTTGGTCGAACTCGACTGCGGCCACTACGAACCGATCGACCCCGACGATCCGGCGTTCGCCGCCTACGCCGCGACCCTGGACTCGATGTCCGCCACCTGATCGGCGGTCGTCTGGAGTACGCGCCTGCGGGCGCACAAACGTCCTTGGTTGAGCAGCCGACGAAGTCGGCGCACGCCGAAACCAACGGACCGCCTCGTTCGAAGCGTGCATCCGTGCGCCCCGAGATTTCGACACGGCCGCTTCGCGGCCTGCTCAATCAACGGGGTTTGGTTTGGGCGCTGCTCGACGACCAAACACACGCGCCCCCGGGGTGATCGAGCAGCCCGCGAACCAACCCCACCCCGGTGATCGAGCAGCGAGCGAAGCTCGCGTACGACGAGATCAACCGACCCCCGACCCGTATCCGCCACCCAACCGAGCTGGGTCGTCTCGTCGTACACGCCCTCTCGGGCGCACAAACGTCCGTTGGTTGAGCAGCCGACGAAGTCGGCGTACGACGAAACCAACGGACCCCTCGTTCGAAGCGAGCATCCGTGCGCCCCGAGATTTC
>WBZP01000204.1_pt1 | contig 83874 bp, 71 predicted proteins | sample 5204301 | NCBI WGS metagenome assembly WBZP01 (sample SAMN12412401, study PRJNA552823) | activated sludge metagenome | isolation source: activated sludge from nitrification reactor of wastewater treatment plant... | place: USA: Pennsylvania | collected 2017 | reverse complement strand
ACAGTTTGACATCGTTCTTGCCCTTTTGACCATTGCAGGACATCAGCGTGGTCGCGGTGATGACGACCGCCAGAGAAATTGATTTAATGTTCATGAGGTGTTTTTGAATTGGCCGGCAAAGATAGGAAAAGAGTGTACCATACGCGCGAATACCTACATTTGCCTGAACCGCTATCCATGAACGTGCAATCGAGCGGGAAACTCCCGCACCTGGAAGGCCTTCGAGGCCTCGCCGCTTTATGGGTGGTAGTGGCTCATCTCTTTGTCATGTTCCGACTTCCCATCGCGCTGCACGGAGAAGCACTTTCGTCCGACCCGGGAGACCGGTTGCTGGAGGAACTGGGCAAACTTCCCAGAGACGGGCATTTGCCTGTTTTCGTATTCTGGTTTCTGAGCGCGCTGGTGATATCGCTTCGCATACATAAGCCGACTGAGCCCGATCCGTCCGCATACGTGAGGCAGGCGGCGCTCAAACGCTATTTCCGGCTGACCTTTCCCCTAGCGGCTGCTTCGCTGGTCAGTTTCGCCCTGATGAAAGCCAACGCCTACGATCATCACTGGCTTGCTTCGCAATCCGACCTCACGGACCATCCGGAATGGCTGAGGCGCTGGTTCAACTTCGAGCCCGGATGGTGGAATTACTTCAAGGTTACCTTCGCCGACGTATACCTGATTCAAAATTCCAACTACGACTTCCCGCTGTGGACCATTTCTCCCGAACTGTTCGGCCCGCTCCTGGTTTTCGCGGTGTTCTTCCTGTTCCATCCCGTACGCTGGAGGGAGTGGATCTATGTCGTACTGCTGGCCGCCATGTTCGTTGGAGCCCTGAGTGAAGATGCGTATTCCTATTACTTCATGTTCATGGGCGGTTACCTTTTCGCCTATTACCATCAGCATCCCAAAAAGGTTCCTGCCCGCAGCGTGCTGACTTCCGGGCCCTTCGCCTGGTCGCTGCTGGCTTTCGCTTTTCTGATCCCTGTGCTTCTTTCGCTGCCCAAGGCGCTCGACACCTTCATGCGTTTCCCGTTACGGGCCATCTCGCTGACGATGGTCGTCACCAATACCGCTTGGGTGCGTACCATCCTGTCGTTCCGACCCATCGCATTCCTGGGTTCGATATCCTTTTCACTGTACCTGATCCACATACCGGTCCTGTTCAGCCTCGGCATCTACCTTGCGAAGACCCTGGTGCAACCGGGACAGTTCCACCCGGTCGCCTTGTGCGCTCTGCTCCTGGCGGTGCTGTTCGCGTGCAGTTACCTGTTCTTCCGATTCATCGATCTACCTTCGCAGCGTTTTGCAAGTCGGTTTGCCAGAATGGCGAGCGGATCCGAACCGACCACACCACATCCCAGCCACTGAGGACCGATGCCGCGCGTACTTCGCATCATCAACCGACTGAACCTGGGCGGCCCCACGTTCAATGCCGCTCTGCTGACCCGGCACCTTGCGGCCGAGTTCGAAACTTTGCTGGTGGCCGGGGTCAAACAGGACACCGAAGAAAGCTCGGAGTTTATCGTGCGGGACATGGGCCTGAGTTTTTTACAATTACCCGAAATGCAGCGCGAGATCGACTTTGTGAACGACCGATCCGCCTACCTCCGGCTACGTTCGATCATACGCGAATTCCGCCCGGACATCGTGCATACGCATGCCGCCAAGGCGGGGGCGCTCGGCAGGCTCGCCGCTATCCGTGAACGAGTACCGGTGATCGTGCATACTTTCCATGGACATGTCTTCCACTCCTACTTCAATCCGCTGAAGACAAGGGTATTCCTCGGCATCGAGCGATACTTCGCCCGCAGAAGTTCCGTCATCATTGCCATCAGTGACCGGCAGCGGGATGAGTTGGTACATCATTACCGGGTCTGTACTCCTGATAAAGTGCGGGTGATTCCGCTCGGCTTTGACCTGAGTCGATTCCGGGAAGACCGGGAGATCAAACGGGCCGCATTTCGCCGGCACCATCAGCTGGAAGCGGATACACTGGCCGTGGGAATCGTGGGGCGCCTAGCTCCGGTCAAGAACCATCGTATGTTCCTGCAGTGCGCTACCCGCATCCTGCAGAGCGTGACACGTCCAGTACGTTTTTTCCTGATAGGCGACGGCGAGACTCGGGAAGCGCTCCAGACATTGTGTGACGAGTTGGAACTTACCCATACATATGAACAACCCGATCCGTCAGCTTATGTCACGTTCGCAGGATGGGACCGGGAAGTCGACCGATCCATGGCGGGGCTCGACATCATTTGCCTGACTTCCTTCAACGAAGGGACACCCGTGAGCCTGATCGAAGCTCAAGCCGCAGGAAAACCGATCGTTAGCACTGCCGTCGGCGGAATCGAGAACGTGGTGCTTCCGGGAGAGACCGCCTCCCTGGTCCCTTCCAATGACACGGAGGCCTTCACAACCGCGCTACGCGAACTGATCGAGGATGACCAAAAACGTTTGAGAATGACGGAAAAGGGATGGGACCACGTACGGGAACGCTACCATTATACCAGGCTGGTGCGCGAGATGGGTGAATTGTACCGTGAATTGTTGAAATAAGGGCTTCGTCATTGCTCTCAATGGAGGAAAATCCTAAATTTGCTGATTGCCCTACCCGTCCATGCCGAAATTTCGTCCTGTCTACTTCCTCTGTTTTTCGCTTGTTTCCCTTTTTTCCTGCAGGAACCTGGCTCCCAACCGGATGTTCGAGACGCCAAAGGACTATGCCTTTGCGGTCGACACCCCCCCCCAAAAGGACAAGTATTTCATAATCAGTCCGGAGGACCGCGTGGAGATGTATATTTTCTCCAATGACGGCTTCAGGTTGGTAGACATCACTGGCATGTCCAGTGTGCAAAACGACCAATCCAGGGTCAATTACCTTGTGGATCGCGACAGCCTGGTCCGGTTGCCGATCGTAGGCAAGGTCAAACTGGGAGGCCTTACCGTGGCGGAAGCGGAGAAAAAACTGGAAGAGATCTATTCCAAGTACTATAATGATCCCTACATCGTTCTCAAGCTGATCAATCGCTACGCGATCGTATTCCAGGGAGACGGCGGTCAGGGGCATCTGGTCAGTCTGGAAAATGACAACGTGACCCTGATGGAAGTGCTTGCCCAAGGAGGTGGTGTACCTGAACTCGGGAAAGCCTATCATATCAAGATCCTGCGTGGCGACCTGAAGAATCCGCTCGTATACCGCGTCGACCTTTCCACGCTGGATGGTCTGAGCAATTCACCCCTGCGCATCCAGTCCAACGACATTGTTTACGTGGAAGCCGTTCCCAATTACCGGCTGCGCGTCATCAACCAGATCACTCCGATCCTCGGCATCGTGTCCGCCGTCGTGCTGATCATCAATCTTTCCCAGCGCTAAGGCATGGCCAAGAAGAAGATCACCAACCTGAATGAAGAGTTTGACATCAAACTCTTTTCGATCATTCTCAAAAGTAACTTCTACTGGCTGGTCATCCTGCTGACCATTTCCCTTTCATTGGCTTACGTATACCTGCGCTACACGCATCCCATCTACCAAGCACAGGCGGTATTGAAGGTAGGCATCGTTAACAACGCCAACGCGATCCTGAATCAACCGGGAACGCAGATGATGGACCTGATAACCGGCTCCAACAACGCTTTCGCGGGCGACGTGGAACTGCTTCGCTCCCGAGTCATGATGAGCCGGGTGATCGAACGGATGCCGCTCGAAGTAAGTTATTTCGCACGCGGGAATGTGCTGGACAACGAGCTTTATGAAAAAGCTCCTTTCTCCGTCGAGTACGACAATATCGATTCCTTTTTCTTCGGCATACCGATCGACATCAATTTCTTATCCGACAAGGAATACCAGTTGAACTGGGATTTCGAGGGATTCAAAGGCGTAGGAACCTATCCGGTGGGCAAATGGGTTGTTACGCCTATTTCGCGCTTCCGTGTGTCCATCCTCGACATGAGCGCCATCCGCCGGCAGGAGAGCAAGATCAAGAAGTCTGCGTATTATTTCGTCATGAACACGACGCAGGACCTGGTCGACGCCTACCTGGATGACTACCAGGTCCAGGTGATCAATCCGATCGCCCAGACGCTCCGGGTGATTTTCAAGGACAAGAACGCGGTCAAGACCGCCGACTTCGTCAATGCGGTGCTGGAGGAGTTCAACGACTACGACAAGGAGCGTAAATCGGAAGGCTCCAACCGTTCGCTCGACTTCATCAATACTACGATCACCGATATCGACAGCGAATTGAAGATCTCCGAGATCTCCCTGGAGATGTTTAAGAAGCGAAACAAGATCCTCGACCCTTTCGAGAACGCGAAGGACGTGCTGGGGCATATCAAGGACCTGATCGACACCAGGGTGGAATGCCAGTTGAACCTGGCGGTATTGAACCGCATGGAGCGGGACGTCAGTCAAAGCAAGGCGATCGACAACCTGCTACCCCTGATGGCCGGCCAGTTCAGCGACGACGTCCTTATGAAGCTGGTGGAACGCCTGCAGGACCTTCAGGACAAGAAGGCCAATCTCCGTTTCGTGGCCACCGAAGAGAACACGGCCATCAAGAGCATCGATTCGGAGATCGCCACGCAGCGCAAGAATCTGATATCCGCCATACGCAGCGCAATCGAATCGCAACTCGAAAGGATCGCATCCATCGACGAACAGATCGGTTCGTTCGAATCCAACTTCATGATGCTGCCGGGGAAGGAAGCGGAACTTTCGCGACTCAACCGCTTCTACGAGGTGAACCAGAAGTTCTTCCAGCTGCTGCTGGAAAAGAAAGTGGAATTCTCCATCGCCAAGGCCGGTATCGTCTCCAACAACATCATCCTGGACAAGGCCCGCCCGCCGGGATTCCCCCTGTCACCCAACCGTAGCCTGATCCTTGCGGGAAGCATCCTGGTCGGATTCGTTATCGGCTTCTTGATCATCTTCCTCCGCTACCTGTTCTATAACGAGATCACTTCGCTCGAAGAGATCGACATGTACACTGACGCGTCTTTGCTGGGGATCATTCCCAAGTACAAGAGCGAGATCCCGGTCTCCCAGTTGCTTGTAGACAAGAACCCGAAATCGGCCATTTCGGAATCCTTCCGATCTGTTCGTACCAACCTGCAGTTTATCCAAAACGATCCGGGTCCGAAGGTGGTCGCCATCACCTCCACCATCTCCGGCGAAGGGAAGACGTTCGTGGCCATCAACCTTGCCGGCGTGATCGCTTTTTCCGAGAAGAAGGTCGTGATCCTTGACCTCGACATGCGCAAGCCGAAGATCCACCTGGGCTTCAACGTCGAGAACGTGCGAGGCATGAGTACGATCCTGATCGGCAAGGACTCCCCGCAGAATTGCATCAACCGCAGTTCGCTTCCCAACCTCGACTTCATCACTGCCGGCCCAATCCCGCCGAACCCCTCGGAGCTGATCCTCAGCCAGCGTATGTCGGACCTGATCACCTACCTCAAGACCGGATACGACATCGTGATCATCGATACCCCGCCGGTGGGGATCGTGACGGACGGGGTACAGGTCATACGAAACGCGGACTATCCGATCTACATCATTCGCGCCCAGTATTCAAAGCGGATGTTCATCCAGAACCTCAACAAGCTGATCGACGAGAACAAGATCCAGCACCTTTCCGTCGTGCTGAACGGGGTCGAAATGTCCCGCTTCCGGTACGGATACGGATACGGATACGGGTACGGGTATGGGTATGGGTACGGGTATGGCTATTACGACGACGAGATGAAGAAGGACCTGAGCCGATGGGAACGATTCAAGATGCGATTCAAGAACAACTGAGCACCGTGAGCGCCCTGGCGATAATCACTACTCCGATCGAGGGGGTCCTGCTGATGGAACCCCGGGTCTTTCAGGACGATCGGGGATATTTCCTCGAGACCTTTCACGCCTCGACGTTCGGCGGACAGGGCATCGGGACTTTCGTACAGGACAATGAATCATCCAGCATGCAAGGCGTGATCCGCGGACTTCATCTGCAACTGCCCCCAAACGCACAAGGGAAATTGGTACGTGTCGTGCATGGAGCCGCGCTGGATGTCGCTGTAGACCTTCGTAAGGGCTCACCGACATTCGGGCGGCACGTGGCCATCGAACTGTCGGCTGCCAACAAACGTATGTTGTGGATCCCTCCCGGATTCGCCCATGGTTTCGAGGCACTGGAAGACCATACCGTTTTCCTCTACAAAGTGACCGATTACTACAACCCGGCATCCGAAGCCGGGATCCGATTCGATGATCCTGAACTGGGGATTCCATGGAGGACCCGTACGCCGCTGGTATCCGGAAAGGATCGCATCCTGCCTTCCTTCCGCGAATTCCTCGCCCAGCATCCCGACGCGTTCGAATAGTACGATCCTCATTCACCCATCCAAGTGACCCATTAACAACCGCGATCGACACTTTGACAAAAAGCGGAGATCGCGAAAAAAGCAGACCGTTACCTTCAACTACGATAACAGTCCGGTACCATGTCAACCGACCACCAATATCTTGTCACTGTTTACGGCACCTATTTCGTCATATCAATCCTTTTTTCCTTCCTCATCAACCGGTTGTTCCTGAAGTTCGTCAGGACGCTGGGGATCCGGAACCAGGACGATACGGTCATTCGCTGGGGAAGTCAAAGCAAACCCGCGGTCGGCGGCTTTTCATTCTATATCCTTTTCCTGCTTTCCATCATCGCCTACTCCATCTTCTTCGACTCAAACCAGGTGTTCCTGAACAAGGAGTTCATCGGCCTGTTGCTGGCCTCGATGCTGGGCTTTCTGTTGGGTTTGGCCGATGACGCCTACAACACCAAACCCTTCCTCAAATTCCTGACCCAGGTCACCTGTGCGGTGATCCTGATGGTGACCGGGATGGAGATTTCGTTGTCCTACGTCGAGCCCGTTAACTACGTAATCACGATCATCTGGGTGGTGGGCATCATGAACTCACTGAACATGCTCGACAATATGGACGCGATCACCTCGACCGTATCGATCTCGATCATCCTGTCGGCTATGGTTGTCATGATCTTTCACCAGGACGTCGGCAGTGTCTATTTCATGGTCCTGACAGGTGTCATGGCCGCCCTGATCGGATTCCTATACTTCAACTGGAATCCATCCAAAATGTACATGGGTGACACCGGCAGTCAGTTCCTGGGCGTTTTTCTTGCCGCCATTGGCATCAAGTACCTGTGGAACGCCGAACCTCCCTCGGGCGACCTGATCTCCGCACGCAACCTGCTGCTGCCGATTATCGTCTTCCTCATGCCAATCATCGATACCACGACGGTGGTGATCAACCGGCTCCGGCGGGGACAATCGCCGTTCGTAGGCGGGAAGGACCACACAACCCATGCGCTTGCGTATCTCGGACTGACCGACCGTCAGGTGGCTCTGGTGTTCTGGGTGATGACGCTCGTGTCGCTGCTACTGGTCATCATCATCGAACGATTCCTGATCGACTGGACGCACTTGTACACCACACTCTTCTCCATGTACCTGGCGGTGATGTTCGGCGTTTTCTTCTACGCAACACGCACCGTAGAGCGGGGGCTGCGTTAACGCCAACGTTCCTTTATGATCTTTTCCAGTCCTGCGGTGAAAGCTTCCACCGCGCGCGCGCGGTGCGAGATCCTGTTCTTCTCCTCCAGGGTCATCGACGCGAAGGTCCTCTGTTCCCCTTCAGGGATGAAGACCGGGTCGTATCCGAATCCTCCTTCTCCAGCCGGTTCACGCGCAATCGTTCCATGCACGACTCCTTCGTAGCAGTACTCCTGACCGTCGACGATGAGCGCGATCACGGTCCTGAAGCGCGCGGACCGGTCTTCCACATCCTTAAGTTCGGCCAGGACCTTACGTATGTTGTCCTCCGGTCGACAGGCCGGACCCGCGAAGCGTGCAGACCATACGCCGGGACGGCCGCCGAGGGCGGCTATTTCGAGCCCGGTATCATCCGCGAAACAATTCATGCCGAATTTCTCATAGATGTAACGCGCCTTCTGGGAAGCATTGGCCTCCAGTGTCCGTCCGGTCTCCGGCAGTTCCTCCCCGGTCTCCATATCCCGTAAAGAAACCAGTTGGACCCCGGTGGGCAATAAGGGCCTGACCTCTTTCAACTTGTTCGAATTCTGCGTGGCGAATACCAGCTTCATGGTTCACGGGTCTCCTTCAAACGCCCAAAGTTGCAATAATTCCGTATCTTTGAAACTATCGCCTTAAAAGGCCTCTGATTGCATTCCACCTATGAAAGTCGCGCTCATTACGGGCATTACGGGACAGGACGGCGCCTACCTGGCCGAGTTCCTTTTGCAAAAAGGTTACATGGTGCATGGCATCAAACGTCGGAGTTCCCTCTTCAATACAGACCGGATCGATCACCTGTATCATGACCCGCACGAAGCGAATGTCCGCTTCAAACTGCATTACGGAGACCTGAGCGATAGTACCAACCTGATCCGCATCATCCAGGAAGTCCAGCCCGACGAGATCTACAACCTGGGAGCCATGTCACACGTCAAAGTGAGTTTCGAGACCCCGGAATACACGGCAAACGCGGACGGCATCGGCACCTTGCGCCTGCTGGAAGCTATCCGGCTGCTTGGTCTGTCGAACAAGACGCGGATCTACCAGGCTTCCACCTCTGAATTGTACGGACTCGTGCAGGTCGTACCGCAATCCGAAACGACCCCCTTCTATCCCCGATCCCCGTATGCGGTCGCTAAACTCTACGCATACTGGATCACGGTCAATTACCGTGAAGCCTACGGCATGTTCGCAGTGAACGGCATCCTGTTCAACCATGAATCCCCGCTTCGGGGCGAAACGTTCGTCTCACGCAAGATCACCCGCGGTGTGGCCCGCATCGCGCTCGGTCTTCAGCAACAGCTTTTCCTTGGTAACCTGGACGCCAAGCGCGACTGGGGACATGCGAGGGATTACGTGGAAGCCATGTGGCTCATGTTACAACAGGACAAGCCCGAAGACTACGTGATCGCGACGGGTAAGACCACGCCTGTCCGCGATTTTCTGCGCATGGCATTTGAAGAAGTCGGTATCGAGATCGAATTCCAGGGCTGCGGAAGCGAAGAAAAAGCGGTCGTAAGCAACTGCCGCATGCCCGAATTCCAATTGCCCAAAGGGCAGCTGGTCATGTCTGTGGACCCGCGCTATTTCAGACCCACCGAAGTGGATCTGTTGCTGGGTGACGCTTCCAAGGCGAGAAAGAACCTGGGCTGGGCTCCCCGCTATGATCTGCGCGGACTGGTAAAGGAAATGATAGCCGCGGACGTAGAATTGTTCCGGAAAGACAAGTACCTCAAAGAAGGCGGCCATAAGGTGTTCAACTACCATGAATAAGGAAGCGAGGATCTACGTAGCCGGTCACAACGGCATGGTGGGATCGGCCATTGTACGTGCATTGCAGGCCAACGGTAATCATCAGGTCCTGCTGCGCACGTCCTCCGAGCTGGACCTGCGGGATCAGGCCGCCACGCGCCGGTTCTTCGAAGAGGAACGGCCTGATTACGTGTTCCTGGCTGCCGCCAAGGTCGGCGGGATCCACGCCAATAATGTTTACCGGGCCGAGTTCCTTTATGACAACCTCATGATCGAGGCCAACGTCATTGATGCGGCCTGGAGGACTCGCGTCAGGAAGTTGCTGTTCCTCGGATCTTCCTGCATCTATCCCAAGCAGGCGCCCCAGCCGCTCAGGGAGGAGTATCTGCTTTCCGGTTATCTCGAACAGACCAACGAGCCGTATGCCATTGCCAAAATCGCCGGCATCAAGCTTTGTGAAAGTTACCGTGATCAGTATGGCGCGAATTTCATTTCGGCCATGCCGACGAACCTCTACGGTCCAAACGACAATTACGACCTGCAACAGTCGCACGTGCTACCGGCTTTGATAAGAAAATTCCACGAAGCCAAGACGAACGATGCTCCATCCGTCGAAATCTGGGGAAGCGGCAAACCATTGCGTGAATTCTTGCATGTGGACGACCTCGCAGCGGCCTGCCTCCGGCTCATGGCAGACTATGAGGGCAGAAGTTTCGTCAACATCGGCAGCGGGGAAGAGATCAGTATCCGCGAGCTGGCCGAATTGATCCGGGGAATCACCGGCTATGAAGGGAAACTTGTTTTCAATACCGACAAGCCCGACGGAACTGCAAGAAAACTGATGGATTCGTCGATAATGCGGTCAATGGGATGGGCTCCGGCAATCTCATTAAAGGACGGAATTACAAGCACTTACGAGGTTTTTAAAGCCTCTGTCGTACCGGCGTGACAATTGAACTTTCTGGGTTGGATTCCGTATAAGGATGACCATTACAGGTTCATTCCATGACCCGGTTTTTATTACTCACTATCTTCCTGATCGTCACAGCCTTACCGTTGTTCTCCACGGCTCAGTGCCCTACACCCGGGTTCACTGTCCAGGGACAACTCTGCTCCGGCGATACGTTGCAGTTGATCAACACCAGCAGCAACGGGATCGGCTACAGCTGGGACTTCTGTCCCGGATATTTTACCGATAGTCCGCAGGAAGTGAGCGACACGACCACGACCGCCGGTTATCCCGGCGACCTGACCTTTGCGTGGCAGGATGATACGTTGGTCGGCTTCCTCAGCGCGTTCAACAACCAGTCGATTCAGCGATTCGAGTATGGGAACGGACCTGGCAATGCCGTTACCGCGATCACGGACCTTGGCAACCCGGGAAGCCTACTGTATCAGCCGGCGGACATGGAGCTTTTCCAGGAACAAGGCAACTGGTTCGGACTGATTGTCGACAACTCTAACATGGTCGTGCGTGTTCGCTTCGGCGACCGCCTGACGAATGCTCCCGACTCCGCGATGATCGTATTACCCGTCAGCGGAAGTCCGTTGGCCAGTCCGCGTTCCATAAGGTTGGTGAAAGAAACCGACGGGCGTATACTCGGCGTGGTGTCAAATTATACCAGCGCCAGTATCACGGTGCTTGACTTCGGCTACACGATCCGAAACAATCCGACCTTCCACCAGTCCTATTCAGTACCGGGGGTCGTCTATGTGTACGACTTCCAGCTGGTTCGCAGTTGCGACCACTGGTTCGGCTTTGCGGCCGGCTATACCTCAGGAAAAGTGGTGGTGGCCGATTTCGGCAACTCCATGCTGAACACACCGACTTTTACGGAGCTCGCCCTTGCCGGCCAGCCTTCCGACCTCGCGATCATTCAGGATAACGCAGCATGGAAACTGCTATATACGAGTTTTGCAGGCAGCGAACTGTACCGGTACAATCTCGGTCCCGACCTTTCCCAGCCGACGCCGGTATTGCTTGGCAGCGAACTGTTCGGGAGCCTGTATCCTAAAGGACTGAATCTTCAACGCGCGGGTGACGCCTGGTATTGCTCGATACTGGACATCGGCAATTCCCGTGTCCGGATGCTGAAGAACACGAAGCCGTGTCCCTCGGCAACCGTCTTTTCCAACGATTTCGAACCTTCGGGAATCGTCTTTCGCGGAGCAGGCTCTTATCCGATCACACTGACCGTAACCGATGCGAACGGATTCTCCGCAGCGATCAGCGATACGGTAGAAGTGTTTTCGAGACCCGAAGCGGGATTCACTTTTACCGGCAACTGTTTCGGTCAATCGACGGAGTTCCTCGACACCACCTTCGCCAACGGGGGCATTATCTCCTCCTGGTCATGGCAATTCGGAACGGGCGATTCATCCTATGCACAAAATCCGCTCTATACATACCCGGCGGCCGGCGCCTATCCGGTCAGCCTGACCACGGTGGGTACCGCCGGATGTACCAGTACATTCTCCGATACCGTGGTGATCAGCCCGTTGCCGCAGGTACAGTTTCAGACCGGCAATGGTTGTTCCGAGACGCTCATCGGTTTCACCGACCTCTCAACGGTCGGAGCCGGATCGATCATCGCGTGGCACTGGGAATTCGGTAATGGCGACACCTCCGACCTTCAATTTCCCCAGTACGCCTTCCCGACGGGAGGCAATTATACGATCTCGCTCACTGTACAAACCGACGCGGGATGCAGCTCTTCTTCCATGAACGTACTCGCGGTCAACGACCGTCCCCGTGGCAATTTCGAGTCATCGAACACCTGCGTGGGTCAGACCGTCCAGTTCATCGACCTGACCGACATCAGCGGCGCGACCGTCACCTCGTGGGATTGGGATTTCGGCGACGGGCAAACCAGCACCAATTCGAATCCTTCCCATGTGTATGCCGGGGGCGTGGCCGACTACACGGTACGGTTCGTCGTCGTGGCCGATAACGGATGCATCGACACCGTAGAGCGGGTCGTCCGTATCAACAACATTCCCACTCCGAACTTCTCCTTTCTCCCGGCCTCAGCCTGTCAGGGCAGCCAGGTCAATTTTTCCGACCTGTCCGCAGTGGCCGGAGATACGATTGCGGGATGGCGTTGGGATTTCGGCGACGGCACCACGGATACCGTCCGCAACCCCGTTCACCGCTTCCAGCAGGCGGGTCCCAATACGGTCAGCCTGATCGCCTATGCACCGAGCCGTTGTCCGAGCGCGATCTTTCAACAGGTCGTCAACGTGGTGGAAAGCCCGGTGGCGGATTTCATCGTAGATGAAGCCTGCGACGGTAGCGAAACATTCTTTCAGGATGCTTCCAGCGTCCCTGCGGGCAGCACGATCCAACGGTACGAGTGGGATTTCGGAGACGGAGACACCGCCGTGTCGGCAAACGCATCGCATCTATACACCGCTACTGGCACCTTCCCGGTAAGGCTCACCGTCACCTCCGACTTCGGCTGCAGCAGCACCGATTCCATGGACATCCGTGTGTACCCTGTACCGGTCGCGGCCTTCGTCACGGCCAATCCATGCCAGGGACAGGCCTTGCAATTCCGACAAACCAGCAGCGTCGATACTCCGTCGGTGGTGTCCTCGTTCTATTGGAACTTCGGCGATTTCGGCGATCCACAGAACACTTCCAACCTGCCCAATCCGACCCACATCTACGATACCACGCTCACGTATGATGTTTACCTGATCGCCACCACCGACTTCGGCTGCAGCGATACGACGATGCAAACGGTCCAGATCAATCCTGCCGCGCCCGTGAACTTCACCTACACGCCCACCTGCTTTGGCGAGTTGATGGAGTTCTTCAATCCGGGTTCGGCTCAAGACAGCCTCTTCAGCTGGGATTTCGGCGACAACCAGGTCAATCAGGTACAGGAGCCGGCCCATTACTACGCGTTCCCCGGAACGTATACTGTCACGCTGACGGTCACCTCGTTCAGCGGATGTCTTTCAAGCGCCAGCAGGCAGGTCACAGTAAGTCCGATCCCCCGCCCCGGATTCTCCACGGCCCCGGCCTGCGTCAACACACCCTATACATTTACCGACACCAGCCGAATTTCCGCGGGCAGCATCACCGCATGGAACTGGTCCTTACCCGACGGCACGATCCTGACCGGTAATGCGCCACAATTCACGTTCACCGACACCGGAACGGTGAGTGTAAACCTCAGTGTGATCTCCGACATCGGCTGCGAGGCAAATATCTCAAGGAACCTGGTCGTCAACCCGTTGCCGGTCGCCAACTTCTCGTTCGACCCGCAGTTCGGTAACCCGCCCCTAGAAGTGAATTTCAACGACCTGTCGGTGCTCGGAGCTTCCTACCAGTGGAATTTCGGAGACGGCGGCACCAGCACGCAGATGAACCCGGTACATACCTACAACGACACCGGATTGTTCGTGATCTCGGAGATCGTGACCAGCGCGGGCGGATGCATCGGTACCGTGGAAAAGAACATCTATGTGATCCGCCCAATACTGGATTTGGCCGTCACCGGCGACTCTTCTTTTTTCGACGGCACGTTCTTCCATATCGTCGCTCGTGTGGCCAACCTGGGTACGCGACCGATTGACAACTACCGGATGGAAGCGCGCATCGAGAATGGCAGCACCATTCGGGAAACGTGCGAAGAGCTGTTGACCAACGGCCCATCCGGAATCCAGTGGTATAACTTCCGTGCAGCCTTCCTGATCGGTGACGGTCCTGAACCCCAGTATTATTGCATTCGTGCGGTATCCCCCAACGGAGAAACGGACGACATACCCGAAAACAACGAACGTTGTTTCCAACGCACCGCGAACATCCTGATCGCCAACCCATATCCGAATCCGTTCACCGGATCCGCGACGCTGGATGTGTTATTGCCATATTCCGACCAATTGGTGGCGGAGCTTTTTGATGCCTCAGGCCGGCTGGTGCAAAACCTGAATTCAGGTAAGGGATCCAAAGGCCTCAACCGGCTTACCATCAATGGCGCTAATCTCCTCGACGGAGTCTACACGGCCCGTATCCGCTTCCGCGATCAGGATCTGACCCGGCAGGTCGTGAAGAACAGCAGTACGCGCTAAGGCGGACGGCGCATTCCTTGCCGCATTGGGGCGCTTTCGCTAGGTTTGCCATATGGAATATGAGATCAAACCTGTCGGCCGTTTCCGCCTGAACCTGGCGGAGATCTGGTCCTTCAGGGAGTTGCTCTATTTCTTCACCTGGCGGGACGTAAAGATCAAGTACAAGCAAACTGCGCTTGGCGCGACCTGGGCCTTATTACAACCCTTGTTGATGATGCTTGTCTTCACGTTGTTCTTTTCCCAAACCCTGGGGCTAGAGACCGGCAGTCTCCCTTATCCCTTGTTCGTGTTCTCAGGGGTGATGCTTTGGAACGTTTTTTCATCGGGCGTGAACAATGCCGGGAACAGTATGGTGTCGAACGCCAACATCATCAAGAAGATCTATTTCCCGCGTCTGCTCATTCCGATGTCGTCGATCCTCTCCTCGCTGATAGACTTCGTTGTAACCGTCCTGCTGCTGTTCCTGCTGCTGATCTGGTACGGGATGGCGGACCGCATCCTACCACTGCTTTGGGCGATCCCCCTGGCCCTGATGATCTCCCTTCTGGCCACCTTCGGACTCGGCTGCCTGTTGTCCGCACTGACGGTCAAGTACCGGGACTTCCGCTACATCGTCCCCTTCATGCTGCAATTGCTCTTGTTTCTGACGCCGGTGATCTACCCCCTGCACCTCATCAAGCAGGAATGGATCGTGCGCCTGTTGCAACTCAACCCCATGGCGGTATCGATCGACCTGGTGAGGACAGTGCTGGACCATGGGACGCCGGATCCGGTCCTGTTGACCAGCGGCGCGGGCGTATCGGTGGCCATGTTCCTGATCGGAATCTCCTATTTCCGGAAGACCGAGAACTACTTCGCCGACCTCGCCTGATGCAACCGATCCTGGAAATACATCATTTGTCGAAGAAATTCCGGATCGCACACGACCTGGTGCCTTACCTGAGTTTTCGCGAACGCATACAGCAGATGTTGCACGGCCGGAAAACGCATTCTTCCGAAGAGTTCTGGGCGTTGAACGATGTCAGCTTCCAGGTCTTTCCCGGAGAGTCCGTCGGCATCATCGGCAGGAATGGGGCGGGAAAATCGACCCTGCTCAAGATCCTTTCCAAGATCACGCCGCCCACCAAGGGAAAGATCATCTCACGAGGACGGATATCCAGTCTCCTCGAAGTAGGCACCGGTTTTCATCCCGAATTGACGGGGCGCGAGAATATCTTCCTGAACGGGGCGATTCTCGGGATGAAAAGCAAGGAAATCCGCGCCAAGTTCGACGCGATCGTCGATTTCTCCGGGGTGGAGATGTTCCTTGACACACCCCTGAAACACTATTCGAGCGGGATGCAGTTAAGGCTGGCCTTCGCGGTCGCGGCATTTCTTGAGAATGAAGTGCTGATTATCGACGAAGTGCTTGCCGTCGGCGACGCGGAATTCCAGAAGAAATGCATGGGTAAGATGGGCGAAGTATCCTTGAACGACGGGCGCACCATCCTGGTCGTGAGCCATGACCTGAACGCGATCGCCAACCTGACCTCTCGCTCCCTCCTGCTCGACCGCGGGAAGGTGATCCGCTTCGACCGGACCGAAGACGTCATCGTGCAATATGCCAAGCGGGAACAGGTGGAGTCCACCTTCACACGCGACGTGGTCACTACCCGGCAGCCCAAGATCAAATCGGTCAGGATACACACTTCCCTGCCAGGCAATATCCATAAATTCGGTCAAGCCCTGACCATCGAAGTGGAACTCTACACACCTGTCAAACCGGCCAATGTGACCTGGATGTCCATCTTTGTCCGCGACCAGCAGAACAAACCGATCACCCAGGTATGGACCAGTAGCCAGGATACGCCCTCGCTTTGCGCGGACACCGGCACTTCCCGGGTGATCTGCACATTGCCTGAAAGCAAATTGTACATGGGGCATTACGACCTGAGCGTTTACCTGTCCGGTCCTCCCGATACCGAACAATACGATTCCGTGGAGCATGTTTGCCCGTTCGAGGTGGTCATGTACGGCAAGGAGCGCGCCTGGAAATGGGATCCGGGCATGGCGACCTACCTGGAGGAATCCCGTTGGGAAGTCGCTGATTCATCTGCCTCTTCCGAAGGGGTCTAAACGATGAGGAGACTGTTTTCAGTTTCATTTTCCAAATAGAATCCCAAAAACTGCTTTCTTTGCCCTGTAGAGCAAAGCAAAGCCTTTATGGAAACGGTCGAACGGATCACGCCCGGTATGGAATCTTGGGATATCTTCGCGGAAGAACACCTCCAGCGCTATCGCTTTTTCGAGAAATCGTATGCCGGCAAACGAATCCTCGACGCGGCCTGTGGTGTGGGTTACGGCTCCCATTTGATCGCCTCCTCCGGTGCCGCTTCCGTACTCGGCATTGACGTGGCCGACGAAGCGGTCCGCTACGCCCAACTGCATTATCGGGAGAACGGCTTAAGTTACAGGAAGCATGATTGCATGCAAATGAAGGGGCTTGGACAGACCTTCGACCTGGTTGTCAGTTTTGAAACCATCGAACACCTCCCTGAACCGGAAGGATTTATGCGTGAAGTAGCCGGGGTACTGGCTGACGGCGGCACCTTCATTTGCAGCACACCGAACAAAACCAGGTTGTCCGGTGCCGGAAACATCAATCCGTTCCATCCCAGCGAACTTTACCTGCAAGAGTTCCTGGACTATTTCAAGAAGTACTTCCACGTGCAGGCGGTGTATCACCAATCCGAAAGTGTCAACCACTTCCGCTATCTTGAACTCCGGCACATGATCCACCAGGCCGACCGAAGGGCCCAATCCTCCCTCTTCTCCCGGCTGGACTCCTTTTTCCGAAAACTGATCGGTCGACCCTATCAGTCCTTGCCCTTCATGCGAACAGACCTCTTGCGACAATACCCGGGCGACATGGTCATGGAGCCCATGCAGCGAGAGGAAGCATGGCACAAGACCTATGTGATTGTCGGGACCCGTCGCTGAGATCACCCGATGAGGATCGTGTTTTCACTCACCAACCTCGAACTCGGCGGGGCGCAAATGTTCGTCCTGCGGCTGGCCCGTGAATTGTCCCGACGGCCGGGAGTTCAAGTGGCCATTTATGATCATGCCCCGGAATCCAGGCACCGCGAACTGGTCGCTCATTTCTCCGACCGCGTGCACATCCATTCGATCAGTGAGCGTAGCATGGTCCGATTCCTAATCTGGAAGATCAACGCGCTGCTGCTCCGTCTCGGCAGCGACTTCCGGTTCCGGAACTGGCTGAACGAAGTTCGGTTCAAAGGATTCCTCCGACGTTACCAACCCTACGTGGTGAGCAGCCACATGCGCCATTCCGACCGGATCGTAGCCCGCAACCGGAGCGCGTTCAACGGAAAGTTCGTCATCACCTCGCACGGCGAATATGAACTCTTTCATGGGTACGGCGCTCAGGAGTTGCCGATCAGTCTCGACATCCTGAGACAGGCGGATGGGTTCGTCTACATCACGCAAAAGAATCTGGAAGCGGTCCGTGAATTTACCGGACAGCTTACTTATACCCGTTTCCGGAATATATCCATCGGGTTTTCTCCGGAAGACATGCCCCGTTATGACGTCGACCGTACATCCCTGGGCATACCGGACGATGCCTTCGTGGTCGGCATGATTGCACGGGCGATCCCGGAAAAAGGATGGGACGTCGCGATCGAGGCCGTGCGAAAGCTTCGCAGGGAATTCCCCCGACTCCATCTCGTGCTGATCGGCCTGGGCGATTATCTGCGCTCGCTGGTCGGACAAGGCGAGTCCGGTATCCATCTCGTACAGCACGAAGAACAGCCTTTGTTCGGCTATTCGTATATCCGACTCTTTGACCTGGGCCTGCTCCCCACCAGTTTCCCCGGCGAAAGTGTGCCGAACAGTGTGATCGAATACCTGTCCTGGGGCAAACCCGTCGTCGCTTCCCGGATCGGCGAGATCCCGCAGATGATCCGGGAAAAGGAGGCTCCGGCCGGTACGGTCATCGACTACCGTGCAGGACATCCGATCTCCGTAGAGGAACTTGCTCAAGCCATCCGTCAATACCTGATCGATCCCGGGCTGTTAGCGCACCATGCCGCCAATGCACCTGCAGCCTTCCGGGCTTTTTCGCTGGCCGGCGTAGCGGACGCATACCTGGATTTTTTCCGTGAGCTTTTATCCGGCAACCGGCAATCACCCGCATGAGCTCACCGGTGAACATATCGGTCATCATTTGCTGTCACAACAGCGAGCAGCGGCTGCCGGAGACATTGCGTCACCTGAAGATGCAACGCGTATCGGTCCCGGTCGAATGGGAAGTGATCGTGGTGGATAATGCTAGCACCGACCGCACCGGCAGTGTGGCGCCTACATGCTGGGGCACCGACGCGCCCGCTCCCCTGCGTGTGATAAGGGAAGACCGTCCCGGGCTGACCAATGCCCGTCTCGCGGGCGTCGCCGCGGCGCGCCACGGTGTGTACAGTTTCATCGACGACGACAACTGGGTATCCCCGGACTGGATCGAACGACTATCCGGGATCTTCACCGAACATGCCGCGGTCGCGGCCTGTGGAGGACCTGCTGTCGCCGCTTTCGAAGACACGGAGCCTGTCTGGTTTCACCTGGTCCAGGAGTCGTTCGCCGTCGGCAAGCAGTCCGCGGCCACCGGATATCTTCCCATGGGAAAGGCGTTGCGCGGGGCCGGACTAAGCATTCGTGCGGAGGCATGGCGCGCGGTGTTCGACCGGCTTCCGGAACTGTTCCTCAGCGGAAGGAAAGGCAGGAAACTGACAGCCGGCGAAGACCACGAATTGTGCTTCCGCCTGCAACTGACCGGTCATCAGCTGTACTACGACGACTCGCTCACTCTGGTCCACTTCATGCCGAAAGGGCGTATGCGCTGGGAGGTCATCATGCGGCAGGCCGAAGGCTTCGGGCGTTCCGAAGTGGTCTTGCGGATCTATCGCAGCCTGATCGATCCCGCCATATCCATACGACCCAGCTGGCTGGTTGAATTTTTTGCCACCTTGAATTATTCCTTTAAATTGCTTGTTCGTAATTCTTTGAAATCGGCAACCACCTTTCGATCCGCAACGGAAAAGCGTTTCCTAAAAGGTTATTTGCTCGAATTGTGGTCCATGAAATCAAGGTACGGGCAGCTCCAACGAATCATAGAAGAACGGTTTTCGATGCATAAGGGTTCATGAACGCGGTTCAGGAAAAATCAGGACACACGGTAAAATCACCTCACCGGAACAATTTCACTCCCCCTGGCACTCTCACCGCTAGTATACATTCTCTAACCCAGGAGTTTACGGGATTCTGACATGGCAGTCCGGGGGGTATCCATACTGCTCACCTACTACAACGGCGTAAAGACGATCGGAGCGGTCCTGAACGCGTTGAACGGGCAAACCGGCTTGTCGGGCATACCGGCTGAGGTCATTCTGATTGACAACAATCCGGATGAACCCTTTTCCGCCGACATCCCTGCGAGTTGGACAAGGTCCGACGTACCGTTCAGGATCGTGCAGGAACCCAAAACAGGAAACTTTTTCGCGAAGAAACGAGGCGTGTCCGAGGCAAAATTCGATTACCTCATTTTCCTCGAAGACGATAACATTCCCGCCTACCAATGGATCGCCAACGCGGTGCGTTACCTTGATGAACATCCATCCTGCGGAATGGTCGGAGGAGAGAACAAGGCTTTGTTCATGATCGTGCCGCCGCCCTGGTTCTATCAATACCTGAAATACCTCGCCGTGGGTAAACAAGGCAACGGCATGAGCGACGACATCAGCCTGAAGCATGGCTATCTCTGGGGAGCAGGGCTCGTCGCCAGGAAGGAGATCCCGTCCAGGTATTTCCAATGGATGGGGCATGATCTGCCGCACAGCCGGCAGCACCCGTTCCTCACGAGCGTGGACGCGGGGTTCTGCAGGACCGCCCGTCTGCTTGGATACGAATTGCATTATTCCGAGCAGTTGAAGTTGCACCATGTCATCTCCCCTTACCGGATGTCATGGATCAACATGCAGGTGATATATCAACAGCTAGGCGCTGAATCGATCTGGATCGATCTGTATACGCACTTTTTCGAACAGGACAAAGACGGCTGGGTCACCGGCTATCTTTTCAAACTGTATTTCGGAAGCATTTTCAGATCCCTATATCACTTCTACCATTATCTCTTCCGTTCCAAGGGAAAGGTCGACAACCGACACTTCCTGCTGATCCGATACTACCGGTCCCGATGCAGGGAGTTGCGCTGGTGGAAGTTCGGATCCTTCATCCGTCTCTTGCGCAGGATGAAGGACCTCCGCAAATCGATCTCCGGTCCACGGACCGTAAAAGAAGAAAGGATCGCGTCATGATGATGAGTTATTCCAAGCGGTTCGTTTTCATTCACATCGACAAGACGGCCGGCACGTCTGTCAAGGACGCTCTATACAAATACTGCTGGTATCCGCATGAATCCATCTGGAACACCTTCCTGAAGCGAATGGGCATCCGTTATTATTCGGAAGAGTTCTACGACCATATTCGCGCATACGAGTTGCAGCGCTACCTCAGTCCGCTGGTCTATCAACGCATGTTCAAATTCGCGTTCACGCGGAACCCCTGGGACTGGATGCTGTCCTCCTATACTTACTTCCTGAAGAACCGGAATATGCACCCACATACCTATTACCAGGAGAACATTAATTCATTCCGCGATTTCATTCTATGGCAGGTCAATACCCCGATGGTCTATCATACCCAGAGCGAATACATTACAGATAAGCATGGCAAATTGATCGTGGATTTCGCAGGCAAGTTCGAACGGTTGAACGAGGACTTTCAACATATCTGTCGGCAGATCGGTATCGAAGAGAAACTGCCGCACCTGAACCTGAGCAAGCAAAGCGGATACCAGCACGAATACGACGCAGCTTGCAAGGACCTCGTGTATAAGCATTACCGTCAGGACATCGAGATGTTCGGTTATGAATTCTGAGCGCAAATCGACCGAAAGTCATCGACCCGAGGTGGCCAAACCTGCGTGCACCGTCTGTGGCTGCCGGGAAATCCGGCAGCCATTCCCTGACCGATTCCCCCGCCTTTACCAATGCACGTCCTGCAGGCATGGCTTCACGTTTCCCATGCCCGACGATACCGAACTGAACGCCTTTTACTCCGACTACCCGGAGTATGGTGAACTCTCCCCGGTGACGGTCCGACGTTACAGGGAGCTGCTGCAGACGTTCCTCCCCTACCGAAAACACAATCGCCTGCTGGAGATCGGTTGCGGCGACGGATTCTTCCTGGACCTGGCGCGGGAAGCAGGCTGGGAAGTCTACGGGACCGAATACAATCCCCGTTCGATCGCCGTATGCAAAGCGAAAGGGATCCGGATGCAGGAAGGTGTGGTACGTCCCTCCGAGTTTCAAGTACCCGATTTCGATGTGGTCCTTTCGCTGGAAGTGATCGAGCATACGCGCGGCGTTCATCATGAAGCCGAAGCGATGGTGACCCTGTGCAGACCCGGCGGGCTCATCTACCTGACGACCCCCAACTTCCTTTCCCTCTCACGGAAAATACTGGGCCCGGACTGGGGTGTGATCTGTTATCCCGAACACCTTCAATACTTCAGCCGCAGGTCACTGCAACGGCTTTTCGCTTCCCGAGGCTGCCATACCCGGTCAATACGGGCCACAGGCATCTCACCCGGTCGCATGCTCGAAGGTATACGCAGACGAAGGAATCCGAACCGATACAAACCCTTCGTCAATACCGGCCCGAACGAGGACCAGGCTTTGCGCACTTCGCTGGACAAAGGCCTCCTGCTGGAAATCCTTCGTACGCTGCTGAATGCGCTGCTGTCACCCCTGGGCGCTGGCGACACGCTCAAAGCCACCTTCCTTAAACCCGAGATGAACCATGGCAGGGCTTAAGATCACGGTCGTCACCCCTTCGTTCAACCAGGGGCAGTACCTGGAAGAAACGATCCGCTCGGTGCTAGACCAGCGCGACGAGCACCTGGAATACATGATCTTCGACGGAGGCAGCACCGACCAATCGGTCGAAATCATCCGGAAGTACGAAAGTCAGCTTGCGTATTGGGAATCGGTGACCGACCGTGGCCAGAGCCACGCGATCAACAAGGGCTTGGCGAAGGCCTCGGGAGACATCCTGACATGGCTTAACAGCGACGATATCCTGGAGCCGGGCAGCCTGGCCATGGCCCGTGCACACTTTCAGGCCTTTCCCGATACCGGCATTTACCACGGCGACACGTTGCTGTTCACCGACCGCGGGGATCGGGTGGTCAAGCGTACGGGAACGGAAGATCTCGCATTCAGGTATTTCGCGACCATGCCCTTCTCTCAACCCTCATCCTTCTTCCATCACCGCCTCATCGAATCGACTGGACCACTCGATGAGACCCTGCACTACGGAATGGACTTCGACCTGCTCGTCCGCGCGGCTCTGCTCTATCCGATACGTCATACCGACCAGGTGCTTTCACAGTACCGGGTGCACCCGTCCAGCAAGACCACCATGATGTATCCCCGGTTCCTGCGTGACTGGCAAACGGTTTTTTCACGCCTGATGCGCTCCATACCTGGCACCGCACCGTTGATCGAACAGTTGAAACGCTCCGGTTTCTATTCGGAAGGAAAGGAACGGTATGACACCAACCGTGCATTCTCGGATCGCGAGTTGGTCCGCATGTTTTGTTACTTCCTGTTCTATCAGATGCACGGGTATTACACGGTGCTCGACCGTCCACAGACCCTATCGGCCATGGGCCTGATCCGGACCCTCGATCCGGAATTCTACCTTGAACATGCTTGCGACAAGATCGCGCATCGGCTGCGGTGGTGGCCGAACCCGGCGATCCGGCTGTATCGCAGATTGTTCAGAACTTCGCCCTTCACACAATAATCCCGGCCTGGCCAGTAAGCGATGTCGTCCGATGCACCTTTCTTTTCGATCGTTGTTCCGACCTATAACCGGAAAGGGTTGCTACTGGTCGCTTTGAAGACAGCGTTTGACCAGAGCTTCCGCGATTTCGAACTCGTCCTGGTAGATGACGGAAGCACCGATGGCACCGAAACCGAAGTCCAAGCCCGCTATTCAAATGAGCCCCGGTTGCGTTTCATACGGCAGGAGAACGCAGAACGCGGCGCAGCCCGGAACACAGGACTGAGAAATGCACGCGGACGCTACGTGGTCTTTTTCGATTCCGATGACCGCATGCAACCCGAATACCTCGAACTGCTGCACGAGGCGATTGTAACGCAGCATGAACCCGCGCTGGTGGCCACTCATTTCTGCTTTGTCGATGAGCAAGGGAACGAGCGAAAGTCTGATATCCAGCAATACCCTGCGGGTTACTACGACTACCGGTTGTTCCTGAACGGCAATCCGCTGGCTTGTAACGTCGCCGTCAGGCGTGCGCTGCCGGACCTGGAATTGTTCGTGGAGGATCGCCGGTATGCGGTCAAGGAGGACTGGATGTTCCTGCTGGCGAATACAAGGAAGCATCCGCTGTATCTTGCAGGGAGGGTCGGATTGAAGATGCTGGACCATCCCGGCCGCAGCATGCTTGCGGACCACGCCAGTTTCGTCGACAAGACGCGCCTGGCCACCGATTGGATCCTACATCATGTGCCACTCACCGATCACGAACGAAAGCTGGTCCGCGCCCATGCTGCCTACCTGAGCGCCATTCACCGGTATCTCGAGGGCCAACGCATCGGAGTACATCAAGAGATAGGAAAGGCTATCCGGCTTGGCGGCTTCCGCAGGAAATATGCACTTTTGTATCTGAAATCACTGGTAGGATACCAGTTTCTCCGAAAAATCCGTGGCAGGTAAGCGTCCCCATCACATACTGGTATTGACTTACTGGAGTTTCCGGGACGCGCTGATCCAGGCCTATACCCTTCCCTATGTACACCTCATCCTGGACCAACTGCCACCCGGAAGCTGGGTTTACCTTGTCACACTCGAACAGGACCACCAACGACTGGGGAGAAACGAATTCGCGCAGATACACGCCCGCCTGAAATTGCAGGGCATCCGCCTTATCCGCATTCGCTACCGGAAGTTCGGCATACTCGCGCTGATCTCAGGGTTCTGGATGATCCTTCGTCTGGCAGGCATGATCTTCATCCGCAGGATCCGGAACATCCATGCCTGGTGTACACCCGCCGGCGCGTTTGCTTACATCTTGTCCCGGCTGACCTGCCGGCCCCTGATCATCGATAGCTACGAACCGCACGCGGAAGCGATGGTCGAGAATGAGACCTGGAAGAAAGACAGCCTCCAGTTCCGTCTCCTCTTCTACCTGGAACGGAAACTTTCCCGTCATGCGCGGATCCTGATCAGCGCCACGGAGGGAATGCGGACCTACGCGCAGGAGCGTTACCAGGTGAAGAACGAACGATTCTATGTGAAGCCCGCCTGCGTGAACCTGGCCGAGTTCAGTGTACTGCATCGGAAACGGACCGAACTACTCCGGCAGTTCGGGATCGAAGACAAGATCGTATGCGTTTACGCGGGCAAGTTCGGGGGAATCTACCTGTCGAAAGAGGTTTTCCGGTTCTTCAGGATCGCCCAGGACTATTGGGGGGCCCGATTCCATGTCATTTTGCTCACCTCCCACGACCGTCGCGAATTGTTCCAATGGGCAGAAGAATGCGGCTTCTATCCTGGGGCCATGACGATACTCTTCGTCACACACGCGGATGTACCCGATTTCATGGGCCTCGGTGACTTTGCCATCACGCCGGTGAAACCGATCCCGACGAAACGCTATTGCACACCGATCAAGAACGGCGAGTACTGGTCGCTTGGACTACCGATCGTCATACCGCCGGGCATTTCGGACGACTCGGAGATCATTGAACGACATCAGGCCGGCGCAATCATCCGGAATTTGGATGACGAATCATATCTGACTGCTATCAGGAAGATCGACAAATTGCTCAGGTCTGAAGACCGGCCGGCACAATGGAACCGGATACATAATCTGGCCGTACGTTATCGCGACTTCTCGATTGCACGCAGGATCTACGAGCACGTGTACAGGACCGGCGACCTGTTGCAAGCGCGTTAATCTTTTTCTTTTGATAACGCGCGCTCCCTGTCTTCAGACTGAAGGTCCCTATAAGTATTGAAAATGATGAAAAGGCTGATCACGAAAAACGGGATCGCCGGGATCTTGTAACGGACCAGGCTTCCGAAGTTGGAGGTAGTCAGCCCAACGGCAAAGGCGAAAAACAGGCTGAAGAAGATCGTAAAGAAAAGGATCCTGTGCCTGAACATCAGGCGAAAGAGGTTGTAGACCCTTAGCAGGAGCAAAATGTAGATGGTCATTGCCAGGAGCACGAAATTCTCGATTCCCGAAAATGTCATTGCGAGATTGTTCGCCTCCCAGAGGTAGGGTCGAAAGAGGGTCGCGTTGATGGCGGCAGGCATCTTGGACAGGATACCCGGAATCGTCGGGTCGAAGTCTCCGATGTCAAACGAAGATCCCTGGTATCGTTCGTTCTTCAGGTCCTGGTTCGTGACCACTGCTTTCTCCAGTACGTTCTCCAGCGCGTACTCTCCCAGGAATACACTCATCTGGCGCAACATCAGGTAACCCGATATCAGCGAGATAAAAATGATCAATGGGGTCGTCATCGATTTGATCAGCTGATTATCGACCTTGGAAATCCGCACGCCGGCAAACCAAAGAATGGAGCCAGGTAACAGGGCGAAGAAGATATAAGGCTTGATGTAGATGAGCAGCAGGGAAGCGATAAGTATCAGGAACAGGTTCTTGAATACGTCCTTCCCCCTGGTCAGGATAAGGGAGAAGGAACTGGTAAAAAGACAAACTGCCGCGAAGGTAATCGTGTCCTTCAACAGGCCGGATCCCCAGAAAAATACGGATGGGATGAACAGGATCGCGAAGGCCAACTGACTGGTTAGTTTGGGGAATTCATGAATGAACATCTGATACATCCGCCAGATGGGCCAATACGAGATCCAGGCCAGAAGCAAGGTCTGGCCGATGAAACTCTTAAACGTGATCAGGCCCAGGAGCCAGGTCAGTTTGACCACTACGATGGCGTGTTTGTCCGAAAGGTAAATGGGGAAGCCTGTCTCCGAATCGAACCTCCACCACATCTCCGGCTTGGGGCCGAGCAAAAAATCGAAGAAGGAAGAGGGTTCCTTCAGAAAGAGGTTGGCTATGCAGGTATTGTCGTTGTAGTAATTGAGTGTATCGCCACCGCCGTAATAGACCACGTAGATGATGCAGACCGCCGTACCGCCTGCCAATTTGACCAGCAAACCCGGGATATAATAGCGATAACTCGGATTGGTTTCGATATTTTTGACCCGCCTGCTGTTGGTGACGAAAAAGATAACCATCAACAACAACGGTGGAACGACCAGGTCGATAACCGACAGGTACTGAATCATGGGCTACGAATTTAACAAAAATAACGAATCACCCCGGAAATCAGCTCCGCGCATCCTGTACCTGACATACGATGGTCTGACGGATCCACTGGGGCAGTCGCAGGTCTTGCCTTACATGATCGGACTGAGTGAACGCGGTTATGCGATCACCATCATCAGCTCTGAGAAACCGAACCGCTGGGAACAGATCGATCAATTGAAGGAGTTGACCACCGCATGCGGGATCCATTGGATACACATCCCCTATACCAAGTCCCCTCCTATCCTGAGCACGCTGTATGACCTGTGGAAGATCCGCAGGATCAGCAAACGACTTTGCCTCCAGGAAAAATTCGAGATCGTACACTGCAGGAGTTACATCACCTCCCTGGTGGGGTTGTGGTTGAAGCGGCGATTCAAACTGCGCTTCATCTTCGACATGCGCGGATTCTATGCGGATGAACGAATCGACGGCGGCATGTGGAATCAGCGCAAACTTATTTACAAATGGATCTATCGCTTCTTCAAGAACAGGGAGTCGGCTTTTTTGGAAGAAGCCGATTCCACCATCTGCCTCACCCAGAACGCCTTTAAAGAGATCCGGACCTGGAGAAAGATCGATCACCAACCGATTCCCATCCAGGTGATCCCCTGCTGTGTCGACCCACAACTATTTCACCCGGAGCAGGATATCGTAGCCCAGGCTTCTGCACGCGAAATACTGGGGTTATCCGGCACCGAACTGGTCCTCTCCTATGTCGGAGCGGTGGGCACCTGGTATCTGTTGGATGAGATGCTGGACTTCTTTAAGCGCATGCTGATCGTTTATCCGAACGCGCGCTTTCTGTTCATCTCGCATGAGGATGCTGCCATGATCCGCAGCAAGGCCAAGGTCAGGGAAATCCCCGATTCCAGCATTCTGATCCACCAGGTACCCCATCATCAGGTACCCGTTTACCTCTCGCTCAGTCATGTTTCCATTTTCTTTATCAAACCGGTCTATTCCAAAAAAGCATCTTCTCCGGTAAAGCTCGGCGAGATCATGAGCATGGGCATACCGATCATCTGCAACTCGAATGTCGGCGATACGGACCGGATCATACGGGAATCAGGTGCAGGAGCCATCGTCCGCTCTTTTTCAAACGACGACTACGATTTTGTCATTCATGATCTACCCCGATTGCTTCAACTGCCGAAGCAAGGCATACGACAAGCCGCTGAACAGTTGTTTTCCTTATCGAAAGGCGTCGACCAGTATCACCAGGTGTATCAAAAGCTGATTGAACACTAAACATGGTGATACGACTCACCCCGCCGTATCGTCATGGCCCGGTACACCTGCTCCAGCAGGATCACCCGGACCATCTGATGGGTGAAGGTCAGTTTCGATAGGCTGAGCGTCAGCTTCGCTTTCTCCCTGACCGAGGCCGATAAGCCATAAGCGCCCCCGATCACAAAGGCAAACGAAGAAATGCCGGCGCTCATCCGTTTCTCGAGCAGTTCGGCAAGTCCAACGGAACTGCAGGTTTCTCCGTGCTCATCGAGCAGGATCAGCCAATCTTTCGGCCCTATCGCTTTGAGGATCGCGTTCCCTTCCTCCTCTACCTGCCGGACCGGCTCCCGGTTGGTGGAGCCCGGTACTACGACGATCTCGACTGAAGCATAGTGTTCCAATCGCTTGCTGTACTCCTGGATACCTTCCTGCAGCCACCGCTCCGTGGTCTTTCCGACAAAAACGAACCTGAATTTCACGCTTCAAAAATACGTTTCCTATCCACAGGCCGGGTTGGAAAACCGACCGGAATGGCCGCATAAGAGCCGGATTTGGCTGTATCTTTCGCTGACTGATCTACATCTTGCATGGCGTGGTATTTGCCATTCACCCAACAACCATGAAAGTCCAGTTTCTGTTCCTGTTCCTCATACTGTTCGGATCTTCTTCCGCCCGTACACTCGACCTTTACGAGGAAATCGCCAATGCCATCCGGAGCGGCGATGCCAGGTCGGTGGCCGCTTACTTCGGCCCTACCCTGGATCTCACGATTCTCGAACAGGAGGAGGTCTATTCCAAAGCACAGGCCGAACAGGTTTTGCGGGATTTTTTCCAGAAAGACCCGCCAAAGTCGTTCCAGGTCGTTCATAAAGGGGCTTCCCGGGAAGGTTTGCAATACGCCATCGGCACCTTGCAGACTGCCAGCGGTAAGTCTTACCGAACTTCGTTCTATATCAAATCAACCAACGGGAAGAATTTCATCCAGGAATTACGATTTGAAACAGAATAAGTCCAACGATTCCGTATTTACTTCCGGCCGCTTCACAGCGGCCGGAACTGTTTATGGTCCGGAACCTTATTTTTGCACCCGATGACTCCGACGCCCCCCTTCCCGGATACTTCTCCTTCAGGTCTGTCCATTCCCGATTTCATCCGACAGGCACTGGCGGAAGATATCGGTGACGGCGACCATACTTCACTATCCACTATTCCCGCCGATAAACAGGGTAAAGCCCTGGTTCGGGTGAAACAGGACGGGATCATTGCCGGACTCGTACTCGCCGACCAGATCCTGAATACCGTCGACCCTACCGTCATCGTGAAGGTCCTATCGAATGAAGGACAGTCCGTTTCGAACGGGACCGTGGTCATGGAGGTGGAAGGCGCTGTGCGATCGCTTCTCATGGCCGAGCGCCTTTTGTTGAATTGCATGCAACGCATGAGCGGGATCGCAACCATGACCCGGCAGTTCGTCGAGGCCGTAGCCGGTACCGACGCCATCATCCTGGATACGCGCAAGACCACTCCGAATTTCCGCCTGTTTGAGAAATGGGCTGTCTTGCTGGGCGGCGGACAAAACCACCGCTTCGGCTTGTACGATATGATCCTGATCAAGGACAATCATGTCGACGCGGCGGGAGGCATTCGTCCCGCGATCCGTCGCGCGAACGAATACCTCCGTTCCACGGGCAGACAGTTACCGATCGAAATCGAAACGCGCAATGCAGCGGAAGTGGAAGAAGTGCTGGCAGAAGGTAATGTGCAACGGATCATGTTGGACAACTTCACAACGACCGACCTTCAGGCCGCTGTAGCACGCATCGCGGGCCGATTCGAGACCGAGGCTTCCGGTGGTATCAACTTGCAAACGGTCAGAGGATTCGCCGAGACCGGTGTGCAGTTCATTTCCGTAGGCGCCCTGACGCATAGCTACCGCAGTCTCGATATCAGCATGAAAATCCTTCGTTGACCGGTCATGACCCTTCGGAAATTATCCAGGAAAATCCTCCGAAAGATCCTGACCTCGGGTCCGGTCAAATCGGGTGTCGCGTATTCCAAACGCGTGGCGCTACCCGGCTTTGACAACATGCCCCTGTACGATGTCGCCGATTTCTTCTTCACCGGCATTCAGAAAGGTTCCATCGTCACCCGGGCGCAATCACTGGCCTTCAGTTTCTTCCTGGCTACGTTCCCGGCGATCATCTTCTCCTTCTCCCTGATCGCTTACATCCCGATCAAAGGCTTTCAGGAGTCGCTGATCCGGCTGCTGTTGGAAACCCTTCCTCAGGACGCGAAAGACTGGACGCGGGAGACGATCGTCGACATCGTACGGATCCAGCGCGGCGGGTTGCTCTCCCTCGGTTTCCTCCTGGCCCTGTACTTCACAACGAACGGATTCATGACCATGATGCGGGGATTCAACTCCTCCTATCACATCCTGGAAACCCGACCGCCCTGGAAGCAACGCCTGGTCGCGCTGGTGCTCACGCTCCTGTTATCGACCCTGGTGATCATCGCCACGACCCTGATCATCTTCAGCGAGGTGGCTACGAAGTTTCTGGTAGCCAAGCACATTCTGAAATCCAACACCCAGGTGGTCTTGCTCCTGCTGGGAAAATGGACGGTTGTGCTCGCGCTCTTCCTGATCGCGATCTCGTTCCTGTACTACTACGCGCCGGCTATCCGGAAACGCTGGCGTTTCATATCGGCCGGCTCCACCTTCGCGACCATCGGCACGATCGTCGTTTCCACCGGATTCGCCTACTTCGTCAATCACTTTGGCCAATACAACAAGGTTTACGGTTCGATCGGTACCATCATCGTCATGATGATCTGGTTTTATTTCAACGCGCTGGTATTGATCCTCGGATTCGAGCTGAACGCCAGTATTGAAAACGCCAAACGCCAGGTCAAACGCGTATTCTGAAATCGTCCACGACATGCGCCGCCAACTACTGCTGATTTTACTTCTTCCCGCTTCGCTGGTGCTTGCTCAAACTCCCGAAGCCGATCTCAAAAAAGCGTTGGTATTGAAAGACCAGAAACGCTGGGAGGAATCGCTTGCCATCTTCCAGCAACTGCTCAAATCCGATTCGACGCGGGTCCCTTACCTCACCAACACCGCTTATCTACTGTGCAAAGCCGGTAATCGCGAGACGGTTGATGAAAAACGGCAGTCATATTTCCGCAAAGCGGAATACCTTTCCCGAAAAGCGATCGCCTTGCAGGCTACGGATGCCGAAGCGCACTACAACTACGCGCTGGCCCTGGGTCGCATCAATGAAAACGCTTCCAGCAAGCAGAAGATCGCCAACGCAAAGGTGATCCGCAATGAATGCGACCTCGCTTTGAAATACGATCCGAAACTGGCGGGCGCCTGGCACATCCTGGGCCGCTGGCACCGCACCGTGGCCGGTTTCAATTTTGTGGAAAAGGCGATGATCAACACCCTCTTCGGCGGTGTACCGGAGGGCGGGTCCTACGAATCGGCGATCGATTGCTTCAGTAAAGCCGTGCAACTGGAACCCGAAGTCATGCTGCACAAGATCGAGTTGGCACAAACGTATGCCGATCGGAATCAAGGCAAAGACGACGTGCTCGCCAGGGTGTGGTGCAAGAAAGTACTGGACCTTACGGCACGGGATGAAGATGACCGCGATTGTGTCAGCCGGGCCAAAGCCCTGTTGGCTAAACTCGATTAAGGCTTTCTTTCCCAGGGAAGGTACCGGTGGAATTCCGGCACCACGTTCCACGCGTAAATCGCTCCGCCATAGCACAGGCTAAGGACCGAACATCGGAATGCGATATCCATCCACCGGTTTTGCAGGTGCGGGATCAGCAAGGCGATGGCAAAGCTCAGCAAGAGGATCATCAGCACTTTCAGGTTGCGTTTATCAAACGGTTGCAAGCCGAAGAACTTCCAGACTGAAATGAGCAACAGCAGGTTGTAGGCGATCGAGGCTAATGATGTGGCAAGCGCCGCGCCCAGCAGGCCATAAGCCGGGATCAGCAGCATTTGCAACACCACGATCGCTATAGCCAGGAAGATGAGGAAGAAAGCTCCCCAGCGATAACGCTCGGAGTTGAACAGGATCGGGGCATTCAGCCCGGTGGCCATGTTGAAGACCGTGGCGACGGAGATGATCAGGATGACGGGCGCGCCCAATTCATAACCTTCAGGCAGAAAGGTAAACAAGGCGGTGATGTTCGCGTTGATCATCAGGAACAACCAGCCTCCGAGGAGGAACAGGTAGACAGCGGACTTATGGTAGATCGAATAGATCTCCTGGCGGTCGTTGCGCGCCCAGGCGAAGGAAATCTTGGAAGCCGCGATCTTTTCAAACGCGTTGAGCGGCGCCTCGATCACGGTCGGGATGAACGCGGCAATGGTGTAAATACCTACAAACGACAACGGCATGAACTTACCGATCATGATGCTGTCGAAGTATTTCAAACCGATTGAAGCGACGGACGCGAACCAGAGCAGTAATCCGAACCGGATGAGCTCGGTGAACTTTTTTTCCCGGAACACCTGCCAGTCGATCCGGAACCCTGGGCGATCGAATTGAAAGATGTAAACCAGCAAAGTCACCATCTGGAATCCATACAAGGCGACGAAGGCGGCGATGAATCCATCCAGGTCGAGCCAGCGGAGGAAGTAAATGCTGACCAGACCGATGGTCAATACGCGGATCACGACATCGTTCAGAAACGCGGGGATGGTCGACTTCAGGTTGGCCTGGCACCAGGCGGTCAGAACCGAGATGAACGAATTGAAAAAGATCAGCGGGAACACCCAGTCGAAGTACTCCAGAAAAAGTGGCGATTCCCGCCGGTATTGGTTCAGGAAAAAGTCGCGGAAGATCCAGAGGATGGCGCCCGCCAGCAGAAAGCCCAGCAGTGGAAACAAGCTGGCGAATGCGAAGAAACCATGGTGCTTCCGCTGTTCATCCTTGAAGGTCGGGAAGTACCGGATGATGGCATTGCTGATGCCCATCGGGACAAACATGGCGACGATCAGCGAAAACGAATACAGGATCCGGGTAAGCCCCAGTTCTTCCTTGGTTAAGAAGTGGGGTTGAATCAGGATCAGGTTAACGAAACCGATGACAATACCGAGGTATCCGGTGATCGTGTTCTTGATGCCTTGACGTTTGATGACTCCCATCGGTTCCTTTCGATTACCGCATCCAGCGGTCGTACCAGGTTTGAAACATGAGAACGTACCACAACCGCTCGAAATTCTCCAGTCGGCCGGCGAGGTAAGCCGACTTCAACCGACCGACCTGCCTGGGATCCAGCAAGCCGTGATCGAACGATCCTTCGCGCAAAGCATGTTCGAGGAATGGACGAAGATCCGTTTTCAACCAGTCAACCAGCGGGACGCCAAAACCCATCTTAGGGCGCTCCATCAGTTCACGCGGTATGTGCCGGTGGACGATCTTCTTCAACAATATTTTCTGCGCGGTATCGTCCATCTTCCAACGGGACGGTAATCGTCCTACCCATTCCGCAATGCGGTGATCGAGGAACGGCTCGCGGCCTTCGAGGCTGACGCTCATCGTCGCACGGTCGACCTTTTGCAGGATATCCTCGACGAGGTAGGTTTGGTATTCCAGCGTGAGCACCTGTTGCAGCGGATCCGGGATCCGGGCTAGCTCCGCACCCGCGTCAAACCGCGTTGGTAAAGGCTTCACCGGTAAGCCGATCAGTTCCTGTGCTTCAGTTGCGGTATACGTCTCGTTGATAATGCGAAACTGGCTGGCGGCGTCACCGGCCCGCAGGAACTCCCGGAGTTTCTCCCGACGGTCCGCGCGCGACAGGTCACGCCCGGAAGCGATCGGCAACAGAGCCGAAGCGGATTTCCGCAAGGCAACCGGGATCCCGGAGAGCCGGTTGAGATAGCCCATGCTCTTCCGGTGCCGGGGATAACCCGCGAAAAGTTCGTCGCCTCCGTCGGCCGAAAGCGCGACCGTGACCTGCTTGCGCGCGATCGAACTGACCAAGGTCGTGGGGACGGCCGATTGATCTCCGAACGGTTCATCGTAGATCTCGGGAAGGCGCGGCACGATCTCCATGGCTTCCCGGTAAGTACAGAAGTGTTCGTAATGATCGGTGCCAAGATAACCGGCAACCTTCTTCGCGTGCGCGGCCTCGTTGAAACGTTCGTCTTCAAAGCCGATGGTGAACGTACGGATTTTCGAACCCGTATTGCGTTGAAGCAACGCCGCGACGCAGGAACTATCGTATCCTCCGGAAAGAAACACGCCAACCGGCACATCCGCGATCATCCGGTACTGAAAGGCCGATACGAGCAGGCGCTCCGTCTCCTCTTCCACTTCCGCATCGCTCATGACCGGAGCCGGCTGCAGCACGGCATCAGCAAGATTCCAATATTGACGAAGCGTTATGCTGCGGGACGTTAGATCAAGTTCCAGCCAATGAGCCGGTGGCAACTTGAACGTATTCCGGAATATTGAATAAGGAGCAGGAATATAGCCGAAGCGGAAGAAGAGTCCGAGCGCTTCGGGATCCAGCTCCTTCCTGAAGTCCGGATGTTGGTGAAAACTCTTGAGTTCGGAGCCGAAGAGGAACTGTTGTTCGTTCCAGTAATAGAACAAGGGCTTCACTCCCGCCCGATCGCGCAGGAGGGTCAATTTGCGTACTGCCGGGCGATACCAGGCAATGGCGAACATCCCGATGAAACGATCGACCGCGGCCAGTCCCCAGGCCCTGAGGGCGTGCAGGATGACTTCCGTATCGGAATGGGAATGGAACGTATGACCGGCGGCTTCCAACTCCGACCTGATCTCCCGGAAATTGTAAACCTCGCCGTTGAAAGCGATCCACGAACCGTCGGCCGGATCGCGCATCGGCTGGTGGCCGGCCGGGCTCAGATCGATGATCGCAAGTCTCCGAAAACCAAGACCGACCGTGGCGGCAGGATCGCTGAGGCATTCGAGGCCTTCATCGTCGGGGCCACGGTGCACCAGGGCATCCGCCATCCGCTTCAGCGTCTCCGGACCAGAACGGCCGGAGAAGTCCACAAAGCCCGTAATACCGCACATAATTGGGGTAAAGCTAACCAATTAGGATAGGAGTAAATTGTATCCAATTGGCTAAATTCGACCTCGTTTTTAACAACTTATGGATAAAGCCGGGAGCGAATATTGGACTCAGTTTTGGAAGGATGCTTCGCTCCCTTCCCCGATTAATTTTTCAGGAAAGTCCATTCACGATTACCCATACAGAATTCTTGACAAGAAGTTCCGGAAAGCCTTCTCAGGTTATGACACAAAGGAGAAGTTGATTTTGGAAATCGGATGTGGCAATTCGGCCTTTCTCAGTTACTTTCATCAGGCATTTGGTTTCCAAGTTCATGGTCTGGATTATTCCGAACATGGCTGCATGATGACGCGAAAGATATTGGAGAGAGACAAGGTTCCAGGCGAAATTCGATTGGGTGACGCGTTCAATCCCGATACCGATTGGACTGAAAAATTTGATGTTGTAGGGTCCTTCGGAGTGGTAGAACATTTTGACGACACATCCGGAACATTAAGATCTTTTTCGAGTTTTCTTAAACCTGGCGGATTGCTTATTACCTCCTTGCCGAATCTTGCTGGCTTAGCCGGCATGATTCAGCGTACGATGAACAAACCCGTATATGATATCCATGTACCCTTGACCAGGGAACGTGTAAGTTCAGCGATTCGATCTGCCGGGCTCGATGAGATTTTTACGGACTACTACATGTCGGTAGATATCAATGTCAATCTTGAAGGAATTGACGGCAAGTCCATCCCGGCGACCAGGTTGAAAAAAATGATCTTAAAACCATTTCGATACGGCAGTAAAGCCGTTTGGTATCTCGAACAAGTAACAGGCGAACTTCCCACATCTCGTCTTTTCTCGGCAGGCGTCTTTTCAGTAGCCCGTAAAAAATAATCGGATGTCGAACAGCAAGCCAGGAATCATCTATTGCTGTTTCGGTTTGTCAACGTTTGTTAGAAAAGATATTGATATCCTTTCTTCAGCGTATCAGGTAGCCATCTTCGATTTTTTCCCAAGAAAAAAATGGATGGTTATTCCAATCCTGTTCAAACAGCTGTTTTTTCTTTTCCGCTTCATTTTCACCGCTCGACTTATTGTCATTCAGTTTTCCGGTTACCATTCGATCTTACCCTGCTTACTGGGGAGGCTCACCGGAAAGCCAACACTTGTTGTTGTCGGAGGAACAGACGCGCATTGCTTCCCAATACTACGGTATGGGAATTTCTACAAACCCGTGTTGCGGATGGCGACATCCCTGACTTACCGACTATGCAGCTGCATTCTACCCAAGCACGAGTCGCTCTGGTTCTCGGAATATCAATATTCAATGGAGGGACAGCCCCACCAAGGTATAATGGCCTTTATGCCGAACCTGAAAAAACCGCATGTAATTATTCCCAATGGATATAATGCGGAACTCTATCGCATGTCAGGTGAAAAAAGGAAACGGCGTTTCTTAACAATTGCAGGAGGCTTACACTACTCCTTTCAGAAACAATTGAAGGGTATTGACCTGATTACGTCCATTGCCCCAAATTTTCCAGATTGTGAGTTCATCATCGTTGGTGGCGAAGGTCACATTCCAACAGAAATGCTACCACCAAACATTCGCCTCAAGCCGTTACTTTCCGTAAATGACGTCATAACTGAAATGCAGCGTGCAGAGTTTTATTTACAACTCAGCATGGCTGAGGGGTTCCCCAATGCGCTCTGCGAAGCAATGTTGTGCGAATGCGTTCCAATTGGCTCCGACGTATTTTCAATTTCAGAAATAATCGGTGAAGCAGGTTTCATTCTTAAGCATAAGAATATTGAAGAATTAAAGATTTTAATCCAAAAGGCATTAAACTGTGATTCAAGAAATTTAGGAAAAACTGCACGAAATTCAATTGTTCGACGGTTTAGCCTCGAAAAGCGTGGCGCATCTCTTTTGAGAATAGTATCAGATTACTTATAATTGAAAAAAATCCTCTGTAACATGAAGAAACTATACTTAACGATTTATCTAATAATCGGCCTTCTTGCCACCGGCTACTCCCAAACGTATCAATGGACGAGAAAGGCTGACTTACCCTTGCTTGCCGCTGAACGCTATGAATCGGTTGGCTTCTCCATTGGGAACTCCGGTTACTTTTGTACTGGGTATGATACAGGTGTTTATCTGAATGATTTGTGGCGATGGGACAAGGCTTCTAATACTTGGACGCAGTGCGCAGACTTTCCCGGATCTCCCAGATATGGTGCAGCAGGTTTTGCGATTGGGGGAAAAGCCTATGTCGGAACTGGATGGGATCCTTTTGGCACGAACGACTTCTATGAGTACAACTCCACCCTCAATACCTGGACTCAGAAAAGCGACTTTCCAGGTCAGGGTCGTTACGATGCGGTTGGCATTTCCACCAATGGCAAAGGATACATTGGCTTAGGCTTTAGCCCATTGTTTTCAGATTGGTGGGAATATGATCCCACAAATGATACTTGGACGCAACGATCCAGTTTTCCAGGAGGGCCCAGACAGAGTTGTGGCTTCTTCTCGATCAACGGCAAAGTTTATGTCGGTGGAGGGGCTAATAGTTCCGGCAACAGTTATTCCGACTATTATTGTTTTGATCCGTTTACGGATACATGGTCACAGATCGCCGATTATCCCGGTTCACCTCGTTATGCTCCGGCCTGCTTCTCGATTGTTGGCAAAGGCTTTGTTGGTTCCGGATGGGATGTCTCGCGTTCTTACAACGATTATTATTCCTTTGACCCGACAACAGGCCTGTGGTCAGCAATCGACACGCTCCCGGCCACACTTGCCCGTTATGCACCCGATGGGTTTAGCATCGGTGTAAGCGGTTATGTAGGGTTGGGCCGAACGGAAGCCAATGTATACATGCGTGATTTCTATCAGTATGCACCTGATGATAAAGGGATCGGAATTGAGGAGATCGCACTCATGGACAAGAACTGGAGTCTTGTGCAAAATGCATCAGGCGATCTGATTTTCCATTCTGGCAATTTCAAGGTAAAGCCGGTTAAGGTTGAAATATTCCTTTCGGATGGAAAATTGGTTTATTCCTCCATGGACGTTTTGAACTTCAACTTTACACCCCACCCGCAAACCATCTACCTCTACCGCCTCACCCATCCAGACGGATACGAGAAGGCCGGGAAGCTGGTGACGCGTTGATCAGCGAAGCAGTGTAATGGTACCGGTACGATTTCCGGAGGCCGACCGCAGCAGGTAGACATACAGACCTGTTTCGGCCGGCCTTCCTGCTATGGTGCCATCCCAGGAGGCCGTGACAGCGTCCTCGGCGTGATAGATCTCTTGTCCCCAGCGGTCAAAGACGAACAATTCATAGTGGTCGCAGGGCCGATAAACGGAGATGGCAAATCGTTCGTTCTTGCCATCGCCATTCGGTGTAAAAGCATTCGGCACAAACAACCGCTCCCCGAGCGGCGACTCATAAACCGTCAGGTCGGAAACCGTATCGATACAGGCTGATTCTCCATTTACCGTCAGCAACACCCGGTACGAACCGTTCGCCTGGTATTTGTGCACGGGTGTCTCCTGTAAGCTGATCGTACCGTCGCCGAAATCCCAACGATACGTCACCGCGTTGCGCGTGACATTGTAGAACTGCAATTCACCCGAACAACTATCAAGCTGCCAGTCGAAGGCCGCGCCTTTGTAGCTGGTGAAGGAAATGTCCTGCACCAGGGTATCCATACATCCATAACGCGACCGTGCGATCAGGGTTACCGGTATGCTCCCGGCCTTTTCATAGGTATGGCTGACATTCTCCCCGGATGCTGTCGCGCCATCGCCGAATTCCCAATCATACGTCAGCGCAGCCGCGGAACGGTTGTCGAACCGGACGGTGGAATCACATTCCGCGACTTCCCAGGTGAAGTCGGCTACCGGCAATGGCGGAATGAAGAGCGCGGCGGAAGTGCTGCGGGCACAACCGGAATCTGTTACCGCTTCGAGCGTGATGGTATAGAGACCATCGTCAGCAAAAACGAAACTGGTGTCGCCGGCGGTCGCGTCCATGCCGTTTCCGAAATTCCACTGATAGGTGGAAGCATACGCTGAAGTATTCCGTGTTCGCAACAGGAAGCTGCAGGTATCCAGCTCCAGGCTGAACGAAGGCTCCGGAAGTTGCAACACATGAATCAGTCGCGAGGTGGTATCGGTACAGCCCGAGTCGGTGGAGGCAATGAGCGTCACGTTATATTGACCGGGAGCGGCATACTGATGCGTAGCCGCTTCCGTAGGCGCGACCTGCCCGTCGCCGAATGTCCATTGCCAGTAATTCGAAGTTCCACCAATGCCGTAGGACGAGTCAATGAACGTAAAAACCGGTGAGCATCGCTGGTTTTGTATCCGGATGGCGGCATTGAATGGCGGGAAGGCTTTCACCAATCCATAGGCCGTGTCGTTGCAGGCCGGATCGATGGAAGAATACGCGATGAGCGTTGCCTGGTATTCGCCGGTATCCGGATATACCCAGGAAGGGTTCTCCAACGAAGAGGTATCATCACTCCGCAAAGGATCGCCGAAATCCCAAAAGTAGGTCGCTGCTCCTGCGCTGGTATTGACGAAGTCGGCCTGCAAGGAGCCGCAGGCGATCGTCGGCGAAAAGATGGACGCTACGGTGATGGTGGGACAAGGCACTACATTGACCTGAAAGTCTCGAAATGTTTCGCCGATGTAGATGCCATTCCGGTATTCCTTTACGACGATGCCATAAACGAACTGACCGGTCATGTTCGGAGTCGCCTTTAACAAGCCTGACGAATAGTCGATGGTCATCGGCACTCCACCCATGAAATCGTTCATCGAATAGGGAGGCTGGAAAATTACCGGCTGATAAGGAGGATTGTTAGGGGGTGATGGAGCGGGATCGCCCGGATCTGCTCCCGCATAGGGAACAAACAAGGAGTAAACCAGCGAATCCCCGTCAGGGTCCGTGGCCGAATGATCAAAGGTGAACGGCACACCGGAACAGATGAAGGTCGGCGGCAACAGGTTGAAATAGGGGCTGCTGTTGTCCTGCACGACCAGGGTGTCCGGCACGGTGGCGAAATAGGTAGCACCGGTGGATTGGACGTTGGCCAGATTCAGGATAGTGGAATTCCGGCAACACCGCTGGTACGCAATCGTATAGCCGCCGCTGATCGGTGGTAACAGCGTACTAAACTGATAGACCGCGTATTCGTAGCAAACATTGGTTGGAGGGACCAGGCAAGGACTGTTGATCGTGTTGGCGACAGCACCGGAATTGGTGATGGTGGCATCCAGTGAAGCGACCAGATCGCCGTTACTGTCAAAGATGCCAATGGCTGCCGGATTATCGAATCCGGCCTGTCCGTTGTAACAATCCCGGTAAACCGTGAGGGTGACCCGATATTGATTGCCGCCCAGGGAGAGATAGGACATTTCTCCACCGACAATGTGTGTTCCGTCTGCCGCTAAAGTCAGCGACAAAAAGAACAACAGTATCCTGCAGAGACGGGACATGCGAAAGACGGGACTTGGAAAGCCACTAAAGATACGACACGCGAGCAGGCGGGGAAAGACCTGCTGATCAGTAAATTGTCATATCAATCGCAGTAAATCGCGGTATTTGGGGCACCGGGCATTGTCTGCCAGCCGCGGTACATACCTTCTGAATTAAAGATCAGAACCGGAACACCGGTACGGTCCAAGGCGATCAGCCCCCCTTCTCCACCGGCCGGTTTCAATTTATGCATGACCACTTCTTCACAAGCTTGCCGGAGCGTCAAGCCTTTGTATTCCATGAGACAAGCGACATCGTACGCGGCAACGGCCCGGATGAAATATTCTCCGTGGCCGGTGCAGGAAACCGCGCAGGTCGTGTTATCGGCCCAGGTGCCGGCGCCAATGAGCGGACTGTCGCCGATCCTGCCAAAGCGTTTGTTGGTCATTCCACCGGTGGAAGTCGCCGCGGCTACATTGCCAGCGTTATCGAGCGCCACAGCACCAACGGTTCCGAATTTCTTATCGTCCCGGTGATCCAACTGGACAACACCTTCGCGCATGGCTTCCTGCCATTGGTCGTACCGTTGCCGGGTGAAAAAGTAGTCTTCGGGTTCAAACGCAATCGCGCGGCTTTTTGCGAATTGCTCCGCACCTGCCCCGGCCAGCAACACATGTTCCGAATGCTCCATGACGGCACGCGCGAGTCGTACCGGATTCCGAACACCGCTCACAGAAGCAACCGCTCCTGCCGCGCGTGAATTGCCGATCATCACCGCGGCATCCAGTTCGTGTTTACCCTCGTTGGTGAATACCGCTCCTCTTCCGGCATTGAAGAGCGGACAGTCTTCCAAAGATTCGACGGCAGCGACAACCGCGTCAAGGGAAGATCCGCCGGCCTGCAGGATGTTGTAGCCGGATTCCAACGCAGCCTTCAAAGCATGGTGGTATTCTTTCTCCTGTTCCGGACGCATGACGCTTCTCAGAATGGTGCCTGCTCCTCCATGAATCGCGATAGCCGGACGAAATTGCTGGGTCGACATAGTCCCGCAAAGAAACGAAGCTGAAATCGAACTGGGATCAGATTACAGGAAAATGAAGAAATGTCCTTTCCGGGATCGTCATTTCAGCCGAAAATCAGTACGAGCACAACCACCGCCCCCCCACAATCTGGACATTGAATTCATGATTCCTCCCACTTAGTTCTTTGAATTCTTTAAAAAAACGAGGCTTCACCCTCAATCCTGAATATTTGATCGGAAAGCCGTCACAACCTTACATTTTCAATTGAGCCCGTTTCTCTCGCAAATCGGGGCATATCACGCGGGGTACTTTGCAATCGTTGTTTATCTGCGAAGACACCATGATGAAAAAACTCTACACCCTCGCGCTGCTGACCTGCTGCTACCTGCTGACCGGTTCCGCTTTCGCTCAGCTCCCGAACCTTCGGGGGATCTACGTGAATCAATTCAGCTCCATCCTCGGCAATACCGCCAAGGAAGACAGCCTTTTCAAGTACGCGCAAGACAGCTCGTTCAACTACCTGGCGTTTTACGACCTGCATTCCTTTGACCTGACGAATGCGACCAAAGCCAATCAACTGGCTTCGTTCCTGCGTCGTGGTCGTGAACAATACGGTATTCCGTACATGGGTGCCGTGGGCGAATCCTGGAACTTCTTCGTGAACAAAATGAAGCCGTACCAGAACAGCCGGTCGAACGTGAACGAACGTTTCAACGTCTTCAACGTGGAATTCGAATTCTGGACCAGTTCATCCGTGAATTCGGGCGGATACTATTGTACCCAGTATCTGCAACCTGCAGGATGCAACTGCGATACCGCCGGGGCTTTTAAATTCTACAAAGACCTCCTCCGTAAAGTAGATTCCCTGGCCACCTCGCTGAACGTCCTTTCCGAAACCTATGTAGGCTGGTTCAATGCAGGACAGGCAAAAGAACTCCAACCGCTGGTTGACCGTATCCTGGTGCATGCCTACCGGCTTGATCCTTCCTCCGTCTTTGGTTACAGCAAGACGCGACTGGGTTATCTCGCAGGAAACAACCTCCCGGTTAATGTCGTACCGATCTTCTCTTCCGAACCCGATTTCATGGGCAGTGGCTGGATCCAGTCGCATGCGCAGATCGAAGCTTACAACAAATACCTGACCGACTACAACGCGGACAACTCCGCTTGGAAAGCGCACATCAACCTTCAGGGATACCAATGGTTCTGCTACGGCTATATGCCGAAACCCGTCCCCGGTACCGGTGGCGCCACCACGACCTTTAATCCGATCATTACCGCCAGTGGCAGTACCAGCTTCTGCATCGGTGGCGGCGTAGGTTTGGCTGCGAGCACGGGCGACAGCTACCTCTGGTCCAACGGCGCAACCACGCCATCCATTTCGGTATCCACGGCCGGAACCTATACCTGTCGCGTTACCAAAGCAGGTGTCTCCGCGACCACTCCGGCGGTGACCGTTACAGTCTTCAATGCCCCGAGTGTCGTGATGACGGTCGGCGCGCCGCTTTCGGCCAGTGTACCGCTGACCGCGAACGCGGCTGCGGGAAGCGGAACGATCAGCAGCTACCAGTGGTTGCTCAATGGAAGCACGATCGGGAACGCGATCGGCGCGGGCTATGACGCGACGGCTTCCGGCAACTACAGTGTGCGGGTGACCAACAGCAATGGTTGTTCCGCAACCTCGGCGAGCCAGTCGGTCTCCGTACCCGTCACCGTTGCCTGTCAATTGACTGCTCCCAGCGGCCTCACCTCTACCATCCTCTCCTCTACCAGCGTGAAGGTCACCTGGAACGCCGTTTCGCAATGTGATACCATCGTGGTCCGCTACAAGCGGGAAGGTACCAATACGTACAACTATATCCGGATGCCGTACAGCAACCAGACCTCGACCACCATCAACAACCTGACGGCCGGCGCGCGTTATTCCTGGCGCGTAAAAACGGTTTGCGGCACCACTTCGAGTTCGTATTCGAGCAAGAAATACTTCACGCCGATGAACGCATCCGAACTCCCGCATAACGAACTGGCGCTTCGCCGACTCGACGATGGCACCGAACTCGAGTCGCGTGAACTGGGCATCGATCTCTCGGTTTATCCGAACCCTGCCGACTACCAGGTGAAGCTCTACTTCCTTGCCGAGGAAGAGGCTAACGCCCAAGTCGACATCTTTGACCTCAACGGAAGAATCGTCCTGAGTCAGCAAGTCCAGTCGGTCGAAGGCGACAACTTCGTGATGCTCGAAACCAGCCAACTGCTGCCCGGACTGTATGTGGTAAGCGTCCGCACCACCGACACATTCTACTCGGCCCGCCTGAGCGTGAACCATTGATCGCCAAACGAATCCATCCAAAAAGCCCGGGAAATCCCGGGCTTTTTGCTTTTACCCAAATTTTAACATTTCGAGTTATCAACACACCAAGTGGTCGAGTTTCATTTTTCTTCCAAATTGTTGTGCTTTTCAAGGAGAAAAAAGCCTTCAAATTTTTAAAAATTGGAGGTTAGGTGAACCGGGAGCCAACATCGTTAATATCCATTTTTGCCTCAGAATCACGAGGATAAACGCTGATTATCTTCGCTCCCGCTGAATTCAGGAGGTCCGGGCATTGCGACTAACCCGGATGAGTGATGACCGCAAGGTCAGTGGTTCGGATCAACGGAATCGGCAAACACACACACACTCAGGAAAATCAACAACATGGTTCAATTGCTGAAGCGCATCTTTCCCCTGGTATTCGGGCTAGTACTGGGAGCAGGTTTGACAGCCAATGCACAAACGAGCAACTTCCGGTCGCTTTACCTGAAGGATGTCGACGTTTGGTGCGGCAACACCACGACGGAGAACACCATCCTCAATTATTGTTCGGGGAATGGTTTCAACTACATCATTTTCTACGATCTGGGGTCGTTCGACTTCAGCAGCACTACCAAAAAGAACCAACTCGCCGCTTTCATGAGCCGTGCCCGTCAGAACTACGGGATCACGCAATTCGGCGCATCGGGAGAGGTTTATTCTTTCTTCCGGGATTACATCATCCCCTATAACAACGGCCGTACCTCCAGCGCGGAGAAATTCGAAGTATTCAATTTCGAATTCGAGTGGTGGGTATCGTCCAGCGTAGCCAGCCTCTATTGCAGCAAGTATCTCACCCCGAACGGTTACTCCTGTGATTCCGCCGGCGCCTGGCGCTTTTCCTGGAACGAGTTCAAGAAAATCGATTCGGCAGCCGCAGCCAACGGCCGCATTTCCGAGTATTATCTGGGCTGGCCCACGACCGGACATATGCAGCAGGTGGTAAGCCGCACCGACCGGTTGTTGCTCCACGCATACCGTCCGACGGATGTGGACGTTTACTCTTATTCGCGCAATCGCCTGATCGACGCCGCGTCGACTTCCGCAACCGTCACCATCCTCCCGATCTTTTCTTCGGAACCCTCCTTCATGGGACCGTGGCTTGCTTCCAACCCGGTAACCAAGCCGTACACGACTTATTCGAATGCCTACATTGCCGAAACCGGCTCCTGGAAATCGCGGATCAGCCTGCAGGGTTATACCTGGTTCCATTACGGTTATATGCCCGCCACCACGAGTGCGGTGGCTACCATTACGACCAGTGGTCCGACCACCTTCTGTTCCGGCGGCTCGGTTACACTGACGGCCAATTCAGGATCCGCTTATCTCTGGAGCCCGGGCGGACAAACCACCCGCTCGATCACGGTCAGCAGTTCGGGTTCTTATACGGTTCGCGTTACCAATGCTTCGGGCGCAAGCGCTACATCCTCGCCGGTTGTCGTTAATGCTTCCGGTACCGGTACTACGCCTACGATCACCGCAAGCGGTCCCACGACCTTCTGTCCGGGCAGCAGTGTAACGCTCACCGCCAGTTCTGGTTCGACCTATCGCTGGTCCACCGGTGCCACTACGCAATCCATCAACGTTACCACGTCGGGCAACTACAACGTTACGGTCACCTCGGGTGGCTGCTCCGGCACCTCATCCAATACGGCTGTTACGGTTACCTCCACCTACCCGACTCCGACGATCACCTCCAGCGGCACCACGGCCATTTGCCAGGGAACGGCGATTACGCTGACCAGCACATCGGCCAACGGTTATCTCTGGTCGAACGGCGCTACGTCGCGTTCCATCGTGGTCAGTTCAGCCGGCACGTATTGGGTACGCGCCTATGGCGGGCCGAGTTGTTTCGCACAATCGTCCAATTACACCACGACGCTGCTTTCTCCTCCCGCAACCCCGACCATTACCGCCAGCGGATCTACAACTCTGACGGCATCGCATACGAGTGTTGTGCTGACTTCAAGCAGCGCCAACGCCTACAACTGGTCGAACGGTTCCGCTACACGCAGCGTCACGATTACCACCCAGGGATCGTATCGTGTGACCATCACCGGATCGAACGGCTGTAAAGCCACCTCGAACGCCGTCAACGTTTCCGCGAACGGCTGCACCCCGCCGACTGCTCCTTCCATTACGTTGAGCGGATCGAACATTCTGGCCTCCGGTCAGACGGTCACATTGACATCCACGACTGCCGGCGGATACCTGTGGTCCAACGGCGCTACGACACGTTCGATTACGGTGAGCACGGCCGGAACCTATTCGGTACGCGCTTACAGTGGCGGTAACTGCTTCTCGACCTCACTTCCGGTCTCCGTCTATGTCGTACAATCACTGCCCCCGGTTCCGACGGGCAACGACCCGATGATCAGCGACGCGCTGCGACTCAATCCGGATCAGGTCAGCACCGGCAGGAACATGATCGCGTTCCCCAACCCGGCGGCCGACCTTTTGCAAATCGACTTTGAAAGCGTGAACGAATCCGAGAATTTCCTGATCTCGCTGATCGACCTTTCGGGTCGCCAGGTGATTCGTCAGCAGGTGAATTCAATAACCGGCCTTAACCGGATCGGCCTCAACGTCGCGGACCTGCCGCGTGGGGTCTATTTCGCTTACCTGGCTGGTGACCGTACTACCGATTATGTGAAGGTGGTTCTTCAGTAATCGGACATTTTGGAAATGTAAACAGCCTGCCGGATCCGGCAGGCTGTTTTTTTTTCAACGATTGCAGATTTCCCTGAACGGACAATACTTGCATCGATCCTCATCGTCCGTCTGCGCGAATGGAACATCCGGATCCAGTATCTCCCGGATCAACGTTCGGAGACGTTCTTCGAATTCGTTCAATTGTTCGGAGGAAAAAGCCTCCCCGTCGTTAAGGTACCGTACGCCTTCCCGCATTTCACGCAGGGTAAACAACGCGGCTTTGACCGTATCGTATGCGCCGCCTTGCAATACCATCCAGGCATAGAGCGTTGCCTGAAATTGTTCCTTGGCAGCAGGATCCGAGAACAATGCTTCCGTATCGACGGTCGATTCCAGTTTTACTCGTCCGGTCTTGTAATCAATGATGCGGACACCATCTGCGCCGCGATCCAGACGATCGATGAATCCGTGAAAATGCACGGTCCTCTTGTCATCCAACGCGAGTCGACCTTCCACCGGCTCTTCCAAGCCGAGTATTTCAAACGGCGCGTATGCTTCGTCCTTTTCCAGTATCCTGCCGGTGAGCTCTACGATGACATTCCGCAGCAGGATGTTCTTTCCTTCCAACTGGTCGGAAGAAATGAACTCATGGTGCAGGGCTTCATCCACCTGCTCCTCTATGCGCTTCCGGAGCGCGCGTACACCTGCGGCTTCCCAGCGCTTCCCTGTCTTGTATAAATTTTGCAAGGCACGGTGCAAGACCGATCCGAAGGTCGCCGCTTCCAGGTTTTCTTCCGCTTCTTCGGTTTCCTGCAAACCGGCCACATAGCGGAAATAGAACCGTAGCGGACATGCGATGTAGGTGCTCAACGCGGATGCGGAGAAACGGGCGGAGGCTTCCGGACGTTTTCCCGGTGCGGTGGCATAACGTTGGAGTTTATCCAGCACATCAGCATCCTTCCGTACCGTAACCGGTAGCGGATGCACGTCCCGGATAGGTGTCGTGATCACTTTTCGTTCCCAGGAAATCGCGCCCTGACTGCGAGGCACCAACTCATGTTCGAGCTGGAGCAGGAAGCGTGATGGTTCACCGCTCGTCAGGCCCTTCGATTCGGTATTGTAAGTAAAGACCACCCGTCTCGCCCGCTGCAACATGCGATAGAAGTGGTAAGCCGAAACGGCGTGTTGCTCTTCCTGTGTCGGCAGTCGAAACGCTTTCCGGAGGTTGAACGGAATGAACGATGGATGTTGTCCTCCCGAAGGAAGGCTTTGTTCGTTCACGGAAAGCACGATGATGTTATCAAAGTCGAGCACACGGGTTTCGAGAAACCCCATCACCTGCAGACCGCTCAACGGTTCACCGGTAAAAGGAATCCTTGCCGAGTGCACGACTTCGCGGAAGAGCGTCCAGAACGTTTCGAGCGACTGTTCGACGGGCAAGTCACGTACCAACTCCTCCAGCCTGCTGAGTTGCTTGTGGAAATGAAAGACAAATTCGGACTCCAGCCGGTGAAAGCGGAACTCCTGTTCCTGCATGGCTTCCAGCACGGCACGGAGAATCTCACGGAACCAGGCGAACAGCGCGGGCATTCCTTCGACCTTCTTGAAGAACCGGGAGAAGAACGGAGGCACGTTCTCACGCAAGACGGACTCGCTGATGCGTATCCACCGTTTGTCGCGATGACGTTGCTGCCAGTCACGCAATCCTTCCGGGTCAAGCAATCGGACATACGGATGGCCGAGGATCTGTTCGACATCCCGGAAGTAATAACTTCCGGCATCCTCCTTACCGGACCTGCGGTTGCGCACGAGCGCGATGAGCGATTCCAGGAGGCGATACAAAGGCGTCAGCCGCAAGGGATAGCCCATCGTGACATTGATCGAGGGGAAATCTTCGGGTATCGAATACAGCACCGGAAACAGCAAGTGCTCATCGGGTAAAACGACCGCGGTGCGTTCCGGAAGAAAACCCATTTCCTTCACCCACCCGGCCAGGAGGTCTCCGGCATACTTCGCTTGTCCCACCTCCAGTGGAATGCTGGCTACTTCGAATGATTTGGGTTGACGGAGCAGATCGTCGCCCACCCAGTTACGCGGCTCCCGGAATAGCGGACTGCTGCGCAGGAAGTACCCGGCTTCCTGAGCGGGATCATCGAGGTAGTAGCGATCAGTATCCCAGTGGGTTGCGCCGATTCCCTGATCAACAAAATGTTCGATGATAGCCTCTTCGGACTTGCTTAGGGCATACAGCCCCGCGAAGATCACGGAATCGAACTCCACAGCCGGTTTCCCATCTCCCCGGAGTTGCTCCGCCGCGAGCCGGTAGGCCAATCCTTCGTATGCCTGTCCCTTATCTTGTAGCTTTTTCCGGAAGTCCCGATAAATGGGCAAGAGGTTTTTCCAGGTATGGAGAAACTCCGACTTGATCCCTGACAACTCCCGACCGAAGAAGTTTTTCCAGAATCCTCGGAAACGCTCGAGGTCATCTTCCTCCAGAGCGAACGCGGCATCTATGCTTCGCAGATCGGATACCAGGGTGAAGATCTTCTCCGCATCCACGAGGTTTCGGTCGATCTCTTCGAAGTCACGTAACATGACTTCTCCCCAGGGATAAAACCGTTCAAACGGCTCGTCGGGAAAATAATTCCGGTATACCGAGAACAACTCGAACAAGAGTGTCACCGAATCCGGAATGCTTGATTCGGAAAGCGACACCATGAAATCCTGAATGGCATAGATGCGGGGCGACCAGGCAGGCCCCTGCAGCCTGGCAGCGAGTTCCTTTTTGAAAAACAGGCCTGCCCGCCGGGTCGGAAAAACCAGGGCGATACGGGACAGATCGGTCCCGTGTTGCTGCACGACTGTTTCGGCAAGTTTGGAAAGAAAGCCCTGCATAGCGGAATGAAAATCGAATCGTAAATTCGGGAATAAATTTCGTTCCCATGCAAAAACGTCTCGTCAGAAAAGACAAAAAGATCGCCGGAGTCTGCGGAGGGCTGGGTGAATATTTTAACCAGGATCCTGTGATCTTCCGCATCCTGTTCGTTGCCGCTGTGCTGCTATTTGGAACGGGGGTACTGCTCTACCTTGTCATGGCCGTAATCATGCCTGACGGTGAAAAGCAAGGCTGAACCTTATTCGATCGCATAGAAGAACCTTCCGTAAAAGGTCCTCGGCCCTTGCGTAACAGTCAGGACGTAGATTCCCGTCTGGTTCAACAAGTCGGTGGATACCGGATACCGGGTTTTATCCTTTTCCGTCGGCACTTCCCAATAGCCTACCAGGTTACCAAACAGATCGGTTAAGCGAAACTGCATGGGTAATGCTGATTCAGATGCGGTAAGAAGTTGCGGATCACGCCCTGACACCGGGTCGGTGAGCAAGGTGAATTCCGAAGAACCGGCTAGACGGACAGCCACGACTTCTGAATAGGAAGGTTCTCCCACCACCGCGTCCTCCCTGATCCGATAATAGACCCAGCCTTCCGGCAGTTCACCATCCCGCGTTGAATAGTGTTGCTGTGCGCTGCTATATCCACTGGCAGCCATGGAAGCACGGTCTTCGAAATGTACACCATCCAACGATCGTTGTACCACGAACCGAACACTACCCTCCTCCGAAGCTGTTGTCCAGGCCAGTTGGACGCTGTCGCCGTCCGGGACGGCCGTGAACCCGACCCAGGATACTGCCAGGGTACCGCCACAGGGCGATTGGATACTGCACGGAAATGAGCTGCATGGATTGGTGTTCACACAACCGTACGTATCACCCGGATTGCTGACCGGTCCGAAAAAGACCACGATTGTTCCGGATCCGGAGATGATGCCTCCATTGCCGTTTGTATAGCTACCCAGGATGGTCATGCTGCCATCGATCCTGACATTATCACTGTTGTTCCTGTTATTGAAACTGCCATTCACGAGCAGGTTTCCGGAGGCGCACACATTAACCGATGAGCCATTGTAAAAGGACAGGTTTCGGATCAACAACCATCCACAGACATACAGCGATCCACCGGAGCGTACATCCATATCATAAGAGAAGCTGCCACTGAGGATACCTCCCGGCAGGATGTTCAGGCTACCAGTGACTGCCCCGAGCGTACCGGATCCGTTCGTCAGGTGTTTGTTCAGATTGACGACGTGCCTGATGTAGACCACGTCGGCGCCCGTAGGCGTGCAACCGCAGGAAGCCCCACCGTCGGTATATGACCAGACGGATGTACTCGTCCAGTTTCCACTGGCGCGTGTGTACACGGTTGCGGCGGTAAGGCTGGCAGTCTGGAGCACTGCCAGCATAACACCGATGAGTAATGGGCGTTTCATCGATGAAGCTGAATACCCATCAAGGTAACCGATACCAGAGGCTCCGGTGAAGCATTCACCTATTCATCTTGCATCCAGAATTTACCCGAAACCTGTTAGTTTAGGCCGAAAAGCGCCAAAATAGCTTACATTTACCGAAATTTCGGGCTCACCTTTCAAATGATCCGCCAGCTATTCCTCCTTTTCTTTTGCCTGATTGCCGGACTGGCCAGGTCGCAGGAAGCTAAAGATTCGATAGCCGCCACACCCCGGGTACCCACCCTGATCCGTTATCAGACGGAGGCCGACTATCGTGATCGACAGATCAGTGAACGGGCACCCGATACCTCCGTTAGCCGATTGCACGAGGTGTTTATTACGGATAATGGTGAAACGGTGCACCTTGGAAACACCGGATCAGCCTTGAATTCCATCTGGTTCCGACCGCTGACCGGACTCACCACCTCCCTCGGCATCAATGCATACTCCGCCTACGGTTCCGGACCGGAGGAACAATCCTACTACCGCACCAACAAACGGTATAGCCGCATCGATTTCTGGCAAGGTGCTTTTCGTGAAAGTGGCATCCGGTTTCTGCATACGCAGAATGTCAACCGGCAACTTAACCTGGGACTGACGATCGATCGCTTTACGGTTAAGGAATTCCTGCCGGAAGGTGACACTTACTTTAACCGGATCTCCTTATTCGGTTCCTACGAAAGTCCCAACCGGCGCTATCGGTTGTTCGCGCACACTTCCTGGATGCGCATTAAAAACCAGGTGAACGGAGGGCTGAGTAATGATTCCGCATTCCTTGCAGGAAGCGTCGACAACCTTGGATTGAAAGGTTCCGCTATCCGGCTCTCGGATGCCGATCAACGGATCCGAAGAAGAGAACTTTACCTCAGTCAATATTACAATTTCGGTCATGGCGATGCAACGGACTCGCTGTTCGTTCCCTGGCGCCTTGGCTGGAGCCTACGTTATCGCCGTGATTCATTTACCTACCTCGACAACGCATCCGATAGCAGCTACTACGCTGATTTCTTCCTGAAAACTTCGGAATCCTACGACTCAAGCCTGACCGATCAATTGTCGAATCGCATTGCACTGGAACGGGTCTCGGCACGGAATGCTGCAGTGCCACTGTCTTTTCAAGTGTACGTGGAAGATCAACGGATCAACGCCTATCAGTCCGCTGCCACGGACTGGTACAACCAGGTAGCAGGGCTAACGATCAGATTGGGCGGGGATTCAACGAAGATCCGGGTAAGGTTACATGCCGCACAGGTCATCAGCGGGCGCGACCAGGAAAACCGGGAATGGCAAGCGCAAGTAGCAGGAAAGCTCTTGCATGATCTCGACTGGTATGCCGCCGTTGCCCAGGAACAGACAGCGGTTCCGTTCATCTTTCAGCGCTACTCCGGCAACCACTTGCAATGGGACAATGATTTCACTTCCCAGCAAGTTGGACTTATTTGCGCTGGAATCAAGATTCCAAAATGGCGACTAGGCCTTACCGCCCGTGCGCTACAACTGGAAGACTACCTGTATGTCGGGTATGATCAAAAGCCGGCACAATTGAGCGGAAGCGTCAACGGAGTCCAGGCGGAACTTTCGAAGGAATTCCGGTTCCGGAAATGGGGATTCGGCAATATCGTACGATTCCAATCATTCGACGCAACCGATCAGCTTCGCGTTCCGGAGCTGCTGCTGCAGCATGCGCTTTTTTTCGAAGATGCACTCTTCAACAAAGCGCTGGTGTTGCGTACCGGAATCAATGCCTGGTATTTCAGCGAATGGAACGGGGCCGCTTACTCTCCTTCCACCTCCCTCTACTATCTTCAAAAAACAACTGCCACCGGAGGTTACCTGCGTACCGATCTATTCCTCAATCTGAAAATCAAAACAGCAGGCATTTTCCTGCGCTTCAGCAACCTGACCGATGGCTTAGGCGCAAAGGCCTACGAACTGGTTCCCGGTTATCCCCAACCCGGACGGGTATTTCACTTTGGTGTAAGGTGGATGTTTTTTGATCAGTGAAAATTGGTAATTAGTAACTGGTAATTAGTAACTAAGAAATTTGAGGCTAATTACAAGTTACCAATTACTAATTACCAGTTACTAGTTACTAGTTACCAATTACTAGTTACCAATTACTAGTTACTAATTACTAGCTCCAGTTCCCTTCACGTCTTCTGCTTCTTCTTCTTGGCAGCAGGAAAAAGTACGTTGTTCAGGATGAGTCGATAACCTGGGGAATTGGGATGCAGGGCAAGATCGGTGACAGGATCACCTACCTGGTGCTGATAATCCTCCGGATCGTGACCGCTGTAAAAGGTCCAGGTACCTTTTCCGTACTCACCATGGATGTACCGGGCTTCGTTCTCCGATTTTGTCTCCCCCATGATGAGCACGCCGGGTTTGATGAATTTCTCTTTGAACGCGGTGGTCTGTCCCATGAACCCTTTGATCACCTGCTCATGGTTCTGGCACAACATGGTTGGAACAGGATCCCATTTTGCCGAAAAGTCGAAGAGCGTGAACATATCCTCCGTGCGACCGATCCGTCGCTGTGGGGGTTGATTATCGATATCACTGAATTCGTACTCCGACGGATTCGTACTGAGTTTATAGTTGCGAAAAGCGAAGGTACTCTCGTAATTCAGCTTGCTGTTCATCTTGGGATCGGCCGGATCACCGTCGAACATGCTTTCACAGATATCAACACCTTCCGCCGAAAGCGCGATGTCATACGAATCCGTAGCCGAACACATCGCGAACAGATAACCACCGCCGACCACGAAATCCCGGATCCTGAGGGCGACGGCCAGTTTCATTTGCGACACCTTCTGATAACCGAGTTTGGCTGCCATGGATTCCTGAATCCGCACGTCTTCCTGGTACCAGGGTGCATTCCGATACGCGGACCAAAACCGGCCGTATTGACCGGTAAAATCTTCGTGATGCAGGTGCAGCCAATCGTACAAGGGCAACTTCCCCTGTAGCACCTCTTCATCATACACCACCTCGTAGGGGATCTCCGCGTACGTCAGGGCAAGGGTGACCGCATCGTCCCAGGGCATCTTGTTCTTGGGCGAATACACCGCGATCTTCGGCGCCTTCTCCAATTTCACCACATCCTGGTTGACTTCAGGATCGGATATCGCCGCCAGGATGGACGCTGCTTGCGCGTCGGCAATCACCTGGAAACTCACCCCACGGATGCTGCACTCCTGCTCGATAGCCGGGACTTGCCGTATCAGAAAGCTGCCGCCCCGGTAATTCAGCAGCCACTGGACGTCCAAATCACGCTGAAGAACATAATAGGCAATGCCGTACGCTTTCAGGTGATTCGTCTGCGATTCGTCCATCGGGATCAACAGAAACGCAGCTCGCGCGTTCAGCAGCGTGAGCAGGGCAAATGCGAGTAGCAACAGGCGCTTCATGTGACGGGACTGGGACTGAAATTACAACGATCGATATGAAGGGATATTGAAGGAGCGGTCCGGATCGGGACTGCACCCGCCGGACCGTTCCTTTAGAAATCCATCTTCATCTGATTCTTCTTTCGCTTCTCGGTTTTCTCTTCAATTTCCTCGAGAATTCGGGCACGATCTGACCGGGTGTTTGTACTTCCGGCGGATAGATCCCACTCAACGGTGACCGCGCTTTCTGCGTTGAGCGGTGGGGCTTTTTTTGGCGCCTTCGAGGGGCTCTTCCCTTTGACAACCGGAGCAGGCTTTTTCGCTGCCGCCGATTTCGTAGCAGGTTTTGTCGCCTCTGCCTTGCCGGCTTTACTTTCCCCGGCCGGGATGGTCAACTGTTTAGCCGGTGGCGTAGCCGGTGCTTCAGCGATCTTGGTCACCCGTTGGACGGAGTTCTTCGTCAGGATATTTCCGATGGTTCCGCGTCCTTTGACCTCAAACTGATTGAAGTCTACATCAAGTTGGGTGATGCGCAGTTTCGGTTTAGGACGCAGGATTACACGCACGGTCTCTCCGCTTTCGTTCGGCATCGCGGACAGGTAGAGGATCTTGGATCCATCATTCCCTTTCGTCAGCACGTATTCCTTGTCACGGGTGGTACCGCCAACCGTGAATCGTTTCACCATGATGTTGCCGCCCCGTCCATCCTGGTAAATGAGGTTGAACACAGGTTCAGGCTCCGACTTCCGGAACACCGAAATGTAGCGAACATCCTTCCCGACGTATTTCTTGTCGTCCACTTTGGTGACGATCATCGTACCGTCGCCGCGGATGACCAGGATCTCGTCGAGGTCGGAGCATTCCGATACGAACTCGTCCTTCTTCATACCGAAGCCCGCAAAACCGTCGTCGCGGTTCACGTACAGCTTCTGGTTGTTGATGATCACTTCCGAAGCGACCACCTGTTCGAACGTGTCGATCTTCGTCTTCCGTTCGCGACCCTTTCCGTACTTTTTGAGCAGGTCTTTGAACCAGTTAATGGTGTATTGCCGGATGTGCGCGAGGTGGTGCTCCACCTCTTCGAGTTGGGCCTCGAGGCCGCGGATCTTTTCGTCCTGCTCCTTCACATCGTACTTCGAGATCCGTTTGATCTTGATCTCGGTTAGCGAAATGATATCGTCACGGGTGATCGCGCGTTTGAATTTCTTCTTGTACGGCTTGAGTCCCTCGTCGATCGTCTCGATGACGCTCTCCCAGGTCGTACATTCTTCAATGTTACGGTAGATGCGTTTCTCGATGAAGATCTTGACCAGCGAACTGAAGTGCCACTCCTCTTCCAACTCCGACTTCCGTATCTCCAGCTCCCGCTTGAGGAGGTTGAGCGTCTGGTCGGTATTGTGACGAAGGATTTCGTTGACGGTAAGGAACTTCGGTTTATCGTCGACGATCACGCAGGCATTAGGTGAAATGCTGATCTCGCAGTCGGTGAACGCGTAAAGCGCGTCAATGGTCTTATCAAGATCCTCCATCGAGTCGCTATGCAACGTAAGCACGATCTCGACATTGGACGCTGTGTTATCCTCGACTTTCTTGATCCGGATCTTGCCTTTGTCGTTGGCGGCCAGGATACTATCGATCAGGCTCGTCGTGGTAGTACCGAACGGGATCTCCCGGATGATGAGTGTCTTGCGGTCCTTCTTCTCGATGCGTGCGCGAATGCGGATCCGGCCACCGCGCAAGCCTTCGTTATATTTCGAAAAATCAGCGATGCCGCCCGTCGGAAAATCCGGCAGGATGTTGACTTTCTTGCCCCGCAAGAGGTCGATCGACGCTTCCAGCAACTCAACGAAGTTGTGCGGCAGGATGCGGCAGGCGAGACCTACCGCGATGCCTTCCACGCCCTGTGCGAGCAACAATGGGAACTTGAGGGGCAGTGTGATCGGCTCCTTGTTTCGGCCATCGTAGCTGAGCTGCCAGTTCGTTGTCTTTTCGTTGAAGACCACCTCGAGGGCGAACTTCGAGAGCCGTGCCTCGATGTAACGCGGCGCTGCCGCGCTATCGCCTGTGTAGATATTCCCCCAGTTACCCTGGGTATCGATGAGGAGGTCTTTCTGTCCGATCTGTACCAGGGCGTCGCCGATGGAAGCATCGCCGTGGGGATGGTATTTCATGCAGTGGCCGATGATGTTGGCCACTTTGTTGTACCGGCCATCTTCCATCTCCCACATCGAGTGCATGAGACGTCGTTGCACCGGCTTCAGGCCGTCGTTGATGTGCGGGACGGCGCGTTCCAGGATTACATAGGATGCATAATCCAGGAACCAGTTCTGGTACATTCCGTTGACGTGGATCATCCGGGTCTCGTGACCAGCGGGTGCGGCAGCGGGTTTGGTTTCTTCCTGTAGTTTCTTCTTCGCCATTGTCTAAAGCATACTGCGGATCAGGCCTCGATTTCTTCGGTCTTCTTGACCTCGTCCTTCTCTATACGCAGATTGGTAATGATGAATTCCTGTCGGTCCGGGGTATTCTTTCCCATGTAATAATCCAACAGTTGGTGAATGGTCTCTTCCTGTCCCAGCATCACCGGTTCGAGTCGGATATTCTTTCCGATGAAATGCGCGAATTCGTCGGGTGAGATCTCACCCAAACCCTTGAAGCGGGTGATTTCCGGCTTTGGACTCAGGGCTTCGATCGCCCGTACACGTTCTTGTTCACTGTAGCAGTAGCGGGTCTCTTTCTTATTCCGTACCCGGAAGAGAGGCGTCTGCAGGATGTAGACGTGGCCGTTCTTGACCAACTCCGGATAAAACTGCAGGAAGAACGTGAGCAGGAGCAATCGGATGTGCATCCCGTCGACATCGGCATCGGTCGAGATCACGATCTTGTTGTAACGCAACTCCTCCATCCCTTCTTCGATGTTGAGCGCGTTCACGAGCAGGTTGAACTCTTCGTTCTCATAGACGACCTTCTTGGTCAGGCCGTAGCAGTTCAGGGGTTTACCTTTCAGGCTGAATACCGCCTGGGTGTTCACATCCCGTGACTTGGTGATGGAACCGGAAGCGGAGTCACCTTCGGTGATGAAGAGGGTGGATTCCTGTCGGTCGATGTGACGGGAATTCAGGTGAACCCTGCAGTCGCGAAGTTTCCGGTTGTGCAGGTTGGCCTTGCGGGCCCGCTCGTTGGCCAGTTTCTTGATCCCGGCAATTTCTTTTCGCTCGCGTTCGCTTTGCAGAATCTTCTGCTCGAGGGCCTTCGCGGTCTCAGGGTACTTATGCAGGAAATTGTCCAGCTCGGTTTTGACGAAGTCGTTGATCCAGGTACGGATCTGCACCCCGTTTGGCTCGCGGGTGAGTGAGCCGAGTTTTGTTTTGGTCTGCGATTCGAATACGGGTTCCTGAACACGGACACTGATAGCCGCAACGATGGAGGTACGCACATCGCTGGCGTCGAACTCCTTCTTATAAAATTCGCGCACCGTCTTGACAATGGCTTCCCGGAAGGCCGCTTGGTGCGTGCCACCCTGGGTCGTGTGCTGGCCGTTCACGAATGAATAGTAATCCTCGCCGTATCCCGTAGAGTGCGTAAAGGCGATTTCGATATCGTCGCCTCGCAGGTGAATGAGCGGATACAGGGTCTCGTCCGACAGGTTCCGTTGCAGCAGGTCCTTGAGTCCGTTCTCGGAAAAGAAACTTTTCCCGTTGTAGTGGATTGTAAGCCCCCGGTTGAGGAACACATAGTTCCACAACATCGTCTCCACATACTCGTGGTTATAACGATAGTTGCGGAAGATGGAAGCATCGGGCGCAAAGGAGATGCGCGTACCGTTCTTCTCATCGCACGCTTTCTCGCGTTCTTCTTTCAGGAGATTGCCGGCGCTGAATTCCGCCACCTTCGTACGACCATCACGAATCGCCTGCACCCGAAAGCCGCTCGAAAGGGCATTGACCGCCTTGGTACCGACGCCATTCAAGCCAACGCTTTTTTGAAACGCTTTGGAATCGTACTTGCCGCCGGTGTTGATCTTCGATACGCACTCCACCACTTTGCCCAAAGGAATACCGCGTCCGAAGTCACGAACATCGACATGTCCATCCTCGATGGATACTTCGATCGTTTTGCCGTAACCCATGACGAACTCGTCGATACAGTTATCGATGACTTCCTTCAGGAGTACGTAAATGCCGTCGTCTTTCGCCGAGCCATCGCCCAACTTACCGATGTACATACCGGGGCGGGTGCGGATGTGCTCTTTCCAGTCAAGCGAGCGAATGCTGTCCTCCGTGTAGCCGTGTTCCGGTTTTTGCTTTTCTGCCATATCCTTAATCGGTTATTCCAGTATTAAAAAAGCCCGTCCACCGGGCTTTAAACGCCTAAAAGTACCGTCCCTTGCGGGATTCCGGGCTTTCGGCCTGGGTCGAATATTCACAATTTCGTGTGCATTCCGGGCTAAGCTCCAGCTGCCACCGCTTCCAACTTCCTCCTTACCTCCTCGGGTTCCAGGGGGATTTCGAGGCATTTGATCCGGGCAGTATGCCCTTTTTTCAGCAGAATGGCTGATTTTGGAAGCTTCAAGACCTCTGCCAGGTAACGAACAAGCTGATCGTTTGCCTTTCCGTCAATGGCCGGGGCGGCCAGTCGGACGACCCACTCGCCGGATACCCATTCGACCCGGTCGATCCGCTGATTCGGCTTCACTTTCAAATAGAGCAGCATGGATCAGGGCCGGTTGGTTGCAAAGGTAATCAACTCAGGAAAAAAGCGTCCGAACTCCTCTTGAAACGCCGCATAATCGGCGCGCAATTCATGGACGGCCTCATCCATCCGGTTCTCGAAGCGGACACGTTTTGACAAACCAGCCAGGGTTCTGCCGATCCCCTCGACGCTCGAATAATTCAGCAGCCAGTTTCGTTCGATCATGAATGGCAGGAACTGTCTGACCGTCTCGGGCAGCCATCGTTCCTCCTCCTGCAACACCGCATAGACCCACTGCGCATATTCGTTGAGCTTCCGGTCGGAGTAAGCGTCGAAGGAAGCGGCCAGGAAATGATCATAATAGAGATCGATGATCACCCCGCTGTATTTGCCGTAGGTTGGGTACAGCCGTCGTCTGGATTCGCCGGCAATCGGATGAGCATCCGTAAATCCGTCAATCGCACGGTGCAACTCTATTCCCTTTCGGATGTTATCCGGATACTCGTCTTTCCGGCGGCCCTTAACATGGTCCGCGATAAAATTCCCGACCAGCAGACCACGGTCATCGCCGGACAGGTAGAGGTGCGCAAGGAAGTTCAAGCAACTGAATTTGCCACCGGAGCACATTGCCCCGGGCCTGAATAGTGATTATCTTTACGAAACCGATGAAAAGGTGGTACCTCCTCTTCCTGCTGGCGCTGGCGCCCTTTCTGAGCGATGCCCAACAGAGCTTCGTATATTGCAAAGATACATTACGCTATCCCGATACGTTCTACCCCTGTGGACGCGATTTCACACCGGTCTGCGGATGCGACAATGTGACCTACCGGAATGAATGCGCGGCATTCAATTGGGGCGGCTTGTACCCCGGCAGTTGGACCGGCTCGACCGTCTGCGGCAACTTCGCCATTGACTTCTACCCGACCGCGGTGTCCTACTTTCCGGCAACGCTGAACGTCTACTTTAAAATACCGGAATCAGCCTTCGTCAAGGTTTTCGATGCATTCGGAAAGGTATGGTACTCCGACCTGCTCAGTTCCTCGATTCCCAACAGCTTCGTTTCCATCGAGGTCCCGGTTGAAGATCTTCGCATCGGGATCTATATTCTCGTAGTCGTCGTGAACGGAGAGCAGCAAACAGTCAAGTTCGCCAAGGCTACCGAGAACTAAGGCCGCGGTTTGCACACTCAGACCGGAACCGAGGAATAGAAATGACGAAAGGCCGTCTATGACGGCCTTTCTTTGTGCTTTGTCGGTTATGAAGGTGCTTACTGTTCGGAGTCGCCCGAACCGAAATTCATGCTGGTATCTTCTTCTTCCGCCATACGTTGCGACAGGCCACCGACGACATCCACCATGCCATAACCCTGGTTGGTGTACATGCCGATGCCGCAATCCCAGACGAACTTTTGCACTTGCGGATGCGCGTGCAATGCGAACGGCAGCAGGTAACCGAAGATCGGCAAACTGTCGTTGTTCTTATAGATACGCGCGAACTTCTTGTGCGTATTCAGGATCTTCTGAATGTATCCCGGGTCCGGCGTGATCTCGAATTCGGCGAAGTCATGCAGTTGCTGCGGCGTGAATCCGGCCCGCTCCATGTTTTCCATCAGTACATCATAGAAAGCATCGGAGAAGTCCTGCTCCCTGGGATCCAAAGGATCCGGAATGTTTCCCTCCGGGTCGCTCTCGAACGGTCCCTGCGGAACCATGGGCGAAATACACACGTACTTCATCACCTGGTTGAAGTCAGGATCCGGAATGACTTCCGAGGCCTTGGGTACCAGCGTCAGCTTGGCGAACGACACGAGGCGTCGCTCAAATATCCGGCGCACCCATTCTTCCGCAAACTCTTTGTCGGGTGCGGATAGCACCAGCGAGACTTTGGAAGACAGGAACCGGATCTGTCCGTTCTGCACTTTCGATGTTCCCTTCAGGGAAGAGAAATTGTAGAAGGGCGAACTGATCGGCATTTCACGAATCACTTCATCCATGAAAGCGGAGATGATCTTTTGGTGGTGAAGCGGAACGGTACCACTGCTTCCATGCACCTTGAGAAAAGAGATCTTGATACGCATTGTATAGGTGGTAAAAAATTTCCCTTTAGAAAATCCGGACAATTCCGGTGGAATGCAAATTTAACGTTTTTAAGCGGAAAATGGAAGAATTACACTGAATTCATCCCAGATTCTGCATCCTTAAACTACTGCCATCGGCATTTTGTTTCCGCGGTTGGTTGTTTTTCATCTGATAATGAAGGCTCTACTGACCGGCGGATGATCGAAAAAAGAGATGGGTAAAAGTCATCCACAGGATCCGGAGATAATGGCCAAAAGTCGGTTTGCGGATGAATTCCATATTCAAGCGGATCTTGTCCGGCAGGATGAATTCCCGGTAATGAGCTTCGGGATCTCCGGCCTTGCTGAGTCGTTCGTTTTCATCAGCATAGACGATGGAAGCTTTGTCGGTGATGCCCGGTCTTACGCGCAGCACTTCCCGTTGTTCCGCTGTGTACAGGGCGACATAGCGTTCAACTTCCGGACGGGGACCGACCAGACTCATGTCGCCGCGAAACACGTTCCACAATTGTGGCAATTCATCGAGTTTCCATTTTCGCAGAAACTTCCCCGCCGGGGTGATGCGCGGGTCATGCGAGCCAACCGTGATCAATCCTTTCTTGTCGGCATCGGGATACATCGTCCGGAACTTCAGTAACGTAAAAGGCACTGCGTCCTTCCCGATGCGTTGCTGTCGGAAGATGATTGCGCCCCTGGAACCCAGCCGCACCCAAACCGACAGCAGGACCAGCAAGGGCGCCAGAACAACCAGACCCAAGCCGGAAAACAGGATGTCGGCAAACCGGATCAGGAAACGATGGAACATACCGGTTCCTCAATAAACATCCTTACTGATCCAATTATAGATGTCATTCAACATCGTTTCAGAAAAGTTCGCGCTCTTATTGTATTCAGCCGGCTTGCTCTTCCCTTCGCCGGTGATGAAGAAGTGGTTGAGTTGAGGATACAATTTCATCGCGGTAGGCTTTCTCCCCTTCAGCTTCTCCTCCCAGAGCTTGTAGTCATCCGTCGTTACCTGATAATCCCGACCACCCTGCATGATGTACAAGGGTCCCTTCATCTCACGAAAGGCGGTGAAAGCATCGTACCTGTTCAGATCGATCCAGTAACTGGCCGGCAACGATAGATGTGCCAGCGTATCTTTTGAATCCGCATGAAGTCCTTTGATGATACCTGCCTCGCGTTCCAGGCTGTCGAGCAGTTGCTGGTACTTTTCCTGCTTCCCATCCATCGCAACGATGTACTTCGCCTGATCCACGAACAGCTCTTCCAGTCGGCGGGCATTCGGACACAAGGCAATATATCCGGCCGACTTCTTTCGCATTCCGGAAGCAATCCTCGGCAGCAGATGCGCCCCCAGACTGTGTCCTAAGACATACACCCTGTCGGGATTGATCAGGGAATCCCGTTGCAGCCACTCGGCAGCGGCGACGGCGTCCTGTATGGTTTCTTCCTCGACTGTGTAATCGGAACGGCTGGTAAACTTATCCCGGTAGATTCGGGTGCGTTTCTCGTACCGCAATACGGCAACACCTTTGGTCGCCAAACCCAAGGCCAGGTCTTTGAAAATTTTCGTGCCCCCCACTGACTCGTCACGATCATTGGGTCCGGAACCGTGCACCAGCACCACGGCTGCAAAAAATTTTCCTTTGCTCGGATACGTCAGTGTTCCGGGCAACCTGTACGGTCCGTTTTCAATGATAACCGACCGCTCCGAGACCTTTGTGCTGTCATAGTAAGCAGGCAGTTTGTATCGCTCCTTTGAATCGGCAGGGATGAAAAAGAGTCCCTTGACTTTTCCATTGCCTCCAAAAACCAATTTGAAGTCGATGGATTTCTCACCAAAGAGACAGCGTTGGATCACCATGGTATAACCGGGCTGCTGCTCATCGGTCGTGGATTGGACTTCGCGAAAAGGGCCCGCGTTCCGAAGGATGTTGTTCCATACAGAAGACAATTTAGCCGTATCTATTTTGGCGGCGGCGGAACTGTCGAGTTGATCGATCACTTTGCCATACTCTCCCGCTTTCATCCATTCCAGGATCTGCTTAGCCCGGACGCGATCGCCCGGTTTTGGGGGCTGGGCGCTGATGTGCAGGCTGAGCAGGAGCCAGAAGAAGACTGATGCTACAGAAATGGAGCGAATCCATGACTTGATGTGACTTGCGGTCATAGTCGGGTGATATCAGGTTTTAGGTAGTACTGCCAGGTCGAGTTCGGCCGTAACGGCTTTGGCGACAACCTCGACCACAGTCGAGCGTTGTTCATCCGTAAGATCATAGAAGACGGGAAGCGAGATTTCCCGCTCATAGTTCCGAAAGGTATTCGGATAATTCCGGATATCGTATCCCATCCCCCGGTAGAAACTCATCATTGGAACCGGGATGAAATGCACGTTAACGGAAACATCCTCCTGGGCGATGCGCTGGATGATCCGGTCGCGGGTCGCTTCATCGATTCCACGAATTCGAAGGGGAAACAAGTGATAGGACGATTCGCAATCCGGGTCAGCTTGCAGGGGCAGCTCCGCCCAGGAATAAACTCCCAGTTCGCGCCGATATGCCTCGCAAATCGCTTTCCGTTTCGGAAGCGTTTCGCGGTCGTACCGGGCCAACTCCACGAGACCGATCGCAGCAAGCAGATCGGTCATGTTCATTTTATAACCGGCTTCGACAATGTCGTATCGCCAGTTGCCCTTCTGCATTTTCGCCAGCGCATCTTTGTTTTGTCCGTGAAGGGACTTGACACAAAGTTCCTGGTAGATGGCCGCATTGTCGAATCCCACAGGAAGATTCAGTGCAACCGCTCCCCCCTCTGCCGTCGTGAGATTCTTCACCGCATGAAAGGAGAAGACCGAGCAATCCGTGAGAGACCCGGCTCGCTGTCCGTGATACCAAGCACCAAGTGAATGAGCGGAATCCGATAAGACGAGTATTCTTCCGAGTGTCGCTTGCACGTTTGAGTTCGGCCTGAACTTCGCGCGAACATCGGGTTGCCGAACAAGCTCGTTCAGCGCGCGGTAATCGCACGGCCATCCGCCGAAATCGACTGGCATGATCACTTTGGTCCGCTCGTTGATCGCGACTGCCACCGCCTCCGGGTCCATATTGAAATCATCGCGCACATCGGTAAAGACCGGTGTCGCTCCGCAGTGTACGACCACATTGGCAGTGGCACTATAGGTATAAGCAGGAAGAATGACTTCATCGCCAGGACCGACGCCGAACCAACGGAGCATCAATTCCAGGCCGGCCGTGGCAGAATTCAAACAGAGCACAGCCGGCACTTTGCAATAAGCGGCCAGCTCCTGCTCAAAACGTTTCGTGCGGGGGCCGGTTGTTATCCAGCCTGACCGCAGCGCAGCCACGACTTCATCAACGATCGCCTGGTCGATCCGGGGTGGTGAAAAAGGTATCATGCGAGGTTGGCGGGTTGATCTTTTCGGATGGAATGTATGGAAGGTTTGATCAACTGAGCAGCGATCAGTTCGGCAGCATGGCCATCCCCATAAAAATGATGCCGGAACTCCGGCGGATTGTCCAACATCCAGAACACATGATTGACGATCCATTGCGGATCGGTGCCAACCACTTTATTGTAACCATGTTCGACCAGTTCGATCCATTCGGTTTCCGGCCGAAGTGTCACACAAGGCTTCTTACTGAAGAACGCTTCTTTCTGCAACCCTCCTGAATCCGTCATGACCAAAGCGCAACGATCCAATAACACGAGCATTTGCAGATAAGATGCAGGTTCCGTTAAAATGGCGGAAGTCTTGATGCCCAGTGCTCCGATACGCTCGCGGGTACGCGGATGAAGCGGAAGCACTACCGGGATGCGCTGATGCACACGCTCGATCGCTTCAAACACTTCCCGCAGTCTGCCCGGGTGCTCGGTAGTCGCTTCCCGGTGAACCGTACACAAGACAAAGTCCCCCTGTGGCATCTCTTGGGGCCAGGAAATACGTTCCTGCGCGATCGGCTGGAAATGCCGGAACGCGTCCAACATCACATCGCCGGAATGGATCAATTGCACCGGAAGATTATCGTAGCCTTCGCGGATCAGGTTCTGTCGCGCATGGTCGGAGGAGGTAAATAACCATTCCGACAAACGGTCGGCAACAACCCGGTTGGCTTCCTCCGGTACGTGAAGATTGTTACAACGCATGCCGGCTTCCACGTGGGCGATCCGGATACCCAGTTTGACGGCGGCAACCGCACCAGCCAGGGTACTGTTCGTATCACCATACACGATGAGCGCATCCGGGCGTTCCTGTTGAAATACCTGCTCCAGCGACTCGATCATTCTGCCGGTCATTGCTCCGTGTGAAAGTCGATTGATCCCCAGGTTATGGGCTATGACCGGAAACTCCAATTCCTTCAGGATATCATCCGACATGGAGGCGTCGTAATGTTGCCCGGTATGAACCATGATCTCCTCCACTCCACGTTGCCGACGCAGCGCGCGGCTCAGCATGGCGGCTTTAATGAACTGGGGACGGGCGCCTACCAGGTTGATGATCTTCATACGAACCTTCAGGAGATTGGAGGTTCAAAAATACGGAATAAAAAAGCGCCCAAAAGACCACGCCAGCCTGTATTTCAAGCATGCTTTCCACCAGGAAATTGAAGAAGGCCAGTAGCAGAAATCCGGCAAAGAGGGGATCCCGTCGAAACCACCAGGTTGCACCTGCCAGCATGGCCAATAGCAGCAAAACACCGGAAAGGCCAAGCGCAACCCACGACTGCAAGAACTGATTGTGTGCATTGAGTTTCTTCTCGACCGCGGACGTCAGGCCTCGTTCCGCATATCGTTTCAGCAGCACATCTTTTACGTCGCCTGTTCCATAGCCAGTCACCGGAGCTTCCTGAATCAATGACCATGCAGCCGACCAAACATGCAAACGCGCCGAGGTCGATCGTCCGTCACTTCCGGAAATCGTATCCTGGGAGAGGTTCTGCTGCATGGCTATCACCCGGTTCTCCTCCGGCGGGATGACTTTCCATAGTGCGAGTCCGAAAATGAGGATATGTACCAAGGGTACAACGAAGGGACGGAACGATTTGGTCTTAAGACCGGATACCAGGGCTCCCAACGCGGTCACAAAAAACCATCCTGCAAATCCAGCCTTGCTGTTACACAGGAAGACCAGGAGGGAGAGCATGAGCAGCAGACTTCTTCGCAGGGCGCCTTTCAGCATCGGATCGGCACGGTTCAGCCAGAGCAGCAAGACGGCCGTGTCGGCATACCAGGCGAAATACGAAGGATGCAGGAACCGACTGAAATCCTGATAAAAAAATCCATGCAGCGACCCGGTGGCACTCCAGGTACGGATAGCAGGAAGGAGACAAGCGACGAATGCCAGGAGCAGCCCGGCAAGAAAGGCACGTACGAATCGTTGCCAATCCTGCGCTGATAATCTGCCGTGCATCATCACACAAATCGGCAGAATCAACAGCCCTGATTTGACCTGGATGTCAAAGAGCCCGAACGAGCGATTGTCGGAGTAAGCCAAACCCACTACATGCAACACCAGAAAGGCGACTGGCAGTAAGTACCACAACCGAAATTCCTTTATCCAAGGCTGAGCGCTACTATTTAGAATCGTTGTTAACAGGAAAAGGATCATCGCGACCGTGACGGCGCCATGTCCGAACGGCAGGGTCAGCGCCAGCAACGGCAAAGCCCAGCGCTTCAGCCGGCGCCAGGGAGCGTTGGGTAGAGGCTGTACCGTCGGTGTTTCCTGTTTCATATTGCTGAATATGGGGCTATCAACGACTGATTCCCGGATCCTGCACTTTTCCTTGTTGATTTCTCCGGAAGATCAGGAATCGCATGATACCGATCCAATACCCTATTCCATAGCTCAGGTGAATGGTTGGGAAGACCCGAATGAGTGCCCCCAGCAAAGAGCCGTTCCCTTTGGAAAGCCGAAGGGAAAAATAAACGACCATCATGAAGTATGCCATCAATCCTCCCAACCAGCACAACCCGATCATTGGAATCCAGAATGCGATCGCTGGAGGCAACAGGATTCCGGCCACCAGCAATGGAGGAAAGAGCTGACGGACAGTCGCCGGCTTTCGGAGTTTCCGGTTGACAAGCGGCTTGAATAATCCGTACTGGTAGAACATCCGGCGGATCTTGGACAGACGTTCACGGGCGAAATACCGGATCTTAAGGTCCGGCAGCAAAAGTATCTTACCTCCGGAACGGATGATTCTTCCATTGAATTCATCGTCCTGATTTCGGACCAACTCCTCGTCAAACAATCCGATCTCCTCAAAAAGCGGTCGCGGAAAACAGCCGAACGGGACGGTATCGACCAGTCGCGGACTGCCGCCACCCAGCCGATAGTCGGCATTCCCGATCCCGAATCGGTGCGCTGAGGCAAGCGCGATCGCCCGAGCCATGGGCGTATCCGATCCTGGTTCCGTTACCCATACACCACCGACATTTTGAACCCGGTTTTCGAGCAGGGCCCTGACCAACCGGCTGACATAGTCATTCGGGTAGATCGCGTGCGCATCCATGCGCAGGATCACTTCGCCCCTGCTCCGCCGTATGCAGGCATTCAGCGCGTGTGGCACTACACGTGCAGGATTATCCAGCAGATGAATGAAGGGATAGCATCGTGCAAATCCTTCCACCTGTTGTCGGGTATCGTCTTCACTCCTACCGTCGGCGATGAGTACTTCCAGGTGCGAAGCCGGATAATCCTGAGAAAGGATATTCTCCAGCACTTTTCCGATGAAGCGGCCTTCGTTCCTGCACGGAATGATGATGCTGACAAAGGGTGTCTTATCCACGGTACACCTCCCGGATCAGGTAGTCGGTGCTTTCCTTCATGTACTTCACCATTCCCGGTGACTTGAAACGACCGGTGGAAGCGTGTTCCCGGTGTTCGATCTGCAATTCCGGAACATACCGGCAGGCCGACTGCATAGCGACAAGCTGTTCGGCGACAAAAAGTTCCTCGCCGAATAGAAATGATCCGTACTGCAGGGAGCCGCCCTGAGCGAAAAATGTTCGATGAAAAGCGAAAAAGGTCCCATGCACTGCATAGACATTACGCGTCACGCCCTCTGCAGTACGCGCTCTCCGAAAGAATCGCTTCACATAGGCCAATAGCTGGTAAAGAAAATACAGTGGATAGAAAGAATAAATGGCACGCATAAACTTCAGGTAGGATAAGGATACCCGTTGCTCCCGGAAAGGATTTTGTTGATGCCCGCTCAAGGTCGAATGAACCGCGGGAGCCGCCACCAATGCGCCCCGGGATAGCGAAAATAACCGGTACAAGAAATCACGTCCGGGAAGTTCCACGTCGGTATTGCAAACGATGGTCCAGGAAGGAAGCTCGCCTATCGTTTGCGTAAAGTATTTCAAACCAGCTGCAGCACCGCCAAAATATCCCAGGTTGGTTCCGGCTGAAAAATAATGAACCTGCTTCCAAGCCGATAATTGCTTCCTGAAACCATCGCTATCCGTACTTCCGTTATCACATACTACGATGGTCAACTCGACCTGTTCTTGCTGAAGTAACTGTTCCCGGATAAAGGTCACTACCTCGTCTTCATGACGATAATTCACCAGTAGGATCAACGCATCGGGTGCCACGGTTAATAATCGCCCCGGATAAATCGCTTCAACGTAAACGCATAAGCATCCAGCTTTTCCCGGTAGCGCAAAGCAAAGATGGACAATGGCAGTAAGATGAGCAACCGGCTGAGTATGTGCAAAAGCCGAAAGAACCAACAGGTCCAAAAAACTCCGACCGAGTGGTTGCGCGAGAAATAGCGGATTTTGGATAATACCTGGTTCGACACCATGACCCGTTGGTTTTTCCTTCCACTTGCTCCACTGTGGTGAATGATCTCGGCTTCGGGCATGTAGGCGACTCCGATTCCTGCCTGGTGCGCACGGAAACAAAACTCCATGTCCTCGGTCCAGAAGAGCTTTTCGTCCAACAGTCCGATGCGGTCGAAGACCTCCCGGCGTATCAAAATAGCCGCGCCGCTCAAAGCATCCACCGGTCGTGGAGCTTGATCACCCTGCATCCTGTGATCCCTCCTTCTTCGGTACCAACCATGTAAAAAGAAAGTTTCCAGGATAATCTCCTGCGGCCGCAGGAAGGGCATTACCGAATACTGATGACTTCCATCCGCATTCAGCAATTTCGGTCCGATGAGGCCCGTCTCCGGATGACGCTCCAGATATCTGATCAGAATATTGAATGCGTCCGCCTTCACAACCGTGTCGGGATTCAGGAGTAAGACAAATCTTCCGGAACATCGAAGGATCGCCTGGTTATTCGCTTTCGGGAAACCTGCATTTTCATGATTCAGGATCAGGTTGACCGTCGGAAAGCAATGCCGGATCATCTCCACGCTTCCATCCGTTGACGCATTGTCCACCACCCAAACTTCCGGCTCCGCCACACCGCCCCGGGAAATGCTGTTGAGGCAGGCTTTCAACAGGTCGCGCACATTGTAGCTGACAATAACGATACTTAATAGCTGTCGCTGCGCCTCGACCATATTCAGGACTTTGATAGATTACGTAAATAACGACTCAACTTCACTACCGGATAAATGAACGGAACGCCGGTCCATAAGACCAGACGGTTTTTGGGAGAAAGCATGGCCTGACCAGTCCTTCCTGCCAGAACCATTTCACCGAACTCTTCTTCCATTCTTGACCACACGTAAACACGTTGCTTCAAATTCAATTGCCCGGATTCCAGGGCCTTCTCCCACACACGCAGCAGATACTGCCGCATGGTCGATCGGTCCTGGTTGAGGCTCCCCGGGTGCGTTCTGACCAGCGAAAGCGAACCGTCAGCGGGCAGAAAGGCAAACTGCGCACCCGTCATGGCCATTCGTAACCAGAGGTCCCAATCCTCAAACCCCGACAATGCCTCATCCATACAGCCGACCAGATCCATCATTTCCCGTCGAACGAGCGGTGCATGGATGGTCATAATATTGTACCGAAGCAATGTATTCACCAGTAGGCTTCCCTTTCCGGAAACCTTTGGCATCCATTCCCGATCCGGAAGGTGCAGCGACCTTCTCCATTGTTCCGGTGCTCCGTCAGTAAAGTAACGCACTTCACCATACACCACGCCGGTTTCCGGATGCGCATGTAAATAGGAAGATTGAACCTCGAGCTTCCGGTTCTCCAGTATATCATCGGCATCCAACAACTGAATATAGCGTCCGCGCGATGCTTGAATCCCTTCGTTTCTTGCCGCGGATGGCCCGTGGTTCTGCGTGGACAGTTTGCGAAATCGGGAGTCCTTATCGACAAAGACCTGAATAACCTGCAGTGTCAACGCATCAGAACCATTGGCGACCAGAACACATTCCCAATCAGAAAAAGTCTGATCCAGGAGCGACTTCAACGTTTCCGGCAGATACCTTCCATAGGTATAGCAAGGAATGATGATGGAGATTTCCGGTTGTTTCGGTCCCATGATCAGTTCAATCCTATCCTGCGCAAGACGCGGTTCAACAAATACTTGCGACGATACCGATGCAATGCCCGGTCGATCACTTCCGGCTTAAAGTACAACTCCTGTGCCCGGCGTCGTTCTTCCAGTTGTTGGGCACGATACTTCCCCTGAGAACTCATGCCGGTAGTATCAAACACTGAAACGGTGACACCAGTATGGTAATAGCTCACCTGCTCCACCAGGAGCACCCGGAGAAAAAAATGATAATCCGCCACCACCCGGAAGCTGAGGTCATACTTACCATACTTCTCAAACAAGGTCCTGCGGATAAAACTCACCGGGTGCCAAAGCGTATCTCCGATCATCTGCTCCAGGGTGATTCTTCGCGGCATACGGCCCAGGCGGGTCTTCCCATTTCCATAATCAATGATCATGTTGCCGTACAAGATATCCTCATCCCGCCGACGGCTGAAAACCGCGCTTAAAACATCGGGTGAGGCCAGATAATCACCCGAATTCAGAAAAAGACAATATTCGCCGGAGGCGAGTGCGATCCCTTTGTTCTGTGCATCGTAGACGCCGGCGTCTTTCCCACTGTGAACGAAGGTCAAGTGCGAACGGAACTCTTCGATCACCGCCAAACTTTCATCGCTCGAGCCGCCATCGATCACGATGATTTCACGATCGCTCCACGACTGGGTGATCACGCTTTGCAACGTTTTCCGCAATCCACGGGCATTGTTCAGGTTGACCGTTATGACCGAAACACGCTTCATGTCAAAAGCGGTTCATCACCCCGACAACTTGCCGGATGTCATCTTCCGTGTGAAAGAAAGAGATCGGCAGGCTGAGTATGGTTTCGTGTATTTCCTGTGCGATCGGGGTATCGGTCATATCCAGGATCCCGCGCATTGCCAATTGCCGGTTGGGAGCGACCGGATAATGCACTTCGGTATGTATACCGTTCTCCGACAGAAAGGTCCGCAGCTGGTCACGCTTGGGATGTCGAATAGCATAAATATGAAAGACATCCAGGTAATCCTCCTGCGTCACGGGCTTAACATAAGCATCGGACAATTCCGCCTGATAGATGGCAGCCAGTTTGCGTTTATGCGCATTGATCTTGTCCAATGCAGCAAGTTTCACTCGAAGAAAAGCCGCCTGCAGCTCATCCAACCGCGAATTGTAACCGACTATGCTGTTATAATACTTCTTTTCAGAACCGTAATTCCGAAGTGTGCGGATCGCTTCCGCTTTCTTCGGATCATCGGTCGTGACGGCTCCGGCATCGGCGAGTGCTCCGAGGTTCTTGGTCGGATAAAAACTAAAGGCCCCGAAATCACCGAAGCTCCCGGCCCGTTTCCCACGTAAGCTCGCTCCATGGGCCTGGGCACAATCTTCAACTACGGCCAGACCATACTCCCGGGCGATGGAAAGGATGGCATCCATTTCACACAACTTCCCGTAGAGGTGTACCACCAACACGGCACGGGTACGCTTGCTGATCTTTTCGCGGATGTTTTCCGGATTGATATTGTAGGTGGACAAGCGGGGTTCGACCAATACCGGCTTCAAGCCCGCATGCAGAATCGCCAGTATGGATGCGATGTACGTATTCGATGGAACCAGAACCTCATCTCCCGGAGAAAAATTATAGGAACGCAAGGCAAGGATCATAGCATCCAATCCATTCGCGACACCTACCGCATGCTGCACATTGCAATAGCCCGCGAACTCCGCCTCGAACGATTTGACCTGCTCGCCGAGTATGTACCAACCGCTCTGCAGGGTCTTTTCAAAGACCGCCCGATATTCCTCGAAGAACGGAGCGTTGGCCTTTCTCAGGTTCTCGTATTCGATCATGACACCGCAGGATAGGGTTCGAAAATATAGTCGGCCTGATCGAAAAACTCGGATGCCAGTACCATCAGGATGGCGTCGGGAGTGAACTCGTACATCGTATGCCAGTCCGCCGGTTCCAGGATCAGACATTTATCCGGACGATCCAACCGGAATACCTGCTCCGCAGACCCGTCATGGTTATAGATCGTACAGGCTCCCTGGATGCAGATTGCGGCTTGCAGAGTTTTGCGATGCCGATGACCTCCCCGTCTGCTGTCGTCTACCCCGTATATATAAAAGATGCGCTTAATATCAAATGGGATCACCTTTTCGATGACCGTCAGGTTACCGCGCGTGTCGGTGAAGGTTTTGAGATCGATCAGGCGAGCCATACGGGGTCAACGGATAAACTGACGGCTATGATAGACATGTTGATGCCTTTTTCTCCACCTGATTAGTTTTCCGTCGATATTACGAATAGAGCGACGAAGGTCGTTAAAATAATACAAAAAGAGTATCCACGAACTTAACGGGGGCTTTGGAGACCGGCCACTCACTCCGAAGGGATCCCAGGACGGATGCAGGCTTTTAACCTGATTACCCAACGACAACAAACGATCGACATAAGGCGCATAGAGGTGACGAACAACCGATCCATCGATGTCATACAGCTCGCCGGCAAGCATGACCAATCCTGCTTCGTAAAAACGCAGTCCGTGGTAATGGTAAAACACCAGTGGAACAGGGGACGAGCCTGTCGCATGGGTAACCATTAAAACACCGTCCTGGATGGAGATATCATATTGCTGAACATTCCAGGGAGCGACACCTCCACCCGGATGCTGTAATACATGCACACCTTCGTAGCGTTCCTGCCAGGAGTCCAGATACTTTTGATCACCGAACTTTCCATCCTCTACACGGGCATAACACCACTTGATGCAATCATTTCTCCAATCACGCAAGACTTGCATGCCGCGCGTATCGTTCCGGAAGGCCATGAACTGAACGCAATAACGACCGCTCACGGCGGATTGGTCGTATTCGGGAGTATACCGGTGCTCGGTGATCATGACGGATGCATGCTGCCATTCCGAAAACAACGAAGCAGGATCGGAATAGAATTCCATGTCAGCATCCAGATAAGTACAATGATCCAATCCGAACCGCTCGATCGAATAAAGTATTGTCGAGGCCGTGCAGGTCCAGCAATATTCCGTTGCGGTACGTGAGCCTTTGATGGATAACAATTGCTCATCTTCAAACTCCCGAAGCGAAATGACCGTCAGATTCGGAAGTCCGCTGTTCTTCAGATACTCATAACAGTTGTCGTCGAACGCGAAAACGAATAAATGAAAAGACCGGCAGACGCTACTCAACGATGCGTGGAGCGCCAGCCCGCGTGACAGATAGGCGGTATTGAATAAGGTGCAGAAGTTCCAATGAGCCGACATCGCTTTGCAAATTAACGCATTCGTTCAAAGAAGAAGGACTTCCACTCCACTTCCGCGCCATCCTCCTGGATACGCAGGGATGAAAAGGGCGACACTGAAACGCTCCGCAATTGATAATCCGATTTGAACGCATTTTTAAGATCAGTCTCCCGGAAAAGCCACGCGGGATAACTGGCCGGATAAACTGTTTCCGGCACATACTGAATGGTCAGACGCGTCGGCCGACCTCGAATACAGGCTGTCCGGTCGATCAGGATGAAACGAAAACGGTAGGACTGTGCTTCCCGGATGAATTCCCAGGGATCTGGCAGATAGGAAAGAACGCTTCCGAGCAATAATACGCGGGGAACCTCCCCTCCCGGAACCTCCGACAGGGAATGTGTGAACGACAACTCACCTGGAGGCGTAATGGACTTACCGCGCTCCACAAAATGCGGTTGTTCCACCACGACCCAGCGGAGTTCTTTTACGCCGTTCAGCAAAGGCCGATATTGATAGTATAAGCTGCCCAGTGAACCACCAAAATCAATCAGCTCGATAATCCCTCCGGATTCAGCAACCATCGCCTGCAAAGCAGCCAAGATCGCCGGATCAAAGGCACGCTCAGGAAATGTGACTGCATCCCGTTCAAAAGCTGCCCTACCTTCCTGCACTGCACGAGTGGCTGCTGTGACCCGCTCCAGGATCATGGTGTTCTCGTAGCCTTGTGAATCAGCTGTGGCACTGGCCCATGAAGGATAGTCGCCCCTCCATTCGGATTTGGGCCAAAGACCTTTCTTCCACCGCCGGTGGCGATACCAGCGCATGACGAATGCCGGCAAGAGGTCTCGAATCCTGGAGCGTAACATGCTTAGATCATTCGTCGAAGTCTGCGAACAACACGCGTCCAGAGTGGGTCCGGTCGTTTTAACGCCCGAAAATACTCTTGCAACCGCTCAACGACAACGGGGTCTTCGACGGACTCCGCTCGTTGAACTGTAACAGGGGTTTCAGATAATTCAACACGCCAGCGATCAGATCGACCGCTGTGAGTACCGGAACCATCGATACCGAGGTTCTGCACCAGCGATCGGCCAGGGTAAAGCGACAACTTTCCCGAGAGAAAAGCTGAAGCATACCACCGGATCGCCCAGGAATCGTTTTTCCCATTTACCTGATCGGTCAGCATTTCCGTGTAGGGATAGGAACCATCAAAGTCGAAAGCGGCAGATAGCTGGCGCGACTGTAGTTCGGACAACAAGGCATTTCCATCCGAACGAAACAGATCCCAGCCTCTTTTCCAGGTAGCCCAGCCCCAACAATCGGCTCCGCGGAGAAAGAACGTTTCGGGGAATGCCGCCTTGATCGGATAGATGTAACCGCTGATACTGATTACACGATGATCATCCGCATATACGTCAAGTGCCCTGTTCATGAACTGTAAAAAAAATGGAGAGCACTCCAGGTCGTCCTCCAGGACAATCACCCGCCCAAATCGGGCCACGGCATCGCTTACCCCTTCCATCACCGATCCTGCCAATCCCATGTTTTGCTCGGATTCGTGAATTTCCACCGACTTGCACCACGCTCGTTCCCGCAGGAGTTGGCGAACGGAATCCATACGAGCCAAGCGATCCGGCGAGGCTCCTGCCGGTGCACCATCCATCCGTAATATCAAATGCGAAGAAGCTGACTCCGGATTTCTGGTGATACTCTCCAACACGCGTCGAAGGTGATCCGGACGATCAAAGCAGAAAATCAGGATGGGGGCCAGATCAGACATCAACTTTCTGCCAAATAGCAGTTCGTGTAAAGTCCGGTGTGAACGGACATGGGCCTTGCCGGTCCAGCACGAGCCGGAAACTCATTTTCGAAATTTCGCGTGCGGCGGGGTGATAAGTAGCTCGTTCGAAATTATCCAGGATCAGATATCCGCCTCGTTTCATCTTCGAAACCGCATGGAACAGGCAGGATGGACGCGCCCTGCCGTCAACAAGGATCCAGTCAAATCGCTCCGCTGGAAAAGCATCGATCGAAGAGGCGTAGTTTCTGAAATTCATTCCCCGATAATTCGAATCGCTGCTATGATAATGTTCCGGTAACGATGGATCGGGATGTTTCACAAGATCTCCAACTTCCGGAGGATTTGCCAAGGCCGTCCATCGCTTTCCCAATGTCGGATCGATCGATGATTTCAACTTGTCAAACCAGACCGTATCATGCTCCGCGGTAACGACCGAAGCAACACGATCGAGAAAAAACAAGGTCGATCCGCCTCCGCCGAACTCGAAAACGTGATGTTCCGGTTTGATCCTGGATTCCAACAACTCAATGGCTCGAAAGGAAAGCCACGGCAGCCGGGATTCCATGGAAGAACCTCCCTGTGAATTGATCCACTGCTTATAAAAACGAAGGTCATCCGCACCAGCACCCTGCTGGCGGTAGCGGCTGATCTGCCGTAGATAAAGTCGGAGAGAATAAAGCACGATCAGAGGAGTTTGAAACGGTGTCTTACATAGAAATTTCCCTGCCCGTCCGGCAATAATTTCCCGGACCCGAAAAAATCTCCCGGCTCAACCGGAATCGTGCCGGCATTTCCGATCCAGTCGGCCACTTCGTTGTTCACTGTCGCGTACAAGGTTATGGTATATTGGCCATGCCGAAAGGGCACTTTGTCCATCAGGATGTCGATGACCGGTTCGTTGACGGAACATTCAGAAAAGTAGTTTCCCGTCAGTTCATTGTTGAGGTTCGTGATCCGCTGTCCGATCTCGTCGTCGATACCGACCGCGATGTGGAGGTTGCGGATAACCGAAACAGCTGGCGACTTCTTCAAACGCAGCCGGATCGATCCCGCCTTACCGGATTGCAAGGCACTGGCAGGCTGGCCGTGTTCATCACAGAGTTCGATCGAATCGAATCTGACAGCGCCGCTTCCGGTCCGGTCCTTTCGATCGGCCAGTTGGATGGAATGCAGATCAGCGGTCGAGCGGAGATATGTCGCGATCACCCGATCCTTTTCTCCCATTTCTACTAATTGCCCGTTTCGCAAATAGATGGCCGTATCACAGAGGTTCTGGATCGCGGCCATGTTGTGGCTCACGAACAGGATGGTTCTCCCCGACTGCGCTACATCCCGCATTTTCCCAAGACACTTCTTTTGAAACTCCGCGTCCCCTACCGCTAACACTTCATCGACCAATAGGATCTCCGGCTCGAGATGCGCCGCAACAGCAAATGCCAGCCGGACATACATACCCGAAGAATACCGCTTCACAGGCGTATCGAGAAAGCGTTCCACTTCCGAGAAGGCGACGATCTCGTCGAACTTCCGGGAGATCTCCGCTTTCGTCATGCCCAGTATGGAACCGTTCAGGAAGATGTTCTCTCGGCCGGTCAGTTCAGGATGAAAGCCGGTCCCGACTTCGAGCAAACTCGCCACGCGGCCTTTAATGGATAAACGGCCTTCGGATGGTTCGGTGATGCGGCTGATGATCTTTAACAAGGTCGACTTTCCTGCACCGTTGCGACCGATGATGCCGACCCGTTGCCCTTGCAGAATATCGAAACTCACATCGTTCAGCGCATGAAAATCTTCCGTGATGATTTGCTCGTTCCGCCCCAGCAGCGCCTTACCGGCCTGTCGGGCCTTACGGGCTAATACATCCCGCAATGCGGTATAGGGTTCCCGAACCTGGTGGCGCAGGACATACCGTTTGGTAAGGTGTTCAGCTCGAATGGCGACAGACATGGTTCAGACTACGTCGGCGAAGGATCGCTCCATCCGGCGGAAATAAATCAGGCCGAAAACGAAGAGCAGGATGGTGAGGGCTATGGAGACAGCAAAACTCGTAGGTTCCAGCCGGAAACTCCCTCCCAGCAGACACCAGCGAAATCCGTCGATTACTCCTACCATCGGATTCAAGGCGTACAGCCACCGCCAATCGGCCGGGATGACATTGCTGCTGAATCCGACCGGTGACACATACAAGCCGAACTGAACAATGAACGGTACGATGTATCGGAAGTCACGGTACTTGACATTCAAGGCGGCGATAAAAAATCCTGCACCCATGGTAACCAGGATGGCCATGAGTAGAAAAGCCGGCAACCAGACGACCTGCCAGCCCGGCACAAACCGGTACCACACCATGAGTCCCAGCAAGATCAGCAGGGAAATGAAAAAGTCCACGAGCGCCACCACCACTGCACTGGCCGGAATGATCAGGCGGGGGAAATAGACTTTCGTCAACATGGGAGCATTGGCAATCAACGACTGACTCGATTCCGTAAAAGCGTTGGCGAAGAATTGCCAGGGTAACATGGCCGCGCACACCAACAAGATGTACGGAACGCCTTCATTCGGTAGTTGCGCCAGCCTTCCGAATACGATCGTGAAGACGATCATGGTCAACAAGGGCCGGATCACGCTCCAGGCGATACCGATGACTGTTTGCTTGTAACGGACCAAGATATCACGCCAGGAAAGGAAATAGAAAAGGCCCCGATACTGCCACAGGTCGCGCCAGTAGTTTCCAGCACTGCGCCTCGGTTCGAGGATCAGGTCGAATGGTTCCTGGTTCATGGGGAGAGCTGCGGCGTAAAATGAAACTGGTAACCTCCGCGCCCGAAGGGTCGAGGGTTACCAGTCAAAGTTATCGTATTACTTGGCGTAATTAACCGAACGGGTCTCCCGGATGACGGTCACTTTGACCTGGCCGGGATAGGTCATTTCGTTCTGGATGCGATTAGCGATATCGAACGACAAAACCTCCGATTGCTTATCGCTGAGCTTCTCGCTTTGGACAATAACGCGGAGTTCGCGACCGGCCTGGATGGCGAAGGTCTTCTCTACTCCGGGGTACGACAAGGCAAGCGCCTCCATTTCCTTCAGGCGTTTGATGTAGGATTCCACCACCTCGCGTCGCGCCCCCGGACGGGAACCGGAAATGGCGTCACACACCTGGACGATCGGCGAGATCAGGCTGTTCATTTCGATTTCATCGTGGTGAGCACCGATGGCGTTGCAAACCTCCGGGTTCTCCTTGTATTTCTCGGCGAGTTTCATGCCGAGGATCGCGTGTGGCAATTCCGGTTCGTCGTCCGGAACTTTGCCGATATCGTGCAAGAGGCCGGCACGCTTGGCCAGCTTGGCGTTCAATCCGAGTTCCGCCGCCATGGTTGCGCACAAGTTGGCGACTTCGCGGCTGTGCTGGAGCAGGTTCTGACCATAGGAAGAACGGTACTTCATGCGGCCCACCATCCGGATCAGTTCCGGGGCAAGTCCGTGAATACCGAGATCGATGGTGGTTCGCTTACCAACTTCCACGATCTCTTCTTCCAGTTGACGTTTTACCTTGGCGACGACTTCCTCGATACGCGCGGGGTGAATCCGGCCATCGGAAACCAGTTGGTGAAGCGCTAGGCGGGCGATCTCCCGGCGTACGGGGTCGAAACAAGAGAGAATGATCGTCTCCGGCGTATCGTCGACGATGATCTCCACACCGGTAGCTGCCTCCAGGGCCCGGATGTTCCGGCCTTCCCGGCCGATGACACGGCCTTTCACTTCGTCGTTCTCAATCGGAAATACCGTAACGGCATTCTCCACGGCGTGTTCGGTTGCAACGCGCTGAATGGTTTGAATGACGATCCGCTTTGCTTCTTTATTCGCGGTAAGCTTGGCCTCTTCCATGATGTCCTTGATGGACGACATGGCTTCCGTCTTGGCCTCCGCCTTGAGGGCTTCGACAAGTTGGCTTTTGGCCTGATCAACACTCAGTCCACTGATCTTTTCCAGTTGTTCGACCTGGCGCTGGTGCAACTTGGCCAGTTCTTCTTTTTTACCCTCAAGGATCTGCAACTGGTTCTTCAGATTGGCCTGGAGCGTGTCGTACTCCTGTTGCTTCTTCTGGGTCTGTTCGACCTTTTGGGCAAGCTGCGATTCCTTTTGCTTGATACGATTCTCGGCCGCAGCGATATTTTTATCCTTTTCGCCTATCGATTTCTCGTGTTCGGCCTTCAGTTGAATGAATCGTTCCTTGGCCTCGAGAATCTTGTTCTTCTTGATGACTTCCGCTTCCGATTCGGCCTCTTTGATGATCGACTGTGCCTTGGCTTCGGCGGCCGATTCCCGCGCTTTCATGGTGCGGGCCAGGACATAGCGGGATACAATGAACCCGATGATCATGGCTACCAGTCCTTCGGCAATCAGAATGATGATTTGGCTATCCATATAGGTGATTACTTATGTTGAGGCGGCTTATGCCGCTGGTTGACAATTCCACCGGCTACCCGATGGTCAATAAAAAACCCGCATCTGTCCCGATACCTATAGAAAACCCCGTGATACAGGGTTGGAACCTCCTGGTTTCTCTGGTTTCTGCTGTCCCGGAGGATTCCCGCGGAGCGGGAGTGCAGCCTGCCATACTAACCACTGAGTTGGGCTCCAATGGTATTGAAGTGTTGAGTTTTTATAAGTGAATCGGAACTGATGCGGGATATTATCCCGACTCGGTGCAAGGGACGATCCGGCGAATCACTTCGACAGGACGACCGGTTCACACCGATTCGACTTCAAAGAACGATACCCTTTATTGGGATGGCGCTTCTTTGGACAGATATTCGTCCACCAAAAGCGTCAAATACTCAATCCGGTCGCCAACTTCGTCTTTTCCTGACGAGGCCGAGGCTGTATGATGACCCATTGATTCATTCGCAAACTGCAATGCGCACATGGCCAGCAGGTCCTGCTTATCCTTCACGGCGTAGAGTTCTTCGAACTCTTTCATCCGCTTATTGATCAGCTCGGCAGCCTGGGTCACGCGCTCGTGCTCCTCCCGGGTGATCCGGAGTGGATAGGTGCGATTACCAATGGAAACTTTGACCGACAGTAATTCTCCCATGGAGGGTTGATTCACTTATGCTGTTGGACATCGATCAGGGTAAGATTGCGGTCAATCTCGCCGATGATGTCACCGATCTTGCGTTTAATACCCGCCACCCGCTGACGTGCCGCTTGTTGCTCAACGTCCTGCAGGTTCCGGTACCCTTCTTCCACACGCCTGCTTTTTGCCCGCTCTTCGTCCAACTCCAACTGCAACCGTCGATTCTCGGACAGCAGTTCCTGACATTGTGCACGAAGGGTATCGTGCAAATGTATGAATTTATGGATGCGGTTCTCGAGCTCGCCGACCTGGTGCTGAACGTCGTTCGGTTGGGTCATGACAAACGTTTCTTGGAAGATAAGCCCCGAAAGTACGGATTCCTCCTGAATTATCACATAAATTATGAACAGCGATTGTTCAGAAAATCAGCCAGATGAGGATGCTCAGGCAAAGTAAAGAAATGGGGCAGCAAGGCGTGATTTCATCTCATTTCCATCCCATCGAACGTCAGGAATTCCCGTTCTTTGTTTCATGTTCCGACGCTTCATTTCGGCCACCCTGCTCTTCTTGAGCGCCTCTACCTGCACGTACGGCCAGACCGATTACCCGAAAAATTACTTCTCTCCGCCCCTCGACAGCGACCTGGTGGTCGTTGGAACATTTGGAGAGATCCGGCCCGATCACTTTCATACCGGCATCGATCTCGGAACCGGTGAAATGGAAGGATGGCCGGTCAAAGCTTCCGCCGATGGTTGGATCTCCAGGATCAAAGTGGATAGCCGCGGCTTTGGTAAAGCCCTGTATATCACCCACCCGAACGGTTTTGTGACCGTTTACGGGCATCTAAAATCATTCGAAGAGCCGGTCGCCTCCCTGGTTCGAAAACAACAGGACAAGAACGAAGTCTACGAAGTCGAACTCTTCCCAAAGAAGAATGAATTGAAGGTAAAGAAAGGCCAGATCATTGCCCTCTCGGGAAATACGGGAAATACTTCCGGCCCCCATCTTCACTTTGAGATCCGCGACGAGGTGACCGAACAACCCATCAACCCCCTGCTATTCGGCTGGAATGTGCCTGACAACATCGCGCCGGTCCTCAAGAATCTTCGGATCTTCCCGGTACGTGAAGCGGGCATGCTCGACAAATGCGATACCGCCATCACCTATGAAATCCTTCCGACGGAAGGATTGTACATCCTCAATACGGCCGACTTCATCCAGGCATCCGGCAGCATCGCATTCGGTTTCGAAACCGTTGACCAGATCGATGGTTCTGCCGCGACCCTGGGGATCTACACAGCCGAGTTCTACGTAGACGGACAACTCGCCTATCAGTGGCGGATGGACCGGCTCGACTTTGACGAGCAACGGTACGTGAACGCGCACATCGACTATCTCTCCAAAGTTCGCGATGGTTATACCATCGAACGCTGCCATCGCCTGCCCGGGAACCACTTTTCGCTCATTTACAGCGACACCAACGCGACCGGTTACAGCATCTTTGGTGACGATGCCGCTCACGATCTGAAATTCATTGCACGCGACTTCGCCGGTAACGCCTCGCAGATCGAGTTCCAGGTAATCGCCTATTCTACCCTATTCAACAATCCTTACCTGCCTCGCCCGGAGGGCTCCGTCCTGGTTTCCAATCAGAAAGGGATCGCCGTTCACAAGGCCAATCTGGACGTGACGATTCCGAACGGTGCGGTTTTCGATAACTTCTTCTATACGGACCATGAAAGCAAGAACGAGACCCTCATCTCCTCCCAGTTTCGTATCGGGAACGATCAGGTCGCATTGGGGTTACCGATCACCGTTGCCATAAAACCCAATGTGTCTGTAGCCGACTCGCTTAAAAGCAAGGCGGTCGTCGTGCGCATGGACGACGACAAACGTCCGCTGGCACTTGCGAGCTACTGGGAAAACGATTTTGTGACCGCCCGGACCAAAAAGTTCGGGGATTATGGTGTGATGCTGGACACGGTTCCTCCGGTCGTTACCAAAGAATATGTTCCTGCCGACCTGAACACATCCCGTGGTCTCATCGTCCAGTACAAGATGAAAGATGCGTTATCCGGAATCAAATCCTACCGCGGGATGATCGACGGCAAATGGCATTTGTTCGAGTATGATGCCAAGAATGATCTCCTGATCGCGGACATCGCCCACCTTACTCAAAACAGGGAACATCCGGTAGAAATAACCGCCACCGATCAGGTCGGAAACACGACCATCTGGAAATCAGCCTTCTGGTATTGATACAAGGCACGAAAAAAATTGGCAAAAAAAGGGCTATTGCTTATTTTTGCCGTCCCTTTAAGGGGGTGAGGTGCCTGAGAGGCCGAAAGGAGCAGTTTGCTAAACTGTCGTACGTGTTAAAGCGTACCGTGGGTTCGAATCCCACCCTCACCGCAAGACAAGTTCCGGGTTTCGGGTTTCGGGTTTCGAGTTGTTCGGGGAAAGTATCCTTCTTCCCATTTCGATTCACCCTTCGGTTGAACGGCAACTCCAACTCCTTGACTTGAAACCCGGAATAGTTTAGTTCGGGGCGTAGCGTAGTCCGGTCATCGCGCCTGGTTTGGGACCAGGAGGTCGCAGGTTCGAATCCTGCCGCCCCGACTTCTTCCCAAAGGGAACAATTTGGTTCCGTAGCTCAACTGGATAGCTACCTGTTCCCGTAGCTCATCTGGATAGCTAATTGGTCCCGTAGCTCAACTGGATAGAGCATCCCGGTTCTACCGGGACGGTTGAGGCAGTAAACAAAACACAGAAAATTAATTGGTCCCGTAGCTCAACTGGATAGAGCATCCCGGTTCTACCGGGACGGTTGAGGCAGTAAACAAAACACAGAAAATTAATTGGTCCCGTAGCTCAACTGGATAGAGCATCCCGGTTCTACCGGGACGGTTGAGGCAGTAAACAAAACACAGAAAATTAATTGGTCCCGTAGCTCAACTGGATAGAGCATCCCGGTTCTACCGGGACGGTTGAGGCAGTAAACAAAACACAGAAAATTAATTGGTCCCGTAGCTCAACTGGATAGAGCATCCCGGTTCTACCGG